>QQTW01004254.1_pt1 | contig 10701 bp, 11 predicted proteins | sample 1904831 | NCBI WGS metagenome assembly QQTW01 (sample SAMN09435610, study PRJNA476489) | Subsurface metagenome, whole genome shotgun sequencing project.
CAGCAAGAAGCCCAACGGCGCTTAGAAGACGTTAAGCGTCAAGCTCAAAAGCAAGCTGAAGAAACTCGTAAAGCTGCGGCAACAGCAGCTTCGTGGTTGGCTGGAACAGCAGTCGTTTCGGCGATTTGTGCGGCAGTGGCTGGAGCCTTAGCCGTTGCTGGTTAATATATAGTATTAATTTTGTCTGCCTCCCTTACTCAGGGGGGCTTTTTTTTAAGCTAATTCAAATTTTCTTGATTAGCGCTTACAGGTAAATTGTTAAGCTCAATGGAGGAGTCAAAGCCAGGTAATTCTAAACAGTAACCCGCTCCATAAACCGTTTTAATGTAGATAGGATGACGAGGATCGGGTTCTAGTTTTGTTCTTAAATGCCGAATGTGGACGCGGATAGTTTCAATATCATCGTTAGGATCGTAGCCCCAAACTTCTTTTAAAATCTCGCTAGGCGAAACTGTTTGCCCGTGACGTTGCAGCAAGCAATGGAGTAACTCAAACTCTAAATGAGTTAGCTTAATTGTTTTTGTAAACCAAATTGCTTCAAAACGCTCTGGAACTAAAGTTAGCGAACTATAGTTAAGAATTTCGCTATGCTTGGCTGCTTGAGGAATGCGATCGGTACGGCGCAATAAAGCCCGGACTCTTGCTAATAATTCTTCTACTTCAAAGGGCTTTGTTAAGTAATCATCGGCTCCTGCGTTAAATCCTTGCACCTTATTTTGCGTTTGATTTAATGCCGTTAGCATTAGTACCGGAATTTCCGCCGTCCGTTCGTCGCGGCGCAAGCGTTGGCAAACTGTAAAACCATCAACTCTAGGCAACATCAAATCGAGCATAATTAAGTCGGGCAATAGCTGCATTGCTAAAGCTTGACCTTTAATGCCATCTTCTGCTTGGCTAACTTCATACCCAGCCATTTCTAGATTGACTGCTACAAGTTCTGAGATCGCTGGATCGTCGTCTATAACAAGTATCCGAGGCATTATTAATAAATCTTTACAGATATTAAGGATAAATCAGAACCTTTGCAGGATACAAAGATTGCTCTAATCATTATATAGAGCATTCTGTATATAGTCTAAAGATTTTACCAATTGTAGTAGTAAATGAACTATGGGAGTAGAAATATTCCGCAGCAACCCGAAATAATAGAATAATTGCATCTAATCTAAAGTCGATTTATGTCCATTGCCTATATTCCCCCTTGGTGGCTAAAAAATGGCGTGTCAATGACTGTTCATACAGCCCTAGTTGCAAGTCAAGAATGGGAAAAGACAACCGTACACCCAGAGCCACCTTACCAAGAACAAGTTTTTATTGGAGCTAAAGGCGTACCAATTTTTGGCACCGTTGCCATTCCTAAAAATCCGCGCGGGACAATTGTAGGGACGTATGGCATTACTGGATCGTTAGATAATCAATGGTTTCTACGATTATTAGGGCGCAAAGCCTTCGCTAGAGGCTACGCAGTCGTGCTATTTGATTGGAGAGCGCACGGTAAAACCGCTTTGTTATCGCCAGCTTTAACTTCTGATGGTTTGTTTGAAGGGGAAGATTTTGTAAGGATTGCGGCTCAATCTAAAGCTTTGGGTTGTCCTGGCAAGTTTTGGTTTACGGGTTATTCCTTGGGCGGTCAATTGGCATTGTGGGCAGTAAAAGCAGCGCAAGAATTAACCAAAAATAAGGAAATTAAACTAGATATTGCCGAAATTGGCGGTACGGCGGTAATTTGTCCGAGTTTAGATTCTACTCGATCGCTTGATTATTTAGTTAAAGATCCTTGGGGTAAGTATTTAGAACAAGCGATCGCTAAAGAACTAAGAAAACTTGCTTTCAAAATTTACCAAGCTCATCCTCAAGAAATCGATTTAGCGGCTATTAACAGAGCGACTAGCATTTGGGGTTTTGACCGCGAGTTAGTTATCGAGCGCTTGGGTTTTCCTACAGTAGAAGCTTATTACGAGGCTAGTAGTGGCTTGCGTATACTACCGCACCTAGAAAAGCCAACTTTAATTCTTTATGCTGCGGACGATCCGATGTTTGCTCCGGTAATTATTCCCGACTTGCAAGCCGCCTGTAAACAGAATCCGTATATAGACTTAGTGCTAACTGTTTACGGCGGTCATGTCGGCTATATAAGTAGCAAGGAAGGTCAAAAACTGGCGGGAGATCCTGACCCTTGGTGGGCTTGGAATCGAATTTTGGACTGGTGCGATCGCGCATAATGGTAAAACCTGTAATCGATCGCCAACGGGAACATCAAGCCAACGAGCGGACATTTTTAGCTTGGCTGAGAACTTCTATTGCTTTAATTGGGTTTGGATTTGCGATCGCTAGATTTGGCTTGTTTTTGCGTCAAATCCAAGTAGCGGTAACTCAAAAGCCCGTAGCTACTAAGTCTTTTTTTACCTCAGAAAACTTGGGAGTTACTTTAGTAATTTTTGGGATCGTGGTTATTTGTTTAGCTGCTTGGCGCTACAACCAAGTTTTTTGGCAAATCGAACGGGGAAACTATCGCCCCAATCGCTTGTTAGTTTGGATGATTGCGGGAGTAGTAGCAATTTTAGGCTCTTTAAGTATTCCCTTAGTTTTATGGCAAGATTCCTTTAATCCTCCGCCGATAGATGATAGTAAGCTACCATCAAAACCCTTGCACCAAGCATTTCTATTTAAACTTACTCAAATACTTAAATAATTTTATAACTAACGCTAGATGTAACTTAAGGAACAATTTTAATAATTTATAGTGAAGACAATAATTAAATAAATATGCGTAAACTCAACCACAAAAAAAATAAATTAGCTGTAATTTGCGGTAGTTTGTTACTGGTCGCTATTCCCCTAAACTCTGTAGCCCAAACTCCTCAGCCAAAGCCTAGTAGAGTGCTTAATCCTAAACCAAGTATATTTAACGAAGCAATTTATAAACGCGATCGCACACCAGTAGTAAATCCCACTCCAAACGCCCCATTAGTCCCACCTTTACCGGAAGAAAGTAGTAATGCGATCGCAACTGTTAATCCCATCAACGGTAAAGTAAGTGTCAAATTAACAAATACTACCAATACAGTTATTACTTACGAAGCTATTGACTACACCGAGCGCCGCACTTTAGCAGCAAAGGGAGAAGTTGTACTCAAAGACTTACCCGCTCCTGTAACGCTAACTTTAGTACGTCCGGATAACGGATTTGTTCAAATTGCTGCTACTTCTGCGAATAATTCAGGGCTATTGGAAGTTTCTTTAAGTGAAGGGCGAACTTTGAACGACCAACAAAGCGCGATTAGGATTCAACCAAATGGTCAAGTTTTTGTTAACTGAATCAAAACATAGTCTTTACTTTATTTGCTCAGTAATAGAGATTTTTTTTGCCTGGGGAATTACACTAATTCCCCCATCAGCTTCCATATAAGCTATTTTTACCTCTTGAATCAACTCTACGCCTTGCTGCCGTAATTGGCTCATTAATTCTTCTTCAGTAATTAATTCTTTTTCTAAATTGCGCTCGATTAATTTACCATTTTTAACTAATAATAAAGGTGGTGGATTAAGAAAGTTTTGTAACTTAGGAAATTTATAACCCAACCAGTTAATTAAGTAACTCCAAAAAATCACCGTCCCTACAAGCGCAACCCCTTCTGTAATTGAAGTATAAGTTGTCGCCATAGCATTTTGAGCCGCTTCAGCAAATAGCACTACTACCAGTAAATCTGTAATTCCTAACATCCCCAATTGACGAGCAGGGATAAAGCGTAAAACAAAAAACAACAGTAAATAAACTATAGAGCCGCGTACGAAAAGTTCAAAAAGCGGAATGCTAGGAACAAAAAGTTCTTGCCAATTAACACTAAACCATCCATTCATAACATTTTTTAGATAATTACTTTTGTTTTTTTAGAGCAGTTAAACTTTCACCTAAAAACTCAATAAGTTTATTTTAGGCAAGGGTTAAGATAAGTTATGTCTCTTACAGATTCATAACTTATTTAATAGCGGCTAAACCTATAGCTTGGGAAACAGATGTTAAATTTTGCTCGCGCAATTTTTCCTGCAAACCAATTAAAATTCGCCGTACCATCAATGGCCCCTCGTAAATCCATCCAGTATATACTTGCAATAAACTTGCTCCCGCCGTTATTTTTTCCCAAGCATCGGCGGCGGTAAAAATGCCACCAACCCCAATAATAGGTAGTTGTCCTTTAGTTTCAGAATAAATAAAGCGGATAACTTCGGTAGAACGACTTTTTACAGGTAAGCCACTAATACCGCCAGCTTCTTCATGGATAGACTTACCCGTAGTGACAATAACTTGAGTTTGCAAATTATCGCGGCTAATAGTTGTATTAGTGGCGATAATTCCCGCAAGTTGCTGAATTTTAGCAACTTCTAAAATGTTTGCGATCGCATCCCATGCCAAATCTGGGGCAATTTTTACCAAAATCGGCACTCGTCCTTGGTTTTCCTGTTGCAAAGCATCCAAAATAGCATTCAAACTTCCCGCATCTTGCAAGCTGCGTAATCCTGGAGTATTGGGGGAAGATACGTTAACTACAAAATAATCTCCCCACTGTTGCAAAGCGCGAAAACTTCCTAAATAATCTAAGGGTGCATTTTCTAAAGGCGTAACTTTAGATTTACCTAAATTAATCCCAATCGGAATTAAACTTTTAGCCGTTTTAAATCTCTCTGCTAATTGTGCCGCCATTGCTGCACTGCCGCAATTATTAAACCCCATGCGATTAAGCGCGGCTTTATCAACAGGTAAACGAAATAAACGCGGCTGGGGGTTTCCTGGCTGCGATCGCCAAGTAACTGTCCCTATTTCTGCAAATCCAAACCCAAAATTTGACCACATTCCCGCCGCCAATCCATCTTTATCAAATCCTGCCGCTAACCCGACAGGATTGGCAAATTCTAAACCCCAGAGTTTTTGTTGCAAATAATTATGGCTAAAATTCAAAGACTTGGTTAATTGAGCTTTTACACCTTGAGAAACAATATTTTTACTTTTGTCTAATTTATAAAGGTTGCTAATTGTCTGCTTTTGCAACCATTCGGGATCGGTTTTTAAGCCAGAAAACAAAATTGGACTAACTACGGATTGATAAATATCCACTAGCAACAGTAAGTATAAAGTCAGTTTCAGTTTAAAACTAAAAAGTAGACTTAAGCTATTACTTGCTCAAGTCTACTTACAAATAACTATTAACGTTATTAGCCGCCAGCAACCGCCGGAACTATGCTAACTTCATCACCCTCTTTTAGCGGGGTATCTGTCCCTTCGAGAAAACGGATATCTTCACTGTTGACGTAAAGGTTTAAAAAGCGTCGGGGTTGCCCACTTTCGTCGCACAGACGCGCTTTGATTCCGGGACAATTTTTTTCTAAAGCTTCGATTAATTCAGCAATGGTTTTACCATCACATTCTAAAATGGATTGGTCATTAGTGAATTTTTGCAGGGGAGTAGGAATTAAGACTTTAACGGACATAGGGAATGGATAGAAAAAGGGATAACTACAATAACAGTTTTTTCTTAAACTAGCACGGGCTGCCAATCTAAACGATCTAATGTACGCGATCGCTCTAAGGCTCGTTCAAAGCTATCTAACTTAGCCTCAATAGTGAGTGGTTCGCCGATATAACCTTGTACCGCTTCTTGAGTTTTTAATCCATTCCCAGTAATGTAAACTACCGTCGTTTCTTCCGGGTCAATTTTGCCTGCTTCTACAAGCTTTTTAAGCACAGCAATAGTTGTTCCCCCGGCGGTTTCTGTAAATATACCCTCAGTTTCCGCTAGAAGCTTAATCCCGTCAATGATTTCTGCATCGTTAACTGATTCAATGTTGCCGTTAGTTTTTTTAGCTACTTCTAAGGCGTATACTCCATCGGCGGGATTGCCGATCGCAATGGATTTAGCGATCGTGTTAGGCTTAACTGGTTTAATAAAGTCTCGGTTTTCTCGGTAAGCTTGAGCAATCGGCGAACAACCTTCGGCTTGTGCGCCGCTAAAACGCACGTGTTTATCTTCTACTAAACCCACATCAACAAATTCGCGGAAGCCTTTATAAATTTTAGTAAATAACGAACCCGAAGCAAGGGGTGCAACTATATGGTCTGGTAATTGCCAGCCTAATTGTTCGGCGACTTCGTAACCCAATGTTTTTGAACCTTCCGAGTAGTAAGGACGTAAATTAATGTTGACAAATCCCCAATCGTGGGTATTTGCTACTTCACAGCAGAGGCGATTTACTTGGTCGTAGTTGCCTTCAACAGCCATTACTGTAGGCCCGTAAATTAGCGTTCCTAAAATTTTCCCAGCTTCTAAGTCGGCGGGAATAAATACGCAGCAATCTAAACCAGCACTTGCAGCGATCGCGGCGGTAGAGTTTGCCAAGTTTCCGGTACTAGCGCAAGAAACCGTTGTAAAGCCTAATTCTTGAGCGCGGGTGAGAGCGACGGAAACTACCCGATCTTTAAAGCTCAAGGTGGGCATATTTACGGCATCATTTTTAATGAAAAGCTTTTTCAATCCCAAGCGCCGCGCCAAGCGATTCGCCTGAACTAAGGGGGTCATTCCCGTACCAACATCGATGGGGTTGTCGGTGGCGACGGGCAAAAAAGCACGGTAACGCCAAATTGAGTTTGGCCCAGCTTGGATACTTTCACGGGTAACAGTACGACGGATAGCATCGTAGTCATAGGTTACTTCCAATGGCCCAAAGCATTCTTCACAAACATGAATAGCCTTTAGTTCGTACTCGGCGCTGCATTCTTTGCACTTCAAGGCGCTAAATGTGGCGGATAAAGATATTGGTTGTGCGATCGCTTTAGTCATTGACTCTATACCCTCTGTTTTCCCTCAATCGCTTGATACTAACATGGGGTATTTGCCACGTCAAACATACCCGATAAAATAAGTCGGGTATAAGTTTAGTGGTTAAAAAAGCAGGTAAAACACCTGCTGTGAAGATGAATGAAAGTTTTTTGTTGCTTTTCAAGGGATAGATACCCCTGACCCCCTTAAAAAGAGGGGAAAATAAAATATTTATTCCTCCCCCTTTTTAAGGGGAGGCAAAAAGCGGTGTAGCTAAGCCTGACCGCTTTATTGCCGTGGATTGAGGGGGATCTATAGGAGACTTAAACAGAGATTTTAATTACTCAAGTATTTCTACAGGCTTCGGTTGAACGGTTTTTTCTCGCCACAACGCCAGCAACGTACTTGCGATAAAAATACTGGAATAAGCCCCTAGGGTAAAACCAATAATTAATGCTAGAGCAAAGTTTTTTAAAGTTTCGCCGCCAAAGAGAAAAATTGAAAACAATGTCAACAACACCGTTAAAGTAGTATTGATTGAACGAGTCAAGGTTTGATTAACCGCATCATCGACAATTTCTTTAATAGGCTTGTCGGGATTGAGCTTAACTACTTCGCGGATGCGATCATAAATAACTACAGTATCGTTAACCGAAAAACCTGTAATCGTCAGCAAAGAAACGATAAATAAGCTGTCTACTTCCACACCTTGGACTAAGCCCAGAACTGAGAAAGCACCCGCCGTAATTAAGACATCATGAAATAAAGCAACGATCGCAAATACTGCATAATCTAATTCAAAGCGAAAGCTTAAGTAGATAATGATGCCAGCAAAAGAAACAATTAGCGCCAGTAAGCCCGAACTAAGTAATTGTCTACCGATAGTAGGGCCAACGGTGTCATTTTGGCTTGCTTCTAAGTCTAATTTACCAATTGCTTCACTTAAAGCATCTTGCAACTTAGTACGTTCTTCACCGCTCAAGTTTTTGGTACGAATAGATAAAATTTGGTTATTAGAGTTGCTGTCTTTATCTACAAGCTGAATTGTACTATTAGCTAGGCCCTGGTCTGCCGCAATCTGACGCACCGCCGCGAGATCGATTTTGCGATCGCAATTACCCGCAATAGAGCAATCGCGCTCTAGTTGCAGCCGCGTACCGCCAACGAAATCTAAACTAGGGCGCAAGGGAGCATTAATTTGTTGCCAGGAAACAAGCATCGAAATTAAACTAGCTAGAATTAGGGCTAAAGATATGCCCCACCAGAGATTTCTGCGTTTGTTAACGCTAAACTTCATAACGCCCCCGATGCTTTTTTAGCGGTTGGTAGATTTGGACAAAATAGTTCCAGCTTTCGCAGAGCAGGGAAACCGATTGCTACAAACATTAATGTCCGACTGCAAGTAAGCGCAGTAAACATACTCATAGCTACACCAAGAGCCAAAGTTAGGGCAAAGCCTCGCACTAAACCTGAACCCAGCCAAAAGAGCGCCCCGCAAGCAATTACTGTGGTCACATTACCGTCTAAAATGCTGGAAAAGGCGCGATAAAAGCCGGACTCGACAGAACGATACAGCGTTTTACCCGCCCGTAATTCTTCTCGCGTCCGTTCAAAAATTAAAACATTGGCATCTACCGCCATCCCAATACTGAGAATAAACCCGGCAATACCTGGAAGTGTTAGAGTTATGCCCAGTAGAGCAAAAGTTGCCCAAGTTAGCAACGAATAAATAATTAAGGCGATGTCGGCAATCAGTCCTGGTAAGCGGTAGTAAACCACCATAAAAATTAGCACTAACAGTAAACCACCCACCCCAGCGTAAATACTGCGTTGAATGCTATCGCGCCCTAAAGTTGCTCCTACAGTGCGGTTTTCTACAATTTCAACAGGTACGGGTAAAGCACCGCCGCGCAGTTGGACGCTTAAATCGTTTGCTTCTTGGGGTGTAAAGCGCCCGGTAATTACCGCCGCACCGCCGCTAATTCCATTAGCGGCAAATTCTACCCCAACATTAGGAGCGCTGATTAGTTTATTGTCTAAGAAAATACCAATACTGCGCCCCGTCCCAGCAAGGCTTTTTGTTAAATCTGCAAATAATTTTCCGCCTTCTTCATCAAAGCGGATAGCCACATTCCAATTGTTGCTAGATTGGGTAGGTTCGCCAAAAGCATCTTTAAGATTTCTGCCGCCTAATCCCTTACTTTCAAATAAGTCGGCGATCGCACTATAGTTATTTTGCAAGTCTGCAAGATTTTTTTCTATTGCTGCTTTATCTCCAGTTTTTGCTAGTTCTGCTTGCTTGGCTAATAGTTCGCTCTGTGATTGTTGGTAAGCAAATAGTTGAGCTTCTGTACCGGGTTTTTGCGCTTTAAATTCTAACTGCGCCGTACCGCCTAAAACTTTTTCTGCTTGTACCGGATTACTTACTCCAGGCAGTTGCACCAAAATTTGATCTTGTCCTACTGTCTGAACTACAGGTTCGGACACGCCTAACCCATTAACGCGATTTTCAATTACCTTCTGTACGTCTTCTAACTGTTGTTGAGTAATTTGCTTAATTTTGTCGGTGGTTTTTACTTGAATTGTTAACTGAGAACCGCCCTGTAAATCCAATCCCAAAGGAATCTCAATCTTGGCAATCGTGACGATTGCTCCGACGATTAATGCCAAAATTAAAGCTAATACCCCTCGCTGTTTCTGCATACCATGACCCGCTCCTAAACAAATGTATGATAGTCGCCTTTGAACGGGTCGTAGCAGAAAACCCATTACTTACCGTTAAACGCGTAAAGCTACCATTTTTTGGACGGCTTCAACAATTTGCTCTGGCTGCACGATTGTTAAACGCTCTAACTTGCCATTATAAGGCGTAGGAATATCTTGCGAAGATAGTCGTAATACCGGAGCGTCTAATTCATCAAATAAGCGATCGTTTATAGAAGCGGTCAATTCTGCGCCAATTCCACCCGTCCTCATACATTCTTCCACAATAATGACGCGGTGAGTTTTGCGAATCGATGCGCCAATAGTATCAAAGTCTAAAGGCTTTAAAGAAATTAAATCGATTACTTCTGGATCGTAGCCATCTTTTTCTAAAGGCTTCACCGCTTGCATAACGTGGTGACGCATCCGCGAGTAGGTAAGAATTGTTACATCTTTACCTTTACGGACTACTTCGGCTTTATCTAAGGGAAGTAAATATTCTTCGTCAGGCAAGTTTTCTTTTAAGTTGTACAGCAAAACATGTTCAAAAAATAATACGGGGTTATTGTCCCGAATCGCTGACTTTAGCAGCCCTTTGGCATTGTAGGGAGTAGAACAAGCAACAATCTTGATACCCGGAACGGCTTGAAAGTAGGCTTCTAGGCGCTGGGAATGTTCCGCACCTAACTGTCTACCAACACCCCCAGGGCCGCGAATTACCATCGGAATTGTAAAATTGCCCCCAGAGGTATAGCGCAGCATTCCCGCATTATTAGATATTTGATTGAAGGCTAAGAGCAAAAAACCCATATTCATGCCCTCAATTATCGGTCTTAAGCCTGTCATAGCTGCGCCTACAGCCATACCTGTAAAACTATTTTCGGCAATTGGTGTATCCAATACGCGCATATCGCCGTATTTCCCGTGCAAGTCTTTGGTTACTTTGTAAGAACCGCCGTAGTGACCTACATCTTCACCTAGCACAAGTACCGTAGAATCCCGCGCCATTTCTTCATCTATAGCCTGATTGAGGGCATTGAAAAATAATGTTTCTGCCATTAGCTCGATGGTTATTTTACTCGTTAATCTAAAATCTTAGCGTTTTGGGACTAATTATAATGCGATCGCATTTACTCGTTAACTACTTCTAGCAAATCCTCAATCAATACGTTAAAGGTCTGCGCCA
>QQTW01004255.1_pt1 | contig 10700 bp, 9 predicted proteins | sample 1904831 | NCBI WGS metagenome assembly QQTW01 (sample SAMN09435610, study PRJNA476489) | Subsurface metagenome, whole genome shotgun sequencing project.
GCCAACGTCAAGGCCGCTAAAAGCAGCCTAGACAATGCAGGCGCAGATGGCGATTCTGAAGCCGAAACGCTGATCGAGACTCCAGAGAAACGGAGACCGAACGTAGTGGCGAATGCGCCCGAACTGCAACCTACCAGCGAAAGTGGGGGGGGATAGAGGTGGTGAAAACGAGCTTACAAGCTCGCAGTCTAGCGACAGCAAGAGTCGGAAGCGAAAGCGATCGGATGAGGACAGCAAAGATGTATTCCATCGACCTTCCAGCCGACGTAGCTCACCGCTTTCTTCCCCAATACTTGATGCACAATCGGCCATTGAATCCGAAACGTCGTACTCCCACCAAAATTCATCGCCCGCGACATTATCAGCATCTCGAAGACACGACGCATCCGACAGAGATTCGAAAGAGTCAGACCAGAAGCAGAATTCCGTGAAATCTTCTAGTCTGAAGGCCCAGAAGCGAAGGAAGAGTGAGATCGAGGAAATTCAAAGTCGACCAAGTCGGCGGAAACATAGTCCAGACCCTGGCGGTACAGAGCGGAGAGAGACGAGATCAGCCACATATCCACAACAAGATTCTACGGAGCGATCAATTTCACCAAGGCCCGGAAGAGAACACAAGCGAGTCACTTCTGTGCAGTCTATCCAAACACTGGCTTCTCATAAGACAAGACGAATACCGGCCCCTTTGAATACCAGGCGCAACCATTCCTCTGATCGATCGTCCGATGCCTCTAATTCTCCCGCACCAAATCGACCTCTTCTACACAAACTCACCTCAAATGACTTCGACGCTACTTCACCTGCTAAAGTGATGGCAAAGAAGCTGCGCGATAGACACGGGCGAACATTCCTCGCTCAAGCTTGCACAGACGACAAATTGGACCGCGTCAAACAAGTTTACGAAGAAAGGCCTCAGGACTTGAACATCGCAGATAATGCTGGCAACACACCTCTTCAAATCGCGGCGCTCCAAGGCTACGTTGAGATTGTGGAATTTCTACTCGAAAAACACTGTGAAGTGAACACCAGAAACATTGAGAGGGACACACCTCTGATTGATGCGGTTGAGAACGGTCACATTGAGGTTGTGAAACTGCTGCTCGATCACGGCGCCGATCCAAGACTGGGCAATGCCAAGGGCGAGAAGCCAATTGAGCTCGTTGACGAAGCTGATGACAAAATACGCAAAATGTTAGCCGACGTCAAATACAAGAACGTCAATCGAAGACAGTCTGAAGATCAGGCTTCCCTCACCCATGCCAGGGAAGGATCATCTCGTGCAGCTTCCGCAGCAAGTCCTCGTGACTCACCTCCGGTTCTTGGCCCGAAGAGCCCTCCTCCTTTGCAGTTGTCACGCCGCAGAGCACGAGAGCAAACAAGAAATGATCTCTTGTGGCAAGCAAATACCCCAGAAAACTTGACCAAACTTGCTGGCAAAGGCGATACTGAGGGAGTAGTCAATATCCTGAACATCTTGAACAAAGCATCACCAGAGGCACTGATTGCTGCTTGTAAAGGAGGGCACGATGTAGTGCTACAGCTACTTATCGCCATGGGCAATGCAGATCCTGATCCAGAGCCAGTTATGTCACCTGATCAAAGGAGAGGATACAATACGCCTATGCTGGCAGCAATTGGTGAGGGGAAAATTCAAAGCATCAAACTACTAATCGAACAAGATGGCTTCAACCCTACACGAGAATTCAGAGGGCGCACTTATTATGAAATCGCGGAGGAACGCAAAGGCGATGATTGGAAAAAGGAGTATGAAATCCTCAAAGCAGCATATGAGAACTATGTGAAGAAGCACCCGAAGCATTCTTCGCCCCAGAAATCTCGAGATGTTGAGCGTCGTCGTGCAAGAGATTCATCATCACCTTTCCCCAAACGGACAAAAAGTCCAACCCGAAGCCAGACCGATTCTTTTAGTCGCAAAGACGTTAGATCCATGGATACAAGACAATCAGAACTTCGTGATCATAACCGTGGAGATCATTCAATCGCGGTGTCATCCGACCATGATGGTATGATGCCCCAAAAAGCCCATAAAACGCGAAGAAGCCGAAGCGATGTTCCTAATTTGAACTCAGAAGAAGAGGTTCGCAAGAAAAGGCGTCTAATCTCAAGGAAGGAGCATATGAAGAGTACCAGTCACCCTACCGAGGAATCTTCTGGTGATCAAGATGATGTTCCAGTGAAGCATGAGAATAACCAGATTTCAGTCAGACGGCGGCGAAGCAGTGTCGCAGCAGAGACGCCTCGAGGCTCCGAAATATCCAGGGTAAAGAAACGCTCTCGTCGAGCACATTCTGACAGCAGTCCAGAAGAGGCCAGGTCCATCAAGAAGAGGATATCAAGCCAGGACGTTGCGCGAAATCCGTTTAAGGAAGCCAAGATGCTCGAAGACATCGACAAGTTATTCCAGGAAAGTCAACATGGTCCAATGAAGAGAACGCATACTCCAGATTCTTTGGCTGAAAGGGATGATATCGAAAAAGCTCGTACATCAAAAGAGACAGAAAGGTTGAATAGGGAGGCTGAAGAACGGAAGGAGGTCGATCGAGTCAAGAGAATACAAGAACAGCAGGGGGTTGCTGATCGGCTCGCCAGACAAGAAGAGCAGGAGGCTGCTGAGCAGCTCGCCAAACAAATGGAGCAGGAGGCTGCTGATCAGCTCGCCAAACAAGTGGAGCAGGAGGCTGCTGAGCAGCTCGCCAGACAAAAAGAGGCGGAACGTATAAAGGCGGAAGAAGAAGCACGGCAAAGAGCCGAGGAGGAGAGATTAGCTGTAGAAAGGAAGCTCGCCGAGGAAGCTGCTGCCAAAAAGAAAGCGGACGAAGAAGCCCTTGCCCGCAAGAAAGAAGAAGAGGAGCGACAAGAGCGGATGCGCAAAGAAGCCGAAGAAAAGCAACGACGAGCAGAAGAACGCAGACAGCGAATACTCCACGAGAACGAACAGAAGCGAATGGAGGCGTTACCGAGGCTCCTCTGCAAATCTGCCCAATTACTCGACCTGAACAGTGCCGACGCAAAAAGTCCTGACTTCCTGCAAAAGTTCCTACCGCTGTTCACCGTCAAAACTCGACAGATCGACCCTTACTGCCACGGTGACGTAGCAGATGAGGATTGGCTTCCTGGCTTCCAAGCTGCGCCGCTACTAGCCGCCAAGAGTCTCGGTCTGGAGCATTTTACGCATTGGGAGAAACGAAAGGTCAATGATCGAGAACGACTGTGTCTGTGGAAGGTGGCGCGGACGATGCTCATTCAGGGTGGTGACGAGTTGGCCGTTTTCAACATGTCGATCGAGCAGGCATTGGAGCTGGATCGCGAGACGCAACCGAAGTTCGAGGCTATGCAGCCGCTTGTCTGGGTGAAGGTCAGAGAATCGACTCCTTATCTGTTTGAACATGGTGTTAACATGGTGATCAGCTGTCCGACTTCCGCGAACGGCTACCACTCCACCCGTATCTGCATAGCTTGCAGATGAAAACGCAGCGGATCGGCTTACAGCCACCGAAGCCGGCTCAGCAGCCTCATCCCGCCGTCCAGTCACCGAATGGTCAGTACGTGTCTGGCGTGACTCCGAGCGTCAATGGCATACTGCCGAACGGCACTGGAGGAACGAATGGGCATCATTATTAAACGAGCGTGAGGACGTTCTCCTTAACAGCGGGCATTGTAAGCGTATGCCCTGTCTGTGTTGTAGCTGTAGCTGGGGGTAGTACTCCGTAATATCCCTTGTATGGGGCCGCGCGAATGTATACGGGTATCGTACAGATAATCACATGTAGAACTAGCAAGACCTGAATCAAGGTGTAGCAAGCAAATGCTCGAGGCGCTGCTTTGCTCATGACGCAGAACACGACATGAGAGGTCCCTCTGGTACCTTCAAACGTTAGGGGTGTCTGACCGCGAATTCGAGGTGACGGGGCAGAAAAGTCTTCCAATAACGTCGCGATCTCATGTCAGTCAGAGGCTTTGCATTGCCATCTCATTTTCTGTTTGGATGCCTCTCTGGGAAATATTAGTGTCGACGATAGCCACAATCCTGACCACGTGATCAAGAAGGCGGGGCTTTGGAAGGCAGTTGGCTTACTAAGCAGTCTGCTCGTGAGTGTAGCCAAAATAGGTAATCCTGTACCAGTATTCTACTCTAGTATTTTGATATGTATAACTGTAGATTGAAACAGGCACTGTAACAGAGGCTGGATTGAGCTAGCTATCGATTGTACCAAACAGGGCTGCAGTCCAGCCCCCAAGGTCATCCATCTTGCCCGGCGCGTGGGGTTGATATGGATCCAAACCACACTGCACTGCGTGCCTTGCATTTCTCCCTCTACTATGGCTTCTCTTCGCCCACTAATACCTCGAACGATTCTTTCACTGACGATTTGGCTGCTCGCACCACCATCAAGGACTACGGTGATTTCATGTCCGTAATTATTCACCAATGAAATCACAATCGCTGGCAGCCTTGCTGACTCGTGCCTTCGGGGCATAGGATTGTCACCATCCCAGAAGACTCGACATTGTCACCATCTCAACGGACCGCGATACTCGATAGAGCACAGTACGTGCTGATGCATATCAAGGCAGGGAGCAAGCTGACGTTGTTTTTAGACGACTACAGGCGACAGATGCTCTCGTCTCGAGACTACAGTTCGTGCAAGCATGCCCTGCGTGTTGTTCCTCTACTAATGATATGACAACTCAGGTCTCTGTCGCCGCCAGTGGACGATGACGAGAAGAATCAAGAATCACGCCTACTAGAGGCCAACGCGCGGAAGGAACTGCAAGATGCTGGCTGTCCGCCATGCTACCCGCCCGACCTTGACATCACCTTACGGAATGTTCCCCCAAGGTTCCAGGCGATCGTGGGGTACTGGATCGGGATATTACAGAGAGACGACGTCGTTCTTGGCGCCCAATTGTCGGACTGGCGGAGCTTTAAATCGGATCAGCTTCGAACTCGACGTCGATTTCCAGATACACACTTTGGCAACTTTGTGGAAGAGATTCGTGAGCGCCGGCGGAGACACAGATTGAAAGGCGATGTCTCCCTCTCATTCGATTCCAGACAACAGTGTTGGCTGGAAAACTGGATTGAGTTTCAGAATTATCATCTTAGACAATATGAGCGGTTGGAAGCGGAACGGGACGAATCAAAACAAAAAATACATGACGCTCGGAAGCTGATTAATGAATGAATTGAATGGCTTAGACTTTAAACGTGCGGCAGAGGACGTTGAAGTCATTGAGGACACCCTGGAGTGGAATGAACAGAAGTTAGAGCGACATAAGGTTCTATTGAACTGGATTGAGCAACAACGACAGGAAACAGATCTGAGGCATCCGACATCCACCCTCCAGGAAGACCATGAAGATCAAGCTGTTCTTCCTGAAACCGGCTCGACGACCGCCTCTTGTGACCGCCGGAAGCGGGGACCAAAGGCTTCTGTCGTCCTCGGCCTGGCCAAAATCATGAAGGCCAATCCGCGGAAGCGGAACATGCGAACCCAGAAGACTAGGCAGCCCGAATTCGAACCTCCCGCCCAGGACCTGGCCATTCCACAAGTACCGACAACGATGCCTCGGACGATCAAGAAGGAAGCGACGCCACTCCGCCCAATTCGTCCACAGAGGGTGTCTAAGGCCGAGAGCTTGGCAAATGCCAGCGTGAAGTCAATGTCAGGTACTCAACGCCGTGGCGTGAAGCCGCCTCGATCTCTAGACCGAGCACGGTCTAAGCGTCGGCCGGCTCCTCAGCGACCACAGCCTGCCGCTGGGTTCAAGACACGGAGTGGACGGATATCAAGGACGCCCGTGAGCCTGGGCTCCAGAGTGACTTCCCAATCATATAGACGAGCACGAAGGAAGAAAGTGGGCAATTGCATCCGCGCTACGGCACAGAAGTGGAAAATGACGAGCGAGAAAAATTGTGCATATATCGTCAATCTAATCATAATGCTTGCGCTCTAAAGTCTAGCCTCAATGTGGGGGTACCTGAGGTGCATGTTGGCACTTAAGGACCGGACGAAGACAGCGCTGACGAAGCTTGAGGGACATGAGGCGTCGTCATGGGCGAGCTTGGAGGGGACGAGCCTGTCGGCATACTTGAACATCGTCCCGCGAGCATGAGCGTACGGAAGTGGAGTGCAGGTGGCCTAGCTGCTCAGGCCCGGTCTCGTTCTCGTCCCGGATGACGACGGGGATCGTCTCCATGGATCAGGCAGAGGGCGAGAGCGTCTTCAGTTATGACTCTCAGATCATTACCTCAATGTGTAAGCTCATCGTCCAAGTGTCGTACGCATCCTCCACGAATCAGTAACGTTGATGTTGATGTTAAGATATGAAAAATGGAAACGTTTCATACACGTAACATTACATTTCAAGCAGAAAATACTATCTACTATCTACTGTCGTAAACTTCAACCGCTTCTTTAGCAGTGGAGAAAAGGAATCTCTCAAGATCCATGGCTCTCCTCCTCCTCCTCATCATCGTTATGATCAATGATTCGTCACTCGACTCCTCATCTACCTATCTACTTAGACAGCAGCAGTCACAGATTGATACTCAGTAGTGACTACCACGCCGTATTACGTAATCTCCAACAAAGGGGCGATATTGGACATTGAAGTATGAAAGCACAGACATGAATACCAACGGAAAAGAACTACTTACGGGAGCATTATTAGATGTAAGACCTCGATAAAAGAGTTTGAGTCTTGAGTCTTGACAAAGGAAAATAGATTTAGTATGATACTTGGTGCTGATACGTGCACGCTAAATAGTAAAAAGGTCCTATCCATCAACATACATGGTAATATAATCATGGCCTCAGCGGGGGGAAGTTGGAATCTGGAATCGAAGAAGAAAGGTTTAGATTCCCGGTGCCATCCATCTGAAATTCTGAATTACGTGTGCCAGAGCACCAATTGTTCAGTCTGCGCAGTGCCAGCTCAAGGCCCGTCGGAAAGCTTTTGGCTGGAACAAACGGAGGAGACTGTAGGAGGGTCATGCGATATTGAGGAAGAAGAAGGAGAAAATAGAGAATGGTGCCACGTTTGTGGCCCCAGTAGGATAATAGAGTCTCTCTCTCTCTCTCGATATCATTGAAGTGCGAAAATATGTCCACGGTAATCGGTGCCCGGTGCCCACCGTGCCAGCTCTCTCAAACCATCTCGACTTCATTCCTGATCCGAATGAAGTTATCAGGATGATGATGGTCCGTGTTCGCCGTCGCCGCCGCCGCTCCTCCTGCTGCTGCTACCTCTGCTTCTCCATCTCCATGGTGATGGGATTGCAGGTAGCTGTCTGTCCTTCCTCTCCCCCCTCCTTCTCCTGCAAACACGCTAGTGACCACCGTATTCTCGCTAGCGTGGCCGAGGCTTCCATACGGATCTTTCTGTGGTCGAATTGAATTCTTACAATTTGAGCATAGGGCCGTTTTGGAGTCTGCGGACGAGGAGGACGAGGACGAATTTTGCCGTCTTTTCTGAAGGATCGACGTCACGGAGGAAACCCATCCTTTCATCCTTGTGAGGAGAGTGGCGGACGGCAGGAGGGGGCCGTAGGTTGGGAGACAGGCGCAGATGACGGCGATGGAGAGCTGGATTTGCAGCCAGTGTCCGAGAAGGGTTAGGTTGACTTGACGAGAGTCAGTACGAGGAGAGGAGGAAGAATCCAAAAACATACGTGTGTTCGGTTTGTAGACTAGAGCGATTCGAATGAATCCAATGACGCCAACACTAGGGTCTGTCAGGATTTGAAAAGATGACAGTCAGACACATGAGCACTTACAACCCACCCAAAGTGAAGATTAAGCAGATCAGGATTCGACGTCGTAGCGGTAGATGAAGCCCTCTGATGACACCGACCGGGAGAGCAACAATGACGAAATCCAGAAACGAGTTCGGACACTCGACAGCGACCATAAATACTTGGATGTTATAGCAAGTCCCCGGTTTAAGAGGATTCCAAGATTTGTCGACGGGGATACACTTCAGCGAAACTGCTAGCGTGGCAGCAATGAACCAGAGAAGGCATAGAACGCCTGTTATGGTGGTTGCCGTGCGAAAACGTTTGTCGTTGTAGAAGAGCCGGCGATACAAATAGAGAATGCTGAACTTGGCTGCTGTGATTGGTATTGTGCTCAGTAAGGCGGTCAGATATACGCCCTAGGAGCTGTTAGATCAATATGCCAATGAATGGTGGTAGTCATATGACCTTGAGATAATTCGTCATGATCGGTTGAGGTAGTAAGAGAACATTATAGCCAGAACCGTTCTGAGCGGCTGAGCACAATGTAAGCATGGCAAGTAAAGAGATAGGCTAGTGATCAGACATACTCCAGACCACTACCCCCATCCAGGCGAGAAGGGTTACCAGACTGGTGATTGACCACCAGTCATCGGGTCCACAGCGTGCTTTTGTCTTGGATCTCGCGACAAATCGTAGAATCACAGAGAGCAAGGAAAGAGATCCAAGAACTCCCGCCAGGGTGTTAACATCTCCACTGCGATCGTTGTAGTCTGGCATGGTGGTGACTTTGATGGCCTGTGGTGGTATGAAGCAAGTAGACAGTGGCAAACCAAGGTACACGTCTTTCTTCCAAACCTGTTTTACAGAAACAGCATTGGGGAATGTGCTGAGGTTCTCCGTCGCGCAATATATGGGAGGGCGACTCCATCCGTTCTCTTATCCTGGCCCCCATGGCAATATTTCACTTTGCAGCCTCTGCTTCCCACATTTTGTGAGCTCATCCAGAGTCAGGGCGAGCACCTGTGTTCCCATAGGCCGTGTCGCGAGGCGGAGTCATTGACAGCTACGTCACGTCAAGCACCAAGGATGAGAGTTCAAGGACCAACCAATGTAAAAGAGGTCATGCATTCTATTTTTGCGAACAGCGCGTGGGGTAAACGGTTCTGCGAATCGACACGACTTTTGTTTTGATTGTGTCCTGGTCAAGGCACATTTTGCCGAACTCGAAAGTCAAACGCAGTTGAAATCTGAAGATCTGATGGTGGCTGAAACGCTTGTGTTGGTGATGGGCATCAGATAAGCACCAGACTATCGGAAGCGGTGGGAGCCGGCGAACAGTGATCGACAGAGCGTAGCGCAACAGTCCTAGGAGCGAGTATGATTGCGATACATTAAACAGAGGCTATAGATAGGACCTCAATGCTACCTCGAGATGCTGGGAGACGTCTGATCATGATGCTTCCCGCGATATCATCAGCCTGTGGAGGTCTGAAGGTCTTCGTGGCATTCAGCAACCAAGGGGCAGATTTCCATCTCTTTCGCTTTCATTGAGAGCGTGGCGGTGTCGAAGGCAGGGCAAAGCTGTCCACCTCATTTTGAATGTACTACGGGGAGGCCTGAAGTATGGTTAGTCAGGTGGTAGCTGCAGCTAGTCTTGTGATTGAGCAGCGTAAAGCTTATCTTGTACCAGTATGCAGTCAACCTGATATGTCAAATCATGACATCTAACTTCTTTTGGGCATTGCAGCTTTGCAGAAAGAGTGATTAGGATTGAAGATACTCAGTTAGCATGGGGGCTACCAATACTTCAGACTTTGGCCCCCCGGTAGTACTTTGTACAGCCCATGGGAGGCAGCAGGCAGACACATCATTGAAAAGTCAAACTCGAGGAGACAACCAATGATGCATCTGGTATGTTTCGACCCTGGGGCTGGCACGCGCGTGGGGGCCTGTGCTAAGTACTCTCGTTATGCATGCTCCTGAAACAAATAATGTCGTGCAACATCCACCAAAGTCTATTGTGCTAGCTTATGCGCAACTATATCCGTTCATTGGTGAATCTGAAAAGACTCTTGCTGACTGATGTTTGGCAGGCAAAGCAGGCCGGGATCGCGCCCGTACGACATGACCCCCTCAGCACGTGGACAGACATTCAGCCTCTCCTAGCATTGATGAGAGGTCGAGCTGGGGCCTACTTGGGAAGCACCTGTACGCGGTGTGGGCTACGAACCTTCTCTTTTTTAAAGAGGAGAGCTAAGACTTCCTGCGGCGAAGACAATCCTACGATACCTTAAAGAGAGATCTGCATCTCGAACGCCATCTTGAATCACCATTTTGACAAGATATCAGAATATTGGGGCTGGAAGGGAGATACTGCAAGAGATACAGCTCAAAGGACTTGGCTAGAATAGAGAGATAGAGTTTTATTTCATGGCTCCCTCTATCCTCCTCTCGAGTTGTTAAGGAGCTGAAAGTAACAGAAAGGTTTTAGCAGATTTTCCACATTCCCCTAGTCTCGCTTGGACAGCGCATCCTCAAAAGGGATAGCAATAGAGATAGGGCTCAAATGAGATTACTGGATGATGGCGGCTCTGAGGAAGACATCATTATGAGATATCTCTTGTATGTAATAGGCTCTTAGAGAGAGAGTATACTCGCATAGACCCTTCTTAGGTCTGAATCGATATATGAGCACCACCACCACGGAGGTCGAGCTGGGAACTTCGAAGCTTACAATTGCAAAGGGAACGTGGAAGAAATTGGGGTGCTCCACACCCCCATCTGCCCCAGGAATCACTTGGCATTTTGGGTCTCACGAGTGGCATATTTCTATCATATCAACAAGTATATTGCTTGATTTTGGCCATTTGACTCAGCTCTGTATTTGTTTCCGATAGGTGTTTTTTCGAATGGTGGCACATAGGCATGGAATTGGTGT
>QQTW01004256.1_pt1 | contig 10700 bp, 12 predicted proteins | sample 1904831 | NCBI WGS metagenome assembly QQTW01 (sample SAMN09435610, study PRJNA476489) | Subsurface metagenome, whole genome shotgun sequencing project.
GCAAGCCGCGTAATGCCCTGACAAGACGCAATGCACGAAAAACCCGCAATGCCGGAATGAGCAGTGAAATAATGGTAAGCCAGTTGCGGCTGAGAAATTTTTTCTTGTCGGGAGCGATGAACAGTTTTAGTAAAAAGTCAAAAATAAAAGCAACCCAGATAGCGGTGGCTGCCATTTCCAGTGCAGGCGTAAGGCTCCAGATTAACTCAACTACCAACAGCCCCAGCCATAAAAAACCCAAAAATACCATGGGTGCTTCCAGCGTTCGTTCAACCTGTTTAAGCAGGGTAACTCGCTCCTGTTTTAATTTATTTAAAGACATAAGCTGATAGCCAAAAGAAACATGCCATAGAACGCAGCCCATTTGCATGGGTAACCAGGCGTTGTTAATCGGGAAACAAAGTTACTTCGGCACCAAAGTACGCATGTGTAGAAGCTCTATTTACTGGTGGCTTTTTTTCGGTTTTTAAATTCAGCCATGGTCCAAAGGCTGGCTCGCGGTTTCCTTTGCTTCCCGGAGGTCGGTTGCTGTAGCTTCCGGCGCCGATTGCTTGCTTTCCAGTTTAGGATCGTACATGAGGTGTACAAATGTTGCAAAATGATCGGATCCGTTTGGTGGCATGCGCCGCATGTTCACCAGTCCAAAATCAGTCGAGCAGAAAATATAATCCAGCGGAAAACGCACCCACCAGTGGTGCGCCGAGAAAGTAGCGTAAAAGCCACGGCCAATCCGCGGATCGAGCAGCCCGCTGGTTTTACGGAATAGCTTGGTAGTATGGCTCCAGGCCACGTCGTTTAGGTCGCCAAACACAATACTGGGCAGCTTGCAGGATCTGGCTAAAAGCGCCACTTTCATAAGCTCTTTGTCTTTTGCCGTGGCAAACAGGTTTTCTCCGGGTACGGGCGGTTCGGGATGCAGGCCCCAAAGCTGTACCTGCTGTCCGCCGGCCAGTTCAATCACTGCATCCACAGAGGGTATTGTATTTTTTACCCTGAATACAATTTTCCCCGACAGGAGCTTCAGGCGGCTGTAGAAAAGCATGCCGTATGTATTACCCAGGGGTTGCAGCAAAGTGTGCGGATAGTCTTTTCGGAGCTCCAGCATTGCATGCGCCCAGCCCTGATCTGTTTCCAGCAAAAAAACAATGTCCGGATCGGTCTGCCTGATTTGTGCCAGCATGTTGTGGTAGGCTTTGTTATCCTGCAATACATTGGCTGCAAAAATTTTTAAAGATGCTTTTCCGGACGATGGATGCAGTCGTTTTATTTCTTTCGGCCACAAAGGGCTGTAGGGAAAAATGCGGTAACAATAAAAAAGACAAAATGCAATGAGCAGGGTCAGGAGTACAAAGTGAAAATTATTCATTTGGTGCCAAAGCAGGCACCAGCCGACAATGCATCCGGCCATTAAAAAAAGCTTTTGCAAGCGCGGGTATTCAAATACTTTGAACAACCAGAAATCATGCGGCACCAGGGTAATTGCTGCCGCGGCAATAAGCAGAATGCTGAATATGGTAAGTACAAGCATCATGACAACGGGTATTGTGGATTTTAATATGGCCCATGCAAAGAAGGCATAAAAAATCGGGTTCCTTGAAAGAACCCGATTTGCACGTCAGGACTATGCCTTTGGTATGTTTAGTTTCCATCCGGCTTGTATCTTATCCGGATCTTTGATCTTGTCTTTATTGGCTTCGTAGATGGTTTTCCAGTCCACGCCAAACTGCTGCCCGATCTTGGATAGCGAATCGCCCGGTTTTACTTCGTATTCCTGTACGCCGGAGGAAATGTTAAGCACGGCATCGGCCGATTTGTAGTTTGGATTGAGTGTATTATACACATCCCAGATTCTTTGTTTTGCACTCTCGCTGGGTGCGGTGCCGTCTATGTACAGAATATTGCTTTCTTCGCGCACTTTCAGATCTGTTACACCGGCATTGCGCGCCATATCTATTACCTGCTGGTATTTTTGCTGTAAAGCTGACATAATCGTGAATTTGCTTTGATGAGATAATTGATGTTAACGATGGTCAAAAGCGCTATTTCGGAAAATATCCCGGTGCTGCTGGCACAGGGGGTTAAAAACCTCGTCTTCCCAACATACGCCCCAGCATGCCACCGGCGCCACTCATACCGCGGCCGCCGCTCAACATGCCGATAAGCGAACCCAATCCGCCGCCGCCCATGCCGCCGCGTCCACCACCCAGCATTCCGCCCAAAGCACCGCCGAGTCCGCCGCCCATCATGCCACCCAGGCCACCACCTCCAAGCATACCGCCAAGGCCGCCGCCGCCACCCATCATACCACCGAGACCGCCTCCGCGCCTGCGGCGCAGCATACCGGCAAGCAACATGGGGCCGGCAAAAGCAAGCAAGCCTTTAAGCAATCCGCCGGTGTTGATACCGGCAGCCTGCATTTTTTGCTGCATGCCCGAGTTGGCCAAATAAGACGGACTCGCTGCTTCCTGCGGATCTTCCAATTGTGCTGCCTGCTGCGAGTACTGATTTAAAAGTGAAAACTGCTCCTGGTCTACCTGAAGGTACTGTGCTATTTGCTGTACATGCTGCTTTTCCTCTTCAGAATAATTTTGATCTGCTTTTGCAAATGTAATCAGGTCGGTAACCAACGAAAACCGGAGGTCGCTGTTTTTAAGCACATCCAGGTTTTGGGTGAGCTGTGTGCCGCTTTCATCGTTGGCGGCATCCAATACCCTTTGTGTTCCATCTTCAGAAAGCTCGGCCGATTCGCAAAGTGCCTGTATGTATTCCAGTTCTTCTTCCGAAGCCTGCCGGTCTGCGGTAGCAATAGAAGCGATCACACCGAGGTAGGCACCTTTTTCGGCATCGCTGCTGCCGGCTAAAATTGTAGTTGTTTGTTGTTCCATTTTAAATGGTTTAGGCGGGAAAATGAAAAAATATTGTGCCAGCATGAACAATACAGCGCAAAGCAAGACGAACGCAGTTGGGCAAGGGCCTTGGCTTAAAAACCGATTTCAAAGCCCGATAGCTGGTTTTGCGGCGGTAAATACGCAACAAATTAATACCTGGATATCTCATTACGCCTATCAAACGCATAGGTTAAGCAAGGCTAGGGAAAATTGTTTTTTTGTGTGCTTCTATTCCCTTTCTGCGGAATCTGATACGGCATTACATTTTTATCTTGCCCTATGCCTACCATCGAATTAAAAATAACAGGAAAAGTGCAGGGTGTTTTTTTCAGGGAAAGCACCCGGCAAAAAGCAAGTGAACTGGGTTTGACTGGCTGGGTGCGTAACGAGCCAGACCGCACGGTAACTGTGCGGGCAACCGGGCCCGCGGGGGCACTGGCTCAACTGGAAAGCTGGTGCGCCACAGGCCCCAAAATGGCCGAGGTAAAAGAGGTTATGCGTACGCTTCTTCCGGATGAACGGTTTGACGGCTTCACGGTAAAGCGGTGAAGATTGGCCCTGCTCGCGGGCAGATAGGCAGTTTTACCCTGCCTCCCCGTCGGTAACCTCGCTGCCTACCCCGTTGCCATCGCCGCTTACCGGCTTGTCGCCCGTTTTATCTGCAACGTTTTCATTCGCCATTGGGTTTTCGTTCAGGTTCATTACCAGGCCTTCATTTTGCAAAACGTTGGGCTGCTGGTGTACGGCAGGGTTTTGATCTGCCGGAAGGTTATTTTGTTGTTTGTTATCCATGTTGAATTTCTGTTTTTTCCTTTAAAGATTATGCCAGCAGTTCTGCAATATTTTTCTCGATGTTTTCACTCATGCGCTCCATAGGCAGGTCGTTGGTGTCTTTGCCAAACGGATCTTCAATTTCTTCTGCAATAAGCTCCAGGCTGCCCAGCACATAAAGCAGCAAAACAGTAATGGGAACTACAAGGTATCCCAAGCTGAAAACGTAGCCAATGGGCAGTGTGATGACATAGATAAAAATAAATTTTTTTAAAAAGGCACTGTAGGAGTAGGGTATGGGTGTGTTTTTGATGCGCTCGCAGGCGCCGCATATATCCATAAATGCAGCAAGCTCGTTGTTCAGCAATAACAGGTGTTCCATCGAAAGAAGGCCATCCCGCTGCAGCGCACTTATTTTTTGCTGCATCAGAAATGCTATCTGCATCGGTGCGTGCCTGGCTCCTTCCAGATAGGGTATTTCAGGATGGGGTTGTTCATCGAGCAGATAACGGGTTTCTTCTTTTTGCAACAGCATGCGCAACTCGGTAGCAAACCGGGGTATGATGTTCCGGAAAAAAGCGCGGTGTACCTCGGCGCCGGCAGGCAAAAAAGCATGCAGCTTCAGGGCCAGGTTTCGGCTGTTGTTTACCAATGCACCCCACTGCTTGCGGCCTTCCCACCAGCGGTCGTAAGCAGTATTGGTTCTAAAAACCAGTAGCATGGAAATTGCAAAGCCGAGCAAGGTATGTATCAGCGAAACATTTTTTACATAAGAGCTTTGACCCAGTTTTAATACATCCAGCTCCAGCCAGGCTACCCCGCCTGCATAGGCCCCAATTGCCACGAGCAGCGGCAGCAGCTTGCGAAACATATCTGATTTATGCAGCCGGAAAATAAAGTGCGCCCAGTCTTTTGGATTGTAGGATATCATGCTGCAAAGGTAGCAGCTACGGCGCTGTCTGGTAAAGAAGCGCATTGCGCCGGGTTTAGTTCTCCACACCCAAATGCAGTACCTGGTGCCGGACTTAACTTCGCGGCTCAAAAGTTTTGAGCGCCATGGAACCGAATCTGAAAAGTGCTGTGCTTCGCCACCTGATGGTGCATTATGTGGGCAGCAAGAACAACCTGGAGCCTTTATACATTTCGGAGGCGGCTTTGGAAATGAGCGACGAAACGCTGCAGGCCATTGGCGATTCTTTTTTGGCCCGGTTTGGCAATGCAGCCGAGTACCACAGCTTTCAGCATGCCCATTCGCTGGCGTTTAATGAGGTGTATAGTTTTGTGACCGGCACTTTTTTAAATACAGAACATTTTGAAAAAGCAGGTGGCGCTATCGCACGCCATTTATATGAAAGCTCCACACATCCCAAAGTCAAAGGCGGTGAATTGTATATAGCTTTTTTTGAGGGGCTGCCGGTAGAAGGACGGATGCACAAGGCAATCGGGATTTTTAAAACAGAAAACAAAGCGCTTTTTCTGGACGTGGCCCAAAAAGGCGGAACCCTGTCGGTAGCAATGAAAGAAGGTGTTGAGTTAGGTAAAATGGACAAGGGCTGCTTAATCATCAACACAAAACCGGAAGAAGGGTTCGACGTGCTGCTGTTCGACAACCAGTCGAGAGGCGAGGAAGCTTTGTACTGGAAAGAGCAGTTTTTAAACCTGGCGCCGCAAAAAACAGCCTACCACCATACCAGCCAGTTTTTAACCCTGACCAAGCAATACATCACCGGGCCAATGGAAGAAGCTTTCGGGCTGGAAAAGAAAGACCAGATAGAACTCCTGACCAGGTCAATAGAATATTTCAAGGAAAAAGAAGCGTTTGACATCAATGAGTTTCAAAGTACCGTTTTTGGGGATGAACAGCAGATTGATTCGTTCCGCAGCTTTGGCGCGCAGTACGTTTCGCAGCATGATGTTGATATTGCCGATTCCTTTGCCATTTCGCCCATGGCGGTAAAAAAGCAAACCCGCATTTTTAAAAGCGTACTCAAGCTCGACAAGAACTTTCATATTTATATTCATGGAAATACCGACCTCATCGAAAAAGGCGTGGAAGAAAATGGCAGAAAATACTATAAAATCTATTACCAGGAAGAAGCCTGATGCTTTTTGAGTTTGAAGGCGCGAAAAATAGATGTAAATATTTACGCTTACATCCGGCGGCCATGATTTTTCGTTGTTTTCCAGTGCGCTCTTCGTGCTTTTGCGTGCTGCTGGTAACCACCCCATAATGACTAATTTAGCCCGCCATGGATCCCCAAAAGGTTTACTTATCGGAAAAAGAAAAACACGGAGCGCAACTTGCACAGCTGCAAAAGGCCCAAAGCCGTTATGGCTGGCTGCGGCTCGGGCTCATACTCATTACTGCTTTTGCAGCATACCAGGTTTTTTTACGGGCAGGCGCGTGGGCATGGCTGGTTGTTTTTACAGGCATTGGTTTGTTTTTGTGGGTGGTTTCGCTTGATGCAGAAAACAATAAACAGATAAGCTACTTTAAAGCGCTGGTGCACATCAACGAAGAAGAGCTGCGCATACTGCAAGGCGATATGGCGCACCGCTTTGATGGTGCGCAATTTTTGCCGCACGAACATGCTTATGCGCACGATCTGGATTTGTTTGGCCCTTATTCCATTTTTCAGCTCTTAAACCGCTGTTCCGGCCAGCAGGGCCGGGCTTTGCTGGCACACAACCTGTTGCATTCCGTTTTGCCGCAAGATGTGGTGCCAAGGCAGGAAGCAGCTGCAGAGCTGGCCCCCATGTATGGCTGGCGCCATGCGGTGCAGGCGCATGCGGCTGCAACAACACTTTCCATTGCTACCGAAAAAAGAGTGCAAAAATGGCTGGAGCAACCCGACCCTATGGCAACCCACACAGCATGGCGCTGGTTTGTTCCCCTTTACAGCACGCTTGCCTGCAGCGTGGCACTGGCCGCTTTTTTCGACTGGATTCCCGGTGGCGTGTTTTCGCTTTGCTTTATCATTTTTATCATCTTTTCTTTTTCGGCAGGCAAAAAGGTTACTTTGGTTTCCACACAGCTTTCCGGCATCGTGTCGGAATTGGAAACGTTACAGCAGGTGTTGCAAAGCCTGGAGGGCCCGCAGTTTAAAAGCCCGTTGCTCGTGCAGTTGCAAGCAACAATAGGCGCTGGAAAAAATCCTGCTTCGGTTCAAATAAAAAAATTAAAAGGGATACTGAACCGTTTCGATCTGCGCCTTAATGTGTTTTTGTTTATCTTTTTAAACAGCTTTTTATTATGGGATGTGCGCAATATGCTGGCATTGAGCAGCTGGCGAAAAGAAAATAGCATTGCCGCAAAAGACTGGTTTAACACAGCAGGTATTTTTGAAGTGATAATAAGTTTGGCTACGCTGCGCTTTAACAAGCCGGGCTGGGCACAGCCTGCTTTACAGCCACAATATTTTTCAATCCGGGCCACTGCCATCGGCCACCCACTGATACGCGAGGAACAACGTGTGACGTCCAATTTTTCGCTGGAGGGCAGGGGCCGGATTGCGCTTGTTACCGGCTCAAACATGGCTGGGAAAAGTACTTTTTTACGCAGCCTGGGCGTAAATGCCGTGCTGGCACAGATGGGCGCTGTGGTTTGTGCAGGTAGCCTGCAGCTATCGCCGGTGCAGTTGCTTTCTTCCATGCGCATTGCCGACAACCTAGCCGAAAACACTTCTACTTTTTATGCCGAACTAAAAAAGCTCAAAAACATTATTGAGGCAGTGCAGGAGCACAGGCCGGTGTTTGTGCTGCTGGATGAAATATTAAGGGGCACCAACTCGCTGGACCGGCACACAGGCTCAAAAGCACTGATAAAGCAATTGTTGCAGGAAGGAAGCGTGGCGGTGCTTGCGTCGCACGATGTGGAACTGGCAAAGCTGCAGGAACAATATCCGGGACAATTGGACAACTATCACTTTGATGCACAGGTAGAAGGCGAGGAGCTTTATTTTGATTACCAGCTTAAAACAGGTGTTTGCACCAACCTTAATGCTTCGGTACTGATGAAAAAAATCGGTATCAAGTTATAGCCGCAAATATTTTTCCGTAAAAAGAAAAGGTGCTGCGCAAAAGGGTATGGCAGGAGAAAATGGTTTTATGGTTATCTTCCGCACATCAACTTCTGAAACCATGCGAACCCCGTTGTTTTGTTTATTAATATTATTGTCTTTTGCCGGCGCAGCGCAGGAAGTGCAATTGTTTGTGGGCACTTATACCGGCTCTGGCAGCAAAGGCATTTATACGTATGCTTTCAACACGGTTACCGGGGCAGCCCGCCTTATCAGCCATACCGACAGCGCCTCCATTGAGAATCCATCGTTCCTGGCAGTAGCACCCAGCAAAAAATTTTTGTATGCGGTTAGCGAAACAGGAGGCAAGTCGGGCGGAAGCCTGAATGCTTATGCTATTGATAAGGCCGGCGTGTTGAAGCCTTTAAACAAAGTGCCAACAGGCGGCGATCATCCTTGTTATGTAACTACAAGCAGGCAGGGCAATTGGGCAATGGCCGGCAATTACAGCGGCGGCAATGTTGCTGCTTTTAAAATTGGCCCCGATGGCAGCCTGCAGCCTTTCAGCCAGCTGGTGCAGCACGAAGGCAAAGGCCCCAATACAGAAAGACAGGAAAAGGCCCACGTGCATGCCACAGTTTTTGACCCGGCAAACAAATTTGTGTTTGTTCCCGACTTGGGAACAGATAAGGTGTTTATTTACAAATTTGATGCGGCGGCAGCCAAGCCTTTACAACCGGCTGCGCAACCGTTTGCGGCATCGCTGCCCGGTGCCGGGCCCCGCCATTTTGCTTTTCATCCCAATGGCCGCTATGCTTACCTGATGGAAGAATTGAGCGGAGCGGTAGCCGTGTACCAACACGCTGCAGGAAAACTCACACCACTGCAAAATACCTCATCGCATTTGCCTGATTACAGCGGCAACAAAGGCAGCGCCGACATACACCTTTCTGCAGACGGCCGTTATTTATACGCATCCAACCGGGGCGATGCCAACAGCATAGCGGTTTTTACCGTGGCCAAAGACGGCAAGCTTGCCTGGGTAGAGCAGGTTTCTTCCGGTGGCAAATCGCCCCGCAATTTTGCGCTCGCACCCGGCGACCGTTATGTGCTGGTAGCCAACCAGGAAACAAACAATGTGGTGATTTTGAAAAGAAGTGCCGCAACCGGAAAGTTGACACCCACAGGAAAAGAGCTGGCAATTCCAAAACCGGTTTGTGTTGTCTTTAAATAAATTGTACACTTCGTACGTCAAATGCATCAGTTGATGCTGGTTGGCAAAACTCAAAAATGGAGCGGTAGTAATTTTGGGGCATGAACCAACAACTGTCTACACGCTGGGCCGACCTGGCTGCCATGTTGCTTTCCATCGTCATAGCTATCGGCTACACCATACTTACCAGCAAAGGCGCCCGTGGCACGCTAAGGCCGCTGGCATTTTTCTTTTTAATATTTGGACCCTTGGCTGTCGGCATCCATATGGTGGCGCATCAATGCTTTGTCAATTACATCGCCGTTCAAAAGATGCTGGCGGGCAATTTTGGATATGATTTCCGGTTTTATGCCTTAAACCTGATGGGCATCACGCTTGCTGTATTGGGTTTTAACATGCTTCGATCCTGCATGCAGTATTTCAAAGGCGATCCATCTGCACGAAGAAGATGGTTTTCCGCCTGCGGCTGGGTGGTGCTGGTAGCTGCGCCGACAATTCCGTTTACATTCATCGGTTCGCTTCCGGTGCAGGCTGTTGCCCTTAACCTGATCGCTTCGTTTTTTGTACGGAACCGGAAGAAGACGGTGCCGGTTTTAAAGATGCATCCATTGCAGAAAAACACCTTGCGCAAAGCGGTGCCGGCTCATGTTGCGCCTTGACAATTCATTTTGCAGAAAGGTCTTCTTTATATCATGGGCATACAAAAAGGCAGAATAAGGCTTTTGACCGTATGGTAAATTGAAAGATGTTGCTTACTTTTGCGGCCCGCCAGGCTTAAAACCGGTGGGTATTTTCTGAACAGGCTCCCTAAGTTGCCGCCTGTGTGGCACGCCTTAAAGGAATCAAAGCAAACAGCATGAAACAATGCCAAAGGTAAAAACAAACTCCAGTGCCAAGAAGCGTTTTAAAGTAACGGGCACCGGCAAGATCACGCACCAAAAGTCTTTTAAACGTCACATTCTTACCAAGAAGTCAACCAAACGCAAGCGCGGAATGCGCCTCGACGGCCAGGTGGCCCAGTCGCACAAAGATTTCGTGATGCGGCTGCTTCGCCTGAAGTAGGCATTTTGACCATCGCAATGCGATGGCCTGTAAGAAAATGAACTTATAACTCCTGACTTTTAAACTGATTACATATGCCTCGTTCCGTAAACGCCGTTGCCTCCAGGGCACGCAGAAAAAGAATCTTAAAGCAAGCAAAAGGCTTTTATGGTAAGCGTAAAAACGTTTACACCGTAGCCAAGAACATTGTAGAGAAAGGAATGACCTACAGCTATGTAGGCCGTAAACTGAAAAAGCGCGAGTACCGCGCCCTGTGGATTGCCCGTATCAATGCAGCCGTTCGCGAAGAAGGCCTTACTTACTCGCAGTTTATTAACCTGCTTACCAAAAAAGGCATTACGCTCGACCGCAAGGTGCTTGCCGACCTGGCCATGAACAACCCCGAGTCGTTCAAAGCATTGGTAGGACAGGTAAAATAAAGCAGACTTTAAAAAGATAATAACAGACCGGGTGCAGTTTTTGCACCCGGTTTCTGTTTATGTATACATAAGGTATACTTTTGTTCCAAAAAATTTACTGATCACGGCATTCCCTCTTATTTCTAAATGAACAATACCTACTTAGGCCTTGTTGAGCAGACCTTCAACTTTCCGCAGGAAGGGCTCATTGTAAAAGATGGCTACCTCCACTTCAATGGTTTGGATATTAAAGCGCTGATTGACAAATACGGTACGCCGTTAAAGCTTACTTATCTGCCCAAAATAGGGATGCAGATAAACAAGGCGAAACAAATGTTTGCCAACGCAC
>QQTW01004257.1_pt1 | contig 10699 bp, 12 predicted proteins | sample 1904831 | NCBI WGS metagenome assembly QQTW01 (sample SAMN09435610, study PRJNA476489) | Subsurface metagenome, whole genome shotgun sequencing project.
GTGCTAAAAGCATGTGCACTGGCACTTAAGCAGCATCCAAATGTGAACGCATCGTGGCTTGGCGATAAGATTCGCAAGTATAAGTACGTCAATATTGGCGTGGCGGTTGCAGTCGAAGATGGATTGCTGGTGCCGGTTGTGCGCAACGCCGATCAAAAAACGCTCTCAACCATTTCAGGCGAGGTGAAGGACTTGGCGGCCAAGGCAAAAGACAAGAAACTACAGCCCAAAGACTGGGAAGGCAGTACGTTCTCCATCTCAAATCTGGGTATGTTTGGGATCGATGAGTTCACGGCCATCATTAACCCGCCCGATGCGTGTATTCTGGCAGTGGGTGCCATTAAACAAACCGTAAAAGTTGAAGAGGGTGAGGTGAAACCAACCAACGTAATGAAGGTGACGCTCTCCTGCGACCACCGCGCGGTTGATGGTGCTACTGGGGCGGCCTTCCTGCAAACAGTAAAAGAGTTGCTGGAAAACCCCATGCGCATGCTGGTATAAATTTTATTTTTTGGCGTGTCTGAGCTGAAACCAGGCGTCCAATAAATTAAAAAGCCCATCCTGAACGTTCAGGATGGGCTTTTTTGGTATCTTCTATGCCTTACAACACGGCTGGCTCCATAGCGGCCTGTAGTTTCTGCTCCAGTACGTTCTTGGGAACGGCGCCGATCACTTTATCGACCAACTGACCGTTTTTGAAAACCATCAGGGTCGGAATGCTGCGAATACCGAATTTGGCCGGTATCTGAGCGTTCTGGTCAACGTCCATCTTAGCGATAACGGCTTTGCCTTCGTATTCGCCAGCGAGCTGCTCAACAACGGGGCCGATCATCTTACAGGGACCGCACCATTCGGCCCAAAAATCGACTAATACCGGCTTATCAGATTGGATTAACTCCTCAAAATTAGCGTCGGTTGCTTCAACGGCATGTGATCCTGCTGCCATGATTGAAATCTGTTTATTGGTTGAACTTGTTTCATCATCATAAACCAGTTAAGTGGGTATTAGTTCCACTTTTTCTTCCAACGCGCTTCCCGGTTCGCAATAGAATGAGGCCTAGATACCCAATGAGGGCCATACCCAAAATGCTTCATGAACGCCAAACTCCGACCGGTCGGCGGGCAGCTCCATAAATCCGGTGGCGTCGAGCAGGTTGGCAAAGTCGGCCGAGCCAGAACCGGGCAGGGGTTGGGCCAGCAGCATCCCGTCGGGTCCGGATGTGATCCGAACGGGCAGGAAATACGTAATAGCCGGCAAAAAGGTAATGGGTGACATTAATCGGGCGTAGGTCGGGGGAGCGGGCGGTAAACCCAGCGACGCCCTAAGGTAAGGAAGGACGTAGCGGTGGGCGCACAGCACCGTTGAGACCGGATTGCCGGGCAGGGCAAAAACCGTTTTCCCAGGCATGGTGCCAAACCAGAGGGGCTTTCCCGGTCGTTGTTCCACCTTATGAAACTGCTTTTTAACCCCCAGTTCTGCCAGCACATTGGGTACGAAATCGGCTTTGCCCGCCGAAACACCCCCACTCAGAATCAATACGTCATTGTCGGCCAGCAACCCGGAGAGCCTATCTGCCAGCAGGGCCTCATCGTCGATAATATGGTGCAGTGTTGCCGTAATGCCTAATCCGGACAGAGCTGCCCGCAGCATATACGTATTGGATCGCCTGATTTGGTAAGGCAGGGGCGCAGCAGATACGTCCACCAGTTCATCGCCGGTTGAGATAAGCGCTACGCGGGGCAGTGCCGTAACAATCATCGTTGTTTGACCAACCGAAGCCGCAACGGCCAGTTCGGCCGGTCCCAAGCGCGTACCAGCAGACAAGAGTTCATCGCCCGCCCGGCGGTCGGTGGCGCGGTGATGAACGTGCTGCCCGGATTGAATGCCGCTGATAGTAATGGTGGCCTGTCCATCCGCAATTCTGATGTCTTCGTAGCGAATCACGGTGTCGGCCCCGATGGGCAGCATGGCCCCGGTCATCACTTCCAGGCACGTACCGGCATCGGTAAGCGTTTGCTGGGACTGCCCGGCCCGCTGCGTGCCTACAATTTGGAATGACCGCGTGCCGGATGAGTTATCGGCAAAGCGAATGGCTATACCGTCCATTCCTACCCGATCAAAGGGTGGAAAGTCGCGGTCGGCCCGGACTGGTTCGCGCAGCACGCGGCCCAGCGCGTCGTCGAGGGAAACAGGTTCAGTCGGCAGCGTTAGTTTATGGCCTTGCGTAATGGTAAAGGCGTCGGCAACGGAAATCATGATAAGAAATAAGGATTATGACCGGGTGGCCGGTGTGATGATGAATGATAAGCCTTTTTTCTTACATTCATCATTTAGTAGTAATCTTTCATCATCCAAAAATGAGTTTTTCTCATATTGATCCCGCCGGCAACCCAGCCATGGTCGACGTTGGCGCAAAAGTCGTTAGCCGACGAACTGCCCGCGCCCGGAGTGTTGTGGTACTTGGGCCAGACATTATGCAGCACTTAACCCGGTCTGGATTGATGGGTGGTGATATTCAGACGCGCAAAGGACCGGTTTTTCAAACGGCAATTATTGCCGGAACCATGGCCGCCAAGCGCACCGATGACTTAATTCCACTTTGCCATTCGCTGGGACTGGATAATTGTCAGATCACCATTACCGCCGAGGGCAGCGATGCGGTGATAGACTGCACCGTATCGACGGAGGGTAAAACCGGTGTCGAGATGGAAGCACTCGTGGGGGCATCGGTGGCAGCCCTGACTATTTACGATATGTGCAAAGCGCTTTCGCACGACATCATTATCCGGGAAACGAAGCTCATGGAAAAAACGGGTGGTAAACGGGATTTCAGACGTGAGTAAGTCCGGCCGGTCTGCCAGTGCGGTGGATGCGCCCGGCGTGGATACGTTGAACGGGTTGATTCTGGCCGGAGGCCGCAGTACGCGCATGGGCCAGGATAAATCGCAGTTGACGTACTATGGCAAACCCCAGCGCGCGCATCTGACCGACCTGCTCATTCCGTTCTGCGACCGGGTGTATTGGTCGGTCAATGCCGATCAGGCTGCTACGTTGGCTGGTATTGAACAACCTCTTGTTGTGGATGCATTCGACTGGCCCGGACCACTCAACGGTATTCTTTCGGCGTTCCGGCTCAACCCAGATGTGGCCTGGCTGGTCGTGGCCTGCGATATGCCCTTGCTGACGGCCCGTTCGTTTGAAGTACTGACCAAAGGACGTAATAGAGCGAAACGGGCAACGGTTTTCTTTGATTCGGATGGCGCGTTGCCAGAGCCGCTGCTTGGTATTTATGAACCTACCTTTGTCCCCATTATAAACCGTGCCGTTGCCAATGGGCAGTATTCTCCGCGCAGGCTGTTACAGGAAAATGATATTCAGCTGTTGACGGCACCAGACATCCAGGAGTTGACGAATGTTAATGATCCAGCCGCCCGTATGCGGCTGGGATTCTGAAACATACCAATGGCTGTCGGGTTGCTTCTTTATGTTTGTACGTCAATTCCTGTTCTATACGGTCGGTTCGTTGCTCATGAGCACCGTTGCTAAGTCCCAACGGGCAATGCCCGCTACTGAATTGCGCGCGTTCAGCGAGCAACGCATCCGGCATCAGAAAACACTGGGTCTCGCTCTTGGTGGTTACTCGCTTGCGAACATCGCCGTAGGCAGCCTGGCGGCTGGCGCGGCATCGGGCGAAACAAAGTATTTTCACCGGATGAATGTCTACTGGAACCTGGTTAACCTGGGCATTGCCGGGGCCGGGCTGCTGGGGTCGCGCATACGAAATACTGGTGATGAAACGCTGGCAGAAGCTATTCGGCAACATCAGAACATGAAACAGGTGCTGCTGTTCAACGCGGGTCTGGACGTAGCCTACATCGTAGGTGGAGCTTACCTGCGCGAACGGGGCCGGGCTGGACTGCCCGTTACACGCCCCGACCGGGCCGATCAGTTGCGGGGTTACGGCAAGTCGGTGATGCTGCAGGGAGGCTTTTTATTGGCATTCGACGTAGTGAATTATTTAATTTTCAAGAAACGGGGCGACCCCCAGCAAGATCAGTTGCTAAAAGTAACACCATCGGGGGTTGGCGTTGTGCTGCCTATTCGATGATTTAGTGTTAATTCTTTACTCCATACTCTTTTAAACGAGCGCGAAAATGGCCATACCCACCGCTTTTGAGGTATTTATTTCCAACGCGATTACCCACATTCAACAGGATGCTGATGCCCTTGGTCTGGCCGCAGGAGGCTCCTATGCATCGGGTGAACTGGATGCTTATTCAGACCTTGATCTGGTGCTGGTCACTAACCGGCCCATTGCGCCCGATCTGGAGCAAATGCGGATGTACGCATCGCGCCTGGGTACGTTACTGGCATCGTTTCGGGGTGATCATGTAGGTGAACCCCGTTTGCTTATTGCCCTTTACGATGCCCCTCTGCTACACGTCGATATAAAATTTCTCTTACTCAATGAGTTTTATGAGCGGGTCGAAAACCCGCTTATCCTTTGGGAACGCGACGGTGCCTTGTCGGCGATTATGCAGCAGTCAGACGCGCATTACCCGGCTTTCGATTTTCAGTGGGCCGAGGATCGCTTCTGGGTTTGGGTGCATTATGCAGCGCTTAAAATTGGACGGGGCGAATATGTTGAAGCTATAGATTTCCTCGCATTCGTGCGTAACACCGTACTGGGACCTATGCTGCACCTAAAAAACAAGGGGTTGCCAAGGGGAGTGCGCCGGATTGAGACGGTGGCCGGGCCGGACGATCTAAACCGACTGCACAGAACCGTTGCGGCTCCAAATCGTACAGGACTGATGGTTAGTCTAACGGAGGTTATCCAGCTCTATGAAGACCTGCGCCGGGATTTAGCGCCAGCGACTCTGCTCAAAAACAGCGAGGCCCAGTCTGCCGTTATGAGGTATCTTGCTGCCCTTTGAGCGGTGGTTTTAGCCGCGTAATGTATGAACCAACAGGACGAATTCTTTCTGCGTAAAGCAATAGCGCTAGCCCGCGAGGGTATGACAACCGGGCAGGGTGGGCCGTTTGGGGCCGTGGTTGTCAAAGATGGACACATTGTTGGGCAGGGCTGCAACCAGGTTACGTCGGCCAATGATCCAACAGCCCATGCCGAAGTGGTAGCCATCCGGGATGCCTGCCAGAATCTGGGAACATTTCAATTGGTAGGCTGTACGCTCTATGCCTCCTGCGAACCCTGCCCCATGTGTTTAGGGGCTATCTACTGGGCGCGGCCAACCCGGATTGTCTACGGAGCTTTCCATACCGATGCCGCCGAGGCTGGTTTCGACGATCAGTTTATTTACAACGAACTCGGCAAACCACGTGAACAGCGCCATATTCCCATGAAGCAATTTCTCCGCAGCGAAGCCGATGCGGTTTTCCAGGAATGGATTGCTCTAGAGGATAGAAAGAAATACTAACCTACCATGTCTTCTCACCACATTGTCCGCGACGAGCAGGAACCCGCCCTGCTGATCGCTAATGGCGAAGCCTGCCATCCAGAACTCCTGGGTCAGCTACTCGAATGGAGTCCGGTAGTAGTGGTGCTCGACAGCGCGGTCTGGCGGGTGCTCGACCTGGGCATAAAAATAGACGTCTTGCTTGGCGACTTCGACAGAAGTCTGGACCTTGACACTGTCCGGGCGCAGCAGTATCCGCTGGAGATCATTCATACGCCTGATCAGGACAAAACCGACCTTGAAAAAGGCATTGAATACCTCATCGGACGTGGTTTTCCGGCTGTCAACATCATCTGGGCCACGGGCCGGCGGGCCGATCACAGCCTGACAAATATGACCAATATCGTGCGCTATAAAGACCAGATTCGCCTGGTGATGCTCGACGATCATTCACGAATTTTTCCGCTTGTTGGCCGCTATGAGAAGTGGTACGAGGCCGGAACGCCCCTGTCGCTCATACCTGTGGGCATCGTAACGGGTATCAAAACGGATGGATTGAAGTATAATCTGCATAACGAAACGCTGACGCTGGGCTATCGCACCGGCAGCAGCAACGAAGCAGCCCGCGATGGTTTCGTCAGCATTGAAGCCCAGGCTGGTGATTTGCTGATTATGGAGTGCTGGGATTAAGTCCTATACATTTCTGCCCCTATCAGTCTGTCTTCGCCAAAACATAATCCCTGCAACTTTAGTCTATAGGTCTTACCCTTTATCCTAACTGGCTCATGCAGGACCCGCGTCACGACGAAGAAAATCACATCCAAAATTTAGCTGGTGCCGAAGCGCTCAGCAAGCTGAAAGATCTTGCCGAAGGCATTTGTATGTTCACTACCTTCACGGATAGCCGTCCGGCTCCCAGCCGTCCAATGGCGTTACAGGGCGTAGACGAGGAGGGCGCGCTTTATTTCTTCAGCGCAGCTTCTTCTGATAAGAACAAAGAACTGGCCGCCGATCCGACCGCGCAGCTTTACTTTTGCAAGGAAGGTCCTTCCGAATACCTTAGTATTTACGGAAAAACGACCATCTCGCGTGACCGGGAGAAGATTGAGGAATACTGGAACCCATTCGTGAAAACCTGGTTTCAGGGAGGCAAAGACGACCCGGACCTGACCGTTATCCGTGTGTAACCCGAAACGATTCACTATTGGGATACAAAAAACAACCGGATGGTCTCTCTGCTGAAAATTGCGGCCTCTTTGGTAACGGGCAAGACAATGGACGATGGTGTAGAAGGCGAGTTGGCGGTATAAGGGGTAGTATGGATAACCTGGACAAGAATCAGGGGCGAAACCATCTATTGCTTTCGGGCGTAAACAGCAATACGACGGCAATAAGTGTAAGCAGCGATGAGATGATATCAATCGTTGTTTCGCCCGGATTCTGCCCGTATTCTTCACGGAACGTAAGCACCAACGTCAGTATACCTAACACGGCAATGAACGCGATCGTAAACCTGGCCCAATTTACGCCCGCATGAGTCTGACGCAACAGCCAGAAGGAGAGGCCTGTTCCGAGCAGAACACTCGCTACGCTGCCAACCGAATAATCACCCGAAAAGGCAAAGCCGAGTAATTCGATGACTAGGCAGAAAATTAATAACCGGACCGCATTGAGCACGTTGTTTGGCCGATTGGGGAGCGCCTGAGTTTTCATGGCCTTAGGTGTTATAGTTATACTACGGACTGAGCAGGTGTCTTGTTCACCGTAGCCCCAAAAGTTATCAACTGCAAAGTTGTACCGATAGGGTTCGTGGGTCGATAGGGTTCGTGGGTCGATGGATAACAGGTGTGTAAAAAATTAGCAGGCCATGAATGGGCTAAACCGCCACAGCCCGTGGTAACGAGTGCCCCAGTTTTTACCGAAATAATAAGGTTCTTACCTGTTCCATCTTAGTGCTGAGGTCCATCTGCGGCAATAACTGCAGCCACGAGCAAACCAGCAGAAACAGCCAATAGGGGCGCAACTTTCGTTGCCAGTCATTAGACGTAGTGCCCACCCATAACAGGAGGGCCATCAGAACACAGTACGTAACGGGGGCCATGAGTCGGGCATTTGGCCCACTGAACGGACTGACGATGCGCAGTCCAAATAATACGAATGTATATACTCCGCCAACGAAGATAAACAGCCGCGATAGTGTGCTAATGGGCACCGAATTAGGCAATTGGTCTGGGCTGATTGATTGTTGACGAAAGGAGGTTTCCTGAAAAAGACGTCGACGTAGCATAAATAGCCAGAGGAGTTGAATAGCTACTCCAACCCACGCCAGGCTGTTATTGCCACTAGGCAAAAAATCACGAATCAGCAGCAATTCATTGCCAATGGACAGCCCAAACAACGTAACGAGTGAACGTGTGGACTCCGTTGGCAGAAATCGCTCTCCACCCCATAGCGAACCTGATAACTGATGATTCAGCCAGCCATAGGCTCCCATTCCGGTAAGGCATATCCCGGCGATAATGAGTAGTAAACCAGCCGTTCTGCGCTGAACAGATATGCCAAGTAAATGCTGCGTTCTTGCTGGAATCAGGTAGATGACTACGGATAAAAGAACCATAAATCCGACTACAAAACCGCCTACGTAGCGCACTAAAAACAGACCCAAACTCAGCAAGACCAACCCCGCTGCCTGACGTAGCGTTGACGAGCCTAGGAAGCCGCTCAGGGCCCAAACCCATTCGGCCAGCAACACCAGGAATAAGGTTTCAGACCAGGTGTAAGCCAAAATCCGGAGAAAACCACCTATCCACCAGATCGACAGCAGCCACAAGGTTCGCACCGGCCCCACCCGACGGAGCCACAACCCCGCCGAGAGCACTACGGCTATAATATTGATTAGTTTGGAGGCCCATAAAACGGGTAAGCCAGTCAAACCGGAGCCTGCAGCAATCAGGGCGGGATACCCAATTGGGAACGTACCATTCCATACCCATCGCCCATCTTCTTCCACAAAGTAGCCCCGCCTGCTAATAAGGTTGGCTGCCGATTGCAGATAGTATCCCGAATCTACACTAGTAAAATGAGTTGGGTTGAGTATGACTAGCACGACCAGGGCGGCAGTGGTTAGCCCAAGCCCCACTAGGAGTAGCCCCATCGGTCGGCTCATCGGTTCAGGATGATGTGTCCCGTCAGGCGAACGCCACTCACCAGCGGACGGTCAACCCCAGCAACCGCATAGATGTACACCCCGGCGGGTAGCGCTGCACCTCCATCAGACGTACCATCCCAGAACCATTCATTCAGACCCACACGCGCCGGTCCGTGCAGCGTCCTGACCAGCCGACCTGTCTGATCCATAATACGAACGGACAGGGTGGTGGGGGGCGACTGGCCCGTTAGCGTCACAAAAATGCGCGTTTGCCCCGTAAAGGGATTAGGGTACACACCCGTGCCTGTTAGTTCAGGCTCTGTTTTAACTGAGAAATGAATTTGGTACGGGAGGGTACGGTTGCCGCTCATGTCGCTGCCAATGGCCAGGAGGGTGTATCGGCCATCGGTTAATGCGTTGTCGGGCTGGTAGCTAAGCCTGAATGCGTTGTCGGGGCCTGCGGGTGTCCAGAATACACCCTTTCCCCTCAAACTAAGCCGCTCATAGGGGCAGGGTTCGGCACGGCAAGGACGTTGCAGGTAGAGTTCCAGGCCGGTTGTGTCGCTACGCAGCAACCGGGTATTTTCGTCCTGTAACAAAACATCAATAACGGGCCGGGGCGACACAATATCACCGTCGCCAATGCGCCGACCATCAAAGGCTACCTCAATCAGCGGGGGGATTTTGTCGGCCGGAAAGGGTAGCGTCGTCTGGCCCACCGCGCCGATCTGGACAATATTATTTGTTTCGATGCTTTCGGCTATTCGGTTGTCGGGGTCGAGCATTACCTCGAAATACGCTTCGTTACTGCCGGTGCTGTGATCATTGTGAAGTTTCCAGTGCAGGGTGTCGGCATAAAAAGGTGCCGGCTGAACAAAGTACTCTTCCCGTATCAACCGGCCATCGGTGGCAAACCGCCGGATTCTAACAACAAGCGGGCTGTTGGTTACGCGCCCGTAGTTGGCCACTACCGCCGAAACCACCACTGAATCGGCGCTGTTGGTTGGGAGGCTACCGTTGGCGCTACGCAGGGTGAGTGTGCCTGCTGCGATGGCCAAATCGGGCTTGGTAAACGGGAAAACAGGCGCGGCCGGATCACCCTGTAGAGTCATCTGCTGGGCGGTGGTGATGTCGTAAACGGATGAATATTTTTTTAAATACCGACGGCTGGCCACCAGCCAGCCGCTATCCGTAGTGGGTATGAGCCGGGTCAGGTTCCGCGCTATTGATCCAAACCGGCATAACTACCTGATCGTAACCCATCCGTTGCTTCGTCAGCCTGTTGGCCCGGTAGGCGACCCCGTTCGGGCGTATGCCGCTTACCGGGCATCGGAAACGGGCGGGGGCTACGACACGCTAACGGTGAACATCGGCCAGCTTTTCGACCAGTTCAGCTACGGTGAACGCCACCCGCTGGCCATCCGCCGGTTTGCCGATTTCATGATACGTAACAAGGGCACCCGCCCGGTTTTCCTGTTTCTGATTGGCCAGTCGCGCGATCCCCAGGCCGTCCGCAAAATTCCCAATGCCCCCCTGCTCGATCTCGTTCCCAATGCGGGCTGGCCCGGCTCTGACATTGCCCTCGTTCAGGGTCTCTATGGCGAACCCAACAACGTACCGGCTCTGCCTGTTGGCCGGCTAAATGCGCTGCGCCCACAAAGTGTGCTCGACTACCTGAACAAGGTTAAAGAACACGAACAGACCTCCGAGCCGGCACTATGGCGCAAAAACGTCCTGCACCTGAGCGGGGGACGCTCGGCGGGCGAACTGCAGTTGTTTAGAGCTTACGTAGACGATTTTCGCCAGGTGGTCGAAAACAAATACGTTGGTGCTCACGTAACGACCCTGTCCAAGCAAACGGATAATCTGGTGGAGAATCTCCCCGTTTCCGCTGTTGTCAATCAGGGTTTGGGCATGATTTCTATGTTTGGCCATTCGAGTCTCGACGTGGCTGATATTGACATTGGTTTTGTGAGCGACGACCGGCTGGGCTACCGTAACAAAGGAAAATACCCTTTTTTGCTCGCTAATGGGTGCGCGGCCGGAAACTTCTTTTTTGGTCGGCCCACGTTCGGCACCGATTGGATTCTGACGCCTGACCGGGGCGCGGTGGCCTTCATCGCCCATACGCAC
>QQTW01004258.1_pt1 | contig 10699 bp, 7 predicted proteins | sample 1904831 | NCBI WGS metagenome assembly QQTW01 (sample SAMN09435610, study PRJNA476489) | Subsurface metagenome, whole genome shotgun sequencing project.
GTAGCCAATCGCAATCACACCGACATCGGGATTTTCGTCGTCGTAAATCAGTTCGCCAACGCCGACCGGCATCGCTTCATAAGGCGCGCTCAAATCGTGGCCAACGCCCGTGCCGCGCGGATAGCGAATCGCGGCGGGGCCGCTCAGGGTGAGACAGGTTTTGAGCATCGAGCGCAGTTCGAGTTCATCTTTGGGCGCCATCACTGTCAGATGCGGAATCGAGCGCAGATACGTCAAATCCATCACGCCTTGATGGGTTGCGCCGTCTTCGCCGACCAAGCCGCCGCGGTCGAGCGCAAAAGTGACGGGCAAACCGCCTGCGGTGTGCTGGCAAACGTCGTGGATAATCTGGTCGTAGCCGCGCTGCATGAAGGTCGAATAAATCGCCACAACGGGGCGAAGTCCGCGCAAAGCCAAACCCGACGCGAAAGTCACGGCGTGCTCTTCGGTCATGCCTACATCGAAGCCGCGGCCCGGAAAATTCTCGATGAACTTGTCAATTCCGGTTCCGCCCGGCATCGCGGCGGTGATGGCGACGATTTTTTCGTCCTGCTGCGCCATCTCGCACAAAGCGTCCGAAAAAACCTGCGTATAAGAAGGCGGCGCGGCTTTCGGCTTCACTAATTTCGCGCTGTCTTCTTGCAAACTGTCGGCTTTATTGGACCCGAAACCGGCTTTTTCGAGCTCGGCGGGCGTGGCGGCGTGCCACTTGATTTGGCCGTCTTCTTTTTCGGCTTTCTCGAAGCCTTTGCCCTTGACGGTGACGGCGTGAATCAAAACCGGCCCGCCGTGCGAACGCGCGGTTTTGAGCGCGGAAATTAGTTCGGTGTAATTGTGGCCGTTGATCGGGCCGATGTAGTGGTAGCCGAGTTCCTCGAACAACTGGCCCGGAACGACCATCGAGCGCACGCCCGCGCGCAGTTTCTGGCCGACTTCGATGACGATTTCGCCGCCGGGCAGCTTTTTGAAGACTTCTTCCAAATGCTGGCGCGTGTTTTTATACACCGGATCGGTCCGCACGCGGCGCAAATAAGTCGCGAGCGCCGAATAGTTGTGCGAAATGCCCATCTCGTTGTCGTTGAGGATGAGAATCAGGTTGCTTTTCTGGTGTCCGGCTTGGTGCAAACCTTCCAAAGCCAAACCGCCGACCATCGAGCCGTCGCCAATCACGGCGATGACCGATTCTTCGCCGCCTTGCAAATCGCGGGCGACGGCGTAGCCCAGCGCCTGCGAAATCGAAGTCGAGCCGTGGCCGGGACTGTTGGTGTCGTATTCGGATTCTTCCAGGCGCGGAAACGGCGCGATGCCGTCTTTTTGGCGCAGAGTGTGGAAGCGGTCGCGGCGCCCGGTGAGGATTTTGTGGGCGTAGGCCTGATAACCGACATCGAAAACGATTTTATCTTTGGGCGCGTTGAAAACGTAGTGGAGCGCGACGCACAAATCGACGGCTCCAAGCGGGCCGCCGAAGTGACCGCCGCAGGGCGAATCGGCGAGCGTTTTGATGATGAAATCGCGGATTTCGACCGCCACTTCGGGCAGTTGCGAGACTTTGAGTTTTTTCAAATCGGCGGGCGATTCGATTTTCGACAGGAGTTTCATAGGAAGGGAAAAAGCGAGAAACGAGCCACGAATCGCTCGTAGTCGCGCTCACTGCCATTTTATTTGTTGCGTTGCACGATAAAGCGCGCCAATTGTCGCAGCGTCTGCGCCTGGGGTCCAAAAGCTGCCAGTGCGTCAATCGCATTGTCAGACGCCTCACGCGCCATGCGTTGCGCGTTTTCGAGTCCAAAGACGGCGGGCGCCGTCATTTTGTCGTTCTGGGCGTCGGTCGAGGCTTTGCCCATCACCGCGGGGTCGCCAATCACATCCAAAACATCGTCCCAGAGCTGAAAAGCGCGCCCCAAATTCTCGCCATAGCGACGCAGCGATTCAACTTGATGTTCATCGCCCTGGCCCAAAATCGCGCCTGCGTGCGCCGAAACCCGAATCAAAGCGCCGGTTTTGAGGGCATGAAGTTCAGTGAGCTGTGCGGGCGAGATTTGCCGCGTGCCGCCGTCCCGCGTCCAATCCAAATCGAGCGCTTGCCCGCCCGCCATGCCCGCTTCGCCCGCCGCCTGCGCGATCAGTTTCACGACTTCGAGCACAGTTCCCGCGCTTCCCTCACAATTGGTGACGCTTTCAAAGGCCAGAGTTTGCAGCGCATCGCCCGCCAGAATCGCCGTCGCCTCGCCGTGCTTGATGTGACAGGCCGGTTTGCCGCGGCGCGTTTGCGCATCGTCCATCGCGGGCAAATCGTCGTGAACCAGCGAATAAGCGTGAATCAGTTCCAAAGCGCACGCCGCGCCGAGCGCGTTTTGAATCGGAAAATTTGGCCCGCCAACGACGAACGCGCTTTCTAAAAGCAGCATCGGGCGCGTGAGTTTGCCACCACACAGCGCGGAATCGCGCATCGCGAGGCGCAGCGAGGCCAGGCCGCGCTCGGATGCGCCAGGAAGCGCGGGCAGAAGGCGCTCGAGTTCGGCTTCGACGCGCGCGGGCGGGAAGTGCCAGGTTAAGGTGCTCATTCTTGGTGTGTCGTTAGTGGAAGTTGGTCTCGTTTTTCCCCACCCTAACCCTCCCCGCAAGCGGAGAGGAGACCGGTCCTAAAAGCGTTAGCTGCGACTTGAATTAGCGGCTACTTTCAACTTCCAGCCACGAAATTATGACTGGTCCCCTCTCCGCTTGCGGGGAGGGTTAGGGTGGGGAAAAACGAGACTCACTCCTCCTCATCCTCGCCAACTTTCTCCGAAATCAATTCGCCCTCATCGTTAATCGTCAACTGCTCAATTGTCAGTTCCGCTTCGCCCAGGACCTGCTCGCACCGGTCCGAAAGCGCCAGTCCCCGCTTGAGCAAATCGAGCGAGCGTTCCAGCGGCACGCCGCCGTTTTCGAGCGCCGCCACGGTCTCTTCGAGTTCGCGAAGCGCTTCCTCGAAACTTAAATCTTCCTCGATTTCCAATTTGGGTTTTTTACTAAGTTTATTGGCAGACAACGGAAAAGCTCCCATCTTTGAGCGTCACGGTCAGAGTTTGGCCCGGTTTGACCTGCGAAAACGACGACAAAATCGCGCCGCTTTGCGCATCGGATAATAAGGCGTAGCCGCGCTCCAAAACCCCGCGCGGGTCGAGCGCGCGGAGTTGGGCGCGGCGGCCTTCCAATTCTTGCCGTTCTATTTTAACACGGCATTTTAAGGCTTCCCCAACCCGTTCGCGCAATTCTGCGACCTCTTTTCGCGCCTCGACGATGCGCACTTTGGGCTGAGACAATCCCCGACTCCGCCTCAACCACTCGATTTTCTGCCGCGCCAGACGAATCTCGCCCGCCGCGCTTTGTGCCATTTGCAGCCGCATCGCGCGCACATAACCCAGCAACTGCAACACATCGGGCGCCACGATTTCCGCCGCCGCGCTTGGCGTCGGCGCGCGCCGGTCCGCCACGAAATCGAGAATCGTGAAGTCGGTTTCGTGCCCAATCGCCGAAACGAGCGGAAACGGCACGCCCGCCGCCACGCGCGCCAGTTCCTCGTCGTTAAAAGCCCACAAATCTTCCGCCGAGCCGCCGCCGCGCGCCATAATCACCACGTCCAAATCGCCAATCGCTTCGGCGAAACTGAGCGCGCGCATCAAATCCAGCGGCGCCGAAAAGCCCTGCACCGCCGCCGGAATCAAAACCACCGTTCCCAGCGGATAACGCCGCCCTAAAACGTTCAAAATGTCGCGAATCACCGCGCCCGTCGCCGAAGTAATCACGCCGATGCGCCTGGGCAGCGCCGGAAGCGCTTTTTTGCGCCCTTGCTCGAACAATCCTTCCGCCGCGAGTTCCTGTTTCAAGCGCTCAAACGCCTCGAACTGCGCGCCTTGCCCCGCGAAATGCAACTCGCGCACGATGAAACTCGCTTCGCCGCGCGCGCCGTAGAAGTCGATATTTCCCGTCGCGATGACTTTATCGCCGTCGCTGGGGCGAAAACTGAGGTTTGGCACCGAGCGTTTCCACAGGCAGCAGCGGATTTGGGCGCGTTCGTCTTTGAGCGAAAAGTAGCAGTGCCCTGAGCCGTGGAGTTTGAAGTTGGAAATCTCGCCCGACACCGCGACATCACTAAGAATCGGGTCGGCTTCCAAAACGCGTTTGATGTGGGTATTGAGGTCGCCGACCGAAAAAACGGCTTCGGCGGCAAGCATTGGGTCTAACAAGGACGACATGAAGCCTTTAGTTTGAAATAAACCGTCCCTTTGCCGCTAAAACTTGGTTTTTCACCGATTGCAAGCCGCGGGTTTAGCTACAATGTTTGCCAATCGCTGGGTCCCGTTGCGACTGGACCTCGTTTCTCACTGTTTCAAGGAACCCTTATCAAACGCTTTCTCCCTCTTTTGCTGCTTCTCGCGTCAGGTTTTGGCGCCGCCCAAACCGCAGGTGCCCAAACTGACTCGCCCACGCTTTCCATCGCCGACGCGACTGTTGCTGAAGGGAACGCCACTTTTCGCGAACTATTATTCCCCGTCACATTGTCGCGTGCCCTCACGTTCGATGTCAGCGCCAGCTTCAAAACCCGCGATATCACCACCGCCAACAACGATTACGCGCCGCAATCTGCCGGCCAAATCGTCATCAAAGCCGGTCAAATTCGCGCTAACATCCTCATTCGCGTCTTGGGCGACAAGATCGAGGAAAAAGACGAGAGTTTTCTGGTGCAACTCGGCGCGCCCAAACGCTGCGCCATCAGCGACAGCGACGGCATCGGAAGCATCAAAGACGACGACTACGCCGGTCAAATCACCATTAACGACGTTTCCACTACCGAACTCAACTCCGGGCAAAAAATCGTCAGGCTCGAAGTCAAATTCTCGCAGGCACCGCTTCACGAGATCGAAGTCCGCTACCAAACCAAAGACGACAGCGCCAAAGCCGCAAACAGCGATTACATCCCGCAAGCGGGCACCTTGGTGTTCAAACCAGGCCGCACTGCCCTCACGTTGTCCTTGGAGGTGGTGGGCGACTTAGCGGTGGAAAATGACGAGCGGTTTTATGTTCAAATCAACGCCTCTCACTTGCCCATCGCTAAAAACAACGGATTTGTGACGGTTCAAAACGACGATTTCAAACCCAACCTTTCCGGCAAAATCGTCTTTGCCCGCTTCTACGAGGTTTTCATCGTCAACGCGGACGGCTCGCACCTCACCCAACTGACCCGCACCAGCGCCCTCGAATCCAGCCCGCAGTTGTCACGCGATGGCACCCACATCGTGGCCGAAAGATATGATGGCACCCACACGCTGTGGCTGATGAACGCCGATGGCACCGGCGGGCGCGTTTTGCCTCGCATCACCGAGCGCATGAACGCCCCCTTCTTTTTCGCCTGACGGAAAAACCATCCTCTTTAGCAGTGGCATTGACACGCCCGGCGCCGCAATGGACCTTTGGACGATGAACCTCACCGGCACCATTTCTAAGCGCCTCACCAACAATGAGGTTTCTACGGATAGCGACCGTTATAGCCGCTTTGCCCCCGATGGACGCACCATCCTTTTCGAGCGCCGTGATTGGACGGCGAACACCTTCACCTTTTGGCTCATAAGCGCCGACGGTTCGGGCTTGAAAAGGCTGAGCCAATTCAGCGGTTACACGCCCTGTTTTTCCCCCGACGGCAAGAAAATCGCTTTTGCCAGATGGGACGATCAAAGCCGCGCCATCAACGTGTGGCTCATGAACTCCGACGGTTCCAATCCCCAGCGCCTGACCCACGTCAGTCAGAGCGACAGGCACAGCCAACCCATCCAAGCCAGTTCGCCCTGCTGGTCGCCCGACGGCAGCGCCCTCGCCTTCGTCCGCTATATCTCCTATCCGTCCTACCAAGATCAGCTCTTCGTCATCAATTTCAACGGTAGCGGTATGACGCCCGTCGTGGCCGCCGGTGGCCCGCCTTCGTGGTCAATCGGCTCGGTTCCCGCGCCTGTCAGGGCCAAAACCGCCGCGCCCCCAGCGGCGCCTTCGCCCTCAGCGCCCTCGTCGTAGCGCGATTCACGCTCAAATTGGCTTCGCAGCCCCGAAAAGCGCCTTCCTTTTCCCGAAAAGAAGGCGCTTTTTGCTGTGCGGTGCCTGCCGCGCGACGAAATGCTCCCTCTTTTCGGCGTGCGGTGCCTCCTTTTTGACGAAAAGCCACTTCCTTTTGACGAAAGGAAGTGGCTTTTCGTCGTCGGGGAGGGGCTTTTTGGCGCCGGGAAGGGGCTTTTTGGCGCGCGGCAGGCACCGCGCGACGAAAAGAGGGGGCTTGGCGATGAAAAGTAGGGGATTGGCGGCGAAAAGCGGGGGCTTCTTGGCGACTTCGATGCTCGCTTTGGCGGCGAGCGGCGCGTTTTTGGGCCGCTTTAATTCTGTTGGCAGGGAGTTTTTCGCATGGCACAAGTGAAGTTAGGTCTCGATGACAAAACGCCGGTTCAACTGGTCGATTACACGCGCAACGTGGTTTCCGGCATGACCGGAAGCGCGCATTTTCCCGCGCCCAATCCGGCGCTTTCGGCGCTTTCGGCGGGCGCCAAAGAGTTGGAAGAGGCCAATTTGAACATCCTCGATCTCGAAGCGCAGCTCAAGGCCGCTTACTCCGAACGCGATGCGGTGATGCTTGGCCTCAAAAAGCAGCTCAGCGATGAGGGCGCCTATGTTCAGGTCGCGTCGGGCGGCAACCCCGATACGATTCGCAGCGCCAACATGGAAGTGCGCGACGAGGTCAAACCGATTGGCGATTTGCCCGCGCCCGACAAGATTTCGGTCGTGGACGGGCACGACGACGGCAGCGTCGAGGCGCACTGTTCGCGGGTGCGGGGCGCAAACAGTTATGTCTGGCAAAGCTGCGCGGGCAACGACCCCATCGCGGGCGTGTGGAGCGGCAAGGAAGTTTCGACGCGCACCAGCATTTCGCTGTCGGGCTTCGCCGTGGGCCAGCGAATCTGGGTGCGCGGCGCGGGCTTTGGCGCCGCCGGACCCGGCGATTGGAGCGCGCCGGTTTCCTGCATCGTGACCTGAAAACCGTTCAGGATTTGACGGCCCCGCAAGGGCTCGCTCCGCACCCCCGCGGAGCCAGCCTTTGCGGGGCCGAGTCGTTTTTGGGGGCGCGAATCTGGGGTTTGCTACAATTTGGGCGTCCCCGCTGGTTTTGCAAGGGACGCCAAATCCCTGTTTTAAAACGAACAATTTGAAACGCACTCTTTGCCTTCTGCCCCTGTTTTTTGCCGTTTGGAGCGCCGCTTCGTTTGCCCGCGCCGATGGAAAACGCCCCGCCGCGACGCCGCCGCCTCCGCTGCTTGGGCCCGCGACGCTTTCCATCGCCGATGCGAGCGAGCGCGAAGGCACCAACTCCGTTGACCGCGAAATGCGCTTTCCCGTCACGCTCTCGCGCGCTTTGCCCTACGATGTGAGCGCCAGTTTCCAGACCAAACCCATCACCGCGATTCCTTTCGAGGATTACCGGTCGCAAACGGCGGGGCGAATCGTCATCAAAGCCGGTCAAACCCGCGCTGACATCATCATTAAGATCGCCTCGAGCTACTTTGAAGAGGCTGACAAGACGTTTCTGGTGCAACTCGGCGCGCCCAAACGCGTTGCCATCGCCGACAGCGACGGCATCGGCACCATCATAGACGACGATTACGCGGGCAAAATTTCGGTCAGCGACACTTCGGTGAGCGAACTCAACAGCGGTTTGAAGGTGGCCAGGGTGCAGGTTTCGCTCTCGCAGGCGTGTTTGCACGACATTTCGGTCGATTATCGCAGCGACAAAGGCAGCGCGACAGAACTCAGCGATTTCGAGCCGGTCCGCGGAACTTTGCTCTTCAAGCCCAGTCGCACCGTGCTGAGCGTTTCGGTTCCGATTCGCGGCGACATCATCGGCGAGGCGGACGAGATTTTGGGCGTCATCATCAGTTCGTTCGACCCGTGGGTAATCAAAAAACGCGGTTCGATTTCGATTTTGAACGACGACGGCGCCATCAAAGCGCGCGTGCGGCCTCGGGGCAAAATCGCCTTCGTTTCCGACCGCGACGGGAAGGAACAAATCTATGTGATGAACGCCGATGGCGTCAATCAGACGCGTTTGGTGACTGGTGGCGCGAGCATCAACCCGGCTTTTTCTCGCGACGGCCAGAAAATCGTGTTCGCGCAGTTGGACGACACATCCGCATTTCAGATTTACACCATGAATGCCGATGGCAGCGATCAAAAGCGCCTCACCTCGTCTAATTTCAACTCTCACCCGGCCTTTTCGCCCGACGGAACTCAAATCGTGTTTCAAAGCAGTTTGGATGATGCCTCGCAGTCGCCCGCCTTTGGAACGCCGCAAATCGTGCTGATGAACGCTGATGGCACGGACCAAAAGCGCCTGACTTCGCCTTCGGAAACCAACCTCCAGCCGGAGTTTTCGCCCGATGGCACCCAGATCATTTACAACTTCCTGCAGCAGAATCCAGAGCCGAGTGTTTCCAAACTGGCGGCTTATGTGATGAATCTCGATGGCACCAATCCAACTGAATTGACGCCCGCTTCGGACTCCAGCGAGTTCGGGCCGACTTTCTCGCCCGATGGCGGACGAATCGCCTTCGGTTCCTATTTTGCCGACGGCGCCGGGCAATTCAACCTCGACTTGACCATCGCCGACAAAACCGGCCAAAATCGCCAGCGCGTCACTTTTGACGCGCCCCAAGACTTCAACGCTTCTTTTTCGCCCGACGGCCAGAAACTCGCCTTCGACACCCTGCCACCCAGAAGCAGTTTTCGCCAGATCGTCGTGGTGGACGCCGACGGCACCTACCGAACCCAAATCACCAGCCTCGGCGGCAACTTCGACCCGTCGTGGGCGCCCGGCTCGGTTCCAACGCCGCCCGCCGCCGCTCCAAGCCCCGCCGCTCCAAACCCCGCCGCAGCTTCGGCGAATCGTTCCTGAGCAGCTTCGGCTTGCACTCCTCAAAACCCCAAACTTTGCGCCAAGGTTGGGGTTTTAGGTTTTCAGCGCCCTAAAAACAACCGGTTTGGAAAAGTGGGAATTTTCTGATCGAAGAATAGATGCGGGTGTTGAGGCCACCGGCCAAAAAGCCTGACAGTAGCCAAAGAATGAGTGGAAATGTCATGAAAAGTTTGTTTGATAGGTTTAGGCGCTATCTTGTCAACCAGGGCTTCTCCCCGAGGGACAATGCTTTTATGCTTTGGTGGAATGTGTCAGCAGTGTCAAGTCTGATTTAAGAAGAACTTGGAGTCAGCGACTCCGAAAAGGCAGAACTGACCGCAAAGCCTGACCGTCGATGGAATTTGTATGCGAAAACACCCTATTTCACTGTCACGTTTGTTTTTATGCTTGAGTGGAGCTTTTGCTCTTAGCTCTGCGTGTGCCGCACCCCAAGCTGCCGCACAAACCGATCCCAGCAACCTGATCTCGATTGGCGACGTTTCCATTGTTGAAGGCAATGGCACTTTTCGCGAGCTCGCGTTCCCCGTCACCATGACACGGGCTCAAACCCGTGATGTCAGCGTCAAATACTCGACCCGAAACATCTCGGCGACCGCGCCCAGCGACTATTCGCCGCTGACCTTGAACCAGGTCACGCTCCGGGCGGGTCAAACCAGAGCCACTATCATTGTGCGCGTTATGAGCGACCGCATCGAAGAGCGCGACGAGCAGTTTCTGGTGCAACTCGCGCGTCCCACCGGTGTAGTTATTGGCGATCCCGACGGCATTGGGACGGTGCGAGATGACGACTATGCCGGTCGAATCTCGATTTCGGATGTGACGGTGCCGGAGTTCAACACCGGGCAAAAAGTCGCCAAAACCCAGATCACGTTTTCGCAGGCGCCGCTTCACGACATCACGGTGAACTACGAGACCAAAGACGACAGCGCCAAAGCCTCTTCGGGCGATTATGTCACCACCAAAGGCGCGCTGGTGTTCCGGCCTGGTCGTTTGATCTTCACCGTGGCCGTTCCCATTATTGGCGACGGCATCGTGGAAAGCAACGAGAAGTGCTTCGTGAAAATCAGCGCGGTGGGCTACACCATCGCCAAAAGTTTTGGCGCGGTTTCCATCACCAACGATGACTCCGCCGGACAACCCACGCCGCTGACCGGAAAAATCGTCTTCGCTTCGCAGCGCGACGGCAATCAGGAAATCTACGTGATGAACGCCAACGGCACCAACCAGACGCGCCTGACCAACAACGCCGCGCGCGATTTCGAGCCGTCGTTTTCCGCTGATGGCCGCAGGATCGCCTTCACCTCGATTCGCGATGGCAACGATGAGATTTACATCATGAACGCCGACGGCTCGGGCCAAACCCGTCTGACCAACAGCGGCTCCGACGACTTCAACCCCTCGTTTTCGCCCGACGGCAGCAGAATCGTCTTCGCTTCCAACCGCACCGGCAAATATGAGATTTTCCTGATGAACGCCAACGGCAGCGGCCAAACGACTCTCACGACCGACGACGACTTCGACGATTACCACCCGTCGTTTTCCGCCGATGGCAGCAGAATCGTTTTCACCTCGTTTCGCGACGGCAATAACGAAATCTACACCATGAATGCTGACGGCTCGGGCCAAACCCGTCTGACCAGCATTTCCAACTTCGATTTCAACCCGCGTCTTTCGCCCAACGGCCAAATCATCGCTTATTCGCGCAACAAC
>QQTW01004259.1_pt1 | contig 10696 bp, 7 predicted proteins | sample 1904831 | NCBI WGS metagenome assembly QQTW01 (sample SAMN09435610, study PRJNA476489) | Subsurface metagenome, whole genome shotgun sequencing project.
CACCGTAGGGCTTGGCACTTAAAATTAGTCGTCAGCTTACATGATGTCGGTCTGGCTGAAGAATTACAAAAAGTACTCAATGGAGAATATCAGCCAATACTTGCTGGCAAACAATCAGAAGTAAAAGTAGAAGTGCTGAAAGTTGTACTAGAGGGTATGGGTGCATTGTTTGGGCATCCACTACCCAAAAAATTAACCATTTTAGACTTTGGCAATGGTACGACTTTGTATTCTCGTTACAACCAAGGGAAACGAGAAGTTCACACTGCTTACCCCATCGGTGTAGAAGTTCTCATCGATGATATCTCCCAAAAAATGAAACATTTAAATGGCGGAAAAATCGGAGACCCATCCAAAATCCGATTTTGTTTGGAAATGGGGCATACCCGATACAGCCGTGACATCGATATCAAAGATGTTTACAGCGCAAGTTTGAAAGATTGGTATGAAAAATACTTGAAGAAAGTGGTGAATCTGACACTTGATGCCAAGCACCAGGGGGATGAAATCTGGGCGATCGGTGGAGGCTGCCTATTACCAGGATTTAAAAAGCTTTTAGAGAAGAACGGCTTCAAAATCTTGGACAATCCGGTGGAAGCCAATGTCTCTGGGCTTTTAGAGATGGCAAAAACTATTTTTGCCAAGAACCCAACTACTACATCTGGTACATCTTTTAAGTGAAGTTATAACAATGGCAGATAAAAAAGACTTAGCACCGGAAAAAGTTCGCCTCAAAGATAATTACAGAGAGCGCATATTTGCAGAATCCCAAAAACTAGATAAAAGTTACCTGGACACGATTTACTTTATAGTTGATTGCTATTTTGTTTTCATCAAAGCTGGATTACCTGCACAACATATAGCTGACCCACCGATTAATACTGAGTCAAACCAACCCACGTCTTGGACTCCAACTCCATTTGCACAGGAGAAAGAAGAAGATTCTTCAGGGGAAACATTCAGCCTTGATTTTGATTTGTAACCGTCAGAGGTCATACTAAAGGAAAAGTCAATTAAACGATACACTAGCTTTTTTAGACTCATTGCGTTTGTCCCCAGGCTTTTTGTCAAAAATTTGCCGCGTTCGCAGCCTGTAACATCTGCATAACATTTACATTCCATCTTTACCTGTGTGCCATCTCGGTATTATCGGCTGAATACTGATGATTTCGTGTTTGCCTAGAACGTACTGGATTATCGGCAGAGCCAACGGTAGAAGAAGGAACGTAAGCGGCAGGAGAGCAGGAGATAAACGCAAATTATGCACCTATGAAAGATACAGCGAGAGCGTATGCTGAACTTCTACGCACAAGCCAAGTTTAATAATGTAGCGAATGGCAAAGCCACCAAAAGCTGGATATGGCGAGCTTTGCTCTAAACCAGTTTATTCCTCTTCCTCTCCCTCATAATCTTCATCCTCGTCATATTCATAATCAGCATAGTCTTTCCCATGCTGCTCGTACCACAGGCGTTCTTCCTCTTGAGCCGCCTCTCGCTGTATCCTTTTCCGTTCTGCCATCTCTGCTTCTAAGCGTTCTTGCGCTAATTTCTCCTTCTCAATTCTTTCTTTCAAAAGCCTTTCCCGCTCTTGGGTTTCTTGCTCTACCCTCTCCCTCTCAAATCTGATTAATCGCTGCTCAACTCGTCCACAGTAAAAATCTAATGCTTTACCCGTCGCGGCTCCGGTAATTGTACCACCCACTAGAAAGATGAGTCCGGTTTTCCAACCTTCAATCGGGCCACCGCTCCACTGCAAACTTTTTTGATTAAACCATACCAGCACAGAGAAGACAAAAATTCCAACTACTGTATTGATGAGCGCAAAAACTCTTGGTGTCATCTCAGTCTGGCGGAGAATTAGCCACTGCCCCAGCCAGAGTATTGCACCAAAAATCACCGCAGCGATCCCGCTCATGACCAAATGATCTGGATATCTGAACGGATCTAATGCCATGTTAATAATCAATGGCACAAATATCAGCAGACAGAGCAAAAAGCCAATTAATAAGCCAACGACGCTTATTAAGCTCCAGTAGCGACCGAGATAACCAAGGCGGAACTCCAGTATCCACTCTTGTACGGGAAGCATTGTAATGTAAAACGCGATTCCTGCACTGACGTAATCGAGCATTGAACTAAGTTAACTGTATATTTAGCCTTATTTGGCATAACCGGGCCAAAACGGACAAGGAAAGATACTAAGAAATCACGCAAAAATCACTCTTTCATTTTTAATTGAAAAGTAAGGCTAACAGGTTATTCCAATAACGAAATCGATTCTCATAATTAAATTTGCCTTACTTCAATTTCACCAGGGGTCTACTGCTTACGCATCTTAAGAATTATTTCTAATCAACTGCAACAAGATTGACTCAAGGCTTTGTAGTGCAGCGTTAGTAGTGCGCTGATGTTCCTTGAATGCTTGTAAATGTTCTTCTGCTTGCTGCTGGTGTTCCTCAAAGTTACGTTGATGTTGTTCATGGCTATCACGTAACTCAAGTAACACATCATCCAAAATTGCACTACGACCCAGAACACGGTCAACGTTACTGGTAAGCTCTCTCATTTCTTGACTAAGTACATCCAGTTGTGCTTGCGTGTTTGCTTGTCTTTCAGCTACACCCAAGATTATTTGCTCAATACGGTCTAGTCGGTTAGGGAAAGGTGCGTCGGTCATTTTCAAGAGTGTTTAACTTCTATAATTTTACTTCTATAACCGAGTTTAAGATTTGTAGCGATCGTTCTCACGGGTAAGGGTCTACTATCAATAATTCATTCATTTGCCCGTAAACCAAGCTTGGCACGAAATTCTTTGTCGTATTTTGCGGGAAAAATTCAGAATAGTTAAAGAATCAGGAGAACATTTGATGAATAAATATACCAATCATTCTAGATTCCTGATAAGTTCTGGCTCCTGACTCCTGGATGCAGAGTTCTTACATTTTGCGTTCTCCCAATTTCTTGCTTTTTTAACTTGCTCAGGAGTTAGATTTTTGGTAAAAATTAGCTATTCTGAATAGTTAACGAATCAAATAAGGACTTGATAAATAAGTATCCTAGTTTTAATAAACTACCCATATATTCTGGCTTCTGACTCACCTCGGCTACGCTCGGTGGTCGCCAAGCGCAGTTGAGGTGCGACCGCCTGGGTGCTAAATTTTTACAATCTATCTTTGTAAGTCTATTTGTTGTGTTTGAGATTTAGCTAATATTTTATTAATTTGAGTATTAACATCCTCAAAAGTTTGCAATATCTGTGGAGTTACTTTATTAGTCTGTACCTGACCAGATTGCAAGTTTAAAATTACCTCCCCATTTTTTTGCGAAATAGTTAAATCTCTCTGCTGGGTACTAAAGGTTATATCATAAATTTTTCCCAAAACTTGAGTGCCATTTTCATTAGACTTACCCCAGACCATGCCAATCCTTTGAGCAATTTGAGTCAGCCGACTGATGGCTTCAAGTTCAAATGTATCTTGATTCATTACTATCAACGCTTGGGCTGATAATTGCTCACCAGCTTTAAACCCATTAGCCACTTCTACAATGCGTTTTTTGTAATTTTCCGACTTCCCTAACTTATCTGCGGCATTGTACCAATTTCTCAAGTCATCAATAGTGGCTGTCGGGGGCTTCTCTACACTTAGAGGTTCGGTTTTCACACTATTAGTAATGTCTGGTGTAGAAGGATTATTGGAGAGTAATGGAGTTATAGATTGGTTAGGTGGGGATTGTGCTGTTTGTTCTGGTGGTTTCAAAAACTGCGGTCGTGTAGCGAGGGAATTAACTTTCTGTTGATAGTCACTATTTGATTCAATCACAGCCCCAAATTTCTTAGTCATGTTCTCCAAAGTTTTGGGGGGAATTGAACTACTGACTAAGTTAAATACCGCTAGACCTTTTTTGGTTTCCCTGATAACATCTTCTGTTGGAGCAAGCGAGAATTTAACATTTTGAGCAGTTAACCATTTAGTCACAGTCTCAGCTTTCTGGTTGTCAACAGCCAGACCCATGACTCCAAGTTTTTTGTTTGATTCTGTCGAAAATAAAAAAGTAGGACGCTCTTTAATATCATGTAGAATTTTCGCACTACTATCTATCATCTCTTGTTGTTGAGGGTTAACTGATTGAGTCCCAAGAGCCTGAAGTTCCTTCGTCCAAATAGTAGGATATTCAACGGTATTAGGGTCAATTTGAGCGCAAATAACAGAAAAATTACTTTCAAGGATCGCGGGTGCGGGTGTAAGTTGTCCGCTTTTGAGTAGCCCAAGTTGTCTGAGTGCGTCTTTGTCTTTCTTGAAATGTAATACCCCCAAGGGTTCACCATTCAAAAATACAGCATCTCTAGTTTTAGAAGCTGAGGTTTCAATAGTCAGTTTTCGGTAATCTTGATCATTGAATGTCTGACCAGAAAAATCATAGAAGTTAATTTTATTAATTTTCAGGAGATTACCATTGGGAGATTCACCCAGCACAAAAGCTTGATCTCCTGTCTCAGAGATTGACGTGAGCTTTAATTTTAGGGGATTACCATTTTTCAGGTAATCAATTTCTTTTAACTGTTGGGCAGAATCACTGTCTAACTCACCCAGAGTTTTGCCATCAAGCTTGATTTTTACTGTTTTGTCAGTCACTGGCACAGTGCCAAATTCTAAGTTGATCGGTTCGGCGTTAAAAACAAGTCCTGCATAAGAGAAGTTCTTGAGTTCACGGATAGTAATTTCAACCGGCTCGTTTCCAGGCAGTCCAATAGTTGCTTTGGCAGTAGCAGGTTCTACCCCAACCATACAAGAGAGCGCTTTTGTACCAATGGGAAGCTGTGCAGTTCTGGTTTCAAGCATGGCGAATTCTTTATATTCGCCGTCAGCATCCTGGACAAACATTAGCCTGGAAACGTGACGCTCATGCCCAACTGGGTGGTGGCTGGCTCTAATTTCTATCGGGTGCAAATCATCCTTGTTCCAGTCTCGACCCAAAAATTGATTCGCTTCATTATTTAATGTGACTAACTTCGGTTCCGTAAATTGCAACTTATCTAAGCGAGAGATAATCTCATTGGGGAAAGCAGCGAAGGCAAAATTAGAGACTTTTTTAGCGATCGCAGACGGGTCGGTGTTTTCTTTACGTGCAACCTCAAGTTCATCTTGGCGGGATGCACAGATGTTCCAAGCGGCCGCAGCAGCAGCAAGTTTGTTTGATTCTGGGATCGAAGCGTAAAATGCTTCTGCCGCTTCATTTGCCTTGCCGAAAAGTAATTTAATTTGGCTTTTGGTAAGTTCTGGTTTAAATTCTGTGACTTTAGCTCCTTGTATGACTACCCCCGGTTTGAGGTTGTAGTCAGTTACTGACTGTTGGCTAATTGTCCCCAGCTTGCGGTATGCGGGTTTCCCATCATTTCCTATCTCATCATTAATTTGTGCAACTGCTAATAAACGATGGGGGCGTTCTTTAGTTCGCCATTTCTCTGGAATTTCATCTAGGCAAATGTTCAACGTCTGAGCTTTCCAAATCAGAGGATGTCCGTAACGGGTGAGATTGCCAATTTCGAGTTGCGTCCCTTGTGAAGTTTGGATGGTTGCTGATGGGCCCTTCTCGGTTTCTCTGAGTCGTTCCATACGTACCGCAGCGTTGAATTTCTGATCAAACTCGTACTTGGCGGCGATCGCTGCAAATTTCTGCTGTGGTGTAAATTCCACTCCTTTGAACAAGTCTTTAAACTGGACAATGGGACGTGATTCTAACTGTGATTCTTGGAAATATTTATTGGTTTGGCTAATTAATAATTCTACTGGTGAGTAGCCCTTTGGTGTTATCCCTGTGCTTAAATAAGCTGACGAAGATTTTTTATCTTTAATATAATTAACATCACGATACAAGTAGCGGCTGTTTTCCCGGATTTTATTCATCTCAGGTTTTTTAGCACTTTTAAATAAATCAACCGCTATTTGGTTTTGATAACACCCCTCACCAATCATTTCTCGGTACATCAGGCGGTTAACATCCATTGCCTGCTGAGTAATTTCTAGCGTTCTCTTAGGATTCTCTGCTAGAGCTACAACAGATTGCATGAAAGGTTTGTACTCTGCTCTAATTGGTTTGGGCTTCTCGCCATGTTCCTGTTTAAATAAACTTTGATAATGGCTAGATACTTGCTCTAAATATTCTAATTTTTGTTCTAAAGTACCATAAGTGTTTAGTACCTCAATTTCTGATTCTAATGCCTCCAGTGCTGTCACTTGATTGTTGATTATGCCCACGCTGATGCTATCGCTCATGTGGATAGCGATTTTTTCAAATGGGGGTTGGGTTCCATCTTCCAAATAAAATGATTGTTTTTTGAGCTTAACCGTGGGGGAATAGGCGTTTTGAGGAAGATTTCTTCGCTCTGCCTCAGCTGTTAAATTAGGATATAAGCTAGCTCTTGCTACACCAATGCAATCACCATCGTAGTCTCGTGCTTGGCGTTCTGATTCGGTTTCTGCTGGGTCGATAAAATCAACATCAACCAAGAGTGCTTCTAACTCTGTAATTCTGGCTTGTATGCGCTTGTGGTCTTCGTCATTGACTACAATTATGCCTTCTAAGGGTTTACCATCTGGCCCTAACTGATCTTTAACATATTTATTATTAGAAACACACAAACCATTAGAGTTGAGGAAAGGAGAACGGAAGTTAAGAATTTTTTCTTGCTCATCAAGCCAAGAGATACAAATTTCACCATTTTTGAGTTCCTTGCAGGGAATAATCATTCCTCGGTCAAAAGTAAGCGTTTTCCCAACAGCAATATCTCGCCACTCACTTTGTACAAACCGATTTAATTCCTGTTTGACCTTCTCAGTTTCTAATAACTGCTGATGCCCAAGTAAATCGGCTTTAATGAGTTTGTACATGAATAAGTCATCTTTGCCGGGATCATCATCCAATTCCTGATCTGCATCTAAGTCATCATTTGTTTCTAAGCTTTTAATATCTGTTTCTTGATTGTTGAGTTCTCCTGTTTTTAATTTATTTTGGCTCAATGATTCTTTACGTTTTTCGTATCTTTCACAATAGTAAGCAGCAACAACTCTTGGGTCATCTTGAATAGAGACTAATCTTTGGGCTTCTACCTCTAGCTCTTCGGCAAAATCTTTAATTCCTTGGGGGAAAGATGCCAACAATTGGGAAATAGACATCTGTCCTTGTTGAGATTGCCCTTTTTCGGCTAACCAAATATTTTGCTGATATAATCCTGGTTGCATTTGAGGCTTAGTAGGGCCTTCGGGTCTATCCTTGTCTGTTCCCTTAAAACTGCTTACGGGGAGAATTATGTCTATTTTTGGTTTGCTCTTGGCATCTGCATATTCTATTCTATCTAGTCTGTATGGTCGGAGTGTTCCTTTGCCAAAACGGTATTTAGTAGTATCCTCTCCAACTCCATCCACCCAACCAAATCGATGCTGAATTACACGATAGCTCTTATCTGCTTGGGATTCTCTTAAGGTTAGCAAGTCATAAAGCTGTGTTGAAATCTGCCCATAACAATCCCCAACTAATTTATATGCTAAATCATTCGATAATATCCCTCCATTTTCACCCCTGTTATCAGTAGAATCATCTACCACCAGAATGTTTAGCTTTTCGTGAATCGCATTTTTACAAGCCCCAAGGAAGATGGAACCATAAGCCCCACGGTCTTTACTATCTGGACAAATTTGTTGAATCGTTTCTAAACATTCTTTTTCTCCATAAAGTAAACGAGTTTTTGAAGATAATAGTAGGATATGTCCATCTGGATGATTTTTTAAGTCTTCGTCTGTACTATATTCATCTGAATGTCCAAATGAAAATTTTTTATCAGGAAAGTAAAATTCCAGTAAAGTATTACTGAGCTTTTCAGTTAAAATAGTTTTACGCTCATCTGTATAAATCCATTGATTGAGCCTGGGATCAAAATGTTTAATTTCCAGAGTCATGGTTTTAATAAGTTAATGGAACTTGGTTAATATCTTGAGAGGTTTGTATGTCAAGAATTAAGCGTTGGATAAATATGCATAAGGATGAATTCAATGCAGATGGAACTTTAAAAGATGAAGTAAGACAACAAAAATTATCTCTTGGCGCACATCCAGAAGCAGTCGATGACTACGCTCGTAGAGTAAAAGAAGAGTATGACAAGTGGAAGCACCTGGACGAGACTGATCCAGAACCGTGGCCAATCTACACAGCCTACGATTTCTTCACTGAACAAGAAAAAAAGGAGTTTAACCCTGATGGTTCTCTCAGACTTGAATATATAGAATATGCTCAGAAAATTGGTATCAGTGAAAGTGCCCTCGAACAGCTTGAGTGGCGTAAGAAAATCGAGGTTGATGATTACAATAAAGTGTCTGCTAAATACGCAGAAAAGGGCATTAATTTCGGCGCATGGCAGATGAGAGGAAGGATTGAAGACAGCAGAACATACGTTCAACGTTGGCAGCAGATGGAGCAAGACTTGCGTAACTTTGAGGATGTTGACAGTTTGCCTTTCGACAAGGACACCTTTTATTAAAGTAGGTGAGTTACGCTGTAAAGAAAGTTTTTATCTATCAAATGCAGTGGCTTTACCTGAATATGTGAAAGAAAGCGATCGCCTCACCTTGGGCATGAAAGTAAATATTCATAAACTGCCTTTTTACTCCGTTGACTTGAAAGATTTTAGAAATTACTGATGGAGTATCATAGTCAGTAGACGCAGTGCAGTAAATAAATATACCGCACTGTCACTGTGTTTATCTATGATGTTTTTTACTGTGTGGTGGGGTGCTTTTTGATAATTGTTTGCTAAGAGATAATTCCGACGAAGAATTATTAGATATTGGTGAAGTAGCTATTTTATACGTCGCAAAACAGCAAGGAATAGCAACTAAAAAGATTAACGTAGCCTGACCAATTATTTGCCACGAGTTGAAAGTCAGTTTAGACTGAACTTGCCTAAAGAAAACAGACTCCAACTTTTGGTGAGTCGTGCGATTTTTCAGGTACTCCAAAACTTGCAGACATTCAGATATGTCCTCGCATTTGTGTACTTTTTGGCACAGCAGAATTTCTAAGCGTTCAATGCGACGTTCGGGAGTAGACAAATTAATATCATCCCAATCGTCCCAAAGCTTGGTTTGTTGTAGTTCAGACATGAGCATTTCTTAATTATTTACGACGTTTGGATTTGTTCTTATTACGTTCGTACTCAGCAAGGATATTTTTGAATTGTTGGGGAAGAATCACGGTTTTCTTGTCTAATCGCAGTAAATAACATCCCCCAGAGTCACTTTTACAAGCGATGGTGGTAGGCCAGTTGAGTCCTGCGATTAGCCCAAGAGTAGTGAATGTAACAATGCCACTCAGGAAAAATAAAGTACCAGAGCGACCAGAGCCGACCCAAGCACCAGCCCAGAAAAGAAGTTCTTTGAATTGTTCAAACCGCTTGTGACGAAGTTGTTGGCGTTGCGTTTGTGCTTGATTCCAAGCTTGGAGTTTTAAAAGCTTTTGGGCAGCAAGTTGGGTGGCTTTCGCATCAGAGGCTTTATCTACTTGGATATCAATGGTGCGTTCTCTGTTATGAATTTCCTGTTCTAGCTGATAGTCGTATCGCTCTCTGATTCGCTGGGCAATTCCATTAATTGAACAGAATTCGGGGGTAAGGAAAATACCCGATGTTTCTCCATCAACCTCTGCAAGGGACTTGGAGTCTGGGACTTTCCCTGAAGTTGCTGCATAATCTTATCTTCTAATTGAGCAAAGAGATAATCGCTTCCTTGAGATTGTTGTCCTAACTTGGCTAGGGCCTTTTGAACGTACAAGTCCTTAACTAATCCCGATGGAATTTTTTCAGCCAGATAATCTGTAACTCTATCAACTAAGCCAGCTAAAGCTTCTTCTGATTCAGTATTAATATTTCCAATGCTACTGGAAATATCAGGTGTTTCTTCACTAACGAACCCAGAGGCTTGGATAAAACGCTCGACTTCTTGGTGGGTATATTCCTCTTTCTCTCCTAATCCACAAAAAGCCAAAATCCTGGAAGCTTGTGTCAAGGTGAGCTTCAATCCCTGTTCACGAGCAGCAATCAACAATTCAGTTATATCTAATGGTTTAGTCCCTTTTTTGGGAGACTTTTTCTCATTTTTGGTTTTCGGTGCAGAATTCTCCTCTAAACTTTTTTGGAAAAGTGTTGTAGCTTCTTGATAATCAGATACTTGTCCATCCTTGAACCACTGACGAACAATATCAAACCGAGTCTCAATCTCTGCATCAGAGTATTCCTGTGTGTCATCAGTCAGTCCACAAGCTATCAATGTTGCTAAAACATCCTCTGATGATAGAGAATACATATTCTGCAAGGCTTCTTTAGTGTAAGGCATTACTCATCTCCTTCTAACCGAACATTTGTCCAACAGCACTGTCATTTTGATTTCCTAAAAAATTTATCTCTGGCTTGAGTATTGCTGGTTTAATTAAGTCCTCCTCGTCAGTCTCATCTTCGTCATCAAAGTTAGTCATATTAGATACCATTAGATTTGATAGGTTTTCCTCAAAATTCCTCAGATCATTAAATATTTCTGATTCAATAACGCTTTTATTAGTCACATTAGATACAGGCAGATTTAATCCCATCTCTTGTGCTGTTGGTCTAGCAGAAATATTTAATGATCTGAGGAATTTTGAGGAAAACCTA
>QQTW01004260.1_pt1 | contig 10694 bp, 12 predicted proteins | sample 1904831 | NCBI WGS metagenome assembly QQTW01 (sample SAMN09435610, study PRJNA476489) | Subsurface metagenome, whole genome shotgun sequencing project.
AATACCCCAGCCATACCTTTATTCTTAGCACTTCACCTTCCAGTTTATCTGTTGCCGCTTTAAAAGAAAATGGTAATGTTATGTGAAAGAGACTTTTTTGAGGCGGCATGGATGGTAAAGTAAAAATTAATTTACTGGACTTAAAGTTACCAAATCAAACTTGCGGGGATTTCCCCCCCCGTTGGCGCTGCTTCAACAACCGGGTGTACCATCACTTTAGCGATCGCATCAGCTTATTTTTTAGTCACGTCTAGGAAGCAGTATAGTAACGTTAAGCAAGTTATAAATTTTTTATCCCTCAAAGCGTGGACTAAAGATGGATTTTGAGCATTAGGTATTGGTTTTTTTGACTGCTATGTTAAATTATCTGCGTTCTTAACTGCTTGCTTTAACTCGTCAAAGGTAATACTACCGTCTGAGCCTGAAGCATACCGTGATAGTAACTCCTGGGGGCTACTAATACCTGTTTGGAGATGAGATGATTGCACTTAAACCAGGACTTAAAAAAAGCTCATTAATGGAGACTAGGCCGTCTTGGTCGCCATCTAAGGTATCAAAAAGAGATTAAAGCTCTTGCTCGGTTGCCATAAGTTTCTTTGTTTATTGATTTTTCAATTTAATATCTCATTAATATCTCACTCACCAAATAAACTTATATCTTTAGATGTAGAAACGGGTGTAAAAATTGATATGTGTGGAGCGCGATCGCACAAGTTAGCCCAAGCAATTACAGGAAGACTTTTAACTATGGTAAAACATGGATAGATGGAGCAAAAAAAGTATTATGCAGATGTAAATAGTCAAGTCGGTGAATGTTGCTCTAAAAACTTTTTCTAAAACTTGATAACGCTTTGCTGCTTTTATTTGCTGTTTATTTATCCCTGGCTCAATCTTTGTTAAGCGACTGAACAAATCATCAAACTTCACTTGTTCGATAGGTTATCCTGTTTGATTTATCAATTGTAGAAATTGTTGAGGTGTAGGCAACTTTGAGGTATTAGAGAAAAAAAAATAGCTAAATGGATAATCTGATTCGCTCGTGTAAAGCAGTCCCTCACTAGCTTTAAACAGTAATTTTATTTGAGCGTCGCATCTAGCATCGTTTTGATGGATTGGGTTTACTTGCTGGGAATAAGCTACAGGTGTAAATGCGTATTGTTGCCCCATTAATAATATTAGAAATGGGGCGGTCGCCCTGACATTGAAAATTTTAATCATTGGAACTAGTGCAAAAAATATTTATCCAAACTTAACCTTGCATTAAGCATATTTAATGTTTTATTACTGAAATCAAACACAATTTATATTGGCTTAATAGTAGGAATTATTAATATTAATAACTCATGTTTCATTCACGTATAAAACTCAAAATTTTCTCTTGCGACCATTTACGAGCGATCGCAATTTGTACAGCTTCTACCTTATTTTTAGGTAAGCTCACGGCGCGGGTGACATAGCCATTATCAGATTTAGCAGTATCTCGCTTTTCTTCCCAGCGATAAGCCCAATACCAATGCTCGGAGTTATTTGGCTCTCGCTCACCTTCTACACGGGGGTAGGTTGCGATCGCGCCACCTTTGAGTTTCTTGGTTTTGGTATAACGCTCTAACCAGCCACTAGCTTTTCTTCTAGTTGTTAGTTGTAGTTCTAGAACTGAATTATTTTGGTTATCCCCTAGAACTAAATTTCGTTCTTGTTTTAGTTCTAGGGGAAGTACGAATGCGTATGAATTAGCTTTTTCTTGAACCAAACTTCGCCTTTGTTTTAGTTTTAGGGGAATTACGGGCGCTAAGTAATTAAAATCCCCTAGAACTTTTTTATTGCGCTCCTTGTCGTCAGATTTTAGTTCTAGGGGAAATACGGATGCGTACAAATTAGTTTCCCCTAGAACTAGCAGACTGTAATTATTTATAAAGGGAATCAAGGTAAAGGACGCGGCGGAGGGCAATACTTGCAACTCTGGGGTCAAGGCAGTTGCCAAGCGCAGCGCGTCTTGCTCTAATAATTCCGTTGCCGCTTTTAATTCTTGGGGATTCGTCCAATCCAAAGGCAGATTGTAAGTTTTCTCTAGAAATTGGGGATTTAATACCTCTCGACTTTCTAAAACTCCTAGTTTCTTCAACTGTGCTTCTAACCTGCTCTGTCCAGGGGGTCGCCCTTTCCCAGTTGAGCTTAAGGCGTTGGGAGACTCCAACCAGAAGTAACCGTTCTCTAATGAAGGGCGCTCCAAAGTGTCCACTGCCGACACAAAGCCATTGTGCATCGTACCCGCTCGACTGTAACGATCAGAGAAAATTGCTGAAATATGACCCAATGGGATCGCCGGGGTACAGGGGACAGGTGAGGAGTCCTGGGACATTTTCAATGGCGAAGAATTTGGGCTGAAAAGCTGAGAGCGCTCTAAGGATTGCGCCGAAGCAGTTTCGCTCGTCACCTGCTCCTTTGCGTTTTCCTTAAACACTAAAGGGCTGACAGGGAGGTGAAGCAGTGATGATGTCGATGCCAAGATTTTGCTCTTGTTGCCAGAGTTCCCAGTCACAGTTTTTAACATCACTGAGAACTTCGACCTTAAACCGTTTGGCGAGGATATCGCGGCAGTATTCATCCCATTCGCACAATCCGACGAGTTCAAAGCCTCCTGTAATAAGTCCTGCAAGGGGAAAACCTGCGCCCACCCCACTACAGAGGTCAAGTTGTACGAGCATTTTTTGAGTTCCTGATAAACTTGCGACGAACTTAAAAAGCCTGATGTTGAGTGTTTTATGCGATCGCTTACCGCAAATCCCCTAGAACTTTTAGCGTTGTGTTGGTCGTTAGACTCTATATCTAGTGGCTCAATTTCATCTAATGAAACGCGCCGCTTTGCTTTTGAGTGAATGCTACCTTTTTGGGAATGGTACTCAAGTAGGCTAATGGTTATTCCTTTTCCTGAGATTTTGACCACTTCATAGATAGAATTGCCTGCCTTGTCCCAAGTGACGCGATCACCTACTTGGAAATTTTTTACAACGCCGTTAATTAACTTTGCAGTCATAATGGATTGCCCCTTATGTATTCATCACCCAAATACTCCAGCGCCATTGCTTTTAACTGTGAGGGATCGGCGGAACTTGCTTCCCAATGCCGTTGTTGTGCCTCTAATTCCTCAATTGCTGTGCGATCGCGCTTCCTTAAACTCATCTCTTGAGCCAAAGCTTGAATGTTTATTTGCTGAGTACGGGCTGTCTGTCTCCAGTCCTCTCGTGAAATTGCGTCCAATTGCTGACAAGTTGCGGCTCCAATCCGGTAATCGATGGAATCAGCTAAAGCTTCACCGTCCCAATCGCTCCCCGCTTTGCAGCCAGGATTGACGCATCTGGGTAATTTGTCGCGGTTATAGTCATATTCATCAATCGCTAAAGTTGCTAGGTGTGGGTGAATAATTCCGGTATCGTGGCAGCAAAAACACCTCCAACTTGGCTGCCAAATTTCTGTTTCTACCCCTGGCTCTTTTTCCGGTCGCATCGGGTTACGAGGCAGCTTTTTTATATTCATGATTCCGTCCCCCAAATCAAGCCGCGTTCATCCGCCCAGTCTGCGATTGCCCGGCGCATCTTGCGGTCAAAGCACGTTCCCAGCGCCACAAACCGAGGAACACCCTCGCGCATTTCTGCTAACCACTCCTCCCAGTCTGAATGCTGCGTCCAATTTGTGTCCGTGATGGCGGCAGCGACGGCTTCCGGCGTGGACACAAATTGTGCGTACAACTCCTGCCAGTGTGCCTCAATCCATTTCATGGGTAGTTCTGGCAGCTTGGGAAGTGACTTGCATTTTTCTAAACTAAAGTTCAAAAAATTCTCTCTCTCGCCTTCTGAGAGAGTCTTTATTAAGTCTGAATAAGTCTGAATAGTCTGAGGAGCGCTGGAAGCATTGCTATTAATGGGTTCTGGCGTGCTGTTTTCTGGAATATCAGATTTCATTCTGGAATCTGATATTCCATTCTGGGATCTCAGAATGGATTCTGGAATATCAGATTTCACTCTGAGATTTCGGAACGGTTCTGGAAAATCAGAAATTTGATTCGGGAAGCTAATAATTATTTCTGCGGTGTTGACGTGGATGACCTCAGCGGCTTTGAGTTTGGCGATCGCTTCATAAACGCTACTTTCGGGAATCTCCCACTCAATAGCTAGTTCTAGAGGATTTATTTTTACTGGGCGATCGCACCAAGGGTTTTTTAGTTTGAGGATGAAGTAAACCAACGTGGCATTATTGATGATGCCTGCATCCTTGAGCGTCTTGAGTTCAAGAGCTTTTAGCTGATAGTGCTTACCGCTCTTAATTTCTCCATCGCCTGCGTCGTATTGTTCTTGCCAGTATTTCTCGCGCTCCCAAATTTTTATATTTGAGTCGCGCCCCCTTACATTTACTGGTGCTACTACCTCTAGAATCTCGTCAGTGATTGAAGCGCCGCTAGTAGAGTCCCAAGCGGCTTGCAGTTTCCGATCCGGGTGGCATCCTCTTTTTAATGCTGCGTAGTGGGAGTTGATACGGCTTAGTTTTTTGCTTTTACTTATTTGCCGCGTCTCTCCTACATAAGAGACTCCGGTGCTTTTACAGTAGATTCTGTAGATCACGCCAACTAAACCAGCGTGTTCTGCAATCGCATCTTCTATTGTCAATCTGTAGTGTTGCTGTGCCATAATTACTGTATATGTTTGACTAGACCCTCTGTAACAAATCTGACTCTGTACAGAGGGACTAATTCCTTATTCCTTGATGAGCTAAAATCGTAATCAAGAAAAAATCTTAACTATTTAGTTAATATTATTCTTATATTTAATTAAATAGTCAATAACTTAAACGAACTCTTAGTATGAACTTTAGTAAAGCTTTTGACAAAACCCTTGAAAGACATGGGATTACGGGTAAGTGGCTAAAAGAAGCTTCCGGGGTATCCGAGCAGATGATTAGCAATTTTCGTAATGGGAAAAAGCAGGTTTGGACAGATAGCTTAGAGCGGATGATCGAGGCGTTGCCAATAGAGGCACAGCAATATTTTTTTGAATCTTTATTATCTGTAAATCAGGGTTCAGAAAGATTGCACCCAAATTTAGAACAGACTATTGAAGAAATGGAAACCGGGGCATTAGCTTCAGTATTAAGCGCGATCGCTGATCGCCTATCCTCTAAAACCAACGACCCTACGTTATCAGCACGAGATCGCATCCTTTTATAATCGCGGGGGTTATGTTGCAAGACCTTTGTGAAGACATAAAACCCTGGTGGGAGTTCGGATTATGCAAATACTTCAAGATTTGGTTGATGAAGAAAACCCACTTTTTGACGGCTTCTTGATAGTGGCACGGAGATCGTACACACCAGTATGATCCCCCTCATATCAATCCTTAAATAGACCTCTTGCAAAAGTTATTTTGTAGTATGGTAAAGAGTTTGCAAATTTTTTACCTAGAGTGACATTTGCTGAGAACTCTAATTGTTCAAACCAGGATGCCAATTTATGCAAATCTTCGATTGCATCATAAAAACATTTTTGCAAGGGGTTTAGTATTTATAATCAATTGCGTTCAGCAATTTAATAGAAATACCTATTAAAGCCCGCTAGGTATAACTCAAAAATATTTCTTAAAACTTATTGAAAAATCTTAAGAAAAAAGCTATTTGATCTGAGAATAAACCCGTAAAATTTATTTTAACAACAGGCTATAACTGATATTACGATTATTTTATTCACATCTTAAATAAGAGCTATATTGTGGTTTTAAATAATAATTTGAGGTTTAGTTTAGATGAAATACTACCCATAATAGAAAACCTGCCTACAGAGGAAAAAACTGTAATAGTTCAGCGATTAATTAACAAGCCATCAGCGTTAAATACCAATTATTTGTACGGCTCGGCAGTTGGGCTTATTAGTATAATGAGCCGCGATGAACTAAGCGAGACACTAAAAGTGGTGGTCGCGCACTCGCATCCATAATGCCATTAATGATGAGAATAACTCCAATTGCTCTGTACCGAATGGGTAATGCTAACTCCTCCAGAATGGATAATGTTCGCTCTCAAGATGTTGACAGCTATGAGGAGAAGGGCAAGGTTTGGGTTATAGCTAATTCTGGCGGTATTTCCACTTTTGCGACTCAGGGACTAGGAAAAAATTGGTGGAAGCTAGACCAAGAGACTGATATTCCAAAAGAGCTAGAATTAATCAATGATTATGGAAATCACTGGTCATGGGAGCCACGTTATACAATGCCGATAGAAGAATACAAGGCTGCACTTCGGCTGCTCGGTGAGACTTTTTACAAAGTAAATTAACAAAACTAACTATGAATTTATCTCCTAAAGCAATCCGCTTCATCATCGAAGCCCTTGACTATCGGCTTGAAGCATACCAAGAGCGGCTCAAAGTAGACGCTTTGGACGAGGATGAAGCCTCAGATATCACAAATGATGCTCTATTTTTAGATTCCCTTCGTCAAGAACTGACAAAGACTCTAAATGTCTCTACTCTCCAAGCTTTGTGACAGTAATAACCATTTTTAGCTAGTTCATTTTTGTCTATGGCGTTTTGCAATCCTTGGCATTGAGCAATGAAGCTCTCTCCTCCTAAAATCACTTGTAGGTACTGCCAACTGCTATATCTACCCCTATTCATGAAAGAGGTCTATTATTTAAAAATTTGGCTTTAGACCCTTTGGAACTTCAAAGCTAAAACGCATATCTGAGATAAATTCTGAGCTTATTCCAGTTTATTATTCCGATGATTATTATAACTTATTAAGAACTTTCGTATTTTTGTGTACAGCTAGAGTTCAGTATTTTTACGGGTTAAGAGTGATGATTTCTGTACCTGTTAACACACTTTACAATTTGATAGTTTTATCCGATCCATAGTAAAGCAACGATTGTCCGCACTGTTAACAAGCGATTTCACACCGCGCATCTGGTTCGGATGCTCTGTACAGGCAATCAAGTCCCAAGTTGAGGCAGATGATTAAGGACGCAAAACAAATTATTAAAAACGCTTTGTGGGAAATTGCGGGACTTGCCAACACACAAATTGAGCCAGTCCTAGCGGAGCGGTGCTGACCGCCTAGAACCATTTAGGCTACTTACCTGTATTGTTGGTGGCGGTCAGCAAGGATTGGCTGCGAGGGGGAGTCCAGAGGGGGTAGCATAGCCCCCTCGCGCCTCTTGGATATTTATCGATAAATGTGCGATGTCTCTTAGCTTTCTCTAGAATAAAGTGATCGTGCTTTGCTACCTTTGCTTTAGAAGCTATGACCACTACCGAGCCAATCACCATAGAGCCAATCCCAAAGGCTGAAACTACTGAGCCAATTCGACCTCCTGATAATCCCCTGCAATATCGGGCGATTGGCTTACTACGTGGTAAGTACGTTCCCAAGGAAGGTGAACTGACACTAGGGACGCTGCACACTAATGATGGCGCTCAAATAGAAGCGGTTATTCTCGGTAAGCTCCTGGGGTTAGTCAAAAGCCATGTAGATTTATCTCAAGAACATTTATGGATCTGTTACCCTCGTACCAAGGATGAAGACTCAACACTCCAGGTACATCTAGCTGGAATTTGGGAACCGGAAACCTTACATCCTGATTCACCTCCTCCAACATACGAGCCACAACCAGACTATTTTTCAATTCGGGGCGAAGTCTCGTACCAGCACAAAGAAGAAGGCTGGTTAGTGGTAAAGATTAACAGAGCGTTACGCCAACCAACGGATAAACCTAGTTATTTTAAATTGAAGCTACAGGGATTTTTGCCTGAAAAGCCAGTGAAAAACTTTTGGGATTTGCACGTCCAGCGCGAGGGCAGCAACCTGGTAATTGAGGATGGAGAGCGCATCGCTTATCTTGGTGAGAAAAAGCCCAAAAAAGGTAAGCCAAAAAAGGGGAAACAAAAGCGTACTAATGATACATTTAATCAAACAGTTGAACCTTCTGCTTCCCCTAAAGAACCACCTAAGTTGAAGAAAAAACAATCTAGTAGTAATTCCAAAGAGCAGTAATATTGATTGCTAATAAGGAAGTAATACGAAAACTCGACTAGCAACTTTTTTCGATTTTGATATGGATAAAAATGACTATCTGCATTAATCAATTCTGCCAAAATAGGAATAATCCAAACAACTTAAATAAATGCGAATCCTGTGGAAATTCGTTAGTAATTAATAATCAATATATCTTACTTCGTCAAATACATACAATTCCTAACCATCACACAGAAATTTTTGAGGTTCTAGATGAAAGGAACACTAATGAAGATAAATCGAAAAAAATCAACATAATGAAGATCTTAACATCTTCATTATGTCCTGATTATCGTGAAAGATTTAGGCTTCTTGATCGAGAAGCACTTGCATTAAGTAAGCTAGAGCATCCAGGAATTCCTAAATTAATAACTCAACCATTTACTTTCATACTTACAGATAGTTCCTCAGAGCTAAAATGCTTTGTAATAGAAAAAATTGAGGGGGTAAATCTTGAGGAGTATCTACTTGCAAATAAAAGTTTAGTTTCTCAAAGTTTAGCTTTAGATTGGCTACAACAGTTAATAGATATTTTGGATTACATTCATAGTGAGGGCTTTATCCATCAGGATATCAAGCCTTCTAATATTATGCTTAAACCTGATGGTCAGCTTGCCTTAATTGATTTTGGTACGGTACAGGAAATCAACGAAGAATATCTTTGTGAAATAAGTCGTGGTTTTAAGGGATTTAGTGATTCTCCAGGGTTAGGAACTCAAGGTTTTTCTCCTCCAGAACAACTTAGAGGTAGAGGAGTACCCCAATCTGATTTCTATGCTCTTGGACGTACATTTGTTTTTCTACTTACTGCGGCTTATCCATCTTTATTGCCTATCGGATCAAATTTTGATAAGATAATTTGGAGAGACAAAGCACCCCAGATCGATCAATCATTTGCGAATTTTATTGATTGCTTAATGGAAGTTGAAGTTGGTAAACGCCCTCTAAATACGCAAATAATTTATCAATTTTTACAAGATAATTCAATCCCAAGCTCAATACAATTGAGCCAAGTAGATGAGTCTTTATCAATATCAGGTAAGGTTGAAGTTTATATTACATTAATAATTAATACACTGCCGCAGAGTATCCGCTTACTAGAAAACAATCAGTGCGAATTTTCTATTCATGTTGGTAGACAAATGTTCGTCATTTTAACGAAAAATAAAATTATCAAGAAACTAGAACATCTCCAAGAAATATCCCCGCGATGGGAAGTAGCTTTGTCAAGCAAAAAATGGCGAAAAAGGCACGGTATGTACTTTATTGACGATCCAAGTCCTAGTTTTAAGACCTTATATAAGGAGAGGGAAAGAACATGATTAATGCTGAGAATGAAGAATTACGGAAAAAAAGAAAAGACTCCCTAGAAAGGATGAGACAACGGTTCCGCGAAACACAAGAGATCGAAATGGGTTTGTTCCATTACTTGTCTCCAATTTATTATATTTTTATTAATAGTAGAGGACAGTACAAAATTAATGAAAATAATTGGCAAACTATTATCAACCTTTTACATCAGCGTCAAGAATCAGTTCCTGCTAGCTTTGTGAAGTTGTTAAACACAACTTTAATAGTTAGTTCTGATAAAACTATCGTTAAAGGTTTGAAAGAGGTTAATATCTCTCAAGCCGATACTGCTGAAATGGCTCAAGTCTGTTATAAACTCCTTGAGCGAACAGAACGAGAACTCAATTGGCTTTCACAAAATAGTTGCTGTACACCCTTCTTAACGAGCGCTAGTTTACAGCGCGATATCTTGAGCCTTGTGAAAACAGACAAAATGAACCTTAAGTGGATCAATATTGCTCTGATCGCTCTGCCCCTCACCCTTTGGAATGAATTTGTCCAGTGGATTTTCAGGGAGGTCAAAATGACCTGGACAGATTTGTTTTTAAGGTTAAATAGTCGTAACCACTGGCGACAGTCAGAGCAAAAAAAGAGGCAGAAACACTTTGCCGATCAGGAAATCTTAGGTGAGTTGTTAAGACAACTCGTACTGTTTCTGCAAAGAACCGAGACAGACGGCGTGGTAATGATGGTTACAGTTCAAACAGATACAAGGGCGAGAAATCGGTAGCTGATAGATTGTTTTGTGTTTCCAACCACTTACTAGCCGTTAATTTCCCTTTTCAACGACGCACAATGTAAAACATAGCCGTTCTTTAATCCAATAACCTTAAACTATCCAAAAGATTATCAAAAAGGTATAGCAGTAGTTGCTACTAGCTTATCAACAGCATTTTGTCTGAATCTGAGGTATCGATCTCTCCATCTTGCACAAGTGAAGGCATCTCCAAGCTACCCTGAAGAAAAGCTCCAGCCATTGTCAGCAAAGCTTTTACCTTACGGGTGCGCCACTCATCCACCAGTTTTTGCACTTCAGAAATAGACATCTTACGAGTCATTGCTTCATATAGATAAGCGGCGTGACCAGTTTCATCATTGGCAATGCTCATCAATCCTTTTTTGAGATTGCGGCTGGCTGGCTCATCTTCTGGTAATACATTCGCCATTCGCATAAAATCTTTACTGGCAGCTTGTTCTAAAACGTGTGTATTAGCCCTAAGTACAGGACAAAAGCTTGCGAATAGTGCAAAGAAAAGGGTTTCATGAGAATTACCACATTCTGACGATGAA
>QQTW01004261.1_pt1 | contig 10694 bp, 10 predicted proteins | sample 1904831 | NCBI WGS metagenome assembly QQTW01 (sample SAMN09435610, study PRJNA476489) | Subsurface metagenome, whole genome shotgun sequencing project.
AGCCATCGACTTTTGCAACTACTACGCTGCGGAAATGGAAAGGTTAGACGCAGGCTTTAACTACGATATCGCCGGAGAAACTAACCGTTATATCTATCAACCGCGCGGAATTGCGGTAGTTATTTCGCCTTGGAATTTCCCTTTAGCGATCGCCGCCGGAATGACAGTAGCCGCTTTAGTTGCAGGAAACTGTACTTTACTTAAGCCTGCGGAAACATCTTGCGTAATTGCGGCTAAATTTGCCGAAATCCTTGTAGAAGCAGGCATTCCCAAAGGTGTATTTCAGTACGTGCCAGGAGTAGGATCTACAGTAGGGGCATATTTAGTTAAGCACCCTGACGTTCACTTAATTGCCTTTACAGGTTCGCAAGAAGTCGGTTGTCGGATTTATGCAGATGCGGCAATTGTACAACCAGGACAAAAGCATCTCAAGCGCGTCATTGCCGAGATGGGCGGAAAAAATGGCTTAATTGTCGATGAAAGCGCCGATCTCGATCAAGCTGTCGTTGGCGTTGTGCAATCTGCGTTTGGTTATAGCGGGCAAAAATGTTCTGCTTGTTCGCGGGTAATAGTGTTAGAACCTATTTATGATGCTTTTGTAGAGCGTTTAGTTGAAGCTACACGCAGTCTCAATATTGGTTTAGCAGAATTGCCTAGCACTCAAGTAGGCCCCGTAATTGATGCCAATGCTAGAGACAAAATCAAAGAGTACATCGAAAAAGGCAAACAATCGGCTCAATTAGTTTTAGAAATGCCCGTTTCTGATACAGGTTATTTTGTCAGTCCGACAATTTTTAGTCAAGTTGCGCCCGATAGCGCGATCGCCCAAGAAGAAATTTTTGGGCCAGTTATTGCGGTAATTAAAGTCTTTGACTTTAACGAAGCAATTTCTGTTGCTAACGGTACAAACTTTGCCCTTACTGGCGGACTCTATTCTCGCACTCCATCGCATATAGCCCAAGCGCAAGCAGAGTTTGAAGTGGGAAACCTTTATATCAATCGTACAATCACGGGAGCGATCGTTGCTAGACAACCCTTTGGCGGTTTCAAAATGTCTGGTGTAGGTTCTAAAGCTGGAGGGCCAGATTACTTACTGCAATTTTTAGAACCGCGCACCATTACCGAGAATATTCAACGTCAGGGTTTTGCACCCATCGAAGGCGCAGAATAGTAAAAAGCGTTGTAAGGTTAATCTTCGGCGTTGCTGAAACGATTTGACTTAATCTAAAAACCACCGAATTTAAAGTCCCCCAGATTTGGGGGACTTTTTAGATTGGTGCAAGACATCAAACTAAATATACTTTTTCAACAGTAACTCTAGCTTTTGCTTGGTTTCTTGCGGAACTTTATCTAACGAAGTTAAAATTGCGTACTTCAAAGCCGAATGCGCTTCCGAAGGCGGCGGATTTTCACTTAAACGCTTGACTGTTTCTTGAATTACTTTTTGAGCGTTAACTGCATTGCGCTGTAAGTTAGCAATTACCATTTCTACTGTTACGCTGTCATGGTCTGGATACCAACAATCGTAATCTGTAACCAAAGCTAAAGTCGCATAAGCAATTTCGGCTTCTCTAGCTAGTTTTGCCTCTGGTAAATTGGTCATGCCAATAACTGTAGCGTCCCAACTGCGGTAAAGATGAGACTCCGCTTTAGTTGAAAATGCTGGCCCTTCCATACATATATAAGTGCCGCCGCGATGCAAAGTCACATCTGTTAAATTGAGAGAAGCGACAGCATCGGTTAAAACTTTTGCCAATTGCGAACAAACAGGGTCAGCAAAAGCAATGTGGGCAACAATTCCCTCACCGAAAAACGTTGAAACTCTATTTTTTGTCCGGTCAATAAATTGATCGGGGACTACCATATCTAAAGGCTTGGCTTCGGCTTTTAACGAACCAACGGCGGAAGCAGAAATGATATACTCTACTCCCAATTGCTTCATTGCATGAATATTAGCTAGGTAAGGTACTTCTGACGGTAACAGCGTATGATTGCGCCCATGACGCGCTAAAAATGCAACGGAATTTCCGGCTAAACTCCCAATAATTACAGCATCTGAAGGCGAACCAAAGGGAGTAGATACTAGCACTTCTTCTACATCTTTGAGGGCTTCCATTTTGTAAAGTCCGCTCCCACCAATGATGCCAATTTTTGCTTCAGCCATCTTGTTTTTCCTATATTTTGCTGCAATGTCCAGCTATTTTACTGGAAAAGTAGCTCTTTATTGGTAGCAAGCAATAGTTGATTACTAATTAGTAACAACGCCAAAAAATCAAGCTAATTATGTGAAACTTAATAATTAAGAGGCGATAAAAAAACCGTCTAAACTTTTTTTTAAGAATTTTGCAAACGGTCTGGTTAAATATTTAATTAGTTAAAGAAGCTGTTAGATTATGCCTGTTCCTTTGCCTCGGCGATCGCCCTCCATTGTTAGTTCGCCTTCTTTATCGTGGTTGACTTCTGCTAATTCTAGGGCGCGGTTAGCTTCGTCTTGCGCCTGTTCTTGCTGGCGATCGCCTGGTTCTTCGTAGTACATTTCTGGCTCAACGGCGTAATTATTTGCTAAACCTTCTTGATCTACCGTTGCACCGCCAGTAGTATCAAGGCTGGCATCGGCGGCTTGTTCGTGAGCCGTTTCTCGATAATCTCCGCCTTCTCTATCCATCCGCGCTGCTACTTCGGCAGGGATAATTCCCCGATCGGCGGTAGAAGTATCCATTTCGTCGTTTTTAGTAGTTTTCTCTTTTGAAAAAGCTTCGTTACTCATGAATTTTCCCTTAAAAAAGGTGAGCTTATTATGTTTTTCAACCTAAAACTATTTTAAAATATATGTATCTACCTCCAGTCTTAACTGTTATTAATAGCTGCTTAACTATTAAGAAATTAACAAAAAACTTATAGTTTCTTTACTCTTTTTGTAATAGCCAAAAGCCACTATAAGTCATGCCTGAATTATCAGGTTGAACTAATAAAAAATGCAATCCTTTAGTCAATTGTTGCCGCTCTGCGTAAGTAACCGCCGCCGCAATTACTTCTTCATCGGTAAATGTATTGACGATATAGCGATCGACTAAGCCAGCTTCTAAAACCAATCCATTAGGATCGCCAGGAATATAATTAAGCGCTACTGGACGAACATTTTGCAACCACCGTGCTAGTTGCATTGATTTTCTGCCACCATCAATTACAACGCCTGGAATTGCGACCGTAGAAGCTAATCCTAAGTTAAGCGGTAATAAAAATTCCGGCATATCTTTAACAGGAATTAAACGCTCTTTAAAGCCTTCTACAATGTCTCCAGCACTAATTGTGGCAAAACGCCACCCATCGCCCCACAAGTTCTCTGGAAGGGGTGTAGGTGGTGGTTTATCAAGGGCTAAAGGATTATAAGCTTCACCATTACTTGCAGGATACGAACGCTCTTGTAGCAATTGTTTTAAGGCAAAAGTACGGCGAGTTGCTTCTACGGCAATTCCTAAGTTTCCGGCGGCTAATTGAATTATATTTAACGATTGCGGACGAAAGACTTGAATTAAGTCCGGTTTTTGGTTTTTTGCTGCTAATTGCAACTGTTCCGTCAGCCATTTAGCATTAGCTTGAGACTGAGGACACAAAGCAACGCACGTAAATAAGAAGTCGCGATCGCAAATTAATAATTCCCACAATACTTCCCCTGCTTCGTTTTGCAAAGGACGACGATAAAAGTCAGCTTGCCAAATTTTCATACTGCTATTTTAAGCAATAGGGGAAGTCTTATTTACTTGCAAAGTTACTAAAGCGTTCGGGAGGCCAAAAACGAACGACAGCTTTACCAATCATGCGATCGCGACTTAAAAATCCCCAAATATGACCGTCATAACTTTTGTTACGATTATCACCCAACACTAAATAAGAGTTTTTCGGTACAATTTGCGGACCCCAATTGTAATTTGGTCGGTCGGCAATATAATTTTCTGGTAGGGGCTGATTATTTACATACACTCGCCCTTCTTTGACCTCGATTTGTTCTCCTGGTAAGCCAATAACTCTTTTAATAAAAGGCTCTGTTGACTTTTCTTGTTCTACAACTACTGGTGGTGGAGTAAATACTACTACATCTCCGCGATGGGGACTAATAAAGTGGTAGCTGATTTTATCTACGAATAAGCGATCGTTAATTTCTAAAGTTGGCTGCATTGAAACTGAAGGAATTAAATAGCATTGAGCCGCAGCTATCCGCACGCCAAAAGCTAAACCTAAAGTCAATCCAATAGTTTTTATCCCTTCGCGCAGAGGGTTTTCTGACTCGCTCAACCGAAAACTTTGTAAATTTATTGACTTGGCAAATGATTTCACGATGCTTCTCAGTATTTTTACAGATATTACATTCTTTAGTACATTATTTAATCTATCAATGTGCGTAAATTCACGGTGATGGCTAAGTAACTCGATGCTCAGTTACTAATGTAAGGTTAACCCATTCGCCTTGGCTATTGTAAGTACGAATTAGCCTTTGCCGTTCTTTTGGCGAAGTCATCCAGCCTACTTCCAGAAAAAAACCTTTTCCAGCTTGCAATTGCAAAGGACAAGTAGAGGAAGCACCATCGGGAAGAAGCAATACTTGATACCCGCTATCAAAGCAAATAATCGCGCCAGAAATCGTAGCTTTTGATGCCATAGTCCGTTCGGGAATAGTTAATTGCTGCAACAGTTCATTTTCCGCTACCCGTTCAATTTTAAGCGTCGTCGGATAAGTATCTGGCGATCGCCAATCTGGGTATAAAGTTACAGCATCACCTTGCCATGTCCCGACTAAATCGTTTACGGTTAACTGGGGTTTTTCTAATTCTGTAGCTTCGGCAAGTTTTTCGCGAATTAGAGTCAGCCTTTCTAACTGACCGTTGTTAAATAATTGCACTAATCGCAAGCGGCGACGATTGGATATCAATCCTAACTCTGCCCCAAATTCCGCAAAAGGCGCAAGTTGAATTGAACCCGCAGAAAAAGCACCGTCATCAAATAATAAAATTCCCCGTCCTAAAGAATTGTACTCCAAAACTTTTTCTTCTGAAGGGCGATCTGGAGGTAAGCGGCGAACGATTTGACAAATTGTTTGGTTATCGTTCAACCCTGCAAGCGAAACCATAGTTGGCGTATCTTCAATTACTTCTCCTTGCGGCGACAAGCGAGTAAAAGAACCATGCCAATCGCCAATATTTTCTAAAAGACATTGCCACTGGGATTTCATATTACAGGCATTAGCGGTACTTCTACAATAAAACAAGTTTGCCCGCGATCGCTATCTGCGATGTAAATTGTCCCTGACTGGCGAGCGAGAATTTGCTTTACTAGCGCCAATCCCAACCCCGTACCGCCTTGTTTCCAGCGATCGCTATCGGGAATGCGGTAAAATCTATCAAACACTCGTTCGCGTTCGCTAGGGGGAATTTCTACTCCTAAATTAATGACACTGATTTGCATTACTTGTTCGCGCTCGACGGCTTTAAGTACGATTTTTTCACCTGGGGGCGTGTATTTACAAGCATTGTCTAATAACTCGACCATAACCCGTTCCAAAGAAGCCGAATCTCCAATTAAACTAGGTACTTCTGGGGCTACTTCTATAGACAACTGCTGCTGTTGATTTTTTAGTCGTTGGTTGAAACGTTCGGCAATTTCTGGAAACCAAGTTTGTAAGTTAATTGATGTTAGTAATAAAGGTTGTACTCCTGCATACATTTGTTGCAAATTTAACAAGTCGTCGATTAAATTTAATTCTCGTTCGCACTCGTTTTGTAATATTTGATAGTAACGAGCTACTTTATTTTGTTCGTTGGCTGGTTTTCTCAGTTCCGCAAACAATTCTTGAGAACGATTTAAAGTTATTCCTAGCATCTGAATTGCCATCTTCATATTAGCTAGGGGGGTGCGGAGTTCGTGAGAAACCGTACTTAAAAAGTCATCTTTAAGATTGTTAAGTTTTTCTAATTCCTCTACTTGGACTTGCGCGGCTCGGTATAATCTTGCTTGTCTCATCGCGATCGCGCATTGATTAGCTACTTGTTGCACCAAGCGAATTTCTAGATTGCTAAAAGCGCGTTCTTGTCGCTTAAATAACCATAGATCGCCTAATACACCGCGATCGTCCAAAATTGGACAAGCCAGCATCGCAACTTTCCCTCTCCTCCCAGGTACTAATTGACAAAATTGAAAATACTGACCTTGCAATAATTGGTCGTACCCTTCTTGAAAATCAGCCATTCGCATGACTTCCCCTTGAGATGCGGGTAAAGATGTCGTGTATTCGTAGCTAACCGTTGCGGTTGCTTCCTCAATATTGTACAAAGCACTATCGCAGCCATCGATGTTTAAGGCTACCGCTAATTCCCATACTGCAACTTGCAAAATTTGGTTTTCGTCTAAACTATCGCGCACATCATCGCTAATGCGCTTGAGAATTGCTTCGTAGTCAAGAGATTGCTGGAGTTCTTTGGTGCGCTCTTGGACTTGATTTTCTAAGGTACTATTTAGCTCGACAACTTGCTGGTATAGCTCGGATTGCCCAATTGCAATCGATACTTGGGTAGCTAATTGCTTGAGCAAATCTACTTCTAATTTTTGCCACTGACGCGCTCCAGAACATTGATGAATCGCCAGTAATCCCCAAAACTTACCTCCATACAGCAAAGGTACAGTTATACTTGCTTTAACTTGCTGTTCTTGCAAAAATTGGTTAATAGCTGTAGTAATTCCCTCTTGTTGAATGTTATGAAGTACGCGCATATCACCTTGTTGATATTGGGCTAAATGTTCTCCAAATAAAGGTGTAGCAATTTTTATATTTAGTAGAGAATTATAATTAGATTGACTAGATTCGGCAACAACCGTAGCTACGCCATTAGCTTCCACTTGATAAACTACTACCCGATCGCAATTAAGAAATTGACGAACTTCAGTTACAGTACTATTAAGTATTTCTTCTAAATTTAGAGAAGCACAAATTTGACTTGCGATCGCACTCATCAGTCTTTCGCGCTCAGTTTGCTGACCTAATTCTGCAATTAGGCGTTGTCTTTGGGCTATTTCTTGTAATAAAGCTTCGTTAGCTTGAGAACTATCCACTGTTTGCGATCCAAGGCGAGTTTATTTGTCAAAATATTTCATGTCAAGCGCAATTACTGAGTAATTATGTAATAAAAATAACTTAAGATTTTGCTCTTTAAAGTCGAACCAAAGGTAGTACAGAATATTTTAAAGTATAACAAGCTAACCATTAGGCGCTCAAAGCGCTGAGACTTTCTTGTTCCACTACAATTCAATAACACAACAACCTTCCTAGTCTAGCAAGGCTTATCGAAGTGCGATCGATTTTCTGGAAGTAGCGATCGCGCCAAGCAATGCAGCCAAAATTCTGGAAAATGACCGTAAAAATAACCTTAAGTGCTCAATAATTGGTAAAATAAAAAGTAAATAGTTTTAGCAAAAGCTAAAAAAGCGAGTTATAGGTATTTCATGGCTTCTATAGTTGCAGTTGAAAAGCAAAAGCTGACTAATCCGCCTTTAGCGCTACGCTATTTAGGCGATCGCGCTTTGCGTCAGACGACTAAAAGGGTTGCTAAAGTAGACGAAGAAACTCGTCAACTAGCACGAGAAATGCTGCAAACAATGTACACGGCAGATGGCATCGGTTTAGCTGCACCCCAAGTAGCCGTACAAAAACAGCTAATTGTGATTGACTGCGAACCAGATAACCCGGCTAATCCACCATTAATATTAATTAATCCGACAATTAAACGTCTCAGCCCGGAGCTATGCAACGCTCAAGAAGGTTGTTTGAGCATACCTAATGTTTATATGGACGTAACGCGCCCGCAATTGGTAGAAATAGCTTATAAAGACGAGTATGGTCGTCCGCAGACTTTAACAGCCACAGAACTATTATCGCGCTGTATTCAGCACGAAATCGATCACCTTAATGGCGTATTATTTGTAGATCGCGTTCAAAATAGCCTAGCCGTGACTCAAGAACTAACGAAACAAGGATTCTCCGCCAAAGCTGTAAAACCGATCGCCCAGGATAAGCCATAATGAACGCAATGACTCCCAAAAGCGGTTTATTTTTAGGCGGTTGTTGCATCACGGCGATCGCGTCAGTTGGCTCGATTTTTGAACTTGCTTCTGGAGATCCCGATTTAGGCAACTTAACAACCAGTATTATTTTAGCGATCGGCGTGCCTTTAACGGTGTTATTTTTCTTGGCTGCCGTGCGCGATGCGAATAAGCAGTAGCAAAAGAAAGTTAGTTGCATTTAATAGGATGCGCGTAATTGTATGCTGTTGCCAAGTACAGCATTCTAACCGATGAAAGAAAAAGAGTTTGGCGAGGGTTATTTACAGCAGTTGCCTAGAACTTACGGCATAACAAATTCTGCTTCATCTCCTCGCCGCTACTTGCTTTCGCCTACTCAAGAAATTACCATCGGACGCGATCCTAGTTGTCAAATTGTTATCGATGGCGCTTATGGAGTAGTTTCCCGCCGTCATGCAGCAATCCGTCCCCTAGAAACTCCATCATCCCCTAGTCGCTGGCTAATTTGCGACCTCAATAGCGCCAATGGTACGTCTATCAACGGAGAATCGCTATCGGGATGTCGGATATTGCAAGCAGGCGATCGCTTTGTCCTTGGTAACAACGGGCCGGAGTTTATTTTTCAACTTTTACCGTCCCAACCCCTAACTGGCGCAATATCTTCTCAAGTAACTCCGCTCCCAGAAGCCGAACAAGGAGTAAGTTTTACTCAGCTATTTCCGATTCTTTCTACTGGGCGAGATTTAACCAAAAAAGCTTATTTAATCCCAGGCGTATTTACAGTTGTATTTGTAGTCTTAATGTTTGCGACGGTAGGACAACCAGAGACAGCATTTTTTAATCAAATGCTAGTAGCTATCTATTTATCTGGGATTGCTTACTATTTTGTTTATCAACTTTGCGGCAAACACAAGCCTTGGTGGGTATTATTTAGCACAGCAATAGCTACGGGTTTAATTCTCCTAAGTCCTCTTTTATCGCTATTTATTTTAATTTTCCGTAATATTTTACCCGGTCGCTTACCTTTACTAGAAGAAACCATTAATTTTCCTCAATTACTGCTGAGGATGTTTTTCGGCGCTGGCTTGATGGAAGAATTACTCAAAGCCTTACCAATTCTAGCGGCATATTTTATCGGTCAAAAGCTCCGCAGTCCTTGGCGAGAGCGAATTGGAGTTTGGGAGCCTTTAGATGGCATTTTATTAGGTACGGCTTCGGCGGTTGGCTTTACATTACTTGAAACTCTCGGTCAATATGTACCGGAAATTAGCCGGAATGTTGGCTTGCAATCGGGAGAAGGGATCGGTCAACTGGTAGGATTTCAGTTATTAATTCCCCGGATTATTGGCTCTGTAGCCGGACACATGGCTTACAGTGGTTATTTGGGTTATTTCATTGGTTTAAGCGTGTTAAAGTCGCGCCAACGCTGGCAAATCTTAGGTGTAGGATACCTGACGGCGGCGGCGCTCCATGCCTTATGGAATGTAACAGGATTAATTAGCGGCTTATTATTAGCAGTGGTGGGAGTATTATCTTACGCTTTTTTAACGGCGGCGATTCTCAAAGCTCGGACTTTATCGCCAACGCGGAGTCAAAATTTTGCCACGCGCTTTTTTGGTAATGAGTAGAGGCATTTCTACCGAATATCTCTACTAAAATCAATCGGCATTGCTAAAAATTTAGATATAATTTTCTCTTGCAGCAATCCACCCTTCACCAAGTCACCTTGTCTCCATTAATCTAACTCCCGCCGCCCTTCCAAAGCTCTCGCTAAGGTGATTTCGTCCGCATACTCCAAGTCTCCCCCTACAGGTAAACCAAAAGCAATTCTGGTAACTTTTGTAAAAGGCTTAAGTAACTGTCCTACATACAAAGTGGTTGTCTCTCCTTCGACGCTAGGACTAATTGCCAAAATAATTTCTTTAGGCTGGGCTTGACTAACTCTCCGCACTAGAGGTTGAATATTAAGCTGTTCTGTGCCAACACCTTCCATTGGCGAAAGCACTCCCCCTAATACATGGTATTTGCCGTTATACTCTCTAGTTTTTTCTAAAGCAATTACGTCACGAGCATCCGCAACCACGCAAATTATATTATTATCGCGGTTGGAATTGCGGCAAATTTCACAAGTTGGTTCGGCAGATAAATTAAAGCAAACTGAACATAAACCGATTTGTTGTTTAGCTTCAATTAATGCTTGCGCTAAAGCTTGTACTTCAGTTTCCGAGCGCTTGAGGATATGTAAAGCAAGGCGTTGAGCGGTTTTAGGTCCTACTCCTGGTAAGCGTTGTAACTGCTCGATTAACCGAGCTAAAGGGCGTGCGTAAACCGTAGTCCTATCTCCATGACGTTCTATACTCTATTATGCGATCGCGCTTACCCTAATTTACTAGCTCTACAAAACGTCCCATGAAAAATTTAGCGCCAGAAAAAGACTACTAATTGAAGGCTTTTACACTCCAAAAATAGATGAAGCAGTTATTTTAAAAATACAGACAACTAAAAAGCGCCTTCCATTTGGAAGGCGCTTTCTATTTTACTGAGCAATAAGAGGTTAGAGATTAACCGTTGATAGCAGGAGCAGTTAAAGCAACCGGAGTAGCTTCGCCCGCAGCCAAGTCTAGAGG
>QQTW01004262.1_pt1 | contig 10694 bp, 10 predicted proteins | sample 1904831 | NCBI WGS metagenome assembly QQTW01 (sample SAMN09435610, study PRJNA476489) | Subsurface metagenome, whole genome shotgun sequencing project.
ATAACATTGTTTCATGAAGGCAGTCTTGCACTCAGTCCAAACACGAGGTTATTCCAATCATGTATGAGGTCGAGTGGTTGAAGATCGTAGAACCATACACAGGATCGTGACTCATTGGCCTTCTGTCGCAGTTATGAGGTATTGAGGATTGAAACTGCATTATGTCGGCGCTCGGTGGCGTCGTGAACGTAAGAAGATATGTACCCGGGTTAAGGTGGATGGATACATGGACGTGATTCGCGGCGACATTCCTTCAAATATCCTATCCCAGACGTCAGTAGAGTACCTTAATGGAAGAGTTGACGTCGTTGGCCATACATACCAAGAAAGACAAATTCAATCGTGTCCGGCCATCACGCTAAATCCTCGATGTCGTGCGAATGCTTCCAAGATGGGGGTATGGCATCGTCGTCACTATGTGCGCCAGGTTGGCTTTCCCACGGGGTGCTAGCAGTTGCGTCTTTGAAAAGCTCCATAAAGCTCACACACTCCGACGGGGGATCGTTGTTGGTGTCGTTCGAGGCGGGATGGCATACATCATAAGTAGCGAAACCGCCGTGCTGGTTGAACGGATCTAGCCCGTCCGCCGCAAGTGACGGAGAATTTTCCTCCATTACTCCTGACGGATGCATGGTAGGTTCATCAGTATTGCCTGCAAGAGCTGTGAGAATTCCGTCAACCCTGGAGATAGGGTCCAAGTAATGTATTGCTGGACCATTGGTCGTGGCTCCGTTACTCAACGACCTAGTAGAAGCAGTTTGATTGGCAAGTTGATGTGCTCGCCCTATATTGAATTGCGCCGGAGACGGTCTCAGAAGATCGCACTCTTCAGTGACGCCTGGAGGCCTGAATCGCTCCTGATAACCAGCGGCAGACCCTGGTGACAGCGCTATTTCTCGTACGTTCTGACGTCCCGCTATGGAAGAGGTCTCGGAAGCTCGTCGTCCCCCTCGTCCACGGCCTCGGTTTCCGGTGGCTGACCTAACCTGATTCACAACAGGGTCAAAGGAAGCTCCTCGCGTACTTGGTCTACGGATTCGTCTTTGAAGTCCAGCAGGTCTCGCAAGAGGTTCAACGCCAACGGCACTCTCGCCATGCTGTCCAATTGATCCTCCGTTGTCTGCCGGTTCAAGGGTTTGTGTGTCAATTGGTTGAGTCCCTCCTGCAGCCATACCATGTTCGGATGCCGGCTGATCACCAATGCGCGCTGCGTCTCGCTCAGCCAATCGATGCGGACACTAGAGAATTCATGTTAGTCTTGCTTGAGATGATAAAGTTTGAAGATGTGACATACTCTTTTCTTTCTCTCTCTACATGACTCGCAAGCACCACCATTGTATCTAGTGTAGGTAGATTCCTCTATTTGCTGCCGGCTTCGAGGTTGTTTCTGCGGGGTTCTGGTAGATTCGCCCGTCTTGACTGAGAAACAAGACTCTCCAGGGTATAGCGGACGTGCAGCGTACACATTGGTCCACGGCTCATGACTTTTTTCAAGGACCAGGTGGTTTACAAGAGAGCCCTTCGGTGGGATGATGCTTAGTTGTGGCTCAGTAGCTTGCGCTGGTCTTGGTTCGTGACCTCCCACTGAAGTCACCAATGATCTTGTCGAGTTCGGCAACCAATGCTTGGCCACTCCGTCGTCCGAGGGGAAATCAGCTTGTTCAGAAGTGAAGTTGAGGTATTGAGACTCTTGGGGAACGCGGCCACAGCCCAAACATGGATCGGAAAGGTGAACATTGTGTTGGCTGCACAATCCGCAGATCCACATGCCTGGGGGCATGGCGTAACGAGGCTACCTAAAGTACGCCACCCCGACACATCATCTTATGGGGAAATGGATAAAAGGCAAAGACAAGGAAGGCGACCGAAAGCACTTGAATATCAAGTAGCAGGCAATATGAGACAGCCTTGAAAAGATACAGCAAGTACGGTATAGAAGAGAAAAAGAAGAGGAAGGTTGCAATCCACATCCTGCCTTTTAATCCCTTCGAGGGAGAATCGTCCACTGTGTTAGATCCTCCCCGACCACCGTAACAGGAGGCTCATTGAAAGACATCGTGATGGTTCCTGGCCGAGTTCCCAAGGCAGCGGCGGGGAAGATCTGTACGACAGTATGGAACGATCTTACAGGTTGGCAGTCAAGCGAGCACTCATCCCAGAAGAGCGAAATGGTCAGTTTAGACGGGGTTCAGTGTGGGAAGTCATGGCCACAATCCAAGACCAAAATCGATGGTTGGGCGTGGCCAGAGTGTTTTGCAGAGAAGCACAATCAACTGGTGAGGGTGTCCGAAAGAAGTTCTGCCAGCATGATGCATCATCACCGATCACAAATGGGCACAATCCAATGGCCTCCTTTGGCCCCACTGATGCTAACTCGAGTGGTGTGCAGCACCAAACGCATGTATCTCAGCTGAGGTCGTTTCAGAAGTTCAGAAACGCTCTTCGCTCTTCCATCCGAAGAGCTTACCTGGTACTAAGGTATATTGGTGATCACTCGCTGATCTTGAAACCAAAACCGCGACCGGGGTTAGCGAGGCAGCTTTTAATGGCAGCAGGAAAATATACAGGTGGATTTGGAACGTCAGGCCGTTCTCCATAACTTACACGGTGAAGGTTGGATGTATACCTTAGTTAACAGACGAAGACAAGTCAGTTGGCTGTATCTGACTTAGGGCTAAATTTATCTCAGCTAAAAGCAGGAAAAGCCGAGCCGGTGCAGATCTACCTATTGAAGGTAAATTCTCAGCCAGTAGCAGTCAGCCTTACGACCAGTGCAACCGTGAGTCTTGGCATTGAGCCGTCTTACGAGATGATCGCAAATATAACTTACTACGTCAAAATAGCGAATTTACTACCAAAATTTCGCTTTGTTGTTTGTGCCACGTCGGGCTGACAGGTACACTGGCCTGGTCCTTGGACTCGGGGACCTCCGTGATCACCCACATGCTGCATGCATTTTACACGAGGTACACTGGGATGATATGCACTTCATCTGAGTGTGAGCCTACGAATCAGCCGGATACAACTCCCTTGATCCACCTACCTAGTCTCATTCAAGCTGGCGGTCTTTTTCAGCTGACTTACAAGGTAAGTTCAGCCCCTCTGCCAACTGGGGCACCATCTCTACGGTATTGATGCCAGACTCTGCGGGGATACTTCACTTCCTTATCCACTTCCAACGCCGACGTTGACAGTGCGAAATTCAGTGCCTTCCTGGTCGTTGGGATGGCGCAGATGATGGTGTCTTGAACTGGGGGTTGAAGGCAAGCCAGAAAGCAAGGGGGCCGATTCCGTGGTCGTCTCCTTGTATTTATGGTTTGGCAGCAATGGATGTTGGAGCCTGAATTTTAGTAGTGTGGATGGAAATGGTAGGAGAGCTGTATGGGATGATGAGCGAGGCGTGCGAAATCGGTAGGTAGATGTTTCAGAGGGTGTGCAAGGGAACCAGAGCTGTTCAAAGTGAGGCCATAGTCCCATTGATGGGGATGCATTTATACGACGAGGCGATGGGGGATGATCTGACATATATATGTACAGAGTAAAGAGAGCTTAACATGGGAGAGAGGTGCCAATAGGATAGAAAGGATAGCAAAAGGAGTCTAGAAGATTTCAGGCTGCAGTTCTCAGTACCCGGGGCTGTCTTGGGCTTGTTAGTAAAAATCTCGTGTCATAAAGCGCTTTACCCTCAAGCATTGAAACATGATGATTGAGATGTTAAAGGACTATTGACCAACCAAGACATGTAATTGTATCCTGCTTGGTCATTGCCGCCGTTGACGAGTAAATAAGAATCTAAAGTCAGGTGGATGGATGGCCATGAGGCTGTCTCGCTCGATGGTGGCAACGTTGCTCATCACTGTGGCATGGATTTCGTAACTCATGTTATCGTAGATACATGGACCTCGTTCAACTGGGTTGGTTTGCACACCCTACTCTGACGGTTAGTATCAATCTCGCTCGTACGAGTTAGGCGCACTGATCATACACACCAGCGAGATTGAAGTAAGTCGTGTCCGGCAATTCAGCTATGTTCCGTGAAATTCCGGCAACGTGTTCGGAGATTGGGACTTGAAGACCGGCCCGCGAAATGAGCCATGTTGGCTTTGCATGTGAGCATCGAGTGTTGGATCATTGAGGTAGGCGGTATAGCTTCCTACTGGAGGACCCAGACCGCTACCAGCCACTTCGTGATAAGATCCATCGTAATGATCGGAATCGCTGCTCTGTTTGACGTTGTGTAACTCATTAGGAACCCGAAATTGAGAATGCTCCTCGATAACTTCCATTGGCCAGACAGCATGTCGAGGAGTTGTGTCTTCAATGGCTGCAGAGCTTCTATAAATCCAAGAAGGATCAATTGACTGATCTGATGAACCAACATTGACCTGGGGTACCACGATATACTGATTGGTTGTTGTACTGAGCGCAGCAGATCGATGGTTCGACGTGGTTTCAGATGGAAAGGCGAGCTGCTCATCATACAGGGTCGTCTGTGACAATCTTAAGTTGAAGCCGTCATTCGCAAATGGTAACTCGTAGCCTGGCCCGTGACCAACACGTTGTGGTAGGTTAGTTTCCTCGGTGCTCTGGTTCCTTGGATTGTGCGACAGTCCGTTGCTACCATGGTCCTTGTTACTACCCCGTACCAGCCCTGGAGAGCTCTGTGCCGAGGATAAGCTCATAGCATCAACCCTTTCACCATCGCAGAGCGGCCCAAGCTTCGTCTCGTCACTGCTTGTGGCTACCAACGACAATGACACTGGATGCAATCCTCGATTCTGAGCTGCGGAGGATGACTCGGAAGCTCCTCGCCTCGAATGTCCACGACATTGGTTCTGAGGGGCTGACCTTCGGTGTGGTGACCGATCCACAACTTCGGAATCGTCAGGTCGAGACACCACCCCAAAGGTAGACTTGCCGTGCTGGCTGAATGACTCACCACCGTCGACCCGATCGAAAGAGGTTCTGTCAATCGCACCTTGCATGACCTCGTGAACCGCATGATGTTCGGATGTCAAGTGGTTGCCACTGAGCATCAAGTCGCGCTCTTCCAGTCGATGAGGGCACTACAACAATTGTGTTAACGAGTTTCCATTTTCCACCAGCAGAGTACTTGCGGCCTGATGAGCCTTCCTGCACGGTTTACAAGCACCTCCGTGGTTCCTAGTGTACGCAACTTCCGCTCTTCGCTTGGCAGTGTATCGCCGTCTTTGCGGCGTTCTGGTCGGCTCTCCAGTCAGGACCGAGAAACAGGACACTCCGGGAAGCGGCCGGCGCTTAGCATACAAAGGGAATTGTTGGCTCCACGGATCGTCGCCCTCATTGGCCAAATAGCCTTGCAGAGGCGAACGATTGCCGACATGGACCGGCAATGACGTCGAGTCCGACAATTGATGCTCGGCTACTGCATGGTCGAGAGTATAATCTGCGTGTAACCGTGGTTCCGCGGTGAGGCCCTCTCTGAGGTTGAGAGCGTAGACTTGAGAGTGGCCTCGAGCAGGGCGACAGAGCAGACGCAAGTCAAGGAGGTCGTGAAAGTACGGGCAGAAGTGAGCGGCCATGATGGCAAGTGACCGCTTCGATCAGACAGTGTCTGTAGATGTCTGAATATGCAACACAAGAGTACAGTATTTAGGCAACGGAATAGAAATATCACGAAAACAGCGCGAGGATCATTGACCACGCAAATTGGAGGAGATGATTGGGAGTGCATATCCCATCCTTATATATATATAGGTACTTGTTGCGTGAGGCCTTCATCGCAACTCATGTGGCTTAAAACCGCTTTCCGTTGTTGCCGATGACCGTAAGTGGACATCGATGACAACGATCCTTGCTCCCACTAGAGGTGAGTCTGCTGGCTCAGCGAGCTACAGGTAAGGTAGTCATCGAATCGTAGCGCAAGAACGAACAGGGAACAGAAGTGGTTTCATCGACTCCTGAAAGCAGCCGGAGCAAGATTCTATAAGTCATTCTCATTAAAAACTGCCCTGCTGGAACAGATCGAGTGAAAAGCCGAGCGAGGTTGAGTTCCGGGATCGGGGCACGCTCCGAAGTCGAAGCAAGGTAAGGTATGCTATGCCACTGGACAAGTTAGGTATGATAGGATGATAGTGGAGATTGGTTCCTTTGTGTCTTTCACTTAGGTAGGGTTACGTTAGCAAGTACAGTACAACATGTTACATTTTCCTTGAGCTGAACAATACTCACAAGATACAGAGGATACGGAGCATACAGAGGATACAGGTAGGAAGTCATCCGAGCCCGAGCCCGAGCCCGATCTCGAGCCCGTGGTCTTTGGTAAGGTAGGTATTGATTGTTCAAGTAAGTAAGTCGATGATTGTTGACAGTTTTCCACTTAGGATTGTGATAACGTTACCTGACCGTCGGACCGCGATAAGTTTACCTTAGACTTGTGCCGCTGTTGCGTCACTCCCGTCAACTACCTACCTTACATACCGTACCTCACCTCACCGCCGCAGCAGGTTCAAGCAGCTACAGTATCTCAGCTGCCATACCGAGCAGAATTCAGTACCCTGCTTCCTGTCTGAGCAATACGATGTGTGATGACTTGGAGCTCGCATGCCTTAGCGGCCACGTCCCGCAAGTTTCTTGGCAACTTTAGGTGTAGGCTAAGGAAATGGACCCTGAAGGATGAAGGGAAATGAACTCAATTGCATGACACTGCCACAGCAACTTCCCAACAGTCTGGCAGCCAAAGACGATTGGACCCGTGACAGTGACATGTGACATGTTTCCCACAGTCCCACTTTGACACCCTGGGCGAATGACACCCCGGATAAATGAAAGTCTTCAATTCTTCAAGTAAGGTGAGGTCGATAAGGTAGAGATTAGGTAGGTTTGATACGGTACCTGAATAATGGAAGTCCCGTACCTTACCACCACGTGTCTGTCCGGAACCCTCCGTTTTTTGATCATGAGATGGTCAAGTTACACTTACCTTACCTTACCTTCAAAACTCCTCTCACCATCCTTTCTCCTACTCTCCTAATGCACCTGGCCTCACATGGTGGTGGAACTTGCCCCGCTACGCACGTAGCTAGAGCCTCATCCTGGCAAGCCTGAACGCGCTTCAACGCTCGTTCCGAGCAAGCAGGACGAGCATGACCTGATGATGAACATTTGTTCGGCTTGGCTTTCGAACCGCAAAACTAATCGCAATCTCTTCTGCTAGCTAAGGTAGTATACACTTACTTGATAGAAAGGCCGTCCAATTACGCTAGCTATTACGCATCCGCTAAAACCCCTGCTCGCGAGATAGAACCAGCGCAGTCGGTCCTGATCCCCCCTTCATCATTGACATCTCAAAAGCTCTACAACTCCTCCTTGATCTTGTGGCTTGCCTTCTGAGAAGCCTCCGCCGCTCTGTTGGTCGCGGTCTGAGCACCCTCCTTGACGTAGTCGGTCGCCTTCTGGCCTTGATAACTCGCCTCTTGACGTCCGCTCGCGGCTCCAAACTTCAACTGATCGAGGACCCACTGAACACCGCTTGACAATCTCGCGTAAATGGTTCCGCTGGGGGTGCTGGTACCATAGCGGAAGTAGTTGGCGTTGCGTTTGGCCATGGCCCGAAGTTCGTTGGTGGTGCTGCCTTGATAGTTCGGGACACCATAAGAGTCAAGGTAAGACTTCAACTCGGAGTCTGACCAGGTGTCAAAGGTCGTATCCTTAGCCGCGTCAGTGGCTGAGGCGAGGTACGAAGTCACAGAAGCGTAGCCGCTGCCACCAGACTTTGAAGCGCTGGCATAGCTGTCCTGGGCTTGCTTTAAGAGCTCGTCTCGTGTTGCACCGGCCTTGTTAGCGGCCTTATTGTTTTGGGTACCGAGCCATTTCCTGTGCGTATAGGATGAGCCTCGAACGTGTCCATACCAGATCTAGGAGTGCTTACTTCAAGTTCTCCGTGGTCCAGGTATCAAAAGTCCACGCAGAATATCCAGTCGTAGCCTTGTGCTTATTGAGTCTGACCGATGCGAGTAGTTCGTCTTTCTTTCCACCTTGAGGGACAGGCACGCCACGAGCATCGAGGAAAGCCTTGAGGCGGCTGTCACTCCACGTTCCAACAACCTGGTCAAAAGCATCCCCAGCCATGTTCGATGCACTATCGGTTGCCTTCGAGTACTGGCTCCCTACGTTGGATGTAGCGGCACCATAGGCACTGGACGCTGAAGAGGCCACGTTGTCGCCGGTCAAAGCGGCACGGTGCTTTCTTGCGAGAGCTACAAGTTCGTTACGCTTGGCGCCTTGCGGGACCTTGATGCCGTTCTTGTCGGCCCATTCTTTGATTTGGCTGTCACTCCACGCATCAAACAAAGCATCGCTCAAGCTCTCTTTTGCGGAATTGGCCGAAGCAGAAGCCGAAGATGCTGCCTGCTTCATGTTCAAGCTAGAGAGACGAGCATTGCGGCGGACCGAAGCGATGAGCTTGTCACGGGTTGTTGGCTGAGGCACAGGTACGCCGCGCTCGTCAAGATACTCCTTGAGATCCGACTCGGACCATGTTGAATAAAGCCAGTTACCAGGGTAAGCTGCAGTCTCGCCGAGCTTCTTAGCGATGGTGTCGTAGTTGTCACGTGCAGTTGCGAGTAGACTATCACGCTTGGAAGGTTGAGGAGCCGGAATGCCATTCTTGTCCAGGAACGATTTCAGTTGAGAGTCTGACCAACTGCGTAAACAAAAGTGAGTCTAAAGTCCCGAGACTCAATTAGTTAAAGGAAGACTTATCAAAGATCCAGTCCTTCACGTTATGATAAGAGTCTGAAGCGGCATCTTCCTTCTCATGCCATTGTGCTTTCACTTGACTCAGAAGGCTATCCTTGTTCTGTTCGGTGCCCTTCTTGACTTGATGGCCTTTGGATTTTAGATATGCCTGGAGCTGCGCTGGCTCCCAGTCGGAATATGGAGACGCAACTTTTGATTGCCAGTTGCTCTTGACCAAATTCTCGAGATCCTTGCGGTCCGCTGGAGTTGGATATGGAATGTTGTTATCGGAGAGCCATCGCTCGAGCTCAGTTTCATGCCATTTGTTGTAGGCTAGCGGCACAACAGTTAGTCAAAAGCTAGGTGGGATTTGCAATCATGGGTTAGGATGAGCTTGTAGATGCTTGATAAAGAGAGATGTCATGGAATGCTTCATTGCACATGTTACTCGCTAACATGGCCGAACAGATAACCATGCAAGAGCTGACAAAAGTAGAGAGCATCGTGCGATTGCCTCCATACAATAACAAGACCGGCAGAAGACCTTCCAACGCATGAATATGGAGCTTACCAGCTTTACTGAACCATGTACTAGCGACAGTGCTCTCGGCAGCAAGTGCCAGCACGAGCACGGAGGCCAAGGAGAATCTCATCTTCCTTATTCTGCGAGTGTCTTCCTTTCTAATCTTGATATCTGTGTAAGCTCAGGTGCTGTAGAGAGTAGAAATCCAAATGATTAGAGGAGGATGTGGATGGCGTGAACATACAGTTTGAAGAGCTTGGAGACACAACGTTGGGAGTAGTGAAGAAGTTTGGGAAAACAAGACGATCCGGCCCTGACGTATGAATGGTGAAATGTGCGCTATGACAGAACTAACGCGTGTGCAGGGTAAAGTCAAGTCGCAGCGGCGGGTGAAGTGTGGCACAGATGCTTGTCATTGGCTCGCTTACACCGAGCTAAGTGACCAGGCAACGGATGTAAACTGGTGATGTAACGAGTGGGTAAGAGCTCCGAAGCTCAAAGGTTCAGTCACATGTGTCAGGACCGCTTTGGGGCAGATATTAGAAGACCTAAGGTATTCTCATCTCTATCCTACCAATTGTATATCGCTGGAGTAGAAGGCCTCATTGCTTAGGCCATGCGAGCGCCAATTCAAAATTACAAGCCCTTCTGTTCATATGAAGAATTCAACACTCGTGCAATGCGCTTGTTGCGAGGAAAGATCAATGTGCAAGCTCGCTCGAGGGAGCTGAGTCAAGCTCATGATAAGGTCTTAGAACGTAGCTCAAGCATTTCTCTAACGTTGACATGGTTGGTCTATACCGTTCTCCGACGATACAGGTGACAGCACTCATGGATTTCGGTCCGCTCCGCCATGACCTGAACGCAGCCATCAGTCCCCAAAAGTTACTCCCGCAGCGTGAAAACCTACCTTTCCAGAAGCCCTTGTTAACATTGTCCTTGTCGCCGTCATCCACTTGATTCTGTGCACGTCCATGTCGGTCATCCATCTCACGATTATGTTTTTTCACATCCTCGCTCTGCTCCTTCGGTGGGCTCGAGCTGTAGATCTTGGGCTGCGCACCATTGCTTCCGTTGTTTCCACTTCCTCCACTGCCAGTTGGTGACTTCGACGTCGGAGCCGGAGACTCGTTCCGGCTACCGTTGTGCCCTCCGCTACCTGCCTTCGTTGGCCCTCCACCGCTGCCTTGACCTTCGGTTGGGGGCGGCGGGCCGGGGTGTTCAAGGTCCGCTGATGGATTGGATCCTTGCTTTTGAGGATCATCACCTTTCGGGTCGCCCTCACCACCACCGTAGGATTGTTGAGCGTAAAATCGGTGCTGGGAAGTGATGCTCGCTGAAGCTCTTGGGGTGATACGAATGAATGGACGCGAGAGTAAGGAGATCATAGTTGGTGTTGAACGAAGAGCTGGCATGATAAAAAGGGGAAGCTGTTGTGATGAGTATTCAAGAT
>QQTW01004263.1_pt1 | contig 10693 bp, 8 predicted proteins | sample 1904831 | NCBI WGS metagenome assembly QQTW01 (sample SAMN09435610, study PRJNA476489) | Subsurface metagenome, whole genome shotgun sequencing project.
CCTCAGAAATACTGTAGTAGTCGTGACTAGCACCTCGCTATGTGTGACGACAACATACTCGGTGCTGCGGAGACGTTTTTGTCTATGGATCAACAGTTAGCACTAGCAGAGACTTTTTGGCCGCACAGAGTAGTCAAAGGACGAGCACCCAGACCTAAGATTTGGTAGAGTGTCCAAGGTGAGAGCCCAGGTGTTGTGAGAAGAGCATGACTCGAAGTTCTGTCCTGGTTTTTACCGTCAAGACCCAGAACCGTTGAACACCGTATCCCTAAAAAAAGACCATGGCTTTGAGGAAGATATCCAAGTGTAACTCTTTGCTCTATGCTGGTGATCGTTTGGGCTATACCCTCAGTGTGTTGCGCCATATTTAAGGCTCCTAAGCTCGCTTGCGGAATCCACACTCCCTCGATGCATCGTTGCATTACTAAGTAGTTTCTTCGTGCAAGTCGAAGACCACTTCCGACAGAAAGAAGAGCAGCAAGATACCTCTGGTATTCGGAAAGAAGATTTTTCATAGGTCCAGTCTTCTTCCCACCAAAAAAGAGGCCGGGTTACGGGAAGCTATCCCTCTCGTTCCTACTGTGTAGGATCCTGTCCGTCGCCAAGCATAGGGGGATGTCCAGTGCAACGTTTCGCCCGACAAAGTCCCTAGGCTCAATTCACCCACCAAGCGAAAGGAAGAATGCACCTATTCGATGTTCGATTGGCAACGATCGCCGTCTTTATGATGCGGTGTCATCCGTCAATGAGAAGGTCGATGGTAAGAATTGGAGTTTGGGTAACGGTCGGGAGGTGATGATAATGCTTTAGAGCCGGCCGATTCGATGAGCTGCTCCGACCGCGGCAAAGCGTTTTCTCGTCGATTTGCGTGATCCGCTGCTACTTATCGCAGACTAGATAATGCTTCCTCTGACGTAGACGGTTATACACTTTTCCAGCAAAAAGGAAGCAGATTGTGCGCACGACGGCGATGCCAGGTTTCCGGCTCTCATAGACTGACGTGGGCCCAATGCAATGGGGAGCGTAGTCCTAGCGTTCTTTATCAAACCCCGGGTTCCAAGAATCTGCGCCCCAGTTGTCTTATATTATCCTACATGTGGTTCGTAAGTCTGGAATCCATCGAGACTGGCCCCAGGGCAGCTTCACTTCATCACCTTTCCGCAATAGTCGCTGCTGCAGCTCTGCTGTTGTGACGCTGGGTGAGCGGTGTGAGCAGGGAGGGAGTCTTGATAGCTGACTTTAAGCCCCTCTGAGTGTTCTATTTGGAGCTCTCGCCTGGCGACATCCTGCTTGAAGATGGTTCAGATTACCAAGAGCAAATAAACAACCCGAACAGCCCAAGCGCAAAATTCGTTACGGAAATCTTCCCGTAGTCCGCATCGAAGACTCCCTACGCTTTAGGCCCTCAGCTCAATGGTCTTCTCGCGCGCATAGTACTCTGTGGAGGCCGCACAACCGCTGGCCAACTCATTGATAGGGACATGGCGTTCTTCACATCCGTCTACACGCTTTCTTCCTTGGCAGTGTCAGGGCATACGAGAATCCGGGGTTGAACCCAGAGCGATGGGTCACGGTTGACCACAAAAGTATTTCCAAGGCGCGCTTTTCCTTTGCGTACTAGGCGCAGGCCTTGTATCGGAAGGTATGTCGGGTATCTCGAGCGGTTGCTTATGGTTGCGACCTTGGTCAGGGGAGATTGGGTCTGGGTTGAGAGGGCAAGGGCAGAGGTTTGAGTTGAGAACGTTGGAGAGGTTTCCTTCAGATCCGGATGAGCTTCGGATTACTTGTATGGAGACGACTGGGGTTGAGTGAAGGAGTTTGAATGTGAATGTGAGCGATGGAGATGTGGTGGATATGATCTATTTTGAGTTTGTGTTCTGCTCTGTAGGCAATGCCGGACGGGTTTGAGATGTTGCATTTTACCCGGCATTGCAGTCGGACTTGATATAGCATAATTCACGTCGTGAATCAATAAACAGTAGTAGTTGCGGCCCGTCCCAACATCATTCCTCTATCCGTTCTCATGTGCTGCAACAAGTGTAGGGCTTTCCGACCTTCCCATATGGGTGACCTCAGCATTTGGGTCCCTCTCTTCCCAGACTCGCCACCAGCGTCGAGCGTGAAAGAGGAATAAAATGAAACCAACAAACCTTTGGTGTGGGTAAGCCTTTAGCTGGTCCGTTTGCATATTCTTACCACATAAGGTGAGTAACAGGGTCAATTTGACAGCGCACTCAGACAATGCTATTGAGGCAAGCCCGTGGTCAAGCAGATCGAAGAACCTCTACAAGATCATCAACGGCCCAGAGATTCTGCATGCGTCACACCTATCGACCAGGACACCGGCTTGGGCTGTGGAGCAAGGAGCAAGCTTTCACCTCCCGGAAGAGCTCTGGATCCAACCTCGGCCGCGTGCCTACGGGTTGAAAGCATTGCGGGCAGCGGATGAAGATTTGACGGGGGAAACAGATGCTTGACGACCGCTTGTCTTAGCTGGATACGCGAATAGCTTTTGATCATCGAACCTTGCTAGAGACGATGTTATTCTGATCTCTTGATGCAAGGTAGGCCCGGTGCATGTGCATGAGGTTTCTTGTAACCGCTTACGCTTTTGGCTGTCAGCTTCTTCTTCAGACCCATTTTCGGTCAGCGGCTGGACTTCGATCTTGCTTGTTCCTGTTCTTGGCCTTGCCCACCTTCTTCTTCGTCTGATCTCCTTGGTCTTGCTGGCTCCTTTTACGCTTTCGGGCGCGCTTCTCAGCTTTCTTTGACCTTGGCTTAGTATCCTTCTGGCCTTTCTTCCCCTTCTTATCTTCATGGCTGGATGGATTGGCGAGAGGAGCTGGTGCGGCTGGCGCAGTATTGCTGTCCCCTAGCCCACCTTGCTCTGCTTCGCCGTCGTCCTCTTCCGACTCGTCCTCAGAGTTGTCAAAGGAAGGCTTTGCATCTACCTCTTCTTTCTGGTTGATAGCCTGCAGCTTCCTCTTTGCCATAAGCTTTTCTTTCGCTTCTCGCTCGGCGCGTTCGAGGTCATGCTTGTCATTGCCAGCCTGCTGCCAGTTAATCTTCATCTGTCGCGACAAGCATTTGTCTCCACGTACTAAGGCATGTTTGATGACCCTGCCCGCGGCCTGCTTGTTCAGACTCAGATTCGTTCTTGGCTGAGCAGGGCCTTGCTCTGCGATCTTGATCTTCTCAAAGTATTGCTTCACCCTCGTTAGTTCCCTGAACACTGGATGGTCTTTTGCTTTGACTCCGTTGAGTCGTAGATATGCTGAGGTTGATTAGAAGAGCCTGTGCTGCGGGACTTGCTTTCAAACCCACAAAATAGCAAGGACTCGATTGAATAGACTATCAGCACGTAGAGCTTGGCTTTGTCAAGGACGGGGAGCTTCTGCGTAGTGGCAGTCAGGGCTGCGGATAGCAAAGGTTCCAGATTTTCCTCCAGCTCATCAATGTTGTCTTCAAGATGCTCGACGAGAGAAACGAGGTTGGCGGCATCCATCGCAGGAGATCTCAGCATCATGCAATGGTTGGTTAAAGCGCACAAAGTATTTTGGTGAATATGGAAGCTTTCTCAAGGTAGTCCTGCTTAATAAGCAGTATTTATTCAAGCGCAGACGATCTCTTGGCGCGACCATCCTCGCATGGCTTCTTTGAAGCTCCTCCATACACGATCTCGACCTCAGCGAAAGGAAGTGTAAAGACAAGACGACACAAACTTTTGCTGGATGCCGAATTGATCCTCGGATCTTTCACACCCTACCATAATCTACCAGCCCACGCCCAAGCTGTCTCGTCGTTTTCTGCCTTCGCCCCTTGTGCGGGTAGCAGTTCGCAGACTGCGCACATCTACAAAATGCTTCCCAGGTAGCATTGACCATCGGGCGTGGAGGCCCAGACAATTTCATCGCATGCCCGGCGTTTCATCATGGTGGCGGGGTCAAGAGACCGGGGATGCGGCTTCAGATCCACAAGAGAGCGCAAATCATGAACCCTCCACGCTTAATATCCCAGACGAAGAACAGCCAGAAAGTCTACCAACCCGCCGCATCCACTTGTTAGGTATGGGTAGCATAGGCACTTTTGTTGCGCATACTTTGAAGTGCCTTCCCAATCCGCCGCCAGTATCCCTTATATTCCATCGACCAGACATGTACGAGGACTTCGAAGCTAGTGATCGAATCATCCGGGTGATCAACAGCAAGAGCCAAACCAATGATGAACAAAAAGGATACGATGTTGATCTTGCGGAATTTAACGTCGATAAGAGCACCGTTTACTGGAGGCATATTTCACATCAGCCGTACTACCAGAATCCTACTACACCGCCGGGGCCGGAGGAGGTTTTGCCGACAGGTGAGGTCAGAATATATACCTTGATTGTGACAGTCAAAGGACCTGCCACGGTCAGGGCACTACAGTCAGTCAAGCATAGAATCTCTGCTGGAACCACTATTTGTCTGATGCAGAATGGCATGGGCCAGGTTGAAGAGCTCAATCGCGAAGTCTTCACCGACCCAGAAACTCGCCCAACCTATATGCTCGGTGTCATCTCTCACGGTGCTTATCTCTCACGACAATTTGCTGTACACCACGCCGGGATCGGCTCAACTGCCATCGGTGTAGTAAGAGATTTGGACAAATACCCTCTGCCTCCAAAGTCCCCCGCTGTCTCTGTGACGGAAGCAGACAGGAGGAGAATGTTTCCCAGTGATAAGGACCTGTACGCCAACATTTCATCCCGCTATCTTCTTCGCACCCTCACAAGATCTCCGATCCTGGTCTGTGCAGCTTTTCCATACCTTGACCTTCTGCAGCTGCAACTCGAGAAGCTGGCAGTCAATTGCATTGTGAACCCCATCACAGCATTGATGAACGTGCCCAACGGTAGTCTGATAGGCAATAGCTCTCTCGCGAAAGTGTCAAGGCTCCTGATCGCTGAGATTTCTGCCGTCATGCGAGGTCTGCCCGAACTAGAAGGGGTACCCAGTGTGCGGGTCCGATTCTCACCCGAAAGGCTGGAGACCTTGTACATCGGCGTCGCACAAAGGACGGCTCAGAACAGCAGCTCCATGCGTGAAGATGTCAGGAACGGAAAGGACACCGAGATCGAGTACATCAATGGCTACGTCGTGCGACGCGGCGAAGAGATGGGCCTCAAATGCGTCCTGAACTACATGTTGATGCAGTTGGTGAAGGGCAAGAGCTGGGACACACGGGATGCAGAGGGACAGACGCTTCCATACGGCGTGAGCGACATCATCGGGAAAGCTGTCCCGTCGGAATTGGGCGGTGCGCCTCAGGTTCAGCTGGAGGATCGCGGCACTCTCCGACGCGGTGAAGCTGGTCAGATAGAGAAAGAGAGCCCGTCACAGCGAAATGGCCGCGATAACGATGGCATCCTGTGAAGACACTTCTAGCTGCCCGCAATATTACTAACTTACGTGTACTACTGCTTTATAAGCAGCAGTGAAGGTTTCCCGTTCCCTAGAGAATCCTACTACGAAATCTTCTGACTCTCGATTGAGACCGCCCCGTGCCCATGACTTCCCTCTCTACAGTTCCCACAGTTGACCGTTCACAACACCCACACACCGCACATCCCCTAGTAGTAGTGACCGCACCCGGCCTTCGAAGCAACACACTGTCCCGTTCCCAGCCAACGCGAAGGTATCTGTACAATCAAGGACCCCCTCCTGCCCTGCAAGAGCTAGACATGCTTTGCTTAAATGTCACCTCCGCCCAGCAATACCTAGAAGTTCTTACTCCAGGCTCCTCTCATGCCTGCCCTCTCGCCTCGCCGTTGCGGTGCGATGCGATGGGAATGAATCAATGAATGGGTTCATTGTGTGGTGGTGGTGGTTTTGGCTGGTAGGTAAGGTGGTCACTCGGTCCCTCGCTTGGTGGTTGGTATGTATGAATGTATATATGGATGACGGGGGGGATGGAGGTAGCGTGGTGATCTAACTGGACCTTGGGATGGGGGATTTTTAGGGATAGATCCAGATGATGATTTTTGGGGGTCCCCTACTAGTAGGTTGGGGATTGCTTGCGAAGTGGGAATGAGGTGGAGACTCAGTAGAGGGGAGGGAGGATTGCTTATGGAGTGTGTAGGTGAGAGGACTACTACTTTAGAGGGTCTAGCTGATGCGATTAAATAATCCAGATGGCGTGGCAAGCTTACAAGCGTAGAAAGCGAGCTGATGATGGACTGCGATGATGCACGATTGATGTGAAGGTGTAGTAATAATATTGTAGAATTGCTAAGATACTAAGCAGTATCAGTTGAGACTTCGTCTCAACAAGAATGCGCAAGGAATCCTTTAAGAAATGTCTGTAGCAAGAAAGAGTCAAAGGACTATGATCAGCAGGCCAGTTTCACCTCCCACATGCTGGGTTTGTTGATAGAGAGCATGTGAAGACTTCACTTTCCTCCTCACAACCAAGCAGCAACAGCCAAGACGGCAGCTCCAACCACGCCACCCAGGCCCATACCAGAATTCATCATGCTAGGAGCACTTCCACCAGTCGCACTGGCAGTAGCTGCCGAACCTGTCGCCGTTGCACCAGCACCACTCGTAGCAGACCTCAGATTCGATGCCCCCGACGTAGCAGAACTAATCACACTCCCCGCTGAGCTTGTAACGCTTGCAATCACACCGCTAAGGCTGCTCGAAAGCCCATCCAAGAGCCCTGAAGCTGAACTTCCAGCCTCACCCGTAGCTGAACTGAGCGCGCTGCCTGCACCGGAGACAGCACTGCTGGCAGCTCCCTCGACACCAGTGATCACACTGCTTAGTTGACCGGTGGCGTCTGATAGAGCACTGCTTGCTTGCCCGGTGGCGACGGAGACGGCGGAGGAGACGGCATTGGTAGCTTCGGACAAGGCAGAGGAGACGGCTGAATTGCCGACATCGGTGGCTTGAGACACGAAGGAAGAGGCGAGGGAGGTGACAGATGCGACGACGGAGTCGAAGATGGAGCCAATTTGTGGGTTGGGGTTGGGATTTGCGAGGGTGACGGGGAGGAGGATGGTGAGGAGGGCTGCGGTGGTGAGGCTGTTGGTTCGCATGTTGATGGAGTAGCTTCTAAGGCTTTTTTTGATGTTGTTCTTGTAGAGGAAGTTGTTGGTTTCTGGGTATTGTTGAGAGGTGGATGTAAAGGACAGCTCAAAATGAGGTCAAGATTATTTAAATGTAGTCCAGGATAAAGGCAAGTGGCGTGTTTGCTATCTTGGCAGGAGCAGACCACGATTACGAGACTTTTGTTGACAAGGCGACCACGTTCAGCCTTACTCCTTTACCACGTAAGTAACTTATATTTATGCCTTCCCCTGAGGATCACTAGGACTCATTTTGGCTGGAGATCTACTCACTGCAACCAATCGCACAGGGTCACCCGCATTTATCTCTCCAGTCAACCAATCAGTGGACCTATGGACAGTCCTATTCTATTCCTGGGGTGCTGAAGCCCCAGTCTTTACGTAGTAATTACGTGGTTGTGGATATGGATTGTTGAAAGGCTGGGAACTCTGTTCCGTGGCTGGCAATTGCGCCGTGTTGAACACGTCAGCCTCTCTCCTCTGGGCTACGGGGGGGTTCCTTGATTATTATTAGCCCCAGCATTAGTAGTCAACCTCAAACGCTCTAAGCGGTAGCCGTGGCCCAATGGGTGGAGCTTTCCAAGCCCCACTTATCGGGGGTACCCCCCTCAAGCCACGCGCCCAGCGCGTGGCTTCCAGGAAAATGCGCCCCCATACGTAACGCGCCCACCCAAATTGGCCAAAAACAGGGATCTATATCTCAGCAACTACAAGGGCTATTAATATGAAATTTTCAGTATAGCTTCTAATCTATAAATCTTGATATTTTGAACTTAAAAAACTGAAAAAAATAAGCTAGAAAAGTACTTATATCGGAAAAACGATTTTCTGGATCAAAAAAAGAGCTAAAATGATAAGTTAATATTATAATTTTTAAAAAAATATTCTTTTTTAATGAGTTAACTCATCAGATATCAAATCTCTTATCCGCTTATTAATAGCTCTTATAGTTGCTGAGATATAGATCCCTGTTTTTGGCCAATTTGGCCGGGCGCGTTACGTATGTGGGCGCAGTTCGCTGGATGCCACGCGCTGGGCGCGTGGCTTAGAGGGGGTACCCTCTAAGTGGGGCCCCAAGGGGCTCCACCCATTGGGCCACGGCTACTTAAGGATGCTCTTTGCGCATATGTAATTGCAGGGCGTTGTTCGCGTCTGGATAGGGAGGACGTCATGCTCTACTCAGGCCTTGGCATCTGCACGTGACAGTGGCTGGCCAGGTGCTGGCACGTGACATTTCTCAACCATATCTCACTCACCTTTTACAATAATCTTCCTGCTCCACTGCGCAGATTTTGATGCTTGAGGATTGATATATGGTATGACGCGTAATGATCCTTCAACTTGGATTGAACATCCAATATAACTATGCAAGCCGCTGCCATTACATATCGCTTTGCGGGAACTGTACAAGAAACCGTGTTCCGTCAGACATACTGCGCTCAATTACAACCAACAAGACGACCAACGACAAGAACATGGAAGGAGGGGCACTCACAAAACAGTGCCCAAGGCATGGAAATAGCCAGGTATATGTCGCTTGGACTGCGTATTGCTCTGATACAGGTATTCATCGAGCCCGTGCATGACCTTCTCATCACTCTTTGCATAGTGCCGAACCGGAATGTATATCTTGACCTTGGGCACTGCGCTTCCAAGGCGGAACTCGACATTGTAGAGGATGCCGGCGGTTCGGTGGTCTGTTTCCGGCAAAGGCGCATCCTCGGGAAAACCATTTCGCTCCAAAACAGCACCCCAGAGCCGCTTCAGACTCATGAGCCCCTGGACCAATTCTGCTGTTCCGATTCGGTTTCCTGGTGTATGGTGTGCTGCACAGAGCTAAAACTAGTTTCACGGATGCGGAAGTAGATCTTCAGGCGGGATGTCAAGAGTCAACGAGGTCTATGGCCAGCATGTCAACTTCCGGCACCGGTTTGAAGAAGTCTGCTGCAAACTCCTGGAAGATTGATAGTGCTTTAAGTTTGTCTGGCGTGCAGAAAGGGGCAGTAGCGATTGCTTGCGAGATGACCGTTATATTCATTTGCCCCTTTGCCCGGGCTTTGAATCCAGGAAAAGGTATGCTTTGCTGGTGATGCCGCCGTCGGCCAAGTCGAACCCGAAGAAGGATTGAGATGAGTGACCCTCCTGAGCTGAGGTGTCGACTGTCCCATGACATTCGACCTGCTCGGTAAAGTGATCATACCACTCGAAGCTCGCCTCGACCTGTGACCGAAGCAGTGCTTGACGAAACTCGGAAGCAGCATACCGATTTTCAGGGTCGATAGGTGTTCCTGCATGAAGCCCAACAGGTTCGATGGAGAATCGTATCGTTCCACACTTCAAATAATACTAAAGATCCGAGTCCCCTATTTAATCTTAAAATCCCACCTCCCCTCCTCCCCAGCCCTTCCTCCATTGCGAAATCTCCACCTCCACACCCCGTGTTCGGCTCCGTCACCACCACCACCATCATCACCGCCGCGGCATTCATATCATACCTCTCCCTGGCATCCCCGGCTCGCTTGAACAGGCGCCATCAGGTGATGTATCACCAGCATCGAGACCAACGCCCAAGATCTCATTGGTTGCCAATGGGGGGAGCCGCCGGCCAAAGAGCGCGGAAAAGCTGCTGGTTTCGGAGGCCTTTGCTGTTGTTGTTATTGGGCGGTCTCGTGAATAGGCGTGCTTGCGTGAAGCGGGCGCGGACTAAAGTTGTCGAGGTCTGTGCACTGGGTAGGTTTGGTCTTCGTGCAGGACACCTCCCCCATGAGGATAGCAATAAGGTCACCCTCAAAATCCTTTGATCACACAGAACCGGCACCGTTGTCCATATCAATTATGTAATAGAAGTATTCCTTACTTATCAGAAATCATCTTGGATGGCTTGATCTTGGAAGGGATTTTGAGGCCTATAAACCGGATTTGTTGTTGCTGTGGTTATGGTACTCTGTCGTGCTTAGCTCCGTCTAGGGAGGCGGCAACGTTTTGGATCAAGGTACGATTCATCTCGTCAAGATGTGGACCCGGCATGAGTGTCTCGTGGATAGCTGCGTACGACTCCATTGAGAAGCCCCAATTCAGATTTTTCAACAGTGTTTGCCTAGACTTCTGTGATGGTCCTTCAAGCTTGGGCAACGCTTACCTCAGCTGTATATAGTAGTTGAATCTATGATGTATTTCGCAGAATACCAATTGCATGGCCAAATAGATCGGATTAAGGATTTTGTCTGAGGGAGCTGGTGTGGGTAGCGGCTAGACATTTCAGGCCGCGGATTTTAGTAGAGTGCCAAGATTACTAGTGTGATACTTTAGACGTCGTGATCTTGGTAATCATCTACTTCAATAGAGCTGTTTTGCACCGCTTTTTTGTGGGGCATTTGCACAGGCGTTGCCCTCATATATACTAGCTTGGAGATAGCGTATACAGGCCCTTGTAGGTGGCTTTTTCTAGTTTTCGGCTATAGCCAAAGTAGTATAGACTGCGTACAGTGAACTCTAATCGTGCACGCGTACGTACTACGGGGGGGGGGGCATAATTATTGTTAGCTCGGTTCTAGTAACGCTATGTAAGAAAACAGCGCTTGTTTTTAC
>QQTW01004264.1_pt1 | contig 10693 bp, 13 predicted proteins | sample 1904831 | NCBI WGS metagenome assembly QQTW01 (sample SAMN09435610, study PRJNA476489) | Subsurface metagenome, whole genome shotgun sequencing project.
CAAAAGAAGCGCATCGACGAGATCCGCGACATAATCAACAATAAGCAGAACGGCCGTCAGGGCAGATCAGGAGAGCAGCAAGCACTGAAGAACAGGCTTGTTGAAAGGTGGGACATGTGATACTGGTTGTACGATGCACATACCAGGGAGCGGTGTGTACGCATGCCTTGACATGGTCCACGCCTCGCCGTGAAACAGTCCAGCGTCGCAACAGAGAAGACTAGGCAACATTGCTTGTAGCATGCACACTGTTGAGAGCGTCCGTGATTGCTGAAACAAAGCCTTCAATACCAGGTTGGTCAGGGAAGTACACCTGCTGGAAGCCCTGCTTCTCTGCAGCAATGGCTGTTGTACTGCCAATGCATGCAACAGCAATATTTGCGACATCCTGGCCAGCAGTAACCCTGCGCCATGCCCTGCACACACACGTACAGTCAAGGGGAGCACGTAAACAGGAAAACAACCAGAAACTGCAAATCAGCAATTGCATTTGGCCGCTTGTTTAGCTGTATCAAGCTGAAAGAAGATGATACAAAGACATGCTTTGCAGTGGTACTTTTGTTGTAAAAGAATCAGTGTCAGCTTCTTGACAGCTCCAGGGCATGCTGACTTTCCTGAGGCTATGTGGGCTGTTGCTGAACATTGCTGGACACAGCTCAGACTTACTTGACAGCTGAAGGTGATGCAAAAGCAACCACTGCAGCATGGCAGGCTTCCCGCAGAACACTCTCCTCCACATGTGACACAGGCTGTGTGTCATATGTGTTGAGTCTGACTACCTGGAACCCCCTGTTCTTCAGCCCTGTCTGTGAACAATTGTCACGCAGCTATCATCCATGAACTATTGACAGCTGTGGGGTCAAACTTGCAGCACAACTGGTGACAGGAAGTACACGCAGATCCTTATATGACCCAAGCACAAAGTGAAACATAGCTGCAACGCCTGCAGCAGCCTCACCTGCAAATCTGATCCAGCTTTGGCTGATGAAGGGTACAGCACTTTCTGAGTTCCTCCCTCAATACGGGGAAGCTCAGCCGAGAAGCTGACAGCGTTTGCCTGCACCATGTCAGCAGGCACCTATTGGTGGCAGAGCCTTTCCAACCACATACATGTGTTGACAAAGGACAGACAAAGCACATTTGGTCCAGCTGAGGATGTGAGCAGGCTGACAGGATAGCTAGCAATGGACCACAGCGCAATGTGAGAGTACTCATGCTGGAGTCCTAGCGTACAAGTTACACTCACGGCAGCTGGGCGAGTGCAGGGTAGGTCTTATGTGTCTAGAGCCGTGTTGCGAAGTGAAGCAGAAAGGTTGAGATAGCTCACCGTGGGAGGAATGAAGTCAATACGCAGAAGGGGTTCTTTCTGTTCTGTCAGGATGTCACCGGTGCCGTGCCCAACAACTGCAATCCTCACCTGCACAGTGGCTGAAGGCTCCAAGCAGTGCTACAGCTACATTGAAGGCATGGCACGCTGTTGATATCTGGTGGAGTGGAATTTCTGATAGCCAACCGGTTGCTGCTTGAGTGAGTAAATATCATAGTTGTGAATGAGGTACATGTTGCGACGCCACCTGAGGTTTTCTGGCCTCAGTCCAGCCTTGCAGGAAGACATTAGCTGCTTCTGGAGACGTTATGACAACCCAATCGTACGACTCATCCTTCAGGTGACCTGGAAGCTGGTCCCTGCATGCACTCATGACTGACACGTTCACATTCAGTATACCAGCAGTACAAGAACCACAGCCACTAAAGACTTGCCCTACCTGTCTGGACCAGACCTTGTCTCAACCAGAGGCAGCTCTAGGACAGCAATGTCACGGTCTTGCAGTGCTTGTTTCAACTTGCCATTTTTGCCTGCCTCCCGCGTGACCACTACTTGCGCTTGTTGAGTGGCGTTACAACATCGCACCGTGCCTGTATGGAAGCGACAGACATACCTGAGGACGAATGTCGAATACCGAGCCGAAAGTCACGGAATCTGCAAACATTGCACAACCACACTATCTCACCAACAGTCCTCGCCCGAACGCATGGCCCTCTGCAACTTTGTCGTTGACCGAGTCCCGCACGCGAGACGAGACTGAAACGTATGCCACCTGGCGGAACTAGAGCTGCTTGCACCAACGCAGTGGTCTGCTGGACCTCCGTGGGTGTAGCGCGGCAGCGCGACTGATCTAGTATCGGCAGCCAACTCCGTTGACTAAGCAGCATGTGGTTCGCAGACGCTGTCGGTATGGGATCGCGATGGGGACGAGGGGTACAACGCAGACGACGAGACCTGCATGCGCTTTTGTAAACTCGAGCGGCAGGAGACGCTGTCGGGGCTGGTGCTGTGAAAAACAGCAGATCCAGATGACACCGGGATTGACTCTTCTTCACCCCGTTTAAACGCCCCTTTCCTTTCTATAGTTGGAAGCAGCCTCACGACGCAACACAACCTGCGCTGCCTACGTCAGCTCGGAGGGACTGAATTCGTAGACTAGGTCTCCTTGTGCCGGCATGAATGCTGGCCGACTTATATACAAAACCATACTTCAGATCAGTAAGCAGTACAGCAGCAACAGGCTGCCTTTGACCGGCATCGTAGGCTTCAGCCAATGCAGTTTAAGATACTGGTTGCCACTTGCTTTGGGAACTCTATCTCAGCCAGGCAGTCAAGGAAGCTTTTTATGCTCAACGTGATAACCCAGACCTGGACTGTAAGTCTGCAATGCTTTATGTAAAGCAGCTCAGTTCTGTCCTGCATGTCATATCTGTGTGCAAATCACAGCCATGTTGCTATACAGCCGGGTTCAAGGCCATCAAACAGATGCAAGCCCAGTACGGAGTTCTCACTGACGCTGGTCCTGTTGAACAGGCAAGTACACTTGGCCGTAAAGCAACATCTGCTTGAAGGGATGCAAGGGCAACCTGCCACTTTGCAGGTGTCATATGCCATATGGCAACAGAGTCTCTTGCAGGCTTCTCAGCAGCTGCCTTCACCTCACGCGGCAAGCGCTGCAGTGGTATGGGGAGGCTTTGTTGCATCCAAAATGTTAAGACACCCTCATCCAGGTCAAACCATGACCAGGTGGTTCACTGCATTGGAAGCAACTTGGGTGTCAGTGCTGATATCAAAGCAACCCTACACCACCAGCACTTATGGCTTACAGTTATGGCTTCAACCCTTGAACGCATGTATCTGGCAGCAGCATTGAAATTGCTGACAGCTGCAATCTACTGTGGTTTTTGAAACTGCTTTCATTTGCGCATACTCCATGCTAATTGTGAGCACCGAGCTGCAGATGAGGAGCTTGAGGAGTCACCGCTGCGTGATCTACATCAGGCAAGTCAAGCAGCGCTCGCCACTGGTGCGCCCTTGGACGCCAATGTGGTCGCTGGCTGGGCCGACTTTGACAGGAAACTACAGCTGCTGGCGGAAGATGTGCGCCAGGCAGCTCCTGCAGGGCTGTTTGATGCTGCTGGACCTCCCACTCTCTGCCGTGCACCATCCTCTGCTACACAAATGGAGCAATTACAGTGCCTCACAAAGGTACAGCGTGATAAATGTGTCGCAAGTGATCTGCTGTTTGTAGCAGTTCGAACCTCACGCTTGTAACAAGCTAGGCGGATGCCAAAAGGTGTGCTGTAACCTAGTCTATGATGAGGCTTTTCTTTGAGGTGCATTACCATTGCTGATTGCAATGACAGCCGGCTCAGATTAAAAACACATCTCCACGCAGGCTGGTAACACGTCCATGTTTGCCACTTCTGAGGAGTGAAGGCACACACATTGGGGGCATGTTTGATAGCTGCGTGGCTGCAGATACTTGTACCTGCTTGCCTTGCAGACATTGTTTCACAAGAACAAGTTTCGGCAAGAGCCTTACGAGTGGGTTTATGATGGTGTGAAGCCTCTAGACATGGTGGATGTCGTGCACAGCAACAAAGGCATCAGCCTGACACTCGCAGTCAGCTTCCTGGGGATCGCCAGGCATCTTGGCATTCCCATGTCTATGGTGCCCATCCCAGAGGGTATTGTCACTATCTTGACAGCTACAGCTTGGCAATACTGCATGCTTCTGTGTCTGGTGCCAGGTGTACTCATTCATGCGTTCCACACCTGCAAAGCACACATGCCACACGAGTGCCTTCCGGGTGCATGCGGTATATGGCAGGCTTACGCCTTGCATCAACTCCCTGTCATGTGCAACCCTTATTGGTAAAGCAAATCTGAGCATCATTCAGTGAAAACATAGGAACAGATAATGCTGCCGGGAGAAGATGGTTGGTCCAAGCTTCTGTTTGCTTTCAGCATTGGTGGGAGGAGGTTTTGGTGTGTTGTGTGTGACCATGCCTACTCGTCTCTCTAGTGGCTCCCATTGTCGATGATAGTGTGAAGGCACGTCACTGCATGCATGTGCAGTTTAAGATACTGGTTGCCACTTGCTTTGGGAACTCCATCTCTGGTAGAGCGGTGAGGTCAGATTTGTAGATGGTCCCAGCATGCCCCAACGGGACCAGCAAGCCTTGCACCTCATACCACATTGCGTCACAACTAAAGGAGGGGCTCATGTGGCGCCAGCTTCGCTGCCATCCCTTTCCCCATACCTTGTGTCTGCAGCGTCCTCCAGTGCCAGGTACAACACGCATACTACTTGGGTCTGAGTTTACAGCGACACCACAGCCGCACATTCCAAATATTTTTGCATCAGTCCTTTCTCTCAAGCTCATCAGTACAGGATGCAACTAGGTGAGTTCGTGTGTCTGCAGCACCTGTCCCAGAAGTAGCAGCCAATATCAAGCGGCGTCAAGCCACTCAGACGATCGCCACAGCCCCAGAGCCCTCAGCTTGGTTGCTGCGCACCGAATGGCCGGCTCAGCTTGCAGCTGATGCCTGTCAAGACCCAACTATACAGCTGTCGCATGCAGACCGCACTCTGCAGCCTTGCTTTGTGAACCCCTTGAAAGCATCTGTGATGTCTCAGGAGGAATGCCAGAAGCAACACCCACACATGAGGATGGTGAGTCCTTTTTCTGCCATTGGACAGGATCTGCTTGCTGCACATGAACCCTGTCCTGGCAGAACTGGGGAATGCTGATTGTCTAGGCATGGTGTTTCTGGGTGGATCGTGCGTGACCATGCTGTGAATGTACTGCCCGAGAAGCATGCATGTTCATTAACGGTGACTGAAGTCGGGGAATTACTCAGGGCATGAGTGGATTTGTTACAAAGCACAGCCGGCAGACCCCAGTCCTGATACTGCGCACAACAGCAATATGCTTGTGTGGGCGCTTATCAAGCTACGCTGTCTGTACAAACACGTGACGCACCTGAAGTGTTAGCAGTGATACGCAGTGAGTTTGTATGTGGTGATAATTGGATAGGATATCGTAGTTTACAGCATGCTATGGATTGGTTTCTTTTTGAGCGCTCAGTTGCATGGTATCGTGACAAATGGTTCTGAAGCCGGATGGTATCGTGACAAATAGTTTTGGATCTAGGATGTGTTGCCACATTGTCGCACTTGGGGTTTGTTATGACGTTTTCATATATGTCCTGATGCCACGGTCAATCGTAGGATCCTTTTGCATGCTCAAGGGGTCCCTGCACTTGGGTATACACATGTCTATATGAGGTCCTGAATCGCTCATGCAGGACATCCCTTGGCTGTGGGATGTGTCCGTAGTATCTGTGCTGGCAGAGTTTGCACGGGTGGCTATCACAGCTCACCAGCGGAGGGGTGAAAGTGATGCTGTTGCCTTCTGGATATATCAGCTGATGGCGTTGGACACAATGGCTCCAGAATGGCAGCATATCATGCCTTCGTAAATCATCTTGGGAAACATGCTTGCTTCAATAACAGCATGATACTGTTAATAAGATCTCAGGGTCTCATGCGAAGACTGACTGGTAGAACCCCACGAACAGCACCAAAGTAGTAGCCACAGTATCTTGTGTTGAATGTGTCTGAGGTTCGGTATACCGCCAGCTGTGTAGGTTATTAATAAGGTAGTCAGCACACTTCTCTTTCATCGTCTCTGCTCACCTCAGACTGCAATTCTTTTCTCCGCTTTCTCAGGTTGATCGTTTACGGTGGGCGTGCCTGCTAGTGCAACACCAATATGTTACTTTGAGGCTGAGGGGCCACTCCAACTCATGGACGGACTCACAGACTAAGCCTATCAAATGATTGCAGGTAAATATCGCGTCTGTGGGGGCGTGCATTCACAATGGTCACAGTTGGATATATATACACCACATAGTATTACATATATATGTATAGATATACAAATACATGTATGTGACAGACCTTGGGTCTATGATCTTGCAACATCCATGGGTGATGAGGAGCATTGCAAGTAGGCTCTTAATGCACCTGATCAGGTAGCAGAGCTGTGCACTGAAAGACCGGCTGAAGCTGATGCTGATCGTGGCAGCTGAACTGCAGTGTTAATTTGAAGAATTGCGATGTGATGTACCACGTGATTATTGCTGGTGCCGGAGCGGCTTCAATGGGTTACGCGCTTGCGTAGTCTGACAACAAGTTTACAGTCAAAACTTAAAAACCTGCTGTTCTGTGTAGCCCATTGCTTTCAGTATCCCTGACAGCTCCCCTGCACACCAAGCCACATGTGGGAGGCTGAAACGGCACACAACACATGGCCAAGAACCCATACAGAACTCCAACTGCATCCAGGTTGTGCTGCTGTGCTTCAATTACCTTGGTCTTTTGGACTCTTCTTCTCGCCTGAAAGGGCCTTGTACATGGGAGGAGGCCCACAGACTAGAATTAGGTTGTCATCACTGGGTGGGGGCATATGCTCTGTTGCCATCTCGCGTGTGACATATCCAACACCACCCTTCCAAGCTTTCCCAACACCTTCTCCTATGTCATCTATTGTGTAGTATACCTGTTCAGCCAAAGCAAGTAAATTGGATCCACAATGCTTCTCTTGAAACAGATGTCAGGTTATTTCCATTCCCTCAAGAATATGAGCACCACCTGTTTACGAATGCTTTTTTGCACAGGCCTACTTAGCACAAGCAATGCTGCACGTTCCAATGATACTGCTTTCAGCACAGCAGAATACTTGCTCTCTGATTGAGCACTTGCAACATTTGTACATTGCGCATATGGTAGTGATGACTCTCGTGGCCCGCAAAAGCTTACCTGGAAGTTGTCATGCTTAGCAGCCATCTCATCCAACTCCTTCTTCAGTATGATGTCCTTCTCTGACTGGTTGGCGAAAACCAGGGAGACCTGAGTCTTGTCATCAGGATTACTTACAATCTCAGAGGCTACTTGCAGCATGGGAGTAATACCACTGCCTCCTGCTATCTGCACAGACACACACTTACATTACAACTCTCAGCACAGTCCCAAAGCATGATCTCATGCAAATGCACTCGCAGGGTTTTGCCAAGTGGTAGTAGGGCAAGAATATGACCTGCCATGTACAGCGCAACAAGCTGTCCCGGTGCCGGGTGCTGTGATTCTCTAACAAGCGTGCACTGCTGGTGGTTATGCAATACTGTAATGCATGTGATCTGTGGTGCGTGAGATCTGTGGTGTGCAAAGACTCATGCCAGAAGCCATCTTGGTGGCATGTGACTGTCACAGAGAAATACCATGCCAATCTTCTTCTTCATGTTTGCTTTGTATTGGAACTTTACAAGAGGGCCCTTCATCTCTACCTTATCCCCTTCCTGCAGAGCCGCTTTAAGCTTGAAACTTTTACCCTGACAGGGCCAAGACTGTGACGAGAATGACGATGTGTTGCTTACATCAAGCTGACAAAACAGCAAGGGCACAATCTATCCGGCAGTTGCTTCATATTTATTGAGTGCATGCAATCATGTGTCCATAGCAGAGAGTGGTCAAACATATGCCTTGATGTTGGCATGCTTGTACATGTTGAGGTGGTTTGACAAAGTGCCGCACATCTTGCGATTTGCATGATGAGTGGGAACAATGCATTCACCTTGAGCTCCCCAAAGTGCTTAGACATCTTGCCCTGCTCATACACCTTGACTACCAGGTCAAAATAGCCCTTGGCATCTTTGGGAGACGTTGGTGTGTATGGTCTGATAACAAACTTTTTGCTGCCATCCTCATTTTCTGATCCGATTGCTGCTCTGCAGGAGTAGTTGGGTGTGATGAGTGCTGCATGCTACAAGCTGTTCAAGCAAGTTGAAGCTCGTACCAGCAGGCGTCCAGGACACTTGCATTCTCAAAACCGCAGGCTGGTGGAGGGCAAGGATTACCTTGTAACTAAGCATGATGCAACAGGCAGACCAACCTCCTGCTTGGAATCTTCTAAAGCAAACCTGCAGCAACACCACTGATTGTGATTCAACATGTGATAAACATCAACCAACTTTTCGACAAGCAGCTCTGCATATGCATGTGCCTATGTGGACACACATGCACAGAAGCATTGTCCACACACCAACCTGTATCGGTTGGTGTTGGGAGGTCCTCCAGTGTCTATGCTCTGAAGTTTGAAGGCCTTCCACTCATTTGGATTCAAAGCACTAGGAGGGGCTTCAGGTGCCTTGTCTGCTGAAGCATTTGGCACCTGAACGCAAAGTGCGTTGTGCTTTTCGAACCAGGCCATCTTCTAAATCTGAAAGATTGCAGTCACAATGCATGCATGAACATATGCAACTAACATCAATCAAAACCACCAGAATGGGATCAGCATTGTCATCAAATGCATCGCTCACCAACCAGATGGAGGCCAGTCCAGCAGCGCCCAACGCTCCACCAAGCGCAAGCGTCCGTTGGTGGGTGAAGCCTGCTCTTATCGATGAAAACATGACTACCACCAAGCAGCGCAGATCGCTGTGCTGACCTCGACTTGAGGTGACGTACGTCGTCGCTGGATGCAACGTTTTTTTCCACCCGGTCGATGCCTGATGTGGTAGCGCAAGTCACACAAGCTTGGGCTTAAGATCTGAGTTTAGTAAAGGCCATGTGCCTGCATTAGCTAAAATTTCATCAGAAGATTGACAGATAATAGCACTGCTATTGTCTGTCAATCCAACGCTGCGCACATGAGCAGACAGCGTAAGAATCAGCAGCAACCGTGACATGGACTGCAGGGCATCAAGGCAGCAGCAGCCACATGAATGCATGGAAGCTTTACCCAATACTCCTCGTTACTGTAGTACTACAGCTTTAGTACTGGTACTCAGATCTAAGGTTGTATGGTGTGTTTGCAATGGCAGCATCATAGTTCCCAAAAACAGTACTGCCTCACCCGGCATGGATGTTAAGCTTCCTGCATGCTGGATGTCGCTATAACCGTTGATGAGATGGCGTGTGTCAGGAGTACTAAACTAAGTGAAAGGCACGCTAGGCTGTGGCAGCTTTTGCTACATCATGACCAATGCTGTGCTGCAGATGCATGCATTGACGGTTGCCAGACACCAAGCATCTCAGAGCAAAGTAACACGGGCTCTGGCCAGCCACCAAAGGTGGCAGCTGCTGCCTATAGCTAGGTTTCAGGCTGTTATGGCCCTTCACAATTCATTCCACAAGCTATTACAAACGTTTAGCTGCATCCGCTAGACTCATGCACATACCCGAATTCTTTCACCAGTCTGAGGGGTGGGAATCCTAACATAGCCCTGCCATAACAAGTGCAAGAGGGTATCAAATCCCAGTGCGTTGATCAGCGAGGTGCTAACATTTTACCTTGATTGTTGGCTAATTGGGCTTTTGCTGAAAACAAAATTGGTGTCGAAGAGGTTGCAGAGATAGCAGAGCGGTGGTGAACTTCACTATAATACAGACATGCGAGCTCATGTCAAGTCATCAGAATCTAGTGGTAGCTTGGCAAGCGCCCGCAGCTTGGTGTCAGAAAGATAGCCTTTGACAAGAGACCCAGCTTTGCCACTACTCAAGAAGAGCTGAGCCTTGTCAGTGCTGTCCTCGTCCAATTGCAGGATCCGGGCAAGCGTCCTATCTGTGGCTAACTTTGTAGGTCCAGCTGTGTCTTGGGCAAGACTGCATAGGGACGGCAGCAGAGCTGGCCAATGTGGTTCTAGCGCTGTAGCTTTGGACACACAAACCCGCCGTATCACCTGCAGTCAGGATATTGTCAGTGCCTGCGCTTGTGTGCTGCCTACGTAGCTACATTTACACAACCGGCGAACAAAGCTGGCCGGCCAGTGCCACTTTTAGAAATGACTGTCAGATGACAAAGCATTACAGTATTGGCGCTGACAACTTTAAGTGTACACAGACGTGGAGAGGTTGTGGTGTACTGCAACAGGTGGCAAAAGGTTAAGCCCCTCAGACTGACCTGTAAGCCCTGCCGCTGAACTTCAGAGTTCTGGTCTCGCCCTAGCAAGGCTACAAGTACAGGCACCAAGGGCTCCATGGCACATCCCTCTGGCAGATGCCCATCTAGCTCAGCCTTTAGTAACGCGCCAGTTGCCTGAGCAGCCGCTAGCTTGGTGGGTATGTGTGGATCCCTGCTCAGCTTCACAGTTGCAGCGACAGCTTGCTCTCCCATGTCTGCCTCTTGCAGCCTGCAGTGCACCCCATCTCTCAGGATACAGTTCCCTCTATGCTGTGCGGTGGTATGCTATGCCATGCTATGCCATGGTACGCTATGTCCAAACCACTGCACGCATGGGCTCTGCTCTCATCATTGCCAACACTGCCCAGCTTGCGCCGCAAAGGTGACGCCTCCTCCT
>QQTW01004265.1_pt1 | contig 10692 bp, 13 predicted proteins | sample 1904831 | NCBI WGS metagenome assembly QQTW01 (sample SAMN09435610, study PRJNA476489) | Subsurface metagenome, whole genome shotgun sequencing project.
CCAAACATCGCCGTTGTCGGTCACGAATCCGGTCAGGAAGTCTTCGTAGTGGCCCTGCGCTTTTCCATTGACGACCGGGATTCGGATCACTTTATAACCGACGCGTTTTGCGCGGTTCCAAGAGCCGTGCTCGCCGACGAACGCGCCGGGCGGTCCGCCGGTGAACACGGTCGCCGCCAGAAACCACCAGCCCCACAGCCTGTCCGCCGCGCCGGTGTAGACGAGCACGACCAGGAGCAGAAAGTTGCCACCGTGAACCGGACCGAGCACGCTCACGAGGTCGCGCCGCCCGGACAGCGACGAACCCACGAGCAAAACGAGCAGGAGCAGGTCGGCGAGCGCAGCCCAGCGGACGAGGCGGAGACGGCGTAAGACGGCGGTCGGGTTCGCGCTCGAGTCGTCCATGTCAGAGCCTTTCCCGGGTCGAGCCCGCACGTCTACCGCGGTGCAAGCGCCGGAACCCTGCGAAACCAGCCGAACACGGAGGGCGCGCCCATGAAACACCACAGGGCGATGATGGGGTCGCAGATCGCGCAGCCGAACGACGAGGTCGCCGCGAACGGCACGATGGGGTCTCCGTAGAGATAGTGGGCGAAGTCCCAGAGGGTGTGCAGCAGCCAGGCGGCCCCGATAAAGCGGTAGTCCCGCAGGCCGCGAAAGGCACAAAACGTGACGACGGTGGCGAAAGCGAACTCCCAAACGCCGAACCCGCCGCTCAGGTAGGCCGCGCCCGCGCCCGCGACCATCACGGCGCTGAACTCCTGCCGCGCCGGTTCCCTGAAGAGCGAGCTCAAGGTGATGTACAGCAGGCCGATGACGACAGGGGCGAGCCAGTCGACGGGGCCGAGCGACCCAACTTTCTGGAGGAGCAGTTCGGTAAACAGCATGACGCCCTTTCACGGCGAATCCGGAGCTGAGGTTCGTTCGCCACACCTAAAATAGCACAAACGTGCTATTTTACTGGGATAAACGTCCCGCCGAATGTTGGGGCCGACGGTAGGACGGTAGACGGCGAAACGGCGGACGGCGTGATGTGATGAAAGCGTGATAGATACGGTGACAGGTGGTGTGGTCGGCGCAGCGACCAAGGCAGAGAGGACCCGGCGGCACATCCTGGCGCGGGGCCTCGAGCTCGTCAGCGTCCGGGGCTTCGGCGGCGTTTCGCTCGGCGAGTTTGCCGAACACGCCGGGTTGTCCAAGAGCGGGCTTTACGCGCACTTCGGGTCGCTAGAAGCGCTGCAGCTCGAGCTTCTGCGCGCCGCGGGCCGCCTCGCCGAGCAGGCGGTCGTCCGGCCCGCGCTCGCGGAAGCGCCGGGGCTGCCGCGGCTCTACCGGTTTTTCGGCAGCTTTCTGGGTTGGGCGGGCCGCTGCGGGCTACCCGGCGGCTGCCCCTTCGTCGGCGCGGCGACCGAGTACGACGACGTGCCGGGCGTTGTCCGCGACCTCCTGGCGGACACGCTGCGGGAACTTGTCGGGACGGTCGCCCGCTTCGTGGGCGAGGCCGCGTCGCTCGGCCAGCTCCGCCCGGAAACCGACGCCGAAGGGGTGGCCTGGGGGCTTTTTGGCGTCTATACGGCGCACCACACCCAAGCCCGGCTGCTGCGCGACCCGGACGCCGACGCGCGGGCGCACCGGGCGCTCGAAAACCTCCTGTCGCCCCTGCGCCCGCTAGGCACGCCCTAATCCCGAGCCCCGCGCGGGTTGTTGAAGGGTGCCCCGCTCGTTACGCTTGCTCAGTGAGCGAAACCCTGCGCGTCTTCCTCTACGCCCTCTTGACCGCGCTCGCGACCGGCTTGGGGACGCTGCCGTTCTTTTTTATCCAAACCTTTTCCAAGCGCCTCCTGGGTTTCGGCAACGCGCTCGCCGCCGGGCTAATGCTGGCGGCGTCGTTCAACCTCATCTACGAAGGCCTCGCCTACAGTATGCCGCGCACCGTCCTCGGCGTGCTCCTGGGGCTGCTCTTTATCGTGTTGAGCAGAAAGTGGCTCGAGACGCGCGACCCCCCCGGCGTCGAGCAGTTGCGGGGGGCGGACGCGCTGCAGGCGCTGCTCATCGTCGGGGTGATGACGCTGCACTCGTTCGCGGAGGGGATCGGCGTCGGGGTGGCGTTCGGCGGGGGCGAGGGGTTCGGCACCTTTATCTCGCTCGCGATTGCGGTGCATAACATTCCTGAAGGCTTGGCCATCGCGCTTGTACTCATCCCCAAAGGGGTGGCGGTGTGGCGGGCGGGAGTGTGGGCGGTAGTCTCGAGCCTCCCGCAGCCGCTCATGGCCGTGCCCGCGTTTTTGTTCGTGGCGTTTTTTCAGCCCCTTCTGCCGGTCGGCCTCGGTTTAGCGGCGGGGGCGATGATCTGGATGGCCTTTAGCGAACTCTTGCCGGAGGCGCTGGAGGACGTGTCGCACAGCAGCGCGGCGGTCGTCATCACGCTCGCGGTCGCGGCGATGACGGTGTTTCAGGTGCTCATCGCGTGAGCCGACAAAATCGGCAGTGTGCTCCGGAAACGCCGTCACGGACGGGTGATTCTTATCCCTGTCAGGTGTTGGAGCGACCCCCACAGCTAGAGGCCGCGCCCGCAACAAGTCGGCGCTTGACGGGTGAAGATGGGGCCTAGTGGGCCGCGCCGCGGGTACTTTTGTGGCTACCAGCAGGCCGCACTTTGGGGGCGGCATGAAACACATTTTGGCTTTAGGCGGTGTACTTTTCTTTCTCTCAGCGCCGGTCTTCGCACAGGAAAACCCGGTCTCCGAGCTGCCAAAAATCGCGCCGGAAGCTCAAGCAGACGTTGAAACCGTCGGTCAGGCCCTGCAGGGGCAGTTCACCGAACTGCAGAACCTGGCGCTGCAGGCCAAGCAGGCGCACTCGAACGTTTCGGGGACGCTCCATCACCTGCTCCACGAGCTGCTGCAGGAACACTACGAGGGCTACACCGAGTACGCCGACCGGGTCGCCGAGCGGCTGCTCAGCATCGGCGTCGCCGCCGACGGGCGCGCCGAGACGATTGTCGAGACCGCCTGACCACGATTCCGGGCGGCTTTATCGACGACGCCGAGGTCCTGCGCTCTTTCATCGACCAGCTCGTTTTGGTCGGCGACCGGACGCGGGAACGCATCCGCAAAACCGAGGACCCCGACCCGACGACCTCGAACCTGTTGCAAGAGGTCGAGGACACGCTGGCTCCGTATCCGTGGCAGTACCGGGCGCACGCGCAGAGCGCCTCGACCGACAGCCAGAACGGTAGCGAGCTGAACGGGGACAACCGCGCGCCGCTCTATGGGCTGGGGCAGTAACGGCGTAGCGGAGCAACGTCTAGGGGCAGCCTCGAGGTCGCCCCTTCTAGGTCTAGAGATACCTAGATTATGTCTAGAGATACTTAGACAGGTTCGCAGACGCTGGTGAAGTAAACTTGCACACAAACAGCCCCGGCGTGATATTTTGGTCAGAGACTTGAACCGCTACCCCGCCTGTACTTTACCGAAAGCCTCGCGCGGCGAAAAGTCTACCTAAAACATGGACTAGGAGAAGATATGAACGCGAAGGCTTTGGGACTGTCTGCGGTATTCGGACTTTCGGCACTCGGTTTGGCCCAAGACGAGGTGACGGCGTCGGCGGAGGAGGTCCTGTTCATCGACGCGGCGGCGCAGACCGACATCTACGAGATCGCCGCGGCGCGGCTCGCGGTAGGCCTAGCCGAAAACCCGGAGGTCGCCGCGTTCGCCGCGGCGATGATCGACGCGCACACCCGCACGACGGTCGAACTGCTGCCCCTCGCCGACGACCTCGGGGTGACGCCGACGTCGGACGGCAGCCCGGCGGATAGCATTTTGCTGAACGAACTGCGCGGCCTGAGCGGGGCCGAGTTCGACGCGGCGTATGTAGAGCAGCAGGTCCGCACGCACGAGGGCGCGGTCACGGTCTACACGCTTTCTCAGGCTTCGATTAGCGACCCGGCACTCGCGGCGTTTATCGAGGGGACGCTGCCGGTGTTGCGGGAACAGCTGGAGGAGGCACGAGCCCTCTACGGCAGCGTGAACTAGCGCGTTTTAGAGAGCTCAAAGCCTAACCCCCTTAGGGAAGGGGGCTCACCTTACAAGTTCTACGGAGAGAATTTCTCTTTCTTCTTTTCTTCTTCCTCTCGAAACAGGCTTAATACTTGCCGACATCAAAAGTTCAACCCCTTTCCTAAGAGGCAGGGGGGATTTTGCCTGACATCTTGTTTCCCCTACTGGGGTAGTCGTATGCTCGGCGCGTGCGCTACCTGTTCGTCGTCAACCCGGTTGCTGGCGGGGGCCGGTCGGGGCGGCGCTGGCCGGAGGTGTCGGCGCGGCTTTCGGCGCGGGGGCTCGAGTACGAAGTCATCTTCACCCAACCCCATCAAGGTGAACTGCTCAAACAAATCTGCTCGCTCCCCCCGGACACGGCGGTCGTCGCGGTCGGGGGCGACGGCACGACCCGGAGCCTGCTCCCGGCGCTCGTCGGCTCGGGTCGGTCTTTGGGGGTCGTCCCGCTCGGGCGAGGGAACGACTTGGCGGCGACGCTCGGCTGGCGAGTCGGCAACTTGAACGATGCCGCTGAACGCCTGAGCCGTCCCGCCGCGCCGCTCGACGTGTTGCGGGTACGCTTCGCCGGTCGGGAGACGTATTCGCTCAACGGTTTGGGGATGGGCTTCGACGCGCAGGTCACGGAGACGGCGGCCCGAATGCCTCGGCGGCTCGGCGGGTTCGGCGGGTACGCGCTCGGGGCCATGCTGAGCGTCGGGGAGCTGCGAAACAGGGGGCTCGAGCTCCGCGTCGACGGCCAGCTCATCTTTCAGGGCGACGGTTTTCTCGCCGCCGTCATGAACGGAACGCGCTACGGCGGCGGGTTCACCATCTCGCCGCAGGGAAGGCCGGATGACGGGCTGCTCAACGTGCTCGCAGGCCGCTCGGTCTCGCGTTTCGAGCTCCTGCCGCTCATGGCCCACGTGCTGAGGGGTCGGCATTTGGATCATTCCAAAGTCGTTCACGCCACCGGGCGGCACGTCACGCTGCGCTGGGCCGAGCCGACGCCCCTGCACCTCGACGGCGACTTGGAGGGCCGGGTTGGTGCGCTCGAGGTCACGCTGTTGCCGAGCGCAATCCGGCTGCTCGGGGCTCCTGCCACCCTTTAGAAACTTGCAAGCTTGTCCGAATCTTTAAAAATCAGGTGCGGTATGCTTCACGGCGTGAGCACGGAACTCGAGGCGCGTTTTCTCGCCGGGGACGAGCGGGCCTTAGCGCGGGGGCTGAGCCTGCTCGAGGCGCGGGACGGGGCGGGTCAGGCGCTCTTGGGGGCGGTGCGCTCGAGGGGCGGGAACGCTCACATCGTCGGCTTAACCGGCAGCCCGGGGAGTGGCAAAAGCACCCTCGCCGACGAGCTCGTCGCGGTCGCTAGGGCGCAGGACCAGCGAGTCGCGGTGCTCGCCGTCGACCCGACGAGCCCGTACAGCGGCGGCGCGATTCTGGGCGACCGCATCCGCATGATGCGGCATCACACGGACGCGGGCGTGTTCGTCCGGTCGATGGCGACGCGCGGGCATTTGGGCGGGTTGGCCGCGGCGACCCTGCAGGCGGTGGCGCTCCTAGACGCCTTCGGCTTCGATTTGGTCCTGATTGAGACCGTCGGCGTCGGGCAGTCCGAAATCGACGTCGTGCGGGTTGCCGACACGACCGTTTTGGTCCTCACGCCGGGACAAGGGGACGGCGTGCAGGCCTTTAAGGCGGGCATCATGGAGATCGCCGACCTGCTCGTCGTCAACAAGGCCGACGCGCCGGGGAGCGACAGGTTGCGGCGAGAGTTGCGGGCGGCGCTCGAGCTGGCCCCCGCCGGAGCCTGGACGCCGCCGATCCTGGAAACGGTCGCCTCGCAGGGGACGGGCGTCCGTGACGTATACGCGCAGCTCGCCGCGCACCGGGCGTATGCGTCGGAAAGCGGGCAGCTCGAGACCCTCCGCCGCGAACGCGTCCGCTTCGAGGTCTCGGCGCTCCTAGCCGAACGGGTCCGGGGGCGCTTGGCGGGGTTGGGAATAAAAGAGCTAGACGCAGTGCTGAGCGGCGACGTGACGGCCTCCGACGTCGCCGACGGGCTCTTGTCGGAGCGGGTCGGCGCATGATTCACGCGGTCTATCCGGGTTCGTTCGACCCGCCGCACAACGGGCATCTAGACGTTATCCGGCGCGGCAAAACCGTCTGCGACCGGCTCACGGTGGCGGTGCTCGGCAATCCGCTCAAGAGCAGCTATCTTTTTAGTCTCGAAGAGCGGGTGGACCTGCTCCGGGAGGCGACGGCGGGGCTCGAGCACGTCGAGGTCGAGACGTTCTCTGGACTGCTCGTCGAGTACGCGCGGCGCAAAGACGCCCAGATCATCCTCAAAAGCCTGCGGGGCGCACTCGATTTTGAGTACGAGGCGCAGATGGCGGGGCTTAACCGCACGCTCTATCCGCCCGCCGAAACGCTCCTCATGCTGGCGTCGCCGGAGTGGTCGTTCCTGTCGTCGACGCGGGTGCGCGAGTTAGCGAGTCTGGGCGCGGACGTGTCGGGGCTCGTCCCGGAGGCGAGCCTAAGGGCTTTGAGGGCGAAGTTCGGTTGAGCGTATAAGCCGAAAAACATGACTTTGAACGTTTTCACTGCGCAAAGTGATTTTAAGGCTTTATGGTTTTTCTCTAGGAGCCGTGATGCACACAGTTAAAGATGAAGATTTCGGAACGTTTCAGTTCGACGTTGAAGGCAGTGAGTTCAATGCTGTAATAAAGGTTAAAGATTTTGGAGAAGTCGGCATCTTCTTGTGGCCGCTGTCCTCCGAGTCGTTCGCCGACATCAAACAATTCTTGCTCAAATTTGTAGAGCAAAGCGCTGAAGTCAAACGCTTAGCGCTCCAAGCGATTCTGGATACCTACAACTCGAGTCGTCTCAGAATGCTGGAAGACTTTCCCGAGGACGCAGAAGAGATTAGTCGACAATTCCCTGCCGATGCCGACACCTTAAAGATAGACAGAGAAATGCTGAGTACACCTCATCTTTACATCGGACAGAAGGCGTTTCTCGATGAGCGATACTTTGTGCTGGCTTACAGCGCGACCTACGAAGAAGAGCATGGTGTAGCTGTCGCTTTCTCAAATTGGCGTACGGTAGCGTGCGACTGGATACCCCACGTTGTTTAAGCTTCTCGCAAAATCTTGACCTTTGCAAAAACGGCGTGTCCTCCGGGGTAAAGCGTCTCGAGCCTTACCCCGATTTCTCTTCCCAAGACGTATACTTTCTGGAGTGCTTTTAGAAGCGGTTCTCGCTTCTCTCCCCGAAAGGAAACCTCATGTCCTACCTGCTGCGCGGCGTCGCTGCCGCGGGCGGCGTCCGCGTGATTGCCGCCGACACGACCGAACTCGTCGAATACGCCCGCGTGCGTCACGGCATGGCCCCGACCGCGACCGCTGCGTTGGGCCGCACGCTCACCGGGGCGCTGCTCTTATCGCACGTGCTCCTTAAAAACCCGCAGGACCGCGTGACGCTGCGGCTGCGCGGCGACGGCCCGCTCGGCGGCGTGATTGCCGACGCCGGTTTGGACGGGGCGGTGCGCGGCTACGCGACGAACCCGGACGCCGACCTGCCGCCCCGCCCGGACGGCAAACTCAACGTCGGCGGGGCGCTCGGCAAAGGCGACCTGCAGGTCGTCCGCGCCCACGCGCCCTACGGCGACCCGTACAGCAGCTCGGTCGATTTGGTCACGGGCGAAATCGCCGAAGATATTGCGGTCTTTCTGGCGCAGTCCGAGCAGATTCACTCGGCGGTGCTCTTGGGCGTCTATATCGAGCCCTCCGGCGTCGTAAAATCCGGCGGCGTCATCTTGCAGGCGCTGCCGGGGGCGGACGAGGCGGCGCTGACGCTGCTCGAGGCCAACGTCCGGGCGCTCGGCCAACTCACCGACGCCCTCCGGCGCACGTCCCTCATCGGCGTCGTCGAAGAGCTGTGCTGGGGGCTCGAGTTTGAACTCCTGACCCCCGACGCGCTGCCGCTGCGTTTCGAGTGCCGCTGCTCGGACGAAAAGGCGCTCGACGCTCTCGCCTTTTTTGCTCCTGAAGAGCGCGAGCGGATGATCCGCGAGGACGGCGGCGCGGAGGTGGTGTGTCACTGGTGCGGCGAGGCCCGCTTCGTCGGCCCGCTGGCCATGCGGAGCATTGCCTCGGACGAAATCCGCTGCCCCGACTGCGGCACGCTCTGGTACCGCGAGGGCCAGAACACGATGGTGCGCGAGTCCGAACGCTGCGTCTGCGGTCGCCCGGTGCTGCTGCCTGCATAGGTTTCTAGTCGCGACTTTAGCAAAATCCCCCCTGCCCCCCTTAGGAAAGGGGGGTTGAACTTTTGGTACCGGGGAAATTTGGCCTGTCTCGAGAAGAAAGAGCAAAGAGAAGCGTTCTCCCTGACGCTCGCGAGGTGAGCCTCCTTCGTTAAGAGGTGTTGGGGAGATTCGGCGCTTAGCTCGCTTCCAACTCGGTTTCAAGCAGAAATCTCGCTGTTGCTCAGGCTGTTCGGTCAAGCCGACCTGACCCCATCGGCTTTTTCGATACTCTCCCCGCATTAGTCACAAAAACCGGATGGTTCGCCCCGCCGCGGCGGGTTAGCCTACGGCATGACCTGGGGAATGTTTCTCAACCTGTTCGTGCTGGCGGTCCTGTGGGGAAGCGCGTTTCCCGGCATCAAACTCGGCTTGGAAGGCCTGTCCGCCCCTAACCTGACGCTGCTGCGGTTTACGGTAGCGTCTTTATGTTTCGTGCTCTACCTGCGCGCGACCGGCAAACGCCTTCTGCCTCAGCGCCGCGACGTGCCGCGCTTTTTTCTGCTCGGCCTCTTGGGCATCACGGTCTATCACCTCGCGCTCAACTACGGCGAGCTGCGCGTGTCGGCGGGGGCGGCGAGCCTGATTATCGCGACGGCTCCGGCCCTGACGGCGGTCGTCGCGTTCTTTTTGCTCCGCGACCGACTGACGCTCCTCGGCTGGACGGGCTTTCTGGTCTCGTTCGCGGGAGTTTTGCTCATCGTTTTGGGCGACAGTGCGGTCGTGACCTTCGACCCGTTCGCCCTGCTGATTCTGCTCTCGGCGGTGACGACGGCGTTTTTTACGGTGTTGCAGAAGCCGCTGTTCGCGCGCTACCGGGCGGTCGAGGTGACGGCCTTTTCGACCTGGGCCGGAACGCTGCCGCTGCTGATTTTCGCGCCGGGGTTGCCCGCCGACATGGCCGACGCCGGGGCGGGTTCGCTGTGGGCGGCCATTTACATCGGGATTTTTCCGGCGGCCATCGCCTACGCGCAGTTTTCGTATGCGGTCTCTAAACTGCCGGTGACGCTGGCGACGACGTTCCTCTACGCGGTGCCGGTGTTTAGCCTGTTCTTTTCGTGGCTGCTCTTAGGCGAGGTGCCCTCGAGCCTCACCCTTGCGGGCGGCGCGGTAGCACTTTCGGGAATCGCGGTCGTCGCCTACGCGAAACGGCGGGACCAAAAGACGGTGCAGATAGGCTTGTCCAAAGGGGCCTAGAGACGTTCCAGCCAAGGGTGCGCCGGGTCGGTCTTTGTGAGGGCTCTCTGTAACCATCCCTTTTGCTCGGCGCCGAGTTTCAGAAGGACGGCCCTGAAGTCCTGCTCGTCCTGCGGGCGCTCGTGCTGATTGACGCTCGTATTTTTGCTCTTGAACAGCAGCACGAGTTCGGGCGCGAGAAAGGGCAGGCCGTCCTCCGTCTGCAAAAAGGCTCTCCGTGCCGGGCAGGTGATGCTCGGTTCGCGGCGGTAGGTCCATGTTTCTTCGGTCATCTCAGTCAGGAGCAGGTCGATAAATCCGCCGTCCCGGTGCGCGTGAAGCTGAATGTCGGGCTCGAGCGGGCTCCCTGGCGGCCAAGGCTCGAGCCGCCCTTTCAGCGGCAGGACGAGCTGCCAACCGTGCGCGTTCAGGTGCTCTCTTGCCGCCCGAACCGCCGTGCGGGGGATGACGACGTCGACGTCGTGATGAACGCGGGTGACGCGCCCCAAAAAGAGGTCGAGCGCCCAACCGCTGCTGAAAAACCAAGGGTGGGTAAAGCTGCCGAACCCTTTTGCAACCGCCCCAACGGGCGAAAAACCGTGCGAATCGGCCCACCAACGTTCGGCGTCGTTCAGCAAACCGGGGGTGACGCCCCCCTCGAGAAACCCTGCCCTCGCCCCGGCACTCGCCCGCAAAAAATCCCGGATGAGCACGTGCCGCGTGTACAGGTCGCTGCCTGCCGCGACGACGTGAAGGAGTACGCCCTGCTCGAGGTTGAAAAACTGCTGCTCGGGTTCGCCCTCAAAGCCCCTCACCGGTTCATAGCCTAGTCCGGTCAAGGCGGCGGAGGGGGCGGGCTCGAGGGGAAATGGCCAAACCGCGAGGGCCAAACTTGGGGGTGACGTGCTGTTCAGCTCCGGGACGCTTGCCGGGCCGACGGGCGTGAGCCGTTCAATAACGCCGCCGGTCGTGACCACGCCGAGACGGGTGCAGAGTCTGTCAAGCTCGAGGTCAACTTGAGAACCCGGTTTCAAAACGCTTCACTCACAATGGTTTGCCCACAATGGTTCGCCGTAAGCGACGTGCCCGTGAAGATGTTTTGAGTCCTGATACGCGCCGAGGTTGGTGAGCACGCGGCAGGCTCCGTAGCGGCGCAGCACGTCTTCGGCAACT
>QQTW01004266.1_pt1 | contig 10691 bp, 7 predicted proteins | sample 1904831 | NCBI WGS metagenome assembly QQTW01 (sample SAMN09435610, study PRJNA476489) | Subsurface metagenome, whole genome shotgun sequencing project.
GCCGCTCAATGGTGAAGGGTAAAAAATCAGTGGCTAAGATGCTTGCTAGGCAAGCTTTTCAGCCTTAGCGTACAATTTTCCCGTTTTGGCACGGTGATGCCTTTCTGTGCTTTGATTCCTTCGTTCTCGCATCTCAAATGGATGTTTGAGTGGTTTCTCCGACACACTACCTTTGATTTTGCTACTCTTCAAATGTACGGAGCTTTTTCAGAAATCAAATATTAGTCCTATAGATATATCATAAGTTTTATGAAAACTACTGATATATCTCATTACTTCAACAAAATTTCCAAATTCTACACCATAGAAAACATTGTTGATATACTAAATTTCTTGCGATCGTCAAACCCAGTTAGTTGAGGCGAAATTGCTACAAGGCGATCGCGCTGGTATAGCTATAATGTTGCAAACTTCCGCCACTCTTTTACTGTGTGTGTAGCCCTACAAGGGCAGGGGAGTCAAAACCTCTCTCCTGTGAGGAGAGAGGTCAAAAGTGTACTAAGCCAAAGCGAGAACCATTATATAGAAGGTTCAGTTAACAAAGGTTCATTCAGCTAGCGAAGGTTCAGCTAACAAAGAAGGTGCAGTTAACAAAGCTGGGGCTATCAAAGATTGGTCTACGATAGGTTGGGTTATTGTCGGCTGACTGAACAATTTAGTTACGCTGTTAGCTATTAGTTTACCTACTTGAATTTCGGTATCTTTTGCGGGATCTAGAGCAAAAGTACCTTCAGGAGTAGTGAAAACATTACGCATAACTTTACCGTCTGCCATTACAGCTGTTGTACCCTCAGCGGTTGTAGTTAGTTTACTTGTTGCTACTGGTATCCGAACTATTGCAGAGGATGGGAGATGAACTCCGCCGAAAATGCGGCTTGCGGCATTGTCCTCTATTGCCTCGGAAATGGTGTTGAAAGTCTCAGGCACACCTGGTAAGTCTTGCGAAGGAACTGTGAAAACTGTGTTGTCCCCGAAGAAGTTAATCAATACTTGACCCGCTGCCGAACCAAATGCAGCGTGTCCTGAGTTGTAGTCTGGGAACGGCGGGGTTAAGGGAGTCAGAGGGAAGGCTTCAGGCTGATGATACGATATCAGTGGCAGCCAGTTCACATCACGAATTACTCCTGCTGCCACGTCGAGGGGATTAGGTTGGCGGATTGCAGCAATTGGTCGCAATTGATTGTAAAAATACTTAGAATCCCACGTCAGAATACCCACATCAGCTTGTGCAACGCCCAACTGAGCAAACAAGAGAGCGTTCTGAGATAGATTATTGCCCCTATTCAAAGAGATTTGTTGTGCATACTGATGCCACTGACCAGGCGGTCTGAAGGTATTTGGGCGATCTAGTGCCCAGAAGATAGCATCTTGCGTGTCGCCAGAAGTGCGGGTAATTGTAGTAACGCTAGTGTTCCAGAAAGCCCCTATTTGGCGGATAAGATTCTCTTGGTCTACGAACCCTCGGCTAGCAAATGGAACAGGGCCAGTCAGTCCGAACTGGAGCAGGCGAGCGCTAGGATCTAGTGGGTTGCGATCGGGTACATTAGGTGAAAAGGGAAGAACTGATCCCCACGCTGGGTTTAATGCAGGGCTAAAATCGGGGAAAGTTGGTCGCCATCCGCCTAGTGTATTTGCTGTGAAAGGAACCTGCGCTTGATCTGAACCATCGTTGTTCCGCAAGGCTAGTATTATCCTAGCAACTTCTTTTCCTATAGACCTACCGTTCGTCTTAGCTGTACCGTTAGGTATTGCTGCCAAAGAGGTTGTTAGCTGTTGGTCGAGTAAAGCTTTTACAGCTATTCTAGCTGTTTGAAGTTGTTGCGTATCTCCTGGTTGTGCAGTTGTGAATAGATTGAGTAGCGTTGTATACGCTGCTTGGACAGCTGCTGCTGGTGCCGATGCACCGCCCGCAATCCGAGGATCAGAGGGACTGATTCTCACAGCGTAAGGCTGACCGATCTGGTTAATCGCGTTTACAGCATCATAGACTGCTAACTGAACGATCGCCTGATTGCGTGAGCCTAGTGTGGGAGGAGTTCCACCTCTGGCTGTAAGAACGCCATTTTCGCGGGCAATTCCTGTGAGCAAAATGGAATTCAGAAGTGTTGCATTCCAAACAATTACAGCGTCACCAGCATTAACTACCCGACTGACTACTTTACCGGTTGTAGTCGCTTGGGGAATGGTGGTGTCAACTTCAGCAATCAGCTGGTAAGCTCCAGGTGCTACAACACTTGGACTACGGAAAGCAGAGGTAGTAAAGTCCACGGTAACAGTTTGGGAAGCACCAGGAGCTAAATTAACACTTGGAAGTGTTTTAGTTCCGAGTAGTTCATCTGTGCCCACCAAAGGGGAATTTGATGTAGTCCCCAAAACTGATACTTGAGTGATGACTCTAGGGGTACTGAGGGGGTTTTTATCGAGGACTGAGTCCGGGGAGACGTATATATTGAGATTTAAAGCTCCTCGAAAAGCTGCCGTACCTCTATTAGTAACAACTACGTTAACTCGACCCTGTTTAACTGCTTCGCCTAATAGTGTAGGTCTTTGAAAATTAGTGTTAGTAAATCTGATTTGGACATCTGGTCTTGGCGTGGTTATCTGAGCATGAGCCGCTGGGATCACCGCTGTACCAATTACAGACGCAGCTACTACGCTCTTCATAAAGAACGAAAGCAACTGAAAGATGGTATTTACTTGAGAGTTTGCCATGAGATTTGTTCTTGCAGAAGATGAAGGATGTCTTTTGGGAGCAGTGTCTAGATTACATATCAAGTAGACCGCAATTACTATACATCAAGTCAGTAACCATATACTTTAGGACTTACGCACTATACAAACGAATCATCTTATGCGTCAACGGCAATACGTCGTTTCAGGCTTTTATTAACCATATGAACGTTGCTTGTAATCGCTTGGTGGGTAACGGTAAAATCAAGCTCGAAGCGCAGAAATCCATACTGCTATTTTAGTTTTTTTGTCAATGCGTAAGTCCTATACTTATACGTTACGACGCACAATTAGTATACAAAACCAAACAATTCTTTACAAAAGTTCATAAAAAATCCTCCTGATAAGTTGAAAGCGTACTGTCTGTTGAGTTATCAGTTGCGGCTATAAGTTTTTCGCAGAATCCGCTATTTTGTTACAAAACTTCACAAACTTTGTTGTCCCCACCAACATCGCATCAGTAATGGTAAAAAAACAAACACTTCTTAGAGTGTTTGTTTTAGCTAAAAATACAAATTTAAACTTGACCAAAAACGATACTTAACTTAACTGTTGTAATAGTCATAATCCTCTCTGAAACCGTCTAGGACTTTCCAGCAATATTCAGGATTTTTCTTCTGTGCTTCACTCAGGACATCTTTAAAAACACAGTATACATATAAAAGCCAAAACTGGATGCACCCGGCAATTCAACTGCTATTGTCGGGTCTAACTTTACATAACTCGAACGAAACAACCAATTATAGAAGTTTTTGAGCGTTCCCAATACTCGTTTAAGAGAAGTGTTTTTTAGCACTCACTATTGTTATCTTTTCTAAGTAAATAGCCCTGACCTTGTTTGCTTCTAGCTTGGATTATAACCATGCTGCCCAATTCGCTAAAATCAAAACAAACTTTAAAAAAATCTTGCTATGTTAGCCATCTCCCAGCAACCGGAAAAAATGACCGTTGAGGAATATCTCGCATGGGAACCCCAACAAGAGCTTCGCTATGAATATGTCAATGGCGAAGTTTTTGCGATGACTGGTGGTACAATTCCCCACAATGACATTGCACTTAATTTTTACACAGCCTTACGCCCACATTTACGTGCTAGAGGTTGCCGGGTGAATGTGTCGGACGTGAAAGTACAAATTGATACTAAAAGTCCCTATTATTATCCCGATGTTATCGTCAGTTGTAACCCTCAAGACCTCAATGCCCGCAAATTTATTCAAAATCCGAAAATAATTGCCGAAGTTCTCTCTCCTGCTACAAGTGCTAAAGATAGGGGCGAAAAATTCACTAATTACCTAAAAATGCCCTCTTTACAAGAATATTTATTGATCGATTCGGAAACAATCTCCGTCGAACGTTACTGTCGGGGAGAGGGAAGAATGTGGCTTTACTATCCCTACACTACTGGAGATATTATTACCCTATCCAGTATTGAATTTGAGATTGCGATTGCACTACTGTACGAAGGTGTTGTATTTGAAACAGAAGAATAACTGAATTATAGTTTTTCCGGAATCGATAATCATAAAAAGTGTCGATACTCAATTATAGAAATTACTAAGGAGTATTGAGGTTGCTAGCAACAGCGCTACGTACTTCTTGAAATTTATCTGAAGCTAATTGTTCGAGAATATTCACAGGAGTATGATAACTATTCGCTAAGTACCTCCTATCGCTTTCATCTTGACTTTCTGCAAGTTGGTAAAGAATATTTACAGAAGTATTCGGAGGAAGTATGTAATGTCTCTACTTGTATTTCAGCCTTTACGAATGTACCCCGATAAGATGAAATCCACTGTAAGTAGGTCGGTAGAAACAAACAGAAATATGTAACAGAATGTAAATTAGGCTCAAAGCGTTACTCCAACTGTCTACTCCCTACTCCCTACTCCCTTGTCATAACTACGATTTTTAACGCCGACCTACTTATTAGCGATCGCTGCCATTAGCAAAGCGAATCTTCAAATAATCATCCTCCATCTTCGCTCCTGTCGGTTGCAGTGCTGCCAACGCTTGCGGCAAAACTAAATTACGACGATGATTGCCGATGCGGATATTCAATTCATCACCATTTTTATTCAATTGAACTTGATTTTTAGGAATACCAGGTAAATACAACTCCAAACTATATTGATTTTGTTCTTGAACTATGCGAATCGTATTTTCTTTATAATAAACTTGAGTTGGGTCTTCATCTTTATAAAGAGTGTCTTTCAATCTTTCCAGTGCAGCTAACCCGCACAATTCCTCGGAGAAAAGCGGCACTTCTTTGACTGGCAAAGGGTGAAAATTATCGTGAATTTCCTGACGATATCCTTTTTGATTATCTTTCCAACGTTGGAAAAATGGGTCTTGCACTTCATCGGGAATAATCCGATTTGCAACCACCATATCGGTAGCAACGTTGTACAAACTTAGATACGCATGAGCGCGAAGCGACTCTTTGATAACCATTTTCTCTGGGTTTGTCACCAGTCGCACCGAGGTTTGAGTATTGTCTGTCAATACCTTTTCTAATGCCTCGATTTGTTCGTAAAACTCATACGGTGCGTCCATCACCTCTTTACTCGGTAATGAAAAACCTGCTATGGGTCTAAATATCGGTTCTACCAAAGGTCGAAGTGCGACAGATATATTTTGAAATGGCTTGTAAAAGCGACGCATGTACCAACCGCTAACTTCGGGTAAACTCAGCAGTCGCAAAGCCGTACCCGTTGGCGCAGAGTCAATAATTAATACATCGTACTCGCCTTCATCGTAGTGGCGTTTCATTCTCACCAAGCCAAAAATCTCATCCATGCCTGGTAAAATCGCTAATTCTTCCGCTTGCACTCCATCTAAACCGCGTGCTTGCAACACTTGGGTAATGTAACGCTTTACACTTCCCCAATTACCTTCGAGTTCCATCAATGCATCGAGTTCCGCACCCCACAAATTCGGGCGAATTAAGGAGGCTTCGTGTCTCAATTCCAAATCGAAACTATCTGCTAGCGAGTGTGCCGGGTCTGTACTCAAAACCAATGTGCGGTGTCCGAGTTCCGCGCAACGGAGTCCAGTCGCTGCTGCGACAGATGTTTTACCAACACCGCCTTTGCCTGTCATTAAAATTACACGCATGGATGATTTCCCGTCTCAGCTTTGTTTATATTTATTTACATTATCCTTTGTTTTTAAGATTGTTGATGGTCAGTAATTAATCCTTGATGTTGCATTTCTGAATCATTTGCGAGAAACAAGATCCCCGACTTCTTAAAGAAGTCGGGGATCTGAGTCTTTCAAAAATGACAAATACAACCAAAGTGTTCTTTTATACTTATAAATTTTATATAGCTATAAGTCGGCTACTAATTACCTACTAACAAATTTAAAATGCTGTTTTACAACGTCAAAGCGTGAAATATTCCAATAATCAACATGCGAACAAATTAAGTTATCGGAATTGACACGTAATTCACTCCACCCAGGGATTGCGATAAATGGTTTCCAGGGTAAGGGAGTATTCCAACTTAATGTCCACTCGGTTTTGATGATGTCTCCATCTTGACGAATATCATGCAAATCCATTTTGCAATTTATAAAAAAAGTTTTGATGAACCCAATCATTTTTTTATAGAGTTCAACACCGCTAAATTTGTTAAGTGGGTCTTGAAAATAAACATCTTTAGCGTAGATAGAATAAGTTTGATTAAGCGGAAAGCGTTGATAATCTTCTTGAAGAATTTTGATGATATCCATAGTTGAAAGTTAAGAGTTAGGAGTTAGGAGTTAGGAGTTAGGAGTTAGGGAGAAGGGAAATTTTAAGTCTCTACAAAGGTTAGGAAACGTAATGTTCAGTATGAAGACCTATACGGACGCATCATGTAGCGTGTCCGCAGAACTTGCGATAGCGAAGCGCTGCTGCGAAGCGCAGATCGCATTTATATAAAGTTAAGGCTTGGATATTAATTTATTTAAATATTTATTATTATTCCTCACTCCTTAGTCATAACTCCTTACTCTTAACTCATAACTCCTATACAGACGCGAAATTAAGCCCTGCGGGCACACTACGTGAACGCGTCTCTACATGGACTAACTCTTAACTCATAACTCCTCACTCTTAACTCCTAACTCCTATTCCACTTCTTCCTCATTCCAAAGACGTTCGAGTTGATATCGCCATGTATTTAAAGTTCGTTGACGTGCTTCGGGTGTTTCTTCGATTTCGCCCATCATACCTTCAGAATAGAACCTATCAAGGCTTTGCATCGTAGCTTCGAGAGTTTGTCCTTGTTGCTTGGCAGCTGAGACGATAAGACGAATGCGACTTTCGACTAAACGGTTAAAAACATTATTTAAACCGATTTCGTGGAGAGAGATGAGTTGCGCGATCGCGTCTTCAAAATCTTCTATTGTTAAACTAGCGCTATTATGATGAAACACTCCCCATACAACATTTTGTTGCAAAGCATAGCGAACTTCCTGGGTATCATCAAAGTTCGCTTCGAGTAACTGTTCTAAAAACGGTTGCGCTTCTTGAATTGGTATGATTGGCAGCAATATCCGCAGCCAATCACCATCATCTGAAAGCATTACCAGCAAGCGAAAAGTCGGTGTTTCAACTTGCCAAGAACCAGGTGCAACAACATTCGCACCCGTAGCACCAAATAGTTCTGTCAGTGTATTTTCAATTTCAGCAGGTGTCATAAAATGCTTATAATTTATAGTTCTAGCCTACCGCACCTCTGGTACGTATGACGCTAGTCAAGCAATTTTAGTTATTTCGTTATTTCAGATCCCCGACGTGCGTAAAAGTTGTCAGGGATCTTGCTTCTCGCAAATGATTTAGGATTACTATATTACCTTTGATAAATTAAAAATACCGAACCAATCGGTCCTGCATTTTCTACATAAATTTTATTTCTGTAATATAACCCTGGCGACATTCCACCATCAAATAGCATTGCTTCTCGAATATTACCTAAGCAGTTATTTCGAGCAATCCCTTTTAATACATCATCAAACTTATCAGGTAATAACTCCTGATTATTATCGGATATCCTAATATCTGAATTCGCTTTCGAGTCATTCACTAGCAAAATTACATAACCACTACTAGTAACAGCAACCATCGAACGATTTGTTGCTTGCTTGCAGGCAAATTCTCCCAAGTCTTGGCAAATATCTTTAAAAATGCCATTTTTATAAAATCGACCATTTCCACCCACAAGATTAAAATTTAAATTTTCTTCTTTTCTTTTCCCTGTATGCAGCGTTGCTTGACGCTGCGTTAACTTTCCCCCGGAAATACCAAACGAAGAACGCTTATTTTTAAAATCTCCCGAATACTCGACTCCCCGCGACACATTCAAACCTTGGGGTTTATTCTCTAAATCAATATAATCTGCATTTATAGCTGCAATCGGTTTGTCATTTTTAAGCTTAGAGTTTTCATCGAAGATAATTTCTTGGAATGTTTTTGGTACGTATTCTCGCCGAACTTTATCTTGATTATTTTTTTCATATAATTCGTGTGCAAGCCCAACGTTAACTTTAAAATCAAGTCTCTCTGACTTAGGATTAAAAATAATTACATGGTTAATACCTTGTTCATCTTGGTTCCCTTGATTATTAGTTTTAAAAAAATCAAGACTAAAATTTTTATTTTTTCCAGGACAGCCTGTACCCGTGTCTACTTTTTCTAATGTAGATGAAGCTTGTTTTGGAACTTGACAGCTTGAACAAATACCAGTTAGTAAGAGGAATATAAATGATGAAATTACTTTTTTGGAAAACATAATAAATATATAAGATAATAATTACGTTATATAGTAAAACCCACTAGAGTTTAACTAATAGTGGGTTTTACATTAAATTATTATTCAGATTTTAGTTAATCCAATTCCAGTCCCAACTTACGAAAGCCATTCTAAAACAGCTTCGTCTTTGGTATTTGTATTGCGCGATGGTGTTTCGCGGTTAAAATTCATGTGAATCGAACGAGTTTGTTCGCCGTCAGCAGCAACAGCCATGATTGGATAATCAATATTACCGTCTTGGAAGGACATCTGGAAGCGGAAAGTACCATCGGGATTAAGCTTAATTGGACGACCGCCAATAGTTACGGTAGCATCGGGTTCGGTAGCACCGTATACAATCAACTCAGCATCAGCAATTAACCAGAATTTACGCGGGCGCATTGGCACATCTCCGGAGAAACCAGCACCGGACATACCAACACCAGACATATTCAAACCAGATGTGGTTGGAACTGCCCACATACCTACACCAGAGGGGAAAACGTAGGAACTGATAGCTTGTTCGGGTGCCATTGAACCAGGTACTTGTTGCATCGAACCAAATAGCGAACCTGCTACGCGCAATGCTTCGACCGATTCAGTCATGCCAAAAATTTCATCGTAGATGGCATTACCGTTAACACCATTGCCAGTAAACCCGTTAGCAGTCGGGGCCGGGGCTTTCTTCGCAGGAGGAACGAGTTCGTACTGAGTTTGACCGCGCAGGTTATCCTCAAAGTTGACGGTGATGAAGGTATCTTCGATCCAGTCGGATGGATAAACGGGGGGAATGTGGACGCGGGCAGAACGGGCAAGAACCAGCCAGCGACCGTCAGCGCAGCGGTAGCCGATGTCGATTACATAATCTCTGTCACTAACTGGAACTGGCAAGTACCATTCCCGTGCTAGTTCATCGCTAGGATATTCTTGAATGCTGTGGGGGCTTTGGTAATCGAGGTTGATATCGGTAACGTCGTAGATTCGCAACGCTAATTGCTGTCCGCCTTGACGGCGCAATTCTTCTTTGTGTTCGTTAGGTACATCCCAGTAGGTATAAGCCCACTGCGGGTCGCGTGGCATCAATACAATCCGGCTTTCACCGTAACCAGCAGGTAAATCTGCTAAAAATTCATCGACATCTGAGAAATCTCCGGCATTGCGATCGACCTGCCCTAACTCGAATTTTGCTGCTTCCACGACTTCCTGAGCCTCCATTGAATGAGATTGATTGAGAGATTTGCTGCGTTCTACTTCTAAAATTGCTGCTAGCAATTGCGATTTACGCATCCGACTGTAACGAGAAACACTATAAGCACTTGCGACTTTGCGTAGTTGTCGCAATGTCATTTCGTCTAACGGTGGGCGCTCTTTTGCCATGATTTTGAACTCCAGTTACTTTCCAAATTGTCCAAATTGTTTTTTCCCCTGGTTACTGATAATTGCGTTTGTCATCCCCTTTATATGGCTGGCTCTCCGATTCTCGGTTTGCCAAATTCTTAATTTTTAAGCGTTTCTTCTAGGTGATTTATTTACTTCGACCCGGAACTTTGCTGTAATTAGCATTTCTTTGGGATCGAAACGCTTTCTCTGTAAATAAATATTAACCAGTAACCCCTGCTAGGGATCAAGGGGTAACAAAGGCGATTTTTGAGGGTTTAACGAATTTATCAGTTTTTCGGGATCGACTAAGTTACGCTTTCATGACATTATGGCTAACTTTAGCTGGAAAAGCAAGTTAATGTCATAAGTTCATGACATTAAGGCTGAAAATGATGTACAAAGCTTTGTACTGCAACGAATATAGCGATTTCAGGATTAAGTTTTGAATTGTGTTGGCATAACCTAAACGACAAGATCCCCGATTTCTAGGAGGATACTGTTGGCTCATGGTAGGTCTGACCCCTCATTTTCCCAAAAAACCTCGTAGGGGCGCTCTTTACCCCGCCCCTACAATCTCATGAAATGACGACAAATCCTTTTGTGCGGGGCGATACCCCCTCCAAAGCCAACGGTATACTAGGAGAAGTCGGGGATCTTAATTTTTCGCTTCGGGATTTAGGACTGTCACCCAAATATCACAATCCACAAAGGAAGTACGAGCAGTAACAGTATTGTGGAAAGGAAAATACTGCTAGCAATTAAATTACGGTCGAGGTCATATTCTTCTGCCAATATTAGACCAGCAAA
>QQTW01004267.1_pt1 | contig 10689 bp, 15 predicted proteins | sample 1904831 | NCBI WGS metagenome assembly QQTW01 (sample SAMN09435610, study PRJNA476489) | Subsurface metagenome, whole genome shotgun sequencing project.
TTAAGGAAGTTTAGGTTTCCAAAGGAGGTCTGGACGTTTACTGACGGATGGATCGGTATAGTTATCTGAACAACTCTTGCAGTGCGTCCAGACTGCTCTCCTAAGGAAACGTGCTACCCTCACTAATAGTTGGAGACTTAGAGGAATCTATTTGCGCTGTCTTTGGATATTTGAAAGATCCATCCAAGCCCGTCCAATAACTTTTGAACATGAACACTCCTCAGATCGAGCCCCAGGCACAATCTACTGCTTGCCCGAATAGTCTGTCCCAAAGAGGAAGAGCAATCAGATCCCAGCATCGACAGGGTTTACATTCAGATCCCAATCGATCTCCGCATCGTCGCCATACCTGAGCTTCAACCACTCATTCGTCTTCTTGAAGTGTCCACAGTCAAACTACCGATCCATCCGTCAGTAAATGTCCAGAACCTCCAACCGGAAAAAGAGTAAACATACGAATCCCTTATCCGCACTGAACGGACTCGGATGCACACTTCGCAATATGCAGTGCTTCTCCTTGTTGATCTTCGAAACTCTTTCGCCCGCCGCTTTTCCCCAAGCCAGGAACACGACCCCGTTTGTCCTCTTCTTCGCTACGGTGTCAATCACCTTTTGCGTGAATTTCTCCCACCCTTTCCCGGAATGACTATTGGGTTCGTGTGCGCGCACAGTGAGGCAGGTGTTCAACAATAGCACGCCTCGGTCTGCCCACGGAGTCAGGAGACCCCCTCTGTTAGGAGGAGCGTTGAAGGATGGGTAGTCCTTCTTGATGGCTTTGTATATATTTTGGAGAGAAGGTGGAGCTGGTGTCGGTGGGCGGATCGAGAAGCAGAGGCCGTGGGCTTGATTAAGGTTATGGTAGGGGTCTTGGCCTACGATGACTGCTTTCACGGTGGGAAGGGGCGTGTGGCGGGACCTGGGTGTGTGCGTGAGCATTAAGGAAGTTTAGGTTTCCAAAGGAGGTCTGGACGTACCATGAGTATACATCTTCCATTGGCGGGTAGATGGTCTTCCCGCTCTCCTTCTCCTTTTTCAAGAACCTCTTCAGCTCCAAGAAGTCCTTGGTCAGTAGCTCATCCTTCAAATGTGCCAACCAGCTTTCATGCAGCGTCTCGATCTCCAGCTTCAGCAGCTCTTTCTGCTCGGCATTCAACTTCTCGAGCCATTTCTCCTTGTCGAATGCTGGCGCCGCAGTGGGAGGGTCGGCAGGGCTGGGATTGGTTAACGAAGATAGGGGCGATGTCTGAGTCGTTGCTCCAGCAGGCTTTGGCTGGGCAGCGGGTTGCTTGAAGAAAGATGTGATGCTCGCATTTGCTTTGGGTTTCTTCGCAGCTTCCGTGGCGACTTCACCGGCCTTACGCTTGAGTGGAGTAGTCATTGGTCTAGGCTGCGGATGTAATGGTGGTTTCAACGAGTGCTAAAAGAAGAGCAGCAGCACAATGGATGGTGCGACATGGCTAGTTAATTAAGGAAAGGAGCTCGGACGCGTTGCCTTCAGAGGCGCGCCAGGAAACGGGCTTCTCACGCGAATTTTGAGCTTGGGCCAACTTTTACCCCTGGCTCCGGCGATTCGGCCTGCGGGATCCCGACAGAACTCACCGGCGGATAACAGTTCACAGATGTGCTTTGCGTCTGAACGTGGTTGGATTCGCGTCTGGTGCGTTCATCAAAATGTATAGTAAATCGGGGGTTGGCCCATAGATTAAGCGACATGGGCTTTATTGACGAAATTAAAGCTTTTGGCAATAATAGAGTCTATCAAATACGCCAATGCAGCTCCCTATGATTTCTTGACGTCATTCCTAGTATGGCGGCCGAGAAAATGTCAAAGCCTCGATATCTGGGTCTCGCAGGCTTGGGGAAAAGCCGGGGCCAATTTCTGGTCTCGGAGTCGAAGAGTACTATAAAGTTCTGGAGGAAGCAAGACTATACGAATAATCGGCATGAGATGCTGTTGGATCAATGCAGTGGGTGACATACAGCTGCTAGTCCGGGTGGTCGGTCAAACAGCATCAAGACTTTGGGCAGGTATTGTTGATTTTTCTGCTCAATGACAGGGTCTCCCGGCTGTGTGCTTATTGGTGCTGATTCATCTCCTGAGAGGTCATAAAAAGGGATCGGTAATAAATGCACGGAGCCAAATTAACACGACCCACGAATGATAATTGGTATTTGCTTTGTGAAGTTCTGCACTCTGTATACTGGGCCCACAGTTATCGTTTTTTCGCAGCCTTTTCTTGCTTCTCGCGCATCGCAGCTCGAGCGCTCCTACTACCTCCAAGTTTGGGACCTTTCGGCTTGTCATCTTCCTTCGCTCTCGGGTCCTTTTTAGTGGAATGCGCCGCTTTCTGCCGACGAGATGATAAAGCGTCCATAAACTCCTTCCTGAATTGCTCGGCGATGCGATCATCGGCCGCTTGGTCGTCATTGGGCATGTCCACATCTGGCTCATCATAAATTTCCACTGGTGGGCTGTCAGTGAGAGTTTACCTCGTAAACCAATTTTACGACTTACATCTACTTTCTCTCATGACTTCATCCACCATTTTATCCCGTTTCACGTCATCGCTATTCCTCCGCCTTCTGCCACGCCATGGCTTACCGTCCCTCCGCAGCCGGACCTTGCCCGTGACCTCCTCAGTTTCCGGCTCGCCCCCTTCGAGGCGCTTCTTGGCCGCTTCTGTCCGAGCGATATTCCTTAGAGTAGCGTCGAGACCAAGATCGATTTCATGAAGTTTTCCTAACGCAGCTGGCTGCCGATGCTTGGCTAAATCTGCCGGTGCTTCGTTGAGGAAGTCATCATCAAATGGCTGATCATTGGTCATGTACATGGACCGCTTTGGATCTTGACGACGTTTGGCTAATTCAGAATCTATATATGCCATCCTTACACCGTTAGCATCTGCGTCTCCGCTCACACGAACTCGGTTGGGGTTCTTCGTACATGTGCTTATCGACGTCTGCCACCTGACCAGTCTGGGGCGCAAATCGATCAACCACGGTTAGAATTTTGTCGAAGCTATCTTCATTCTCTAGGACTTCTTCACCGGGTTGAGGTTCTTCAGCGCTGCGATCTGTGGCAGGCGCATTATTTGTGAACTCGATCCCGCCTCTTCGTCGTTGGGCTGCTTTGCGCCGTCGAAGAAGCTCTGCAAGTGTGGAGTGAGAATCTTCATTTCCTGTTTGTTCCACACCTACTGGCTGTAAGGCCGCTCCTGGTTCGTCGGCCACAGCATCATTGGGGAGGACACTTTTGCTAGCGGAGGGTGATCCCGGAGAGCCGATGTCATGGTCCGATGAATCTGCTCGTCTCCGGTAGAATTTTCGGCGCTTGAACGGTCTTGACACTTCGTCAATGGACTTATCAGTATCAGCGTTGTCCTGCTCCATGACTGTGTGACTCTCTTCGGTTGTTTTCTTCTACGCGAGGGAATGGATGGGATCGAGATCGAGATCGGCCTTGGCGCGTGTAAAGTTGCACCACCGCTTATGCGGCTGGTCGTCTCTTCTTTCCGCCTCTGCTCGTTTACGGACTTCCTCGCCGCGAGCACCTTCCAGCTTTCAACTTAAGACTTGCGCTAAACCTGGCAGAAGCTCCTGAATCGGATCAATCATTGGTGTGTCGGCATCCCTCGAGGAGATGGCGATCATTGCGCCTTCGCCTCGTCGCAAGAAACGAAACGATGTCCTTCGGGGCTTCTTCTTCGTTTTATCCTCACTTCACGTTTTATTTATCATTATTGACCATCGTCCACCAACCGTACCTGCAATACTACTCAGCCGTCGTTTATCCAACGGTCTTGAGCAGCAGATACGGGGTATACGTGGATGATTTGGGTTTCCATAACAAGTTTGCAGCCTTGCGGGCAACTGCTACGCTATGTCTCTTAAGGTCAAGCACCTGAATGGTGATACGACTTTCCTTTTGACCTTCTCCCCTATCGAAGCAAGGCCGACTTTGAATCGTTATGGCCAACCGCCAGGCACCTTCTCCGTCCTCGTCGACCCATGGCTCTCTGGCCCCTCAACCATGTGGCACCCGAAGTTCCTCTTGTCCAAACATACTGTCACATCATGCATTTCGAACCTTTCCCACATCCCAGAACCCAACGTCGTCCTAATTTCGCAAGACAAGCCGGATCATTGCCATGAAGCGACCTTGCGCCAATTGGATCCCACCTCGTCACTGACAAACGTCCTCGCCGTCCCCGCAGCGGCCAAGAAGATCCGAGGCATGAAGCACTTCCATCCGGATCGAGTCCACGCTTTACCCACCTACTCGAGCAAAGACCACGATAGCCTCATCAGGTTCTACATACCGCCACTGAGCCCTGGGGGAGCATCCGGCGAGGCCACCGTCGCCTACATTCCTGCAAAAATGGATGTGTCCGGTCTTCACAATGCAATTGGCGTCACATACCGACCGCCCACTGCCGCACCTCTTCCTGTTCGCTACGTACCTGTATCCGAGCCACCCTTTTACCCAAACTTCAGTACACCCAACCCTCACCGTCATCTTATCAACATGCCACCTACACCTCCCGACTCACCACCGCGACGACCTCGGGCCCTGTCTTGCAGCACCGATCCCTCTATTCTTTCCACAGCTTCTTCTTCTTCCATTCCCCTCTCCCAAACGAGCAGTGTCACCACCGTTTCCTCATCCTCCTCCCCCTTAAATCATTCCACGCACGCCTCTCCGTACCGTCCATCTACCGCCTACGGTCACTCTCAGTCCCCTTCCGCCTCCTCTACAGCCTCTACCTCCTACCGACCACGTCCCGCCAAAACCCTCTCACTCGTTTACTCGCCCCACGGCCTTTCCTACTCACCCCATCTCATCCCCTATGCAACCCACCACCTGGTCCCTCACGCCGCTCTCCCCCTTACTGCTCTTATCCACGGCTTCGACCGCGTCGAGAATCCTTGGTACATGGGGGGTAACGTCAATGCTGGCATCCCAGGTGGTATCGAAATCGCCAAGAACCTGATGGCGAGACACTGGATCGGCGCCCACGACGAGGACAAGGAGAATTCGGGTCTGTCAGTCATGAAGGTTCGGCTGAAGAAATATGGCCTGGATGAGGTTAGGGAGTGTGTGAGAAGGGAGTTTGGCGGTAGAGGGGATTGTGAAGTTCGGGTGCTGGAGTGCGGCGAGGAAATGTGCGTGAAAAGTTGACTGTGGAGTGTGGTTCAGTGGTTCGGAGTTACAGAATTTGAGACAACAAACGACCTGGAAAACGAATCACGAGATAGTGTGGAGGACTTGCTCATTTAGCGATGGTGTTCCGAGTTGTGGTTTGTCTTCGGCGGTCTGAGGGGATGTGTACAATAGCTATGAGGTCTATATGTGATATAGGAAGGATATGATATGGCAAGCTCACGGACGCCATAACACGAAGGATCTGTATTGGATATACACGGGACAGGAAAAAATTAGGGGCAGCCACTGACTTAGTCGTTGAGTACGAGGACTGTACCTCGTCATTACCGTGGTTCGGGAGAGTATTGGCGGACTCCTATACATGTATTCTATCATAGTCTCTCGGCACGCACACGCATCATGACCCCATGACGCTGAAAAGAACCTCTTGTATACGTATTACACAGACCGATTTGATATTGAATCGGTACATCGACTTCACCTACGTCGGAGGAAGATCAATGGTTCAAAGGACTTCGTATCACCAGAGAGCGATCTGTTCCACAGTAATCTAAAGACAAGCTTTCACGTCCTCAAAATCATTCGCGTGTTATGAGAAGGCCATGATTGTTTCACGGTCTTGATGTGTTTTTTTTTGTACAGGAGTATCTGTTCTAATGCATCGCACCATGGGATGACAGCAGAAAGCAGATCCGGAAATTACATGTCTAGTTTGGTTCCCCCGGATGCTCTATAGCTCATCGTGTCCGCTCGGCTCATCGTCATCATCAGCGCCTCCGGAGGGTGGCGCGTCGCCGCTGCCGTACAGTTTACTTGTGATCGGGTAGGCGACGTTGCTGAGCTTCTCTTTCTGCTCTTCAAAGTCCTCGGTTGTGGCCGTGGCGGCGTTCTCCTCCATCCATTCAGTGGCTTCTTTGACGGCTTCAAGGAGCTAAGAGTAGCGTTAATCAAAGTTTTATGTCGATCGGAGGTTACGGAGAGAGCTTACAGTTTCCTTGTCATCTTCATCAATCTTGCCACCGAGTCCCTCCTCATCGTTGGCCTGGTTCTTCAAGCTGAAAGCGTAGTTCTCCAGACCGTTTCTGGCCTGGATCTTCTCAGCCGTGGCCTTGTCTTCCTCGGCGAATTCCTGGGCCTCGGCGATCATACGATCGATTTCTTCCTGTGAAAGACGGCCCTTGTCGTTGGTAATGGTGATACTCTCCGATTTGCCGGTTCCCTTGTCACCAGCGGATACCTTGAGAATTCCGTTGGCGTCAAGCTCGAACGAAACTTCGATTTGAGGAACGCCGCGAGGAGCGGGTGGAATGCCGGTAAGATCGAATTTTCCAAGGAGATTGTTGTCCTTAGTCATTGCGCGTTCACCCTCGAAGACCTGAATCAAGACGACTGGCTGATTATCCGCGGCTGTGGAGAAGATCTGGCTCTTGCGGGTAGGAATGCTCGTGCCGCGGGGGATCAGCTTGGTCATCACGCCACCGGTAGTCTCGATACCTAGAGTCAACGGGTTGACATCCATGAGAATGACATCTGACGTTCCCTGAGCGCCGGACAGAATACCACCCTGGACTGCTGCGCCGAAAGCCACAGCCTCATCGGGATTGATGTTCTTGCTGGCTTTCTTGCCTCCAAAGAAGTCTTCCAACATCGACACAACCTTAGGAATACGAGTCGAGCCGCCAACCAGAACGATATCATGGATTTCGTTCTTTTTGACTTTGCCATCTTTCAACACCTGCTCAACAGGCTTCAAGGTCTTCTTGAAGAGATCCATGTTAAGCTCCTCGAATTTGGCCCGGGTCAACGTCTCGGAGAAGTCTTGGCCTTGATGGAAGCTCTCGATTTCGATACGAGTAGACATCTGAGAAGATAGAGTCCGCTTGGCCTTTTCGACCTCACGCTTGAGTTTACCCATGGTCTTCAAGTCCTTGCTGATGTCGACGTTGTTCTTTTTATTGTATTGCTTGGCGAAATGGGAAATGACTCTTTGATCAAAATCCTCACCACCCAAGTGGGTATCACCGGCGGTTGCCAAAACCTCGAAAACACCGTTGTCGATAGTGAGTAGGGAAACATCGAAGGTTCCTCCACCCAAATCGTAGACAATGATTTGACGTTCGTCACCAGTCTTGTCCAACCCGTAGGCGATGGCGGCCGCGGTGGGCTCGTTAACGACACGGAGTACGTTGAGACCGGCAATAACACCGGCATCTTTGGTGGCTTGTCTCTGGTTATCGTTGAAGTAGGCGGGGACGGTGACAACGGCGTTGACGACCTTTTTCCCCAGATAACTCTCGGCGATGTCCCTCATCTTTCCTAGGACCATGGCGGATATCTCTTCTGGAGTAAATGACCGGTCTTTCCCGCTTACCTCAACGGTTACCACGGGCTTGTCGTTGCTGTTGGTGACACGGAAGGGAAAATGCTTCATGTCTGCTTGAACATCCTTGTCCGCGAATTTGCGGCCAATCAATCGTCTGCAGTTGATCAGTCATCTGCTCGGTGACATTAAAGGGAAAATACCCACTTGACATCGTAAATTGTTCTCCGTGGGTTGGCAGCGTATTGATTCTTAGCTGCGTCTCCGACCAATCGTTCTTCATCGGTGAAGGCGACGTATGATGGTGTTATTCGGTTTCCCTGGTCGTTGACCAGAATCTCGACTTTGCCATTCTGCATCACACCGACACAAGAATAGGTGGTTCCAAGATCGATCCCAATAACTGATTGCAATCTGTTAATGCCTTGATCCAGACAAAGAACGGATTGCTCGGTAAACTACATACCATCGCCATAGTCTTCTCGTAATGGAGCCTGCTCATCTTGTGCGTTGGCGGTCTGAAGGAATGCTAGGGGAGCGACGAAGACGAAGAGGAGGTAGAGGACGGTGGTCCAAGCGAAAGGCGCTGAGCCTCCTCTTGATGGGCCGGCCATTGTGGATGATGTTGTGTAAAGGTAGGGGGCTATGGGAAGTTATGTTACACAATCCAGGGGGGTGACCGTGTCTAGACGACTAAAGATAGCAAGGAGCTGTTGGGATGAATTGTTTGGATGAAGAGCACCTGTACCTCTTATTAAAGGCAGTGAGGTTTTGCTCTGAGGGGAGAAGTGAGGTTTGTAAAGTTGTGTTCAACCCAGAGGGCAAAAAGACTCTTGTAGTCTTTGAAAGAAGTTTCTTGAAGATCTGGCCTTTTCCATGTGGTAAAAAGAAGCTGCCACTTGTCAGGAATGCGAGGCTGCCATTGGTCGCTTGCCAATTCAACTCTGACTGACTAAGCGCTTATCCGACTTTCCGCCGCTCGTCAAACGTCTCCTGATTCTTTGTCCTTCTATTTCTAGGTGTCCAAGCAGACAGACCTACCTTATGCACCTGAAGCCTAATGGGATCGGCCGAGTGATTCACTACTATATGAATATACCTGTCCTTCCTCTAGTGCACATGAGTCATTAGCGCTTCCAACATTCTCATCGGCATACGAAGTCGTGGGGCGGAGGTTCTCTGTTGGAGTTTCGAAGCTTATTTGCACTTCGCCGCTCCTCAAGTGAACAGTTGTACAGTGAGGCCAAGTATCGAAATTTCATATGCGGTTCGTCAATACTTCGTTCTGTCTACGGAATATTTTGCCGTTTGCTGTGCTTGAGTCGATGAAAGCGAAGCCATTAATATTCATCCCGCAGTCACTAAAGCCTACGACGACCAAACAATGCTCAGACTTCTTAAGCTGATCCAGCCTTGAAATTAGCCAATCCATTTTTTTGCATTACCTTGGTTATGCTTATATTCCGTAGTTTCACGGCCCCAGAGCACCGTTCCAGTACTGCCTACCAGCCAGTAATCGCAGGCACCCAATTCAACGTTTACGAGTTGCCGCTCAGTCACGTTCTGATTTGCTCTCCTTCCCACTCCTGGTCCATATTCGCTCTGCATGTGCCCCAGATTATCCAAGGTTGGACCCGATGGTCGCCTTTCCCTGTAGTGATCGAAACCGTTCGACTGCAGCAGGTGAAGCGGTCGAGTATTTGCTCGAACATAATTCATGACAATACCATCACCACATAATTCACGTGACAATCGTCATATCTATTCCAACAGTCCCGCCGCCCCATCCTCCTTGAGGCACTCGAGGACTCAGATCCCGCCAACCGAGCGCTGGATAAGCCTCTGCGGCTTACCATTGCCGACATCTTCCGTGGAGGCGTGCAAAACCCCCTTTCCATCTCCGGCCGACTCGAGAGCGGCAGTCTCCAAGTCGGCGACCGCATTCTCGCTATGCCCGCGAGCGAGACCGCCACCATCAAAGGCATCGAAGCCGACTCAGAACCCACTGAGTGGGCTGTCGCAGGCCAGAACGTCATCCTGCACCTGACGGATGTTGAACAGAAATACCTCAAGCCCGGAGACGTGATCTGCCCGCCTTCAGCACCGATCAAGAATCTCACGTCGTTCACGGTCAAGATCCTGGCGTTTGATCATGTCACGCCGATGCATGTGGAGCTCCACCGCGGGAGATTGCACGTTCCGGGTAGGATTACGCAGTTGGTGGCGGTGCTGGATAAGGGCAGTGGAGCGGTGGTAGGGGGGAAGAAGAAGCCGAGGCTGGTGCAGCCGGGAGCGGTGGCAAGGGTAGTGGTGGAGGTAGAGACGGCGGTGCCGTTGGAGGCGCCGGGGAGGGTGGTCTTGAGGGCCGGAGGAGAGACGGTGGCGGCGGGACTGCTGGAATAGATACGACAGTTGTCACGTGAATTATGTGGTGATGGTGTTGTCATGAATCATGTTCGAGCAAATACTCGACCGCTTGACCTGCTGCAACCGAACGGTTTCGATAAATACAGGGAAAGGCGACCACCGGGTCCAACCTTGGATAACCTGAAGCACATGCAGAGCGAATATGAACCAGGAACGGGAAGGGGAGTAAATCACAACGTGACTGAGCGGCAACTCGTAAACGTTGAATTGGGTGCCTGCGATTACTGGTTGGTAGGCAGTGTTGGAACGGTGCTCTAGGGGCGCAAGACTACGGAATATAAGCATCAGGTGATGCAAAAAGAATGATGGGCTAATTTCAAGGCTGGATCAGCTGTGATCAATGCACACATTGAGCCAAAGGCGGATTTAGGTGAGCGACAACTTGTGAAACAATGAGACGACGAGTTCAGCGTCGTGAGGGCAGTGAAGGGCAAGACCGCACGGGCAAGACCGCACCGTGATCATCTAAGAAGTCTGAGCTTTGCTTGGTCTTTATAGGCTTTAGTGACTTTAGGATGAATATTAATGGCTTCGCTTCCATCGACTCAAGCACAGCAAACGACCAAATAGTCCACAGGCAGAACGAGGTATTGAAGAGCCGAATATGAAATCTCGATACTTGGCCTCACTATACAACTGTTCACTCGAGGAGCGGTGAAGTGCAAATAAGCTTCGAAACCCCAACAGAGTAATAGTGAATCACTCGATAGATCCCATTAGGCTTCAGGTGCATAGGTCTGTTGGCTTGGACACCTACAAATAGAAAGAAAAAGAATCA
>QQTW01004268.1_pt1 | contig 10688 bp, 11 predicted proteins | sample 1904831 | NCBI WGS metagenome assembly QQTW01 (sample SAMN09435610, study PRJNA476489) | Subsurface metagenome, whole genome shotgun sequencing project.
TCTTTTCACACAAGCCTGAAACTCGTCGCAATCTTACATCGCCGATCTTGATGGTAGACACCGTCCGTCGACCTGTAATCTGCTGGTGGCGAGAACAACAAACTTGCCCACCCTCTTTTCCACCTTCCGAAGACGCTGGCCCTGACGGAAACGAAGTTCGGTGATGCGGTATTTGCTCCGTCGACAGGCATAACCAGACCCCAGAGCCGACAGGGACCCCGGTCGTCACCCTAGAAAAGGCAGCCGGGGAAAGCCGAGTTCGTGGCGGGTTTCGTAAGGATGCATGTCGCCAACGCCACCGGCCCCCACACGACAGGCCTCCCGGCCAACGGCACTCGCGGGCGCAAAAAGCCCCCGTCATCGTTGATCCAGACATGAAGGGCGCGGATGTTGATGCCTTCCGTCGCGCTGCCGCGCGAGGTCCGAGCGCCTAATCGATAAACAACCCCGAGGAAAAGAGGCACGTCCCGAAACCAACGCAATAACCCCTGTATCCGCGCCTTCTCGAAGGATCCACGTTGGTCGCTATTCTCGTATGTGTTGACAACATACGACCAGTACCTGATACGCGTCGAGGTTGGGGTGTCGTTAACGCGTCGGCCTCCAACAATGTATATGCCCGTGCAGCGTCGGTCCTCTGCCAAGTTCCGTGACGAAGGCAGCCTCGCGATGCGACGTTGGGCTCGGGGTTCTCCATGATGACCGTGACGGTGAGAAGTACGAGTAGTTGGCCTTTGCTCCGTGGAATAATCCAGATATCCCTCAGCGGAAGCGATGGTGGAGCGACAATTGTCCAACGTAAGATTGTAGCTTGAAATAGAAGCTCCGGGGTCCGTTGATGAGGTGCCCAGGCTTGTTGAGGACGACACCACGCGGTGATGGCGTCAGCTTGCCTTACTGCAACTGCAGCGTCGACCATACAGTCCAGTCCAGTCGCACAGCGTGTCCGACAGAGGAGATGATAACGATTGTTCTGGTCTCGATACGAGCCCTGGCGTTGACGTGCCTATGATTGATGGCTTCCTTTGAGCCATGGGTGTCGAACGGCCAATTGATCGTACGTCGACTGTCTTCCTCGAACTACGCACCAATATCGTCCTCGATGTTTTTGTCGGACGCCCTATTCAGCCGACCTCAAACGGACATATTCAGTCCTCCGAGCTGTCTCCGTCCTGCGCAGTTTGGTGCGGCTGCGCCAGCATCTCCTTCCATTGATCAGCAAACTCTCGCAGCGGTCCGGGGCCGCCTCGGGAAGCATCGATCACGTCCTTGGGCAGTTTATGCGCGCTGTATTGGGGTGTCATGAACCCATACGCTTCGGGGTCGTCCCTCTTGACCAGGCGCAATTCCGGAATGAATTGGACGTGCTCGACGCCATCAGCCTGCTGCTCGTCGGCATCAGATGTCTCTGGAGTCTCCAAGCGGAGCAACTCTAACCAGGAAAAGAGTAACGGATCCGTTCGTGGCGCCCACGGATTGATGTCGATGAGCCATACGCGCTTGTGCGGTGGCGGGATGTAAACGTCAAAGACCAAGTCGGCGTCCGGAAAGGTGTCTACCAGTCTGGAATCGAAAAAGGTCTGAATTCTTAAACGCAGCTGGTCGATCATTGGGAAGAGGAATTCAAAATGGTTGAGATCTCGTTGACAGATAGCTAGGAGCCTGCGTTGTCGGACGAAGCAACGAAATTCGACCGATGGGTTCATCTCGACCCATTTTCGAAGAACCAGAGTGTAGGGGATGTTATTCGATCGAGACTGATCATCTGGTGTTGCGTCTTGTTCATCGTTCTTGTTTTCCTCAGCATCCACACAGCCGTCAAATGCATACTCCAAATCATGACTGATGAAATCAGAGCTCTTCAAGAGCAAATAGATGTCGCTCGGCCTTCGGCATTCCATGGAGTTGGACGCTGCAATCCATGTGGCATCCTTGGGGGCTGACCAGTTGAGCTTGGGCGCCACACTTCCCCCAAGCTCAGAAATAGTCTGTTTGATCTGATCATGAATCTCTCGGAAATGCTCCGACGGATCCAATAGAGCATCATCATCGTCCGAAACTTGTGACTGCTCGTCCGAGTAAACACCGCTGTCGTGGTCGGTCCATATCGGCTGGGGATCGTCATCGGGAAGCACGATACCGTCCTCCCGTAAGTAATCGATGAAGGCATCTGTCAATTCAATAATGCGTGCTTTGGGCGTAATAGACCGATAGCTGTCACGGTCAGCCTGCCTTATGCATGACATGTCTATCCCAGTCAAACGTACAGGTTATACCAAAAGGCATATGAGCAGTGTATGATGTGAGATTTGTGAATAGGTCCAAATGGTAAGACTTTTGGGACCTGAGTCTCGCCTTCAAGTTCGTCATGCTCGTCTTGAGTCTCCACCATCTTGTTCGTTGCCGGTCCAAAGCTTGGAGAGTGCCGAACACCAGAGACAGCTGTAGCACAGGTGGTCCCCTAGCTGACGAAGGAGCGTAGAACTCTACTGTAGCTCAACGATCAAACGCAATGTAATAATTATCACATTTTAGCGGTCTTGTAGATCGTATGTATTCGCTCTTGGTTGTTTCCAGATTCTGTTTTGGTGAGTGTATAGTTTCTAGTGTTTCTAGCAGCCTCAATCATCATTTAGTCACAGAGGTGAGGCGGTAGCCGCGCGCTTATTCGGTAATCGATAAAATTTAGCCGCCAGGAACGACACGCGCCAACCGCGGCTCAATCGAGACATCGCCTCAGACCGCGGTTCGCTTTGTTTGACGTTCCCACCGTGCCCACCTCGCTGATACATCTGTGCCGCCTTCAGACCATGTCCTCAAACGTAGGTCTCTCCACCCCTCGAGGGTCTGGAACTAGCGGCTACGTTCAACGGAATCTGTCCCACTTGAAACCCCGCGACAACTACACTGGTCCACCCAAGGACTTCGATGCGCCGAAACATCGTCAGCGCCAACCGGACCAAGGAATCCTCGAGCATGATCGCCGAAGAGAAGTAGAAGTGAAGGTGTTTGAACTGCAAGATAAGCTTGAGGATGAAGGGTAACTAATCTGTTGTGATGCGCGAACATGTACAGATGCTAACCTTCTCTCACAGTGTCGACGAAGAGGAGATTGAGAGGCAAACATCCGCTCTCAGGGAGACTTTGCTAGCTGGGGGTATGAATAACGATGCGAAGCGAAGAAACTTCAAACCTCACGAGGTGCATGAGCTGGCTCAGGCAAAGATTGAAGAAAGCGAGAAATTGAGACGCGCGCTGGGCATCCGAGAAGACTATCAAGAGGGAAGTCATTGGCAGAGGCAGCAAGATAGGGGTCGAGATTGATCATGAAGATATCACGGATGTGGGTCTTGCTTTGCAAAAGCTCCATATATCGACCAAATATTCCAATGATGATCCAACTGGCCCCAACACCACCTACGTTATCCAATTCTTTCGTCCATAATAGCTCCATCTGGTACGAAGTTCCCTCATAAGTTCCTCTATAGCTTATGCTTCTTCGCTCCCGTAGCCAGCTTCCTGAACTCTTCCTGAGGAACGCCGGCAGCAAATCTGTCAAGACCACCAAACACCTCCGCCATATTGGTCCGATCCAGCATCTCTCTCTCCGGAGCGCGAATCAACTTCTTCACCCCCAAGACGCTATCTCGATTGAGATGGCTGCCCAGACGCTCTTTGATCTCATCCACGACTCTCGCTCGGAAGGCCACATCATCATTGTCCGTTTCAATAATCTTATTCACGAATCCCGTCTGGAGCATTTCCTCTGCAGTGATCCGTTTACTCATCATGAGCGTCTCATTCGCTTTGGCGATCCCCATTCGTTGCACAAACGCCTGGCTGGCTCCTCCTTCAGCGACCAGGCCGAGCGAGGTAAAAGGAGTCAAGAGGAACGTGCGAGGGGTGGCATAGATGAAGTCCGAAAATGCAATCAGCGCCGCGGAAAGGCCGATGACGGGACCATTGAGTCCCGTCACGAGGATCTTCGAATGGGTGTAGAACGCTCGAGTCACATCGAGATTCTTGGCGACGAAGAATTGGAGCCAGTGTTGGCGCTCATCTGTCCCTTCTGGAGGAGATTGGGATTCGGCGACATCGGCGCCTCTGCTTGGTGCTTTAATTGGTGGTCCAGACGGCTGGCAGCCTCGAGGACCTCTTACGCTGAGAAGTAGGGGCCTTTGCCAATTAATAATGTCACCGTCACGTCCTCTCGTTGATCTACTTGGCGCAGGAAGTTGCCTAAGTGGTAGTAATGCGCCCGGCTAAGCGCATTGAGTTTGGTCTTGTTGGCTAGGGTGATGATCGCTAGACTGCCGTCATATTCAAGGGTGATTGCTTCCTCGAGCGACATGATGCAACTGCTAGATGCGATATGGAGGTTCTTCCGTGTAACACAATGAAAGCAAGCTCCTTCTATAAATCATCTATGTAAGACTTTCCCTCCATCCTCGGGGCGCACGAGCCCCTTATACAGTAGGAGAATTACGACAGCCTAGGTTTTACCTCGGCTGATGAGTCAGCACACTCGTCGTCTATCAAACTCTCCTTTCGACACGTCGATCGAAGCTCACTCAACCTCAGCTACAACCAGAAGAATCCTCTTTCCAAAATGGGGGGACCTAACCTCGAGGTCTTCAAGGTGCGAGACATTTCTATTACCTCGATACTCCTCGTCTCAACTTCCCGAAAAAATAACCCAAGATGCTAAAGAAATTTTCAGTTCGGCATGTACATCATGTTTCCCATCGGCGTCATGTACTACTTCGGAACCAATCTCGATAATCGATTCGCCGTGCCGGATTTTTGGCCCCGAGCGGAACAGTCTCATAAGATCCCGTATGAGAAAGAAGAGATTCGAGAAGAGCTCCAGCGGTTGAGAGCTCAGCGATTAGCGAGACGGGCGCGGAGATTGGAAGAGGAGGGGGGGCAAGCGCAGCAGGTGCCTGGTGGTGGTGGTGGTGGTGAATCGGGTGCTGGGACCGATTCTTGATCGCCATGCGTTTGACGAGGAATGTGGAGAAAACGTGTGCGGTAGTGGATGTTCGACATTGGAGTCGAGGCGCAAGGCAGCGTGCGGGATTTTTCAACGGACGATGGTGTTGGGCTCGGATTTGGCACTGGATTCCAACGGCCGAGTATCAAAAGAAGAGTAGGACTCGCGACTTGGGAGATTGATAAGTGGGTATCACGTGCTACTACAAGCTGTTACGGGCGTCTGAGTTGGCTGAGTTGAAAGAAGAGATGGGCGAGGAGTATTACCTGAGGAGGAAACGACTCGGATACTACTCTCCAAGTTGCACCCCGAATGCCGTACGACATCTCCAGTAGAGTCAAATCGGATATCACCGAAGCCTCCCAAATGCGGACAACTCTGTTCCTCTGAGACAAGCCCGAAGTCTCCTATCGTGCTTTTAAACGGTCACCAGCTCCATAAACATGTCTGCTTGATTATGTTCCGTCCCAGTTGTAAAATATTCGGCTTCGTGAATGGGACGGCCACTCCGCAACGGCACTCATCACATTTCGCGAAATGAACGACTTTCTGAAATCACCGTCCCAGTGGCGAAGTAGCCATGGAAAGGATTGTGTTTTGTCGACAATCAATATCTGCTACCAAGCGGACAAGGTTTAGCGGAGTGGATTGAACGGTTATTCAAACCATGGTAGGCGGACAAGCTTAAAGAATATCTGCCTAAGTTGAGGGCCACGAAAGGAAGAATGGTACTTTTCAACTGGAATGGTAGTTTTGGAAAGCCGTCCAATTTGCGAACAGAACAAGAAGTTCGCGAGACTGAGCACTTCGTGACTGGGACGGAACAATTATATTGGGTAAACCGTCGGTCAATATAGGGCCTGTATATTATGGCCCCAAGTTTTCTTCATCGAGTGTGTAGCGTGGCAGTTGGCGTGCCAGTGGGAGTGTGATAATCCGAGTCGTTTGCTCGTTCTCTGAGTGTATGACAGGCAACACACGTTTAAACAACCAGTTTACTCTGGAGTTGCGTCCAGGCATCTTCGTCGACCTTTCCTTGCGCTATGTTCATCGAGATACCTTGTACACTTGACTCCCTGCGCAATTCATCAATAAAAGCGTTAAGCTTGTTGACTGTATCCTCTGATTCCAGATGGACCAGCATCTCTTGTGACGGGACCCAAATGATGTCCGTTTCTCGAGCTTTGAGCTGGAATTTGGTCTCGAGGGCCGACTCCACCAACGCAGTCTTGTTCGGCTCAGTAAGAACCTAAGCAAAGTCACGGTCAACCTGGGCTATCTCCAAATTATATGCAGGAGTTGGTTCCATTGGGTTCTCACCATAATGTCACCGTTCTCATCATCTTCTATTTCTTCCGCTCCGGCTTCTAGTGCTTCATCGAGCACGTCTTCGGCTGTCAAATCCTGTTCACCAGGGTCGAATAGGATCCGTCCTCGCTTCGTAAATATGTACCCAATAGCGGATACCATGCCATCGTGATCTTTGATCACGCTACGAACATCTTGCAAGGTACGCGCCTTACTATCGGTCAGGCAATCGATGATGACAGCGACGGACGAAGGAAGTAGCGCCTCAACAACCACCGCTTCTAACGCTTTACCAGAAGATGACACCCCTTGACCTCGTGCGATCGCCGATTCAATTGACACTTTGGGATAACCAGCTTCATCATGTTCAGATATCCGATCCATTCATAATATTTGCGGAGAATGGACTGACCTTGTTTTGCTGCTGTGATGGCGGCCGCCAGACGAGGATTGTATGTAGGATCTGGGCCCGAGACTATATCCTATGGTCAATTTATGTGACCCTCTTACATTTCGGATGCTGTTGAGATGAACCTCTCGATGCGTGCATCAGCTCCTTAGCCAGGATAGACAAGCTTTTATTCTTCTGAAGGTCCTTCTTGCCCTTGTCATGCTTGATCTTGGACCACCGGTTGTGGCCCGACGGACGAACGGCCGATGTTGACAATTGCCTACATTGTCGACAGACAATAGGCCATGGCCGAAACAATATCATTGCAGGGTTGTACAAGCTCATTATGGTGATGCAAAAAAAATGCAGATGCATGCAGGCAAGCGCAAACTCTTAAGCCGGCAGTTGCCGCCGACTAACGTTTGAGCTTCAAAGCCCTGCCATTTACCGAACCGCCATAACCTTACCACGTCTATTCATCAATCTGGATTGGCCATACCACTGTCTGCTCAATGTCCCAGCGAACTTCTTTCAACAAGAGCAATGGCCACGTGCAAGGACCCGAGCTTGATATCACCAAGCTCCATTCATTACCGTCCGAGCAGCAGGACCTGTATCTGCTGACCTTTTCTTCCGACCTCGTGCATGAAATTGGCTCCATTGATGCCAAAGATGTATCAGCTCGTCAAGGTCATTTCAAACAAGAACTTTTCAAGATCTTATCATTGTCTACGCCAGCCGTCACTCGAGTGGTCAGGAATATCCTAGGACGTGGGTTCGCCCGTTTATTCACCAAAGGGGACCGCAAAGTGCTCTACGAGACCGTCGACGCCCTTTCTCAGATCGTCAATGCGGGAAAGGGTGAAAAAGAGCTGAGGACGAAACATGCCGCCGTACACTGCTTGGGTGAGATCTTCGAAGCTGCCGGCGACAGCGCCATCTCGGTTGCCGCGGTGACGACTTCATCTCTATTGCGGCTCCACAAGGCTGCACAGAGTAACGTTGGGCTACGCAGCTCCATATTCCGAGCATTGGGTAAGGTCACTATCCGCTTGGGCAACTCATTGGACGAGTCCGTCGCTCGAGATATCTGGAAGCTGGCAAGAACCGCGTCATCCACCGAGAAGTCCTTCTTGGTACAGACGAGCGGTCTGTGGTGCGTGGAGCAGTTGGTCCGCCACACGTCGTACTTTGACAATATCAACGATTTCGAGTTGTTGAGGACAACCTTCTTCAAGGCCGCGGACACTTCAGTGTCCAAAGTGCGGTATGCAGCGGCTTCACTGTTTGCTGCCGCGCTCGTCAAGTCATTCTCGAGCGACGTCTCAGCGGAACCACTGCCAAGATTGAAGAAGATCAAGAAGAGCAGTAGAAGAGACTCGGGGGACGCGGAAGATGGAGACGAGATTCCCAGGTCGGACTCAACGGCGTCCAAGAAGCCAGCAGTCCGCGCACGGATGAGCTTTCTGGAGGTGCTCAAACAATTATCGACGCAATATGTTCGGACGTCGACTTCGAACAAAGCAAGAGCTGGCCTGGCAGCAACCTACGTTCGGGTGCTTCAAGAACTCGATCGAGGGACGGTCGAGAGCCACTACATGATGGTGGTCGACAATGTTTTGAACGACGTGCTCGGCCATCCGAACATCAATGGGAACCGTTACCGGCTGCTTATCTCGAGGCAATTTGTGCAAGTCATCTTGGAAGGTGTTGTCGGTCAAACGGTTCTGGGCGAGACAGCACAATTGAACGCGGTCAAAGCATTGGTCAACAATGTCCTGAAAAACTACCCTCAGCTGCTGAAAGAACGCGCGGAGCCGAACAAATACGCAATCACAGGGGCCCTGAGCGCCTTGACAGCTTTACTGAATTCCTTGGGTTCAGCCGCCAACAGCGTTGCGGATATCTGCCGAGAGGGCCTGCTACAGGCCCTGCAACATCCGAGCTATACCGTCCAGGTTTCTGCCTCCGCTTGCCTTCGGTCATTCGTCCTCGTCTGCCCACAAGAATTACTTCCATGTGCGACGGTCTGCATGAACAGCGTCAAGAGAGAAGTTGGTTTGCTCAATACCGCGCGGCAATCACACAGAAGGTGCGTGGGGTACGCCAATGGCCTGGCGGCCGTGCTTAGCACTGGGCCGGAGTGCCCAGTCTACGCTTCGATGGAGGTGAATGCAGGAGTGTTATCTCTCGCGAACGAGCTCCTCAAGGGTAGCAGCAATTCCGAGTTGCGAGTTTCGGCCACACAGATTCAGGTGGCCTGGATTCTTCTTGGTGGCCTGATGCCTTATGGATCGGGGTTCGTTAAGAAGCTGCTACCGCAGTTGTTTCTGCTATGGAAGAACGCTCTTCCAAAGCCGCTCTCGAAAGAAGACCTGGCAAAGCGAAGCTCCTTAGAGTTGAGTTTCTTGACTCATGTTCGCGAATGCGCACTGGGTTGCATGCTGGCCTTTCTGGAGTACAACAGCCGACTGCTCACCCCGGATCTGATCCGACGATTGGCCAGTTTATTGCAGAACAGTGCAGCCTTTCTTCACCATCTTCCGTCTCGAAAGGCCACTGAGGATGTCTCCCAGCGTCTTTCACCTTCATTACAGTTGCACGATCATGAACTTATGGTTCGTCGACGAATTCTGCAGTCATACGCCAGACTGTTGGACCACAGTGCATCAGCGAAGGAGGTGCTGCTGCAAGCCGACATCCTGACTTTAACGACGTCTCTGTTTGCTCATCCGGAGGATCGCACTTCTAGCTCACTCAGCACTTCGATTGCGAACTCTGCCGGTAACTTTGAAACGCTCTGGGACGTTGGGGACAACCACGCATTCGGGGTGACGAGTCTGCTCGAGACAATGGACTGCGACGGCGAGCAAGGAGACTATATCTGCGAGGACCGACCGTGGATGCTAGGGAGGGGTGCTGATGCCGATATTGACCGAACGGTAAGTCATTCCATACGGTCCAGAGATGATGGCTAACCGCCTGAAGCTTCGAACTCCTGTCTGCGGAGCACGTGAGTATGACTCTATCACGCTCTATGTTGGATCGGCAGAGAAGAACAGTCAGCTACCTCGACCACCATCCACCGAGGTGGTTAACGCAGCGATCAGACTGTTCGCCCTCTCGTTCGGAGCCCAGCCGACGAGGGTCCAGGAAAGTATGCTGGAGCAGCTGACCTCCTTTATAACCGCTCCTGAACTGCATCGGGACTTGGCAAGAAAGGCTGCCATTACGATCAATGTGTCCGTGGCCATACTTGGTGCCCTCAGAGCGACCTCTAAAGAGACAAGTGCTGCCCATGGAGACATGAATGCAGCACCGGTGGCAAAGAGTCTTCGAGATTTGCTTCAGGTTAGACTTCGAATGGCTCATCCAAGCCTGACTGACCGTGACAGATGCTCATCATACACCCGGACCATCAAGTACGCAACGTTGCGTGTGAAGCTCTTGGTCGACTGTGCAACGGCTTGGGCAACTCGTTCACTGCGAATGAGATCAACCAGCTGATCGAAACTATTGTTTCAAATAGGGAACCGCATACACGGGCTGGGTGTGCCATGGCTCTCGGTTGCGTTCATTCGCACGTAGGCGGCATGGCGGCAGGATACCATCTCAAGACTATCTTCAGCATTCTACTGTCCCTCACCGACGATCCCCATCCCGTGGTGCACTTCTGGGCTCTGGAAGCGCTTTCCAGCGTGGCTCAATCCGCCGGACTGACCTTTTCCGGCTACGTCTCGAGTTCCCTGGGAACACTGGCTCGACGATATGTGTCCGACACGCACAATCCAGAGATTCCGCCGTTGGTATCTTCAAACCTCGAGTTCGAGTTCTCGACTACGGCGATGATTGCCAGATGTCTCGACTCGCTCATTAACGTCCTCGGCCCAGACTTGCAAGACGCCGATAAAGTTCGGAACCTGATCATGACCGTTACAGCCCAGCTGCAAGAAGAGGAAGACCCCATGGTGGTGATCGGGACACTTCGCTGTCTCG
>QQTW01004269.1_pt1 | contig 10688 bp, 6 predicted proteins | sample 1904831 | NCBI WGS metagenome assembly QQTW01 (sample SAMN09435610, study PRJNA476489) | Subsurface metagenome, whole genome shotgun sequencing project.
CATCTTCATAACGCTTTAACTGCCCTAAAGCCGTTCCCCTATTGTACCAAGCCCAATAAGCATGAGGTTGAAGTTGCAAAGCACGATCAAAGCTAGCAATTGCTTTGTCATAACGACCGCAATCGCTCCAAGTAATTCCCCGATTGTGCCAAACTGTAGAATTATCAGGACTAAACTCTAACGCCCGATCAAAACTATTGATAGCATCTTCATAGCGTCCTAACTTCCCTAGCGCTATACCGCGATTGTGCCACAGCCAACAAGCATCTGGACGAATTGTTAGAGCTTTGTCAAAGCTGGCGATTGCTTCAGTGTGTCTTCCCAGACTACCCAAAGCAAAACCTCGTTGAGATAAAGCTTCGCTATAATCGGGCTTGCATCTCAGCGCCCGATCGAAACTTGTGATCGCGCTTTCGTACTTTTCAGCTTTGATTTGGTGTACGCCGTGATGAAAAAGAAATTCTGCTTCTAAGCTAGGGGTGAGTCTCATAAAATTTTGCATCATACTTAAGGATGATTTTATTCTCTAAGATTCCCAAAAAATGACACCGATCGATCAACAAAATCAAAAATTTCGGATTGAACGCGACTCAATGGGCGAATTGCCTATCCCAAATAGTGCTTATTACGGCATTCAAACTGTGCGCGCTATTGAGAATTTTCCTATTAGTGGCATCAAACCTTTGCCTACTTATATCGATGCTTGCGTCATAATCAAAAAAGCTACAGCCCTTGCTAACAGGGAACTTGGCTGCATCCCTCAAGACATCGCCCAAGCGATTGTGCAAGCGGCTGATGAGGTGTTATCGGGCAAGATGCGCGATCAATTTGTTGTCGATATTTACCAAGCTGGGGCGGGTACTTCCCACCATATGAATATTAATGAAGTTCTCAGCAATCGAGCTTTGGAGATATTAGGCGATCGCAAAGGCAATTATCAACGAGTTAGCCCCAACGATCATGTCAATTACGGGCAATCTACCAACGATGTCATCCCCACAGCAATTCGGATTGGTGGCTTACTAGCACTAGCTCATACACTATACCCAGCTTTAGAACAAGCGATCGCCGCCTTAAATAATAAAGCAGTAGAATTTCAAGATATAGTCAAATCCGGCAGAACCCACCTGCAAGATGCAGTTCCCGTCAGACTAGGTGAAAGTTTCCGCGCTTGGGCGCAAATCCTCACAGATCATCAAAATCGCCTCAAATTAGCAGCAGAAGACTTGACGCGACTAGGTTTGGGAGGGAGTGCCGCAGGAACAGGTTTAAATACTCATCCTCAGTATAGCGATCGCGTTGCTCAAATATTATCCGAACTATTAGATCAACCATTACAGCGCGCCCCTCATATGATGGCAGCAATGCAAAGTATGGCTCCTTTTGTCAGCGTTTCCGGCGCTTTACGCAACTTAGCTCAAGATTGCGTCAAAATATCCCACGATCTCAGGTTAATGGATTCAGGACCAAAAACCGGACTCAAAGAAATTCAACTGCCACCCGTACAGCCAGGATCGTCAATTATGCCAGGGAAATATAACCCCGTGATGGCAGAAATGACAGCAATGGTATGTTTTCAAGTGATGGGTTATGACAATGCGATCGCACTTGCCGCCCAAGCAGGACAATTAGAGTTAAATGTGATGATGCCGTTAATTGCCTATAACTTAATTCACAGTATAGAAATTTTGGGTAATACCATCGCCGCTTTAACAGTGCGCTGCATTCAAGGAATTACCGCAAATAGCGATCGCTGTTTAGCTTACGCCGAAGGTAGTCTTGCCTTAGTTACCGCCCTAAATCCACATATCGGCTATCTCAACGCCGCCGCAGTTGCTAAAGAATCACTAGAAACAGGCAAATCATTACGGCAAATTGTTCTAGAACGCGAATTAATGAGTGCAGAGGAATTAGCCCAAGTATTAAATCTAGAACAAATGAGTGCCATGCAATAAATTTCTTAGTCCGCGCAGGCGGACTTCGCCTGTGTAGACGCGGTTTCCAACCGCCCCATACTTTGGTTGTGAATGTAATATGTACGCGCGAATTCCATTCTTCCCATACTAAAATTAACCAAACTATCTGTATATCTAAATTTATATGAGCAAGCCCAAACCCTGCGTCAGCCTAATTCGCGCCGAATCTTACGAGCTAGAATCGCTTTCCAAAGATTTAGAAACCTTACTAGCCCCATTGGGCGGAATAAAAGCTATTGTGAAAAAGGGCGATCGCGTCTTGCTCAAACCAAACCTTTTAACTGGGGCGCGTCCTGGAAAAGAGTGTACCACCCGACCAGAATTAGTATATGCCGTAGCCAAAATGGTAATTGATGCAGGTGGCAAACCATTTTTAGGCGATAGCCCAGCTTTTGGTACTGCTAAAGGAGTCGCCGCCGCCAATGGCTATTTACCAATAATTGAGAAATTAAATTTACCTATAATCGACTTTCACGGGCAACGCTATCAAACTGAAGGCGAATTTAACCATCTGTTACTCTCCAAAGAAGCAATGGAGGCAGATGTCGTCATCAACTTGCCAAAAGTCAAATCTCACGCGCAATTGACGCTAACTTTGGGCGTAAAGAACTTATTTGGCTGCGTTCCTGGCAAGATGAAAGCATGGTGGCACATGGAAGCAGGGAAAAATAGCGACAGATTCGGCGAAATGCTAGTCGAAACAGCACGAGCGATCGCCCCAAACTTAACAATTCTTGACGGCATCATCGCGCATCAAGGTAATGGACCTAGCGGCGGAGAACCGCGTCAGTTGGGCATTTTAGCAGCGGCAATCAATGTATTTGCTCTCGATCGGGCAATGGTAGATATCCTTGGTGTCGAGCCTGCTACAGTGCCAACAATAGCCGCCCAGCAGCGCTTACAACTTTCTGGGGAACTAGCAGACATCGAATTTCCACTTCTACAACCTGCTGACTTACAAATTCATGATTGGCAGCTACCAGATAAGCTTATGCCGATTGATTTTGGGATGCCGCGTGTAGTTAAGTCTACCTTTAAGCATCTCTACATCCGATTTATTAAAGAACCAATGAAAGCTTATAGGTAAAAATAGTAAAACATTTAACAGTAACTAAGCTCTCTACCCTAGTAAAGTAGTCAAAATCCTCCGATTGCTGAAAAAGCCGTCCTATATTGGCGGTTTTTTTCGTAAAGTTGAGCGATCGCCTATAGCTTTGGGCGCAAGTTGGGAAGAATAAGAAGGTTTATTGCTTTGAGATTGTTTGCTAGCAGACAGTCTTCAGCAAATAACTAGTTAAAATAGTAATAGCAGGGTAGTAGCAACAGAAAACTTGTTTTTTCAATTGCTTCCCTGGGTTGAGTGATAGGTTCGCAAATTTTTATGGATTCAAGTAGTACTCCGTCTGCCAACTCTTCGGCACGATCTTCTCATCGGTTGGCAGACATCATCGGAACAGCGATCGCTTTATTGACGTTGACGTTACCTATATGGGTGACTGCTCATTACTCTTCAAGCCGCGCTATCGGGGAAGTACAACCAATTACCTATCAAGTCCAAAAATCTCCCTAAGCTACATAAGCTTGATTAGCAAAGCAGGCTAAAGCCCGAAGCATAAGGAGGTAGAGATTCTCTTAACCTTTAACCTTTACCCCTTCCCCATTACCCTGCCCTATGGGCATTGTTTCGCGGTTGTCCATTTTAGCCTAGAATGCGTTTCCAGGGGTTACTAGCAACTGCGCCCCTTTAAGCTTTGTCAAAGTGGAGAAATTTCAGTGGATCTAAACCGCATTCCAGCCCAACCTAAACCAGGTTTGATTAATGTATTAATTGAGATTACTGCTGGTAGCAAGAATAAGTACGAGTACGATAAGGATTTACAAGCCTTTGCTTTAGATCGAGTGCTGTACTCATCAGTGCAATATCCCTACGACTACGGCTTTGTGCCGAATACCTTAGCTGATGATGGCGATCCGCTTGATGGTATGGTGTTGATGGATGAGCCAACATTTCCTGGCTGCGTGATTGCCGCACGACCAATTGGCATGTTGGAAATGATCGACGGTGGCGATCGCGATGAGAAAATTCTCTGCGTACCAGATAAAGATCCCCGTTACGCCCACGTCCACTCGCTAAAAGACATAGCACCGCATCGCCTCAACGAAATTGCCGAATTTTTCCGCAGTTACAAAAACTTAGAAAAAAAGGTAACAGAAATTCGCGGCTGGCAAGGTGTAGAAGAAGTTATGCCTTTGATAGAAAAGTGCATTAAAGCTGGTAGCGAACAAGGACGCGACTCAGAATCTGAGACTACATAAATAATCGGTAAATTTTTGTACAAAATAGAGAGAGGAAGATTTAACGTAACTGTTTCTTCCCCTTTCTGTTTTGCAAGCAGAGTTTCAAAGTAGCAAATAAAAACTAAAAATCAAACTTTCTAAATTGAGCCATGAAAATTTAAACTCAAAACTCACTGGCCCAAAACTCAAAATTATATTTATGCAGCGTACACTTCTGTTAGCCAAAATTCACAGTTGCACTCTGACCGCGGCGAATTTGAACTATGTAGGTAGTATCAGCATCGATCGCACCCTACTAGATGCCGCAGGTATTTTACCCTACGAGCAGGTGCAAGTAGTCAATATAGCTAATGGAGAGCGATTGATTACTTACGCCATCGCTGCACCTGCAAACTCTAGGGCAATAGAATTAAATGGAGCCGCAGCTAGACTAGGAATGGCAGGCGATCGCATAATTATTATGACTTATGCCCAGTTCAGCGCCGAGGAGTTAAAAACCTACTGTCCTACAGTTGTTTTGGTAGATGAGCATAATAAAATCAAAGAAGTGCGTCGTTACGACGATTTGCTTGCGCCAGTTTAGTGGCATCGCTATTGTTGATTAAGTGGTAAGTGTATTAAGAAAATCTTAAAAGTTAAGTTAAGTTTAGCTACTCTTATCTACTTGATGGATAATTATAATCATAATAAACAAATTTTTGTATTAAAACTAACATTAACTGATTTTAAAATATTTTTAGTAAAATACTTTTTCAAAAAGTAGCAGCCACGTTGTTAATATGCCCTTGCGCGTAGCCATTAGTTTAGCTTTAAAGCTATTCAGGCTATACTTTGCTGGTATGGAAAATTAACTGTATTCAAGAAAAAACAACGTACAACTAATACCGCAACTAAAAGCCCTTTAAATTAAGCTAATAGCAATAGAGCTACAAGTACCTAAGTTGCTAATACCTGGTAAGAACTGACATTATGTAAGACCTCATGATTAAGCAACCCCGCACCGTTTTAATAATTGATGACTTTCCTCCAGATCGAGAAGTTTATCGCCGTTATTTGCAAGCAGATCTAGAGTACACCTACACAATAGTAGAAGCTCAATCGGCAGAAGAAGGATTAATGTTGTGTGGAACGCAGCTAGTAGATGGAATCTTACTAGATTTTTCTTTACCAGACTTGGATGGACTGGAATTTTTAGCAGAATTAAAAACGCAGTTAGGCAAATTCTCTCCTCCAGTAGTAATGATTACTGGGCAAGGAAATGAAATAGTAGCAGCAAAAGCGATTAAAAACGGAGCAGAAGATTATTTAGTCAAAAATCACATAACTCCCCCGCTGTTGCAGCTAGCAGTACGCAGCGCCATTGAAAACTACAAGTTACAGCAGAAACTACAACGCAGCGAAGAGCGATTCCGTACCTCCGTAGATAATATGCTTGACTGCTTTGGCATTTACACGGCGCTGCGGTCAAAGACAGGGGAGATTGTAGACTTTCGCGTTGACTACCTCAACGTCGCAGCCTTAGAAAGCAATCGCATGACCAAAGAGCAGATAGGTCAAAAGCTAGGGGAACTGTTGCCATCCCACTACCAGAGCAGACTATTTGCCCAGTACTGTCAAGTAGTAGAGACAGGCGAACCATTAATCAAAGAATCACTAACTTATACAGACAAGTTTGGCGATCGCTTGTTGACTAGAGCATACGATCTGCACGCCAGCAAATTAGACGATGGACTAATAATTTCTTGGCGAGATGTTACAGAGCGCGAACAATCGGCAGCAGCTTTAGCAGCAGCAATTGAGCAAGAAAGAATCGTTACGCAAATTGCCCAACAAATCCGCCAGTCGCTCGACCTAGAAGAAGTATTGCAAACAACCGTAACAGAAGTAAGGCAATTTTTAGGGTGCGATCGCGTAATTATTTTTCAACTCCAACCAGGCGGTGGTGGGATAGCAATTGTCGAATCTGTGGGTAAGGAGTGGAAAAGTCTTTTATCCTCAAACTTCTATGATCCGTGCTTTGCCGATCGCTATATCGAAAACTACCGCCAAGGACAAATTTCGGCAAAAACAGATATATATAATGCGGAGATCGATCCTTGTTATGTTGAGATCCTAGCGCAGTTGCAAGTCAAAGCTTATTTAGTTGCGCCCTTAATTCAAGGCGAAGTTTTGTGGGGGCTAATTATTGCCCATCATTGTGCCGCACCGCGCCAATGGCAAAAATTAGAAATCGATCTAATCGAGCAATTATCAACCAGCATTAGTATTGCTATCCAGCAGTCAGAACTCTACCAAAAAGTTCAAAACGAATTAGTAGAGCGCCAACGTGCCGAAATAGCTCTGCAACAGCAAACCCAGCGCGAACGGCTAGTAAGCCAAATTGCCCAAAGAGTAAGAGAATCACTTGATCTAGAAGCTGTCTTCAAGACTACTGTTAATGAAGTTAGGCAATTTTTAGGGTGCGATCGCGTATTTATTTATCGTTTTGCGCCTGATTGGAGTGGCATTATAGTTGTAGAAGCGGTGGAACAAGGATGGCAACCGATAGTAGATGCCTTTGTTGAAGATACGTATTTTAGGCAAACTCAGGGGCAAGACTATCGCCAAGGTCGCATTCAAGCCGTAACAGATATATATACAGCTAATTTGACCCCATGCCACATGGAACTACTTGCTCAATTTCAAATCAGAGCAAATCTAGCAGTGCCAATATTGCAGGGCGATAAGTTATGGGGCTTATTAGTCGCCAATCAATGCTCTGCACCTAGAGAGTGGGAGTCAATCGAAATTGAACTGCTCCAGCAATTAGCAACGCAAGTAGGAATAGCTATTCAGCAAGCCGATCTATTTGCCCAAGTTTCTGCCGAACTTCAAGAGCGGTTGAAAGCAGAAGCAGACTTGCGCGAAAGCGAAGCAGGACTGAGCCTAGCTCTAGAAGCCGCCCAAATGGGAACCTGGAACTGGAATATCCAAACAGGTCAAATTCAATGGTCGGCAAACATGGAAGCCTTATTTGGTTTAGCGCCAGGAGAATTTGATGACTCTTATGAAATGTTTGTTAATAGCTTGCACCTAGAAGATCGCGATCGCGTCCTAGAGGCAATCAACTACTCTATCGCCACAAAAGCCGAATACAACATCGAATTTCGGATTATTTACCCCAATGGTCAAATTCGGTGGGCGCAAAGCAAAGGACAGGTTTTTTACGACGAATGCGATCGCCCCTTGCGAATGGCTGGAGTGGATTTAGACATTACTGAGCGCAAACAAACGCAAATAGTTTTGCAAGAAAACGAAGCGTTATTTAGAGGCGTATTTGAGTCCAATTTGATGGGTATTTTGTTTTGGAATAGTTCAGGGCAAATTACTGATGCTAATGATGCCTTTATCCGCATGACAGGCTACAGCCGCGCCGAAATGCAAGCGGGGAACATTTGCTTTGACGATCTCACCCCGCCCCAATATCGGGAACTAGAAGCTAATAAGTTTGAGATGCATCCAGGTTATTGCCCTCCGGTAGAGAAAGAATACATTTGCAAAAATGGCGATCGCTTGCCAATTTTATTAGGCTGCGCTTTCTTACCAGGAAACCGCGATCGCGGTGTTGCTTTCGTGCTGGATATTAGCGAACAAAAGCAGTTGAAGCAAGAAAAGGAAGTTTTACTAGAAAAAGAACGAGCAGCGCGGGTAGAAGCAGAATCGGCAAACATTAGCAAGGACGAATTTTTGGCAGTAGTGTCTCATGAATTGCGATCGCCTTTGAATGCGATTTTGGGCTGGGCAAGATTATTGCGCACGCGCAAATTTGACGCAGCAACTACTGAACGGGCGTTAGAAACCATTGAGAGAAACACCCAAAATCAAGTGCAATTAATCGAAGATTTGCTTGATGTCTCGCGGATGACTCGCGGCAACTTGCAACTGACAATGGCTCCCGTAGAGCTAGCTATAGTTGTGAAAACTACTATTGATAGTGTTAGTCCAATGGCTGAGGCTAAACAAATTCAACTTAGTTCTAAAATCGAACTTGCTGAAGCTCAAATATTAGGCGATCTCAGTCGCTTGCAGCAAATTATTACAAATTTGGTAACAAACGCGATTAAGTTTACTCCCAATGGCGGACGAGTAGAGATTTGTTTGCAACAAGATAGTAACCAAGCCCAAATTCAGGTGACAGATACAGGTAAAGGAATTAATGCAGAGTTTTTGCCACACGTATTTGAGCGTTTTCGGCGCGTAGATAGCTCGACAACTCGCGCTCAAGATGGACTAGGCTTAGGGCTTGCGATCGCAAGTCAGCTAGTAGAATTGCATGGTGGGACGATTTCTGCCCAAAGTCGGGGCGAAGGATTAGGAGCAACTTTTACCGTTAAGTTACCAATTCTTACTCAAACTAATCTAGATAGCGATCGCGCAAACATAGAAACGCAAGCTCCATCTCCTCTAACTGGCGTGCGGATCTTAGTTGTCGATGACAACCTTGATAGCCTAGAATTTATCGCCTTTGCTATCAAAGAAGCTGGCGGGGAAATCAAAACTGTCGCCTCTGGATTGGCAGCATTAGAATTGTTGGCGCAGTTTCAGCCAGATGTTTTGGTTAGCGATATCGCTATGCCAGAAATGGATGGCTATGAGCTACTGCGGCGAATTAGAGAACAAGGTAAAGCAATAAGTGCAATTGCTCTGACTGCTTTTGCCAAAGAAGAAGACGAGCAAAAGTCTCTAAATGCTGGTTTTCAGTATCACATGACTAAGCCCATTGAAGCCAAAAAACTAATTGCCGCGATTTCTAACTTAGTTGCAACCTCCAATTTAGAACTGACCGAGCCAAGTTGCAAGTAGACGGCACACCACATTTACATCAAATTAACTCATGATTCACAACGAAGCGATCGCAAAAGAAACAGTCGATCTAACAAATTGCGATCGCGAACCTATCCACATTCCTGGACTTATTCAACCTCACGGCGTTCTTTTAGTTTTGCAGGAACCAGAACTAAAAATTATCCAAGTTAGTGCTAATACTGCATTGCTATTAGGGCGAGAACCGCAGCAATTGCTAAATACCACGTTAGAAAACTTGCTTGATGAAAATCAAATTCAGGCTATTTATCAATGTTTGCAAGCTGATTTTGAAAGCGTCAACCCTTTAAAAATATCTATTAAAGCTCAAGATAAAATTATTTTTTTTGATGGTATTGTTCACAGATTTGACGAGAACTTAATTTTAGAATTAGAGCTAGCTAAAACCGAAAAACCTGTTGATTTCTTAGGATTTTACCGTTTTGTTAAAAATACTATTAACAAGCTGCAAGATTTATCAACAGTAGAGCAAATATGTCAAGAAATTGTTAAACAAGTTCGCAATTTGACGCAGTGCGATCGCGTCATGGTCTATCAATTGGATGCAGAAGGCTCTGGCTGTGTAATTGCTGAAGATAAGCGATCAAATTTAAAACCTTACTTGGGATTGCACTATCCAGCAACAGACATTCCCAAGCAAGCAAAACAACTTTATACTCTCAACTGTTTGCGGTTAATTCCTAATGTTGATTATCAAGGCGTAGAACTTATCCCGCAGCTTAATCCATTCACTAATAAACCTACAGATTTAAGCCTAGCGGTGTTAAGAAGTGTCTCGCCGCTACATATTGAATACTTGCATAATATGGGCGTGGCGGCTTCAATGTCTGTGTCATTAATGAAAGAGCAGCAACTATGGGGATTAATTGCCTGCCATCATCACGAACCCAAGTATATAAGCTATGAAGTACGGACAGCTTGCGAATTTTTGGGTAAAGTCATGTCGATGCAATTGGTAGCAAAAGAAGAAAACCAAGACCTCGACTACAAAATGAAATTGAAATCGATATTATCACAGTTTATCGAATCAGTTGGAATGCAAAACACTTTAGTTGAGGGGTTAGTAGCACAGAAAGAAAATTTGTTAGAACTAGCTGGCGCGCAAGGAGTGGCAATTTGTTGGGACGATGAATTTTTTGTTGCTGGCAAGACTCCAAATCCTACCCAATTGCACGACTTACTACAGTGGATAGAAACAAAACAAGATAACCTATTTCACACCAATGCGCTTTCTCAAGTTTATCCGGTTGCTGAGAGCTACGCAGACATTGCTAGCGGATTGATAGCGTTAGCAATATCTAAACTAAATAAAAACTATATTTTATGGTTCCGCCCAGAAGTAATCCAAACGGTTAATTGGGGTGGCAATCCAAATAAACCTGTTGAGGTAGACAAAGACGGGGGATTACGGTTATCGCCGCGCAAATCTTTTGAATTATGGCAAGAGACTGTTCAAGCTAAGTCTTTAGCTTGGAAACCATGCGAAATTGGCGCAGTTTTGGATCTAAGAGGAGCAATTGTCAGTATTGTTCTGCGTCAAGCTGATGAACT
>QQTW01004270.1_pt1 | contig 10686 bp, 10 predicted proteins | sample 1904831 | NCBI WGS metagenome assembly QQTW01 (sample SAMN09435610, study PRJNA476489) | Subsurface metagenome, whole genome shotgun sequencing project.
CTGATGCCTTGCCTGGCGCCAGAGACATTTTGTCTCCCTACGGGAATATTAGAGTCTATGAATGGGGTCCAAAGGCCGGTCCGAAGGTGCTACTTGTGCATGGTATTAGCACTCCCTGCATTGCGTTGGGCGATGTTGCACACGGTCTTGTTGATAAAGGCTGCCGAGTGATGCTGTTTGACCTGTATGGCGCTCCCTTCTGATCACTCGAAACTGTTCGAAATCCAGCTTGTTGGGTACCAGACTTGTAATTATTGACCTTTGTGATAGATTTGGCAGAGGCTTTTCTGACAATCCGGACGACCTTCCCCAGGACTCTCGTCTCTTTTGCTCCCAGATCCTTACATGCCTGGCCTCTTCTTCTCTTTCGTGGACGGGAAACTCGTCCGGAAGGTTTGCGTTGATTGGTTACTCTCTTGGTGGCGGCATCGCAGCATCTTTCACTGCTCATTTCCCTAGTCTAGTTTCATCCCTCGTCCTGGTTACCCCTTCAGGCCTTCTTCGACCAAGTCGAGTCAGTCTTCGAACCAAATTTCTCTATTCGCAAGGAATTCTACCTGAATCAGTGCTCGCATATCTCGTTCGCAGACGACTGCAGGGGGTCTTTGCGCCGCCACAATTGTCACAATCGATCAAGCTGGAGAGCAGATCAGTAGAGCCGGTTGAAGCGGAAGTGCCAGAGGATGAGCTGAAGTCCGCCACTACGTTGGCAGAGAAGCGTCCAGAACTCACTCCAACAGATGTCGTCCACTTTCAGATTCAGCATCATCAGGCTTTCGTCCAAGCCTATATGTCTAGCATGAGACATGGCCCAATTATGAAGGAGCATGCAACATGGAAGTCTATCGGTAGAGAATTAAGCACACAGAAGAATGCTGAAGGAGAGATGTCGCCCAGTATTAGGCTTACTCACAGCAAGGTGTTCATCATCTGTGCAAATGAGGATACCAGTATTGTCAGCAGTGATCTGGTGTCAGATGCGACAGACGCGTTCGACGGTAACGTCGAGTTCCGACATTTGAACGCCGGGCATGATGTACCGATTTCAAAGAGCAGGGAGGTCGTTGCTGCAATTTGGGAGTTCTGGGCTGGCTGAGTCATACTCTCTCCCTAGGAACATTGGACACGGGACAAGCTCAGGAACGACATATTACAGCAAACGCAGGATTCTCTCTGGCGCCATCACTGAGCAAAGTAGATAGATAGAGGATGCCACATATGCGGTCAGGTTTGTACGTTGGCGTGTGCAGCTCTTGGAAGGTTGGAACATCATTTAACCTCATAGGAGCTTGTGCCGCATGCATGGCAGCTATGCTTTCCGGTTCAATTATATCTCTGCAGAATCTATCTCAGAGGGAGAAGGGAAAGGCTAATCTAGTAATGGGCGGCCTGCGGAATCACGTGATACCGGCCTTGGCGCTAGGCGCGGCCTGCCAAGGCCGTATGCTAGATCACCCAGGCATTCAATCCAGGTCTCTTCAAAGCTAGGTACATCCTCCACAAGCAGTGTCCTCATTGAGTAAGCTCGATAAACGAAAGATAGCATGTTATCTAGCAAGCCTGATTGTTGGTTCTAAGCAGCTTAAGGAAGGTATGTATACCATGATACCACATACAAACCGACGTTACGTACTTGGTCGCTAACCTTTTCAGGTCAGATGACGAAGACGGATGCTGGCTGGCCAGAAAGAAATCACGGTGCTCACAAGGTAGTGTACGATATAAGGGAGCGACCTCATTCGACGTCAGCGAGGGACCGATCGCAGGAGAGAGTTGGCATGAGGATATCTAGCATCTTTGGCCACTTTCAGATTGACATGATCAAACGTCTCGGTGTTGCTTTGCCTATACAAGCTCTAAGACTTCAAGGTTCTAGGTTTGGCCAACTATCGGCGAACCACTATCAGATTTCCATGAACAGCAAGAGCCTCTGTGAGAAGAACACCATTGCTGAGTACATTCACTTCCTAGCCCAGTGTGTATTCGAAGTGCCGCCTGCCATAGAGTTTCTCGCATCGTCCACGATGTTTTTGTCGGTATTCTGTTGCATGAAACTGTTGAGTTCATGGATAGTTGTCTTCCCATCAGGACCGGCATCATCAGTCGCGAGTCGAACGACGCGGCTTTGGTCCGACGCAAGGTACTCTTGAATTGGGGAGCTTGACAGCACCGTGGTAAGATTGGCGGACCTCAGGGAGGTCTGAGCCTGCCCATTGCTAGAAGCAAAGGTGTGAGCCTTAGACTGGAGTTTCGGGATGGAACACCTACTTGGCATGCCCGTTCGCTTGCGGCGACATATTCTCGAGTCTCGACGAAACAGGGCCCTTTGTATAAAGGTCGATTCGCTGGGAGGAAGGTTCAGTCAGGGTGGGTGATTGGGAAATCAGTGAGAGATTTGCTAATTTCAGTCTGCGAAGACTGGGTTTGCAGGCGAGAGGAGAGAATGATGCTACGAACGGCAGATTGTCTTGATAAGGGTTGCAGATGGAGAAGGCAGAAAGTCGGGAAAACCTCGAGGTGATTCTTCTAATCTTGTACTCGCGGAAGCTCAAACAAATGCATGTCGGTGCAGTAGTGTAAAGTACCAGGTTGTGAAAGGCAGAATTTAGGTCTACCATCAGATCAGGTGTTACAGGATGCGCGGACACGACTGATTGGGCCCTCGAGGTATGCAGGAGAATGGCTCGGGATGACACTGGCACAGGCTAGGAGATATCTAGGCCTGTCGACTCTACGCCATCTTGAGCAGGCATCTGGCCTATCATGCGGTCTGTTGCAGCAGAAGTGTGCATAGCGATCACTTACATTTGATGAAGCAACATCGTCGGGATGAACGTATCAAGCCTAACCAGGGTATTGGACCTAGTTAAGTCCAGAACCATGTTTCGTAATCGCCTAACCTTCCAGGAATGAAGTATTAGTGTGCGTTGACCTTTACTAACTACTTTAAGGACGTACCCTGGGTCGGATCCCACGGATTGATAGTTGACTGGTCTGGTAACTACTACTACTGGCTTAGCTCAAATCATAACTTTCAGCAACCCTTTACCCCATTTGTATTAGTATTCTCATCAAGTGCACTGTTTGCCCTCCGAGTCACTCTTCTGCCGGATGCTGTAGTACTACGAAAGCTGGTACTCGTAAAACCTGCTCTGCACTGATTATTTGGGGTCAACGGTCCTACCAATAGACTAGTACCCAAGACCTTCTATTCCATAATCCATGTACATTTGGCGCGTCAGTGCCTCTTATCGTAGGTTGGCCTCTCCTCATCTTTCGATCATTGCTTGAGGTTGCTGATGAACTTGAAGTCACATTGACCGGATTGTCTTGCATGCCATGAGGCGGCACATTTACAGCCTCCGGTTTAGGTGGCTGAGTATAGATGCAAGAGCGGAACGTCAAGGGGACGCGGTGACCAGTGATATCTAGAGGCTGCGTTTTATCACGAAGTGTCGCCGTTGCTATCACTGAACTAAGGATCGCGGACCTGGAACCGGGATCGGCAGTTCCTGCCAGGCGGAAATGGCTTCTTGGCAATCAGCAAGCAATGACTTGTAGTGGTACTAAGTACTACTACTCAGCACACAATTGCTGCCACACAAGTGCTGCCGTGGCCCACTTAGTTCTTCCTGTACATCTCTATTTTTACCACTTGGTCTCTGTTTGACGAGGATTGCATTGTAATACTCCTGCACCGTGATGTATGTTATTGTGTATGCGTATCTCATAAAGCATATCTTGTGACCTTCAGGCTCCAAGAGAAGTGGTTTAGCGTCTTGATAGACCTGAACCGGCAGAAACTGCTTAATTCCTTAGGCGTTGGAGCAAAGCGAGTGATAAATCCACTCCAGAATTGAAATTTAGCTCGCCTGTTCGTGAGAGACAGCATGTACTGTGCCACAACATACTCCATGTAAATCTCGAACTACGTTCTTCTACCGCACCCACCCTGAGCGTTGGTCCTACTACGGGGGGTGCATGAAGTATTGTTGGCCTGGCGCTAGTTTTTGTCTAAAACGCTGAGTTTGCAGAGCAGCTAAGCCCAAAGATAATCAGATAGAACTTTTTAAGTCTTTGATTGGTCTATTCTAAATCAAGCTCTGTAATGACGAATTAAAGCATTGTGGCGTCAATACCAAGACTAGCTGTTACTAGCATCGGCCTAACATCAATTATGCCCCCCCCCGTAGTAGTACGTTATAAGTGATGAAATCTTATTGGATTGCAAATTGCCTTAGCTATGTATCCTTCTATACGCTAGACAAGCTTATGGTTAGGCTAACTCGTATAACAACTAGTACTAGTAATGGGAATTAAATGCTTGGCATATAAGCCTCCCGAGACTCGTTCCTCTCCTACTAATAGTACTCGAGTAGTTGGTGAGTTTCAATGTATATCATGACAGGGAGAAACCATTGCCCATAAAGTATGAATCCAGAATGACGGAGTGCAGCATTATCGTATCATCGCCCCATATCTACGCCCTTCGCTTCACCAGGTCGTTGCACAACAGGAAGCAAACCGCTGCTTCATTGGCCTCTCCCATCGATCTAGACTTCTCGATCCTGAGGAATATATTCAATGAGCCGGAGACGATTGGTACGATCTTGGTCATAGCATGACGAGCTGAGCTCATGAGCAGTGTACATCCTCGCCAACAAACAATTACAGACCGGAAGCAGAAATTTTTGGGCTGTGCAACCTCACTTCCACGCCCAGTGGTGGATTGTGCTTCTTCAGGTTTCCGCACCGATCATCCCTCAGGGCACTACAAAGTGGACTCTGCGCCGATTTCCGCCGAACAAGGATGAAAGTGATTGTGTGATGGCACTGACGTACGTTGGCATCATCGGTCATAACTTTGACGTTCTGAAGACAGTCTCCGAGATTGGGTCTTTGGAAAGGTAAGACAACATGACCTCCGGGGGATGAAGGATGGTTTTCTAGATGACGAGAACCTCCCATCCCTAGGCAAGTTGTTGAATAGAGAATTTTCTACAGGGGAAAGAAGGGCTACCTGTGCATGGAATAGAAATTTATCGGCAATACTGACAGAGCTTAGAGAACAGCCCAAAGCTCGTCCTCATGACTTCATTCGAATGACCTTCGTTCTTTGCGGAATTCGGACACTTTCATGAGAGTAAAAGTCTAGTTTCATGATTGTGTTTCTGGACACTCAATGTATCGAGAGCTATCGATCTCATTTCATCGCTTTCTGAACCGCCAAAAAATGGTTACCAAGCCATCAAACCAATGCTTGAGACCGCAAAGGCCTGTCAGTGATGGCTGTCACACCTCATCGTGCGCGACTAAAGCCAAATAACACAACCACACCTATCAGATATGCCGTTAGACCACAAAAGGCAGACCTGGAAACCGCTTGGAGCTGAGTCGAGCAACTGAGCTAGCTGCTGCTTTCGAAACATGTGGCGGCACAACAGTCTTCCGTTTGCGATTTTGCCTGTCTACAGTATAAAATCTTGCGCACACTCGCTTTCTTCGAGTACGGCATACATCTGTCATTCCGTAACGTGTACATGATTTCATGGAGGGCGATGGGCAGAGCTGCAGTGAATGTGGTCTCACACAGTTTGGTGGCATGACTTTACCACAATTGGAGCAATTAGCAAGCCGGTGGTTGTGAAGAAGAGAGATTCATATGCTTGAGGACAGCTTAAAACCAGCTTTGCTGTCGAAAGTGCGCAGATTGGATAGACTGACCAGAAATGACTCTTTTGCCACGCCCGGTTTTAGATATCAATTGCGGTGAAAAGAAGTACATATGGTGGCCCGACGCTTCTAAGTATTTCTGCGCCCCACTGGAATGGCCAGGTGCGGGTGGAGGTATGCAGGTTTGCCCGCCGGATTCACATTTGGACTTGGGCAATATGCAGCAAGGTGTTGAAAGAAGGATTACCAATCGATAGCGACGATCGTGATTTGACGAATGGCACGAAAAACATGCACGGCATAATGATGCCGATCAGGGCAGATATTGTCTTCTCTCTCTCTCTGCACTCGCCATTTGGCCACCCAGAGCACAAGTAAAATCTTTTCAGGTTTGATTGACTATACAGACCTCAAGCTTCTTGTAGACAACGGCGCTGATGTTCAAGAATTGCCATGTTGATCTTTGGGAGAGCTTGTGAGATCAGGGTAGGGTCAAAGTCGTCTCCAGGGCTGCAAATAGCATGGGCAACCCTTAACGGCTGGCTGGCGGATCGGGATCCCTCAGATCCTCGTTTGACAGCAGCGTTTTTGTAGTGACACGGAGCTTTAATTCGACTTCCCAACATCAATGGTGGCGTGAACGAATCGTCTGAGTATTGCGTCTTGAATACCGAGTACGTAAGGGAGACAGTGATCACCATCACCAGCACCAGCACCAGCACCAGCACCATCATGAAGCTGGTTTTCGTTTTTAACATTGGGTGGGCTTAGGTGCGTCTTTAGCCAAGACTGTTGGTGCTGATCTGGCCAACCATTGAGCTTCCCTTCGTAGCCAGATGCGACCCGTTTTTGCCTGCTTCCCACCAATCCCCTCCACCGCCTCTTCACGACACTCTCTGTCCCCTAGGCGTGGTTGCTCACCACATCCCTTCTCTTTACCATAAAGCTTAGCCCCGCGTAGACCAGTTGAGCCAGTTGTGTTCTCTCCTCAAGTTCTGTTTGGCGTCGCCGGTGGTGTGCATTCAATTGGCGTGCATCGGCTTCTGACTCCGGGCGGCTCAATTTCCACAGTGCATACGATTATGCAACCATAGATCGAACACCCACCAACGCTTCCTGCAGTCACCTCTCCACGAGGCCTCCACTCTTTTTCCCAGGATCCTTTTCTTCCTGTTCATTCACCTATTGACACGAGACCCAAACCCCGGCCCCATCCTCTCAACAGTCCTACCCTCCTCGCCTAGGTTCATTTGTGTTTGCTATCAATACCTGGAGGGGATTCGTCCGAAACGTCGAGTCCAGCCTTCTCGGTAGACTTCTTAAAGCGCAAGGCTGACCGAGCATACCGCTCAAGGATCTCCCACCGCCAAAGCATCTCTCCTCTGCCTGACCGATTGCTGAGATCTGAATATACATATCATGCGGCTGTCGTCTCCTGGAAGTGTACTAGGAGTACGATATAAGGGTTGAAGGGCAGGAATACAATGGCGTCTCAGTGGCCGCCCTCCCCACGTGTGGAAGATGAAGAATCAGCACTGAAGAACGAGGTCACTTATGGGTCGGGAGAGAAGAGTAAGACTGAGTTTGAGGAAGCCCGTTGTCGGGGCAGCGTCGACCAGTGTCCAATTATCCTTGACAGCAATCATGAGATCGAGTCGAAACGTGACTACACATCAAGCACAGACAATGACGGTGAAAGCATTAAAGGTCAATCTTCAGACGACAGTTATGGACCTCTTACTCCACCAGATTCGAAAGCTGGTCGAAAGCATTCCCAATATCCAGCAGCTCCTCCCAATTCCCGCTCTTGGCCTGACAAGGTGGCTCCCTCTTTGACGACAGCCAAGGAGCCTAAGAAAGAGGTCACATCTCGTGGGCGTCCAGACATGCCGCGAATACAGACTGATCTTGATGGTGATCTGCAGGGGATGATTAGTGGCCGGAGACGAGCACCTTCACCGTACTCGTACACAAAGCCAGAGATGCCTGCAAAAAGTGACACGTCCAAACGATTCTCCGGCAATACGTTCCTATCGCCAGAACACATCGCTCCTAGTCAGTCAATCCCAATAATTGGCAGCCATAAGCGGCATTCCTCGGCCCGGCCACGATCGAAGCCTAGGTTACAGAATGATTCCGACGAATCATCAGATGGTGAAAAAAGACAGCGACATCGTTCCCGACACAGGCCAGCACGTGAGACTTTCTCGCAGCCTCTGTCTTCAGCAGAAGATGTATCGGGAGCGGAGAGAAGACCTTTTTATCATGGCTACGCTCGAACAACCACAGATAGATCGTCAAACAAGGGTTATAGCGCGGACGTCTTGCATCATACTGATTCAAATGATCAACGAGGCATGCGGTTCCACAAGGAATCACCTCATACATCGTCAGCAGAGGACTCAAGGTCCAAGACCCGTCCGGGGTATTTTTCAAGGGCAGACAAACGTCTCTCCACGGAATCCTCGCACGCCTCTTCTCCCGAGGAAGACAGGACCCGTCGCGAAGACTCCTGGCGTATGAAGGAGCCCGAGGTCCAGAAATCGAAGCATGGATCATCTAGCAGAAGAGAGAGACCTCGACTGGATTTGTCCGGCCATCAACATTCATATCACGGTGCTCCTAACGAGGAAAGACACAGCAGTGGTAGACATATCAAGCACGGCAATCATGTCCTCGAGGGCCGACACTATCTCGAGCCTTCGGCACTTCGCTCACCTAAAGCCATGGAAGAATATTTAGACAAAGCGTTCAATGATAAGAAAGGCAGACCGTACAAAGAATCACCCCATCCATCACCATGTACCTCCAGTCGAGGCTCGCCTCCGCAGTCACCTCCACGAACACCACGTGTCGATAGGCGATCGAGGGACTATTTCTCCTTAGGAATGCCTGATATGTTATCACCGTCGGAGGCTGTGCGCCCTAGAGCTCCCTCTCGTAGCGAGAGCCAATACAATCAGATCAAGCCTCTGGCAAGTGTGCTTGGTGGTGGTGGTGCGAGAGCTATGCCATCTCTATCACGGTCTTCTACGTCATCAGCAGAAATACATTCGAGCGGTATTTCTAGTAAGCCAGCAGCTGGGCGCAGATCTCGCAACGCTTCACCTGTTCGTGATGAAAGAGGACCGTTCTCTCGACCAGGACAAGATCATGCGAAAGGCTTCCCCAAAATTGTGAGGGACGAAGAACGACTTGATTCGCAGCCAGTTTTCATATCTGGATCGACGTCTCACACCTCACCAGCGATGGGATCGTTCAATCGCTCCAATACCCGAAGTGGCTCGTTCGCTCAACTGCAAGTGGAAGTCCCTCGTTTGAACCACAGAGCGTTTTCCTACTCTGCTCCTGAAGATGCTCTTCATCTTCGCCAACCAAGCTCGGCAAGACCAGCACAGTTGCATTTCAGTCAGCCGATAACACCAAACTCTGCGCCTCTACCTGCTATGCCTCAGCTGCCTCGATCTCCATCATCGTCAGAAAAGACCCCTCGACAATACCAATCATCGGAGCTTGCGCCTTGTCCTCGTTCAGTGGCACAAGCTGGTTACTACGATTGGTATACAGTCGTGGGCATGTCTCAGCTGGACATCTGTCCGTCGTGTATGGTAGTACTTGGCGCTTCACGGTTTCGAGATATGTTCATTCCTAGCACCTCCAAGGTGCCTGGCCAGCGAATTCTGTGCGACTTTAGCAGACCTTGGGTCAGGCATGCATGGACACAGATCATCAAACAACGTCGTAGTAGCCTGGAAATGATCTATCAGATCATTCGTAACTCGGAGACGACGAAGCGTTGTCCTGGGAAGGGCAGCGATGTCAGAGCATGGTATCGATTACCCGACCCACAAACCGGCAACAACATTCCGAACTTCGACGCCTGTTCGGAATGTGTGCGATCCGTGGAAATCATCTTCCCACAGCTGCGCGGCATCTTCAAAAGATCGGGTGCATTGGTACAGGAGAAAACGTGCGATCTCAACACGCAAAGTGGACGACATGATAGTTATCTGAGCCTTCTCGATGCAGCAGCTCTGCAGTATGATGTCGAACGGCTGCGTGAACCAAACATCCAGGCCTTTGCAGACTTCGCTCGTAAGACTGCTCGCGTGCGTGAATGCACGCGTGATGATATGGTGATGGTACAGGTCTGGCATTTTATTCCCAGTCTACCCGAATTTACCATCTGCGAAGAATGCTTCGATCAAGTTGTCTGGCCTGTGGCAGATCAGCCCATTGCCAGCAGGGTTAATCGCACGCTTCAGCTAGTACCTGGTGCATACCATAAATCCGGCATCAGTTGTCAACTGTACAGTGAACGTATGAGGAAGATATTCCTTGAGGCGGTGAAGTTTGCAGATTTTGAATATCTCAAGCAAGTCGCCTTAAGGAGGTACGGTGTTGAAAGACGGTTGCAGGAGAAGCACAAGATCTTGATGAATGATATGGCAGCAGGGAAGGATCGAACGGGCGAGTTGCAGGCGAACATCGAGGAGTGGAGGAAATGGGAATAATTGAATGAATGAATGAACGAACAAGCAAATCGGGGAATTTCTCATGAACAAAATCACCGAGGGAAGTTACGACTATGGCGGACACGGGCTCCAAAAGCTTTGATAGGATAACAGTCACTATTGAATTAATCAAGGGGTTTTCTTTTGTGTGGTTGAATCACCCAGCTTTGAGGCTGCCACTGAGTGGTACAATTTCTTATACGCTCGGCTGTTCATGTAATGAGACAGCTGGTGCTTATCATTTCGTACTGTGTTGAAGGTAGACCCTCTGAACACAGCCAAAGCAGAATCATCACCATCTCACTTCTCAAGCTACTTGATAACCCCGTACTACTATCTATCCCCTCCGCGCCCAATGCCGCTATTAGCGTAAAATGCCCAAATTAAGCTTTTTAAGCTGCATTCGATCTACGCAGCCCTCCGCAGCTGGCTTTGCTATTTAAATTTCAACCACGAACAATGCTACGACCACAGCGAAATATCCAGATCCCTTTGAGAT
>QQTW01004271.1_pt1 | contig 10686 bp, 9 predicted proteins | sample 1904831 | NCBI WGS metagenome assembly QQTW01 (sample SAMN09435610, study PRJNA476489) | Subsurface metagenome, whole genome shotgun sequencing project.
AGGCTCCCTCACTGATATTCAGATACCTTCAGCGGTGAGGATCATCCCCGTAGTCTGAAGCATTTTTCAGGTCCAACACCTAACAGCGCTGCACTTTCGCTTGTTATCTGAGATTCTGGAATCAGGTGCTCGTTGGAACATACAACTGTCTTTGTGTGATTTTCTAGACCTTGGACCGACCTGAGGCATGTCGATGAAGTCAGCTCAGCCAGGCGTTCGACGTTAAGGCTCTTCCCGTGCAATTGTCGGGCTAGGAAGCAATACCTCTAACCTGCATCCTGTGCTGGACAACCTAGTGTTGCATGAACAACAACCAGTGCCTACTGACCCGTCTCTACCGACTTCATCATCACCATCTGCGCTACAGTCGTGAGAGTGTGCATTGGGGGATAGGGCATTTCAACCCTGCTCGCCAGACGTGGAGTGATCTCAAGCAATTTCCGCATGTACAGCTTGGCCGAGCCGCAATTCTACCTCTAGGCGCTCATAATCTTCTTCACGACATCACTGCTTGAGATTTTGTGCATCCATGTCATCTAAAGCCCTTGACGGTGGTAAGTCTGCAATGCAGGTTGCCGGTCTTGACCCTGGAAAATGCTTCAGACTACGGGGATGATCCTCACCGCTGAAGGTATCTGAATATCTGTGAGGGAGCCTGTTGGCAAAAAACCATGCTTGGTACCTATAGAGATGAAAGCTAGAGACGTTGTCTGAACGAGATAGGTACTCCAGGAGTCAGTGACTTGGGAGGCTCCTTTCACATAAAGCGAACACAGCTGAAGCTGTCCGAAAGTCTTGAGTACATGGCTTCCTGAGCATCGCACCAGCGAAATGATCCATGCGTCGGATTACTTCTACTTGCATCTCCCGTCCTATTTCGTTCTACACTTTGAAGCCATCGGGCTTCATGTTCAGGCAAACAGGGCAGAAACCTTGTGGTAGTTGAGTCACTTATGCCGAAGGATCAGTCGCTATCAGCTAGGTTGCCAATTGCGCTTGCAGGCAACTTCTCGTTGCAGGAGTTGGCATGAAGGCCGCCAGCGACGATTCTCCAGAGTGAAAATTGCTATGTATCATCCGTTGACCAGGTGGTGCAGATCGAAATGCAGCCACGGCTCAGCAATTTCCAATTCTCCTTAGTGGCCTCGAGTGCAGCAAGGGAGCGCGAGCAGGGCTGTTTTGCGTCAGTAGGAGAGTCTATCGTGACGGCGATCAATGATGTCTTGACTTCAAACAATGTGTATAAGAAGCCTTCTTCTTGTCCACATTCGAGCTTCTCCATCAGCTTCTCAACCATCCAACAAGTCTTATCTTCAAGCAGCTACTATCACGTCCAAACTACCAGCCTTCGATTCAGATTCCAGATCTCTCAATCTCCAAGCCCCCAGCCAAGATGCAATTCAAAATCTTCTCTCTCCTCGCCCTCGCCATGACGGCAGCTGCCCTCCCAACTGAGGGAATCGACAAGCGCGCCACGCAGTGCACTCAGACTGGAGGCGATCTCAAGTGCTGCAGCGACATTATTGGGATCCTTGGCGGCCTTCTCGGGCTCGGCTGCTCTAGCGGTAGGTCGTCATTTTAGATCGGTTGGATATTCACATTAATGTTGTATGTCCTCAATAGTGATCAGCGTCCTTTCACCCAATTGCGCAAACAGCCAGAAGCTGGCCTGCTGCTCGAACACGCAAGTGAGTATACCTGACATTTCGCCTCAACGCTGCCGCTGTGTTCCAATCTAACACATATATAGAATGGTGCCCTGCTCAACCTCAACCTGCTCCAGTGCACTCAAATCTTGTAAAACCATCGCACACCACGCTCCGAACCCCCTGCCTATGGTCTAGGCGTGTCACTATCATCCACTTTTCGCGTGTAAATATACATATGCGGGGAAGGAGCAGGGAAATCTAGACAGTGTTGACCTAATAGAAAATTGCAGACCGAAGAAAAGCTCTCGGGTTTTCCGTGGTTCCGTCGTTTTCTGATTTATTCTCTGCTATATTAATCATAGCTATCATCAAAGAAATGTTTACCCACGCCTATTCATCCTCTACAGTTTTTCATAGTATCTAGTTGTTTTTGTCACCCAGGCACGCCAAGTCGCCAAGCAGCTCCTGTGATATGGACGCCAAGAGCACCCTTTTTCCGCGCTAACTAGATTCTATATCAAATGCGCTAACTTGATATACATCACTCTGTCTCTAATTAGTTACTGCAAACGCAGTGAGAAACAGAAGATTAATCTAATTTGTCGAATGAGTCGAATCAAATCAAGTGATCGAATTGGGGTGCTGATCTGGTTTATTTGATTTGATGGATACATCTGACATTGTCTCCCTCGTCTGGGTCTAGATGGTAGAAAAGTAGATCACGTACAGCAGACTTCAACCGGGTGTTCTATAACGAGTGGATTGAGTGGTGTATTTCCTCATCTATATCCTGTCTACTTCGTCTACATCCTATAAGATCCCTTCAACTGCGTCGGTAGGGCAAACCTCTCACTTGTCCGTCACATCATCGCCACCCTCCAATCTCCCTACGAATACTCCGCCATAAACTCTCGATGAAAGTCCACAATCCTGCCCACCCACTCCGTCCCCGGCGCAAGGAAGGTAGTCCTAAAATGCAGCGTCCCGGGTTTCTGACCAAAACCCGTGCCGGGGACGAGACAGATACCGGTCTTATCGAGGAGTCGTAGGCAGTAGAACTCGTCTGGTTTGCGGTCTGCTTTTTCTGCGGCTTCGATCGCTTTGGGTGGGAGGTGGATTGTGGGAAAAAGGTACATGGATCCCTGCATCATTTTGCATCAATATCAACGGTTGGAAACAAAAGAAGGGAAGATATACCTGCGGCTTGCCGAGCTCCACGCCCTCCATCTTCTTGAAAGCTTCGTACAGTGCGTACGCTCTCTCCCGCAGCCCCTCCTTGATGCCATTATACTCCTTATTATACAATTCATAGCTCGGATCGCCCTCCTTTGGCGGATTCACCATCATCTCCACGAGACACTGGCCCACTACCGGCGGACAGAGCATGATGCTGATAAATTTATAGATCTGGGCCTGGACCTCGGCATCAAAGCCCACGAGCTCGAAATATCCGCCGCGATGTCCGCATTCGCCTATCATGCCCTTCGAAATCGAATTCAGAGAGGCGAGCTCTACATTGTCGTATTTACCGGTTGAGTCGGATTTTTGAAGGTCTCTTAGGCCTTTTTTGAAGGAGGTGAATTTGCCGAGGAAGATGTTGGTTTGGTAGACCTCATCGGCCATGATGACGAGTTTCTCCTCCGCGGCGAATTTGATCACCGAAGCGACGTCGTCCGCGGATAGGCTAGCTCCGGTGGGATTTCCAGGGTTGATGACCACGATGGCACGGACGTCGATCCCTTCGGCTTTTGCTTTTTGGTAGGATTCCTTGATTGTGGCGAGGTCGGTAGTCCAGCCTTTGGATTCATCGAGATAGTACGGCACAACGCGTGCGTTTAGGACGGCGAGGGTGGCGGTGTAGAGTGGGTATTGGGGGATAGGGACAAGGACGCCGGTTTGCGGGGAGGCGGAGATGACATTCAGTAGAGTGTTGACGCCTGAAGAAGCGCCGGCAGAGAGATAGATGTTGGCTTGGTCCGAGGGGTAGCCATCACGGCGCTCGATGTAATTTGCGACAGATTGTCGGATCGCAGGCGCTCCTTGTGATTGCGAGTATGCGCCGACTGAGTTGACCTCCTCTAACAGCCACCTGGCGCGGTCTATCACATCTTGCTTGTAGCCGAAGCTGGTGCGCAGGGCTTCTTCGTTGTCTAGCAGAGGTGGGTATTCCAGCAGTGATAGAACTTGCCGGAAGAATGTGATAGGCTTCTGGTCAAGCTGTTGTGGGTTGCCGATATTGGCTGAGATGACCTTGTCAAAGGGAAGGGGGGAATCTGGCGGTGTGGGAGGATCTTGCGATGCGGCTTTCTTGAGCTGGGCGCGATATTCTTCTGATTTTATTGCAAGTTCCCCACGCACAGCATATTTGGCTTCTTTGACATTGGGATTGATATTGTCAATATTCAGACTTCTCAATGAGGGGCTGGACGACATTTTTCGCTTGTGCGAGAGATTGTACGGAGAAGAAGGTGAACAAGCAACTAAAAGAGATGTTTGTCAGCCTTTGACGCAGAACTTGCTTGTGTAACCTAAGCTATTGAAGGATTCTTTCAGAAAGCTGATAAAGTCTAGTAGCATTGGTCATACCAAAAGACTCTGAAGCTGGATTGTGTTGTATAGATTGCCGGCGTGTAATTGCAATTTTCTGACAAGCTCTCGAAAGTTCCAAAGAAAATCTTTGAGCTCTGAGGAGAAGTGATGACGCTAGGAAAGTAGTGCTCATGGTGGGCAGTGCCTGAGGCTGAAGCCGGTCTCGTAGCAATCAATCAAGAAGCTCCGCGGTAGGCGTTTTGCCAGACTATGACATGTTGTACTTTGTGTCGCTTGTGATCGGACGATAACAAGGTCTGTACAGAGTCGATTACTGGGTTTTGGCAAACGTGAAGTGGATCAACTGGATCAATTGTGTCAATTGTGGGGTTGGTGATCGATAAGATGACGATAAGCCAGGGATCGACAACACGATAGCTTGGATATGCAAGATCCAAGCAGCGCGAAGTCAAACCTACCGAAGGAATGCGGAACGGAAGTTTGGTAGCGTCACATGATTACTCGATATGGTATCTTCTTCCGACATCTATGCTTGTGTCGAGGCTCTATGAAAAATGAGGCGGTATTCCTCCAGAGCGCCATTCCATTCGCTAAATGACCACGACGGACGAAAAGGAACGACTCATGCTCTTTCGCTTCCTCTCAACCTCACCGCCTGGCCATACTTCTGGAGCTTGGTGATCAAGGTATCTCCATGCTTAACAACATCAGCGTATTGTTTGTTCTTATCGTCTGGTCTTGTTGTCTCAATTATGCCCTTAACTCGGTCTATCGTACACGGGATGCGATCGCCAGCAATGAATTTTGCAAGGTCCCTGTGAAATTATGATTAGTCGAGAGCAGTTCGAGCGGAGAGAAAAGAAGACAAACCTATCAAGAAACTCGACGGTGACACCGAAATTGGTCGCCATTGTATTCAAGCCCACAACACGGTAGCTCTGTAGCAATTGTTGATACCCTCGCAGGCGCATCTCCCGAACAAACCATGCCCGGTGCTCGAAAAGGTATCGGTCCTGACTGAGAAAGTTTTCTTCCACAGCGGCCAATGAAACAAAAAACGATCGATAATTACCGGTGTACAGGCTGTTGACGAGGCTTGCCAGTGGCGTAAAGTCCATAGGCGTCTCTTCCTCAGCTTGGGTGGCTGACCCAGTACCGAGTGTAGCAAGATTGACAACTGTGGATGCTTGGCCAGGTGTAGCGCTACTGGAGACATCCTTCATCTCTTCATCCCCTGCCGCCGGACCGGCTGAGAGCTGACCAGTGAGAGCTGCGATCTTCTCTTCTCCGTCTCCTAGGATTGCTTTGATCTCTGGCGCATCCACCACCTTCGCCTTGAAATCGACACGCTTCAGTGATAGAGAGCCAGCCAAGACCGCGTAGATGACGAGGGACGAGTAGCTGCAGAGTTCGTAACTGGTGAATGTGGACAGGCTGTCAAGTAAAAATGGCGCAGCAAGGTTATAGGATCGGATGGTAAGAAGATGGAGACCTTTGTATGCTTTGAGTCGATTCCTACGATCCCAGTCTCCTCCACTTTCCACCAGCATGTTTGCACGATCGACTTGCTTCTTCACAAACAGCTTATCTCCGAAGAAGAGCCCAACTCGGATAATGGCAAGTACAATATCAATCTTCGTTCCCAACGGGCCAGCTTTCTCAAAGACCTTCTCGTAAGCAGTGATCGCTTTGTCCTACAGGTCTTATCAGCATAATACGGCTAACCTCAGGATTGACCATCTACCTTGTCGCCAACCCTAGCCCAGAACTCGGCGCGCTTCCCTCGTGCGGCTTGTATCTCCGTCTCACCAGCATTTTCTTCCGCTGCCTCCTCTTCTTTCTGTATGGCAGCGAGCTCATCTTCATTGCTTGCCTTCAACTCTTCGTATAGCGTAGCATCCCAAGGTAGTACATTTGTAAGTCTTGGTCTACCGGTTGGAAGCAGATTTGACGAAATGATGGATTCTCGACGGGTAGGTGGCTTTACCGGGGATTGGGCTGAACCCTCTCCACTGGAATTCAATATCCCTTCTACAGGATGTGCAAGGTGTCGATATAATGGCGCCATTTTATGCTCTTGAATCGCATTTTGAATCGATCTGATGGCGGTTGGGTTGGTAGAAATGGAAAATATCGACTGCGCAAGGCCCAGGTTCGGGTACTTTGCGAATTGAGGATCTGAGCCCATAGTGGCGATGACGATAATTGGAAGCGGTGAGTGTTGAGATAAGCGTCGAGATGGCAAACCTGTCTACAGCTGTGTAGGCAACCACGAGAAGACGAGCACCCTGACAAGATGATGGCCTGAGCTTTCATAGAGACGTTCAAGTCAGAGCAGCTCCGAATATATCTTGGCAGGTACTAGCTTTGATTATGTAAGGCTTCAAGATCACGTCCGACCGGTGTTCCACTTCTTAAACACAAACACAAACACAATGAATGGTTTATATTTTATTATTCACCTATACTTTCAACTTCGGGCGCATGGTGTAGTTGGCTAGCACCGTCCAAGCTGTCACTACATAGCAGATCGTAATCGGAATCGTACCCGGATTTGTGTGACTCGTAGATTAACCAACGGTGTTGACAGTTGCCTCAGGCTCATTGACACGTCCAAACCCAAAAAACATTCAAAGTTTCTCCTGGTCCCCTTTGACCCATCACCACAAACAATGTGGATGGTGGTTCGAGGGTCCAAGGTTTTTGACTTTTTTGGAAGAATGGATTTGTGGTTTCGGTTCGTCATGGAGCACATCACAGAAAACCAATCTCCGTTCTTCACACAAATCATTGCTATGAAGTCCTGGCTCGCAAGTAAAATAGACTCCTACATGGATCCCTCATCGTGGTAGACAGGCAGAACTATCGTTACAACTCTCGCTTGATCATATTCGATTGCGACACCTAAAGCTGGTGACCCCCACTACCTTCTATACGGCAACCAATACAAAGCGACCATCACAGTTGTACTTGACTCATTTGTTGTTGAAAGGCATGAGCAACGGCCTAGAAGCTGTGCGACGGGCGGTGAAGGATAGGCTTCGGGGAGCTTGAACGATTTAGTCACAGGTTGCGGGGAGAATATAAAAGAGGTTATTGCTTACATGAGCTTGATGTTATCCACGCCTTATTCCTGGTTGTACTTGCCATGATGTAACGCTTGACCATCTGAGGTTTCTTGGTTTCTCTACAATGGTCAGCAGATGAACGGGTGATACAAAGCGGGTGAAACTTGCAGCTCCGATTCGAAATATGTGATGGTGGTATAGAAGGTTGAAGTCTTTGTTCTTTGGTAAGAGTTGGGACATGAAGGTCCTTCAGCCGGCTCAAGGATCTGCGGACTGTGACATGGAATCATTCGCTGCTTTCTTTGTCTTGCCATAAGCCCCGCCGTCCATTCGACGCTTTTCCAGAGCAGCTTTGTAGGGCGGAGCGGTTGGAGGCTGCACTGGGTCCAAGCTGACATGTCCTTCAGGCAATTTGTAGCTTGCGTCTGCGTCCCAAGCTGACAGATCACCGCAAGCGAGGAACGGAGCAATATACATCTCGGCATAATCATAGGCTGTGTCCATTTCCAGCTCTGTGATACCGTCCTCTCGAACGTGTCTTCGCTGTTTCCCACCGGTAGCAGTGGCTGCCGGCTTATTGCTTCTGATAGATGCACCAATTTCTGGTGTCCAACCTGCAATGGGTTTGAAGCCCTCACAGACCACGAATGCTTCGATGCTACTGGCCCTACTACTTCTAGGCTTTGCAACGTGCACCCTGGTAAACACGAGCTTCAGCTGCGCATATATGAGGTCAACATTTCTGCCGCGGAATATCTTAGCCACAAATTTCCCGCCAGGTTTCAAAACTTTCATGGCAAGTGTTAAGGCGGAGTGGAGAAGTTGAGATTGCACATAGATGTCCAAATCGTGGAGGCCTGTAACATCGGGTGCACCATCGCTGATGACAAGGTCGACGCGGCGCGTCTCCGTCATTGGTCCTTCGTCGTAGTCAGGATCCAGCGCTTTCAGGAGTAAGGACACCGTGGACGGATGAGTGATGTCTGCTTTCAGGGTAATGATACCTTCCAAAGGAGCCATTGGCTGCAAATCAATAGCTACAATCTTGACATTCTCTCTTGGTAGCAGGACTTTCTGGTCTTCTGATGAACTTGAGACCCTCACCCTGTCAGCCAGAACAGGACCCGCTCCTTCAGAAACCGAGAGCCTTTCGAGCCCACTTAGACCAACATCTTTTTGCTTGCCACACAATTTGGCCTGCTTTTCAATCCATGCCCGTCGGCCAAAACTCTCTCCTTTGATCAGGACTCGACTAAGCACCTGACTCCAGCTACCCGGGGCGGCGCAGAGATCAACGACACGTGTACACTTCGTGGGGTCTTCGTAAGAGAACAAGTCGAATTGTTCATCAAGCTGAATCAGCTTAAAAGCAGAACGGGCCCGCCAATTTTGCTCCTTTGCCAGTCGATAGTAGATATCCCGCTTGTCCTTTGATGACTTGCCCATTACGCAAGATGGACCAAAAGAAGAAGCTTTCTTACTTGGGAAATATTGTTCACGATTGTTGAAGTCTGGATGCTTAAACTAGAACATACGTGTCGGCACTTTCACCGTGTCAGCCTCTCAGCCGTCCCGCCTTGATCGGCAACGACGGCAAGTTTGATGGTTTATAGTAGTATTACATAGCTCACTCGTTGAGATGCCTCAGAATGTGTGTCACTGTGTTAGGCCCCAACCCGGCTAGCTCCACTCCGCGGGCAAGCAGGGGGTTGGGAATGCCTCCATTAGCTTGATGTTGCGATAAGTTTGCCATATTAAGGTTTTTCCATGTCTGCTTTGAGAAGCAACATTATCAAGAACATTTTATCGAGATATGCTTGAACTATCTATTCTAGATGGATGTCCATTGAGAGAGTATTGCGAGAAGTCTCCCAAATAACCTTGTTGGAGCATAAATTTTGCGGTATACGCTAAATGATACATTGCCTGCGGGGTGGATACAAAACCTTCGTGGGACTTCTTTCACGAGACTCTACGTCTGTCGATCAAACACACACCAAACATGTCCAGGACTGGCCAAAAGCGATCAAAGCCTACACAGATTGCGAACTCGTCTCGAAAAAGAAGGAAACTAGAGACTGCCTCCAGTAAATTAAAGAATATCAAACCTTCATTTAATACATCTCCCGCAACTGTCCTAGCCAACGAGCTCGCTTGGAGAGAGGTCACTCCGCCTGAGCGGCTGGACGATGCGGAGGGTTTCTTCGGCCTAGAAGAGATTGACGATGTGGAGGTCATAAGGGACACAAGTGGAAATCAGACACACTTCAGGGTACATTCGTCCGATTTTTCTCTCGTCCATGATCTCTAATGGAATTTCTCGGCTAGAGTGTTTTCCAACATCAATCTTCGAGTACGAATAAAACACCTCCGAAGGCCAGCCTGTCCACGGAATCGGCACCCTCTTTAAGAAATGAGGACGAATGGTCTGGTCTGACAGACGACGACATATCAAATGCTGATAGCAGTGAAGTGGAGGCACAACAGAGGTACAAGGAGATTGTCTCTAGCAAGACGAGCAGCAAAAAAAAGCTAGGAAAGAGTGAGCTCCTGTCGGGGGTCCCGTACGGCATATTGGACAATGCAGCCGAAGACAACGGAGTAGACAACGCAGTAGACACCTCGGAGTGGTCTGTCTTTCCACTATCTCCCCAAACTCTTGCTGCAATTGCCGGCTTGGGCTTTGAACGGCCTTCCCCGATCCAGAATGCTGTTATTCCTCAAGTTCTGGCAGGCCACGATGTCATAGGGAAGGCTGTTACAGGATCTGGAAAGACCCTTGCCTTCGCAATACCTATATTCGAACAATGGCTCGTCTCAAAAACCTCAGGTCATATCCCAAAAACACAATCCAAAGTACTCGCAATCAGTCTAGTTCTTACACCGACGCGTGAACTTGCTCATCAGCTCTCTAGACACTTCCAAGATCTGGTGGAGAATGCTATTGAACAGCCCAGGATCGTCACAGTCACAGGTGGTCTTTCAGTTCACAAGCAGCAGCGCCAGTTAGTTGATGCTGATATCATCATTGGCACCCCAGGCCGTCTCTGGGAGGTAATGAATGGATCACAAGACCTCATCAACGGGTTGAAAAGCATCAAGTTCTTGGTCATGGATGAGGCCGATCGCTTGCTCAGTGAGGGTCACTTCAAGGAAGTGGAGGAAATCCTCGACATGCTCGATCGTCAGGTTGTCTCTGACGGACAGGTCTCGCTTCCCAATGACGCTAATTCCAATCAACCGAACCGGCAGACACTCATCTTTTCCGCAACTTTTCATAAAGGCCTCCAACGAAAGCTTGCGAGCAAGTCTCGCACCGCTGATGGTGGTCTTCTGACCAACAAGCAGTCAATGGACTACCTACTTCAAAAGATATCGTTCCGAGAGACGAAGCCAAAGTTCATTGATGTCAATCCGAC
>QQTW01004272.1_pt1 | contig 10685 bp, 14 predicted proteins | sample 1904831 | NCBI WGS metagenome assembly QQTW01 (sample SAMN09435610, study PRJNA476489) | Subsurface metagenome, whole genome shotgun sequencing project.
CAGCGTCTGATGTTGAGAGAATACCGGAGGCAAATAAAGCAAGCATGGAAGATGAAACCAGATACATTTGGCAGAATTTAAGACAAGCAGTGAGGGATCGTATATACAATGAGTCAGAAGCAGGCCTTGTCTTGGCAGGCCGGTCAGACACTGCAGTGTGGCAAGTCTGATGGCTGCTTCGAATGCTGTAGTCCTGTTTGGTAATGGTGAAAAGTGATTTGAGGTTGTAGGAAAGCATTAAATCAGTAGAATACGTGATTACCTCACGTTTCTGACACGAGTAGCGTTCCTAGACATATCCATCGCTTCGATGGACTAGTTAATTGAGAAGAGTTGAACAAGACCACATGGTTCGTGAAGTGTAGTAGAGCACATCGCATATCACACGAGCAATTGCACCATCAACAATAAGGAGGATCTCTAATTGAGCTTCAGCCATGATGGGGCGGTTTCAGGAGATCTGTCCTTTAGATATCCAGTTGCCTGGGTCTCGAATGATCATTCTTGGTTTGCAAGGAAGTCCAGACTGACTTTTAGCATTGTCTATTAGGCAGCTGTATACTCGGGTTTGGATAAAACCAGAAAGACCACCCGCTGTTAGTTATGGAGATGGTACTGTGCTTTTAAGATATTGTTAACGACAAGTGCTGTGTTTCACCTTTCACGGTTCAAGGCTGAGCCAAGGTGGTTCTACTAGCGCATCGTGATAAGAATTGCACCCTGTCAGCATCCAGCTTGACCCAAACAAAATCGCACCGCAATTTGCTTTGACCACACACAGTAAAGCACCAACCAAGACATCGTCATTTCTCCTGCTCGACGACTTTCACGCTGACGAACCTGTGCTCTGCTGTAAGTCTTGCTTCCTCCAGCCCTTACGCTCCCACCATCCGAAAAATCCGTTGTGGCAACTTGTCATCCTGTCCGGGCCACATCCTTCTTCCAGGCAGCATTGTTCAATTGCCTTCGGGACTGTTCACATTCAAGCACTCAAAGCGCCTCCGCCCACCGTTCACTAATGAGCTTTGGTGCACGCAGGACCTTCACTTAGCCCCCCTTCCATAAGACACAGCCATCATGGGTCTCACAATTTCGAAGTTGTTCGACAGGTTCCTCGGGAAGAAGGAGATGCGAATTCTTATGGTTGGTCTTGATGCTGCTGGAAAGACAACCATTCTGTACAAGTTGAAGTGCGGCTTGATATTCTGATCGTGCTCTGCGGCTGTTGCTTACTTGTAGCAGACTTGGAGAAATTGTCACTACGATTCCCACAATTGGCTTCAATGTAGAGACAGTGGAATACAAGAACATCCAGTTCACTGTGTGGGATGTGGGTGGACAAGACAAAATTCGACCATTGTGGAGGCATTACTTCCAAAATACTCAAGGTATCATCTTCGTGGTTGACAGCAACGATCGGGATCGTGTTGTTGAAGCCAGGGAGGAGCTGCAAAGAATGTTGAACGAGGATGAACTCCGAGATGCTCTTCTACTCATCTTCGCCAATAAACAGGATCTTCCTGTACGACTCGTCCTTGCATAGTCCTTGCGCTTGATGCTAACATGCTTTGCAGAATGCGATGAATGCTGCGGAAATCACTGACAAGCTTGGTCTACACTCACTCACCCGACGTGCATGGGTAAGATGTCCCAGTGCATGTAGATTCTTTCGCTGACATCTATCATAGTACATTCAATCCACGATCGCGACTACTGGTGATGGTCTATACGAAGGCCTAGAGTGGTTGAGCACTACCCTGAAAAAGCAGGGTCACAACTAAGGATGCACACCGAAATGTAATGGAGAGGTGGTTGGTTGTTGGGACACCGAATCACCTGGGATGACACTATGAAATCATACATACATGGTCCAATGTCTCACTCTGCTGCACTCTTCCAGACAAGTTCAGAGGGAGTTCACGTCCTGGTTGGATCATGGAATGCTTTCCTAGCCTTTTCTCTCACGTGGTCTTTATTCGTATTGCGCTCTCTGACGTTGGGTTGGTAGCTAAAGCTGCTACCGACTACATGAATCTTCTGGAGTTCTCCCACAGTCTACATGGTCTGCTCTGCCTTTACCCTGCCTCTAGGGTTCAATCTGTGGTCTGAAATTGCCCTGATGCTAGCATTTGGGACAATGCAGGAATAGAGTTGTGTTCAGCATCGTGACTGCTCTGACACGTGACTTGAAACGATTGGGACTAAAGCAAATTGTACTGGATATATAAACTCGTCTACAGACCGAGAGGCACGGGAACGCAACCATGTAAGATGGGTTGTCCGTACGGAGTAAGCTTTACAAGCTAGGACAACTGATCGGATACATACTAGTAGTACAGTAGTTACATTAGTAGAGAGCCTAAAAATGCTTACTACTTATTAAAACTACACAGCCTGTGGGTGTGACGAAACGCTGCTCGAGTCCAAAAACGGTGCAAATCACTTCAATAACACTACCACTAAGCGTCAGTCTGGCTCATTACCAAAACGAGTTGCAGGCTTAGTATCTTTACTGAAATGTATATACCACATTAAGTTGAGTAACTTCTTGCTTCTGACACTATATCACAACCTCATTATGCCTGGTCCGCCGCCTCCACCACCACCACCACCACCTCCTCCGCCCATGCCTGGATTTGGCACAGGAGGGGGCCCTCCTCCCCCTCCCCCTCCTCCTCCTGGTGGAGTACCCGGCCCAGGCAGCCTCCCAAATAGACCGCCTAAAGCTGCTGCCAAGGACAGAGTATGTCGCTTCACTCCCGAGCGCTTTGCCTGCTTTTTCGTGTGTAAATCACACTTGGCGTTCGCGTGCTAAGTGTTGTGGTAGGGAGCTCTACTATCAGATATCTCAAAAGGAAGACCACTCAAGAAAGCTGTTACCAATGATCGATCAGCTCCAATAATAGATAAGAAGTCAGATTCCGGCCCTCCCGTTGGTGGAGCACCGCCAATACCTGGTATGAAAGCACCTAGCAGCTTGGCCCCTCCAGCCCCAGTCGGTGGAGTGAATAGGGTCCGGAGCAACAGTGACACTGGAGGAGGAAGTGGAGGTGAATCAGCGGGCATTGGATCGGCTCCTCAATTGGGAGGCATATTCGCCGGGGGCATGCCCAAACTCAAAAAAAGAGGTGGTGGTATTGACACTGGAGCGGGTGGGATTTTCTCGTACAACTCTGATCCAGAGACAAATCGCTCTTCAGCACCAAGACCACCACTTGGAACGGCACCGGCCCCTCCAGCTCCACCAGTTGATTCAGCACCATCCATACCCAAGGCGAATGGCCTTCGTCCAACTCCTCAATCCATCGAAACTTCTCCGCCCTTCTCGAATCCACTAGTAGCAAAGCTCAGAAGACCTCCACCAAAGCCTGCACCGAGACCGTCATCATTGGTACCTGTGCCCGTGAGCAAGCCTCCACCACCACCAGTGACTTCAAGAAAACCATCTTCTGCATTTCAGCCGCCTGCACCACCACCTCCACCTCCACCGCCACCGCCACCGCTCTCATCCAGTCCATCACGCTCTGCAGCACCTTTACTACCTCCTTCACGATCAACGCCACCACCTCCACCTCCACCTTCTGCTCCTGCTCCTGCTCTTGGCCCATCTACCCCTTTGCATGGATTGCAGAACTCGGTTGCTATGCAAGCAGCCCGGAATGCATTTAGTACGCAGAGACTGTCGCCATCAACGGCTCCACCACAACCTCCTCCGCCGCCATCGTCTCCACCAACAGCTCCTCCTCCTCCATCGTCTCCACCAATAGCTCCTCCTCCTCCGCCAGCTTCTGCTCCGAGTCCACCACCAAGTAGACCGTCTCCAGAGTCTCAATCAATAGCTCGTTCAAATCTTGATCCAAGTATGTACACGCTATCAAATGGAGGATCTGGCAGCTCCGGAAGGAGTCCGACGAAGTTTACACCGCAGATCGATGATAGGCGTTGGAAGTTTCAGGACGAAAGCCAATTGCCGCCTCCAAGACAGTTCGCTGGAGGTCCGAAGCGATATAGAGCTGGAAGGGGCAGCAGTGTTCCCCTTGATTTACAATGCTTATCATGACGAACGAAAGTCTTGGGAATTAGTGGACAGCGTCATACTATACGGCAGTGTATGACATCCTCACCGTACAAGGGAGAAAGAAAATTTGATCACAACCTCACAGGATATAGAAGTCTCCTACAAAGAAGTTGTGCCCTCCACGACCTCTTTAAATGAGGTTTGAAATGATGGTTGGGTCAAGAAGCGCAACAGAAACTTCTTTATCAACAACTACAAGATGGGGTAAGCTTAGTAAATAGATGCAGCTGATGTTCTGCGGAAGATTGTAGAAGATCGCTGGAAAGGATGATTCTGGCTTTCACCAAAAGTGGAGGAGATGCTCAGAGTGTCATCTGGAAAAGCCAGGCAGGTCACCTTGAGTCAGACACTGTAAACAGGTTCATTCTTAAGGTCCGCTGCCTTTATTTTTGACTTTAAAATCCTTAATTCTCAGATCAACATCTTCTACCACCTCCTTACACCTTCAACTTCTACTTTCATCACCTACCTCAAACCAAGGTCAGCATCATCCTTCATCATCAACCATCAACATTGCCATACAACTACAAGAGACGCGTGTCCTGACAATTCAAAATGCCTGCCTGGACCGCTGAGAACGACCTCAAGGTAAGATGATGTTTTGGTCGTATCGAAAAGCACCCGAAGTTGACCTGATCCCGAATCCAACAGCTCGCTTCTGCGATCATTGCGCTTCATCAAGTCAAAGTGAGCAAACATGACTGCGACCGCCTAGCTTCAATCATTGGTGAAGGTAAGCTCAAAGGGACTTATCAGAAATGAACGAATTAACATGTTCTATTCCCAAGGCTGTACCGCCAAAGCTATCACCCATCGTATAGCCAAATTCAGAGAGACTGCTACAAAGCTTGGGCTGACCGGTGGTGGCGCTGCTGCTGATGCTGCTGCTACTGCAGCGGCTCCTGCCACGCCTCCTACACAAAAGAAACGCGCACGCAAGACCAAGGATGACGAGGACCAGGGTCAGGATGGCGAGGGAGTGCCTGCTACACCAACAAAGAAACCGCGAACCCCAAAAACTAAAAAGAGCTCAGCGGTTGTCAAGGATGATGTGCAGCAGGAAGAGGAAGGGATCAAAGAAGAGCCAGTTGATGAGGAGCAGATCCAAGCCGACGCTTGAGGAGGTCTCCCATCATACTGGCTCACAATGCCTTTTGAAGGGAGTGGGATGGCAAGATATGTTTCTGGGTCGAGCACTCCCGTTTCCGAGACGTGCCAAAGTCGCTAGGTATGGTCGGATAAATGGGGTTGAGAGCACAGCTGGCAGATTGGCGAGCGACGCTGTGACACACAGATAGTAAAGTTGAACATCCAGCCTGGATACGACCTCTTAGTCCTCTTAGCATCAGACATGCTCCAGAGCAACAAACAGCAGCTATTTTTTTTCGATAACTTGGTTGCACAATAGAGACTTGTCTTGGATGTTGGAGCCATGAGCTAGGCTTTGATTCAATTTCTTTTGATGTTCCCTCGGAAAGCAAATGACGGGAGTAGAGGTGGTAGTACTGAGGTGGTAGTACTGAGGTGGTAGTCAAGTAGTAGACTTGATTGCTGTGCCAAGAGATCAATTTTATTTAACTACTAGTACTAGTGGTAGGACGTAACTAGCTAGTACCAGTAGTAGTAGACGCTAGTGCTCACGCTACACAAGAGTTCCCCCCTGCTCTGCCCTTCTCCCATCAACACCTGCGACTCTCATGTCTGGCGATGCTTGCTTTAATTAATCCTCAACTGGCTTTAGCTTGGTCGCGGACGTGGCGAATGCATATCGCATACCGTGTTTACCCCCAGATCACAATGAGGCCATTCGGAGGACAGAGGCAAAAGCATGTCTCAGATATGATTGCGTCCCTCAAACACCATCACGACCAATTGCTTCGACCCATTTCAATCACCTCGGTCTGCATAACTAGCGCACTTTTAGTCTCCGTGGTTCAGCGTCAAATGCATTGTTTGTGAAAGGCTAGGAAATTAGCTTTATCACGTCTCGAAGCTACCGGTCATATTCCGAATAGTTACTGTAGTTATCCCTTTATTGATAACTGGGCCTTCCCCATACATTTATTTCTTCCGTCTCCCACCTTCCGTTCGCTTCCACTATCATCATTCGATCACTCACTGCTGACTGACTGTCCTTAGTTCTTTTCGATCCCATCCTTTTATTTGATCTGTACGTTCCAAAACACTAATTAACAATGCAATTCACCGCCCTTCTCCTGGCCGCTGCTGCCTCTCTTGCAGCAGGACAAGCTACCACGTCTCTATCAACACCTAACACTTCTCTCCCAACACCTACTGCGACTGGTGCCCCAGGCAGCACAACCTGTGACGCTCAATTGTAAGCTCAAGCTACCCGCTCCCCGAGCAACCGCCGTTCTGTCTAACGGTCTTCCCTTAGAATCCTCGATACATGTGTCTCGCAACTCCAACCTAGGATCTCCAACTGCGCCGGCAATGATTGGTCCTGCCTCTGCCAAACATACGGCGACCTTTTGACCTGCTACGACAATTGCCCCGGCGATCCGGAGCGCTTCGGTGCCTCACAGCAGCAGGCCCAGAACTGCGCTGCAGCTTCGGCCTATGGGACTACAACCAGGATGGTGGCCAGCAGCACTTCTTCGGGATCCAGCATGGCTACATCGAGAGCTGCTAGCGCCACCTCGGGCTCTGAAGAGTCTGACTCTGAGTCTGCGAGTGGAAGTGCTGCCAGTGCTACCGGAACTGGTGCCGCTTCAGCGTTGGGTGTTGAGGTGACTGGTGGTGTGCTTGCAGTCGTCGCGGCGGGCTTTGGTCTGTTCCTGTAAAAGGACACAATGTTTATGGAGCTGAGCTGTGGGAGAGTTGATTGAAGTCGCTGTGCTAGTTTGGAGAACAAGTTAACTGTCTGGAATATCTTCGTCGTTAGCAAGCCCCGAGCCATACCCAAAGATTGTATATAGCCTAATACATAATTCTTCCTTCGGCGATTTTGTTTACAGATCATAACAAGTGTACGAATAATGATTTGTAGGTTAGCCAATCCTGCAACTCTGCGTCCTCAGCTACAATAGGACCAAAACACAGTCCTCACTTTTTCAGCCTCTTTGATCGTCTCTTGCCTGGGTCGTCGTCTACCGGTTGCCTCTCCCTCTTCACTTGCTCACTTTCCTTCCTGGGTACACTTACGGTCTTTTTGCTCCTAGCATTCTCCGCCATTCTGCTTTTACCGAATCCGTCCTCACTCTTGCTAGCATTAGCAATGCTCTCCGAGCTGTCCTTCTCCCCAATCCTTTCATCACGTCTCATCCCGTTGGTCCCTTGGACATGATGGCTGCCGTCCTCAAATGCCTCATCATGCTCCTCGTCTTTATCTTGCACTTCATGCCCTCCCTCGCCCGTACTTAAAAGCCTTTTCTCCTCTTCGTCAAGTAGATCCCAACATCCAATCACAAAGGCAACCTTCTCAACCTCCACTGCTTTCACCTCCTTGACCCCCCTCAAACCCAACCCCGCTCTAAACTCAATCCACGCCTCATACAGCCGTTGATATTCTTTCAGATCGTACTTTAGCTTCATTTTCGCCTTCTGCGCTCTAGTGTCTGCTTGTTGAAGGTGGAGGACGAGCCATGCATACAGCTCATCGCTAAAGAAAGGGATGGACTCTGGATTGTAGACGCTGAGGAGGAGGGTGGCGGTTGCAGGGCCGACGCCTTTTAGCGGTTTGGTGAGGGCTGTGAGGGCGGTCGAGATTTGAGAGTATGGGATCGGGGTTGGGGAAGGCTGGGTGGGGCCAGGAATGAGAATGCCGGAGAAGGCGGATTGAGTGGTGGATTGGACGAGTTCCGGACTATTCTGGCGGATTAGGGAGGGGAGAAAGGGCCGGTGGGCGCCGTGGGTTCTAGGACTAGTGTTAGAAGACTGTGTTGGAGGGGTTGAGGTGTTTTGGGGGAAAGAGTAAATTAGGATGAGCATTAGGGTATTGAGATTTTCACAAAAGATGCGAGGAACATACGCAGCGATAGTGAAATTGGAAAGAAGGTGAACCGTGGTAAGATTAGTAAAGTGAAAGGGAGGCGCTGCGTCAGAGAGGAGTCATTGACACAACAAAAGGAGCTGGTAGACTCGTACTGCCCAGAATTGTACACCTATATCTCTGCTACCCAAAAGACTGTATACTTCCAACTCAAGTACAGATTCCCACGCTCATGCTACCGAAGACGCCAATCAGGGCTAGCATCACTGGTCTGAGGCAGCAAACAGAAGCGTGCAAGAAGATTCAGCCGAAAACAGCTCGTACTAAAAACAAGATCACCTTCTTTTCCCACGAGCAAAAAGCAAACAAGCACAATTCTTCAAAACGCTGGAAAGACGACCAGAGATAAGGGAAATAGGTAAAAAAATCGACTCACATCTTCCAGCCCACCAGTCGCTCCAACTCTCCCTTCTCGAGCCACGGTGCAGCTTCATCCTTCTCATCCTCCTCTCCATCGGCTCTCCTGGCAGCGAGAATCCTTGGAAGCTCATCGTACCTCCACCTGTCATCCCGGAGGGCAGCGGAGAGCTTCTTTGGATCTTTTAAGCGGGTATTTAGCTTGTAGGGCTTTTCGACGGTGGCAGGGTAGAAGGAGAGTAGGTGTTTGAGTTGGTAGGGAGTTATAGTTCCAGGCGTTGGGGGAGAGGACATAGCTCCTGGAGATGATCTCAAGAGCCAGGAAACGAGTGCCTGTACTTCGAATCGGCTGGGCGGCAGTTTACACTGCTTTGTGGTAACCGAGTGGGTTTCGACAGGATGCCCTGTTTAGACTGTCGAAAAGCGGATTAAGTGGCATAAATGGTTGTATCTTGTAAAGCAGAGCTTGACCAATCAACCCAAGTTGAGACAGACCATCGGTCTTTTGGTAATGATGGTACGGGAAACAGTTGACATTCACCCACTGACTGGCTCCATGTCTCGAAGTCAAAGTCAGGCCACCTTACATAGACCTTGAGGAGGGCAGTAGACCATAGCTTTCGCAACCCGCAGTTCTCAGACCATTCCATTCCATTCTTTTCCGGTTCAAGAAGCGGCTAAAGGATTATGCCAAGTCCGCCCCCGTCTTAGTGCCTGGAAAATTCCGCCTCCGATCCCAGACCAGATCTTGAAACCAAGGAGTTCTTCTTGATTATATTTGTTGCTAGTTCTCTTCTGTCTGCTGAAACCTCTAACAAAATCGACGGCTACACCGCATCTTTTCGGCTGGCAGAAATAGGCTGGTTCATTCACGTCATCGAGGTCCAACCTTAACTGCTGGCGAACATTTTCCGTCCGACAGCGAGTGGAAAGAGCATATCGGCTGTCGCGGTCATCGTTACGCGATACATATTAGATAGGGAGGCTTTGAATGCAGAGCTCTCCACAGCTATATTATACAATGGTAGAGAAATCTCCATATCAGCTGCCGGGTCAAGGTCATGATCTTCCTCCTTACGTATTTCCGACTTCGGCCAGGACAACCCGTTGGGAAAGGATACTAAAGCCAGCTACAGCTGTTCATGAGCGAATGACAATTCTTGAACCAGTACATAAAATTGGATGAAAAAGGTTGACTAAGTGGAATGATCGGAAGCTGACCAAGCTCTTCCCTGTTGGCTGAGCCAGCCAATTGTGCGTGATGGCAGAGAATTCTTCTTTAACTCTCCCAGGAGTAGGCTTGTCTGCAGCAGACGTTTGTCGAAATTACTTTGAAAGACTCTCTATGGCTCATGCCTTACTAATATCGAATGAATATATATGTAGCGCTAGTCCACAGCGGGTGCGAGAATTCAGTGCCAACCCCTTTCTGCCAAGCGTTAAACGTAAATGAATTAACAGCTCAGATTCTACACACATTAACACACATCATTCAGCTAATACAACAAGATAAGCCGCCATAGTACTTCTTAAGAGCTGTATAACGCTGTGGTAGTAACGATGACAAACACGTATGTATCTTAATGTACGTAGTATGACGTATAGCTGCCTATGTCGGCTAAACCTCGGCTGACAAGGGGATGCACTGAATTCTCGTATCCGCTGCGGGACCGTAAAATAGGCTTATGTCTGACACCGCCTCCCAAGAGCTTTCGATCTTGGAAGTTCTTATATTGTAGGACCAGATTATGTATGATGTCCGAATACTCCGTGTTATCAGAGAGATCTGCATCCGAACTTCATCGCCGCTCAATCAAATCTTCGTTCAACCTCACTTCCGAATTAGGCACTAGCACCCTCACATGCGGTGAATTAGTAAGTTTGTTCACGCGTCTCCGTTACCGCAGGGTCTCTCATGCCAGTGTCGTATCCATTGATCTCACCGCTATTTTCACACGTTGACGTGAACTAGAATGCTGAATATGCGTATAACAACACTACAAGCGATTCTATGTAGAATGTCAATACTTAGCCCTGATGGAGGTCCTAACGTTGATTCAGTGATGTGGGGGCATACCAAGCCATTGTGTTGTGACCCACGAAACAGAAAGAAGGGCGCTGGCGTTAATGCCTTCGATCACTGCACCCATCCTAACGTACAATGAAGTACAGAAGTCGGAAGTCGGCTAGTTAGGCTGTCAGGCGCATTGTCATTCATAGCTACCCTTCTAGTGCCTT
>QQTW01004273.1_pt1 | contig 10684 bp, 9 predicted proteins | sample 1904831 | NCBI WGS metagenome assembly QQTW01 (sample SAMN09435610, study PRJNA476489) | Subsurface metagenome, whole genome shotgun sequencing project.
GCCACCTCCTGTCCCGAAGAACGCTCCCCCGCAGGCCACCGCGCCGTCGCTAAACCCGTCGCCTCCGTCCATCGAGCTCGTCAGACTCAAAGTCAAATTCCTTTCCCCCTTGAAGTTAGCTGCCATCGATCCTTTCGTATCTGTGTCTCAAATTCGCAAAAAGGGGCAAGCGCAACGCGTTGCCTGGTGATTGAAGGTCTAACGTAACTAGGCGGGAGACTTGTTGGCGTTGTGAGCAACACCACGACGACCGTCGTCGCCCATGGACAAGCCGCCCAGACCCGTGGTGAGGAACGTGTACGCGTCGGCCGGACCCTCGGAGAAACCGCCGTTGGAGAACCCCATGCTCGCGGAAGTGGGCAGCTGTCCGCCCGCAGAGAACGCTGCTTCGGCGGAGCGGCTGTCGAAGCCGGTGGAGTGCATGCCACCGCCGGGACCGTACTGTCCGCCCATGGGCTGGTACGGGTTGGTGGCTCCGAGACCGGAGGGGAGAGCGTAAGTGCTGGGAGGACCGCCGTACTGCTGGCCTGGGAAGCCGGGACCCGACCCAAAACCTCCGGCGGCACCGAATGGCCCACCACCGGGGTTACCGCCCATGGAGGGAGGCCCCATGCCGAAGCCGGAGGGAGCGTCCATCGGAGAGGGATAGGCCGAGTCGGCAACGACGGCAGCTCCGGCCCTGCTGGCTCCGCAGCGGAGACAGCTCACGTTCTTGGCGAAGTTGTGGTAGCCGCAACCGTCGGATCCGCACTTCCAGTCTCCAGCTCGGAAGGGGACGACGCCGCCGGTGCCACCACCACGCATGTGACCCATGCCGCCGTGACCGTGCGGGACGTGATGAGGAGGCATCATGGATGGATGGCCGTAGCCGTATCCGTAGCCCATGGCGTCGGCGGTCGGGGCGGCCGACATTGCGGGATACGAGCAGCGGAAGCAGGCTGTGCGGCGCTGGAAGTTGGAGAAGCCGCAGGAGGGACAGGTCCAGTCGCCCGGACGGGGTCGGTTCTTGCTTGGTGGGAATGGTGTGAGGATCTCTGCCGCACGATCAAGAACGCGGCTGGAGGAAGGGGACACTTCTATGGCCTTCTCATTCAAGGCGCGACCGTTCATGCAGAGACTCTCTGCTGCCTGTTTAAACGGTTAACTGCCGTTTCTATTATACTCCAAACAAAAAAACGTATATATTGAAAAAAGGTACGATCTGCATAAGATCGGCCGAGATCGGCTGAGAACAAATAAAGACTTCAACGCGTACCTCCTCATGCGACGAGAAGACGGCGAAACCAGAGCCGGTAGGTTTGTGCTGGTCCGGAGTGCGAAGCGTCCAGAAAGCGATCGGACGGCCTCCGAACTGGGTGAACCAACTCTCCAGCTCGGACTGGGTGGTGTCGTGGGGAAGGCCGCTCATGTGGAGGACCTTGCTGCGTTCGCCGAGAAAGGCTCTGACGTCGGCACGGGCGTCCATGGGGCGAGTGAGGACGTCGGGATGTTCGTGAGCGGGCTGGGACTTGCGGATGAGACCTTTGAGAACTCTGGCCAGTGTGACGGCCTCTTCCATAGCCCGCCGGGGCGACGCTGGGGCGAGAGCCTGCAGATGAAAGGGCAGGTTGTGCTTGATCGGGGCAGACGTCTGGACGGGCTCGACCTCAAGGGCAGCACAGATGTTGGCGAGTGCGCTGGAGCTGAAGGGGAGCGACTCCGGATGGTGAGCCTGCCAGCGCTGGTATTCCGTGCGGAGATCGAACGTCCTCGAGTGCTGAAGGTAGGGAGGCAGCACGACGGCCTTGTCGCGAGCTTCGCGGGGCAGCTGGACGCGCAGGTCCCAGGAGTCAAGAGTGACGAAGGCGAATTCGAGGTTGTTTGGGAGGAGATGCTCCTGGGCAAACTGATCGAAGCGGGTGACGGCGTCACGGAAGGAGCCGGCGTTGCGGACGTGCTCCCAGGTAAGGGTGGTCAAGCTGGCTGTGAAGGCGGAAGTGAAAGTGATCAGCAACGGGAGAGCCGGACGGCAGCAGGAAGGCGGTCAGAACGCGACTCACTGCAGAGTGGAGTGATGGGCGTGTTCATTGGCTTGACGAGCACGCTCTCACGGTGCAGCTGCAGCAAGAGAGCATGAATTAGCAAACGAGTCTTTCTTTACTTTCATTGCTCTCCTCAGTTGCTGGTTGCGTCTCCTCCCCTCCCGTCAATGGCTGGACACGGGAGCATTTCAATTGCATCCCGGCTTCATGTATGCAGCCAACGAGCTCTGCCAGCAAACGGCAGAGTGGCAGCTCGGAAATACCGTTGCAGAGAAGAAAGGTCGGGCTTACCTCGTCACAGGTCTTAGCATCGAGGAGGATCCAGCCGAGCTCGATAACTTCGGCCGAGTCTTTCGTGACGTAGACTCCGTGTTCGTCGCAGGTGGTAGCAACGTGGATGACCACGTAGCGGTCCAGGTTGCCGCCCGGAGACGGATTGGTAGCCATTTGCTCTGTCTACCAATGTTTCCTTCCGCTGAGCGTGCTGTATGGATCAGGGCAATGGAACTTTATTAGACGTTCCAGCAGAAGTCTCGGCACCAGAGCGGAAGAGAGTGGCAGCTGAGCTCGAGCTCGAGGCAAAAGAGGATCAGTGAAACCAGAACAAGAAGCTCCCGCTCTTGCTCCACGGTAAGCAGAAGTCCAGGCAGACAGGTCAGAGCAGAAGGGAGGGAACGGTGATTGCTGCTGCTACCAGGGCGGACGAGGACCGGTTCCGATCCCGCTCCTTTTTCTTTTCCAAGGGTCCGGAACCCTTCGCGTCTGGCTTGGACGTGGTGAAGGTGAAGCTTCGGCCTGCCTGTGCCAGCGCCGATTCAGACGAGGCGTGATAACGAGAGTAAGGGTGGAGAAGAGACAAGCAGAGATTGGAGAGCAGCTGCCGGGCTGCAGGACCAGAGGGAGACTCGGTGGAGGTTGAGACGAGAGAGAAAAAGCAGACAGGTCCGTCGACAGCTCGCTGCTCGCTTTCTGGCTGGTGACTGGCTCGGCCCCGGGTTCTGCACCAGGTATCGGTCGGTACTTGTGTTTCTCCATATCCGGCCTGGCGCCGGAGGTACCGCGCTAGCGACAGCGTTAGTCTTCTTCCAATCCGCAACGAGTCAGGAGATGGAACCGCATCAACCGATATTTCCATGGTGGTGAGGCACCCGCCCAGCGATATTGTGTGGTCTTTCTGGTAGTTGAGTATGAACCGAAGTCGAGGATCGCGTTCCTAAAGGGCTGATCTGGACTAACCAGTTCTCGGCGTTATATAGCCGTTATAAGACGAACGGTATGGAATGTATCTACACGAGGGTCCTTATGGAATCACAGCAACTCTACATGTACAACACGAATGGAGCCAGTCAACGAGGACAGGTCATCTGTATAACGACACAATACAAAGTCAGGGGTTTCAGTGCTACGATACTGTAGTCAGCACTGGCACGCCAGCTGCTGCTGATGCTACACAGACTATCAGACTATCACAAACCGTAAGACGACTCATACACCCAGACACCAAATGGTAGCTTGGGATCAAGCAGGATGTCAACAGCAAGCCAGAATGACTCCTACAGATGAGCAAGCCAGCTGCTGCAACCGCCAATGGACTGACTGCCACGTCGAATCCCATGCCGCAACCGCTATAGCTCTTCTTATCCCACAAACTCTCCTCCCTTCCAAGCTTCTGAATGACGTGGGGATGGTGGGGAAAAGTCATGCCACTGCCATGCTGTGCTCCGTCCACCGGCCTCCGTCCTCCACGTTGAGTGCACAGTCTCGGTGACTGCGATGTACATACAGTATCATGGCACTTAGCGCGTCGTGCCCGGCTGCACGGCGGCTGTAGCTTGCTCGTCTGCGAACCGCGCGTCTATTCCATCGCATGTGAATTGGCTGCAAGGCCGGAGCTCAATACATAAGCATAAGTTGGAACAATAATGAATCAGCCAAAGGAGAGAGTTGTAAGGTCATAGGCCGATTGAAAGTATCACCGAGTGATGTCTCCTTGTATGTGTTCTCGTGAAATCCCAAAGCCTTAGAGATCAAGTTTCACTGTTGTGAAAGTACTTGGGTACAAGTGTGGGTGTACCTCTGTATCTCGCACTTTAAAAGTTCCGTCGCTAGCGAGATCCTCCAAACTCAAACAGCAACGCTAACCCAACAGCGTTAGCGCACTCGGAAGCTGAGATAATCCGCCTCCGTGATATACAACACTCGTCAGTGGTGACTGTGACTACCAGGTGCGTATTACTCTCCTCTATCACCATCACGGCCCAAGACGAGGGTGTTGGAGGTGATGGCTTGCTGTCGGTTGCGGTCTGGTCAAGCACATAGCTGATGCGCTCTGCCACACCGAACAACCTCCTCGTCGCTCAGCGCAATGCTCTCTCCTCCTCCCTCCTCACCACCGCTTTCCCCTCTGACCTCTATCCTCTCCCTTCCAATCCCTTCATTTCATGCCCTTCCAGCTTGGCCAAACACTCACTTGGACCTGTGGCAGTACAGACCGGTCTGAGCTCTAGCCATGGGCATGTTTGGGCGCCTGCGCTCCAAGTTGGGCTCCAAGGGCAAAGGAAAGGACAAGAACGACGCCGCCACCCATGATCATGGCAGGGTCCTCCGCTTCCACGACAAGCACAATAGCGGTCCCTCGTCCAAGGTCGAAGGCAACGGTGTCTCGGCCGTAGGTGGCTCCAACTCTCTCGAATATGACGATCATGACGACACATCCGACACAGGCGCCATTGCTCAACTGACGACGGACATCTTGCGAAACATATTCTCCTATGTCTGTCCGCACTCGATCGACGGTCAATACGATCGTATCGAGAACTGCGATGTCGGTGACATCTGTATGCTCTGTGATCTCCGCGATCTGGCCAGTTGCGCCGCTGTCCACCCGAGCTGGTATCCGGCCGCCATGAAGACGCTGTGAGTTCTCTAGCCATCTCTTGCTCCCGCTCCGATCTCCGCTGACTCCGGGCCGTCTGGCATCGATCAGGTACACCAATATTCGCATCGACGCAGTCCACTACTGCGAGCTCGAGACCATCTTCTCCCAGAGCCGCGCCCGCCGCAACGCCCAGCTCGACCCTCCAGCCATCCGTCTCCAGCTGCTGTCACGCACCCTGCGCGAGACGCCGCATCTGGCGGCACTCGTCCTCACGCTGAAGCTGCCCTTCACGACCCGCGAGTCGCGCATCGCCGACATCGCCCGCACCGTGTCGGTGCTCCCGAACCTGCGCTACGTCGACCTTCCCGAGGGCTTCTTCGCCGCCAATCCGACGTCGCACTTGGTCCGCACCGAGCTGCAGGCGCGATGCCCCGATATTCGCAGGACCAAGTACGCTGCTGGCACCGAGGACAGCTTCAAGTCGCTCGAGCGCGGCGTGTGGCAGAATCTGGAAGTGCTCGAACTCAGCGGTCTTCGCTTCGAAGAACCCACCCTTCGTTTCGTGCTTCACGCTCTTACCAGCCTTCGTGATCTGAAGCTGACGGACATGCCATGGGTCTCCGACGGCCTCTTCATGCGTTCGACGTTCCGCCCTGACTTCCCGTCTGTCCGCAAGCTGTCTCTCGAGCGTATGCCGAACATCAGCGCCAACGGCCTCACCATTCAACTGTCCGACCCGGTCAGCAGAGGCGCGCTGTCGTATCTCGAGCTCAAGAATACGGGTGTCTTTGTCGCGGATCTGTTCAAGGTCGTTGCTGCCGCAACTCACCTTGAGGAACTCGCCTTCGCGCAGGAGGTTACCGACGGGTTGGTGAGCAACGTCCTCCAGCCGCTTCTTCCGCTCGCGTCGCGCTCCCTCAAGATTCTCTACTTCGAGATCACGGCAATCGAGCAACCAAACTTCCCGCGCAGCCTCTCCGACGACCCAGCTCGGTCGTACTACCATTACCTCTCGGGCAGCCTTCACGCCGGCGCTTTGCCCGAGCTTCGCGAGCTTTACGTTCGCGATTTGAATTTTCCCGAGCTTTTGATCCTGTATCCGCCGGCTCCCGCCTTTGCCGGTATGTTCCCGCCTTACAACCCGGCATTCAGGACCCACCCCCTGGACATCTACACCAAGGGCGACGACGATCTGGAGTGGGCCATGGCCTCGATGACGCCGGCCTCGCGCGCGTCCCTCCTGCCTCCGCCAACCCGGCAGGTCTCCTTCGTCCCGCCTCGCGACAGCGTCTACCGCGGCCTTCCCGCCCTGTCCCGCCCGGTCAGCGCGCACGGCGCGTCCGCCAGTCGCGGTCTCAGCAACCAGTGGGGCTCCGAGGCGCGTCGCAGCGTCGTCGTCGGCGATGGCGCCGGCGGCTTTCTCGCCGTCCCCGTGCCGGCCGAAGCGGGCGCGTCGCGGCCCAGGAGTGCGGTCGCGTCCAGTGGCGGCCATGCTCGTGGACTGAGCGTGGGGACTGCCCACAAGAAGAAGCGCAGTGCCAATCAGATCGACCTCTGGAGATAGGCTGGGTTCGGAGATCTTGCTCGCGTTGAGTGGTGACGGAGCAACGACTAAAAGGGAATGAGCGATGAGGTTCGACGGATGGATCGATGACTCGACGGCTTGGGATGCCTCACGTGGCTTGAGTGAGGTGCTGGTTTTCTGCGGAGGATTTCCTTTTCAACCCATGGGCACACCGACGGACAGGCCGTTGCATCCTGGTGTGGCTCTTCAAGGCTCTGACAGAGCAGTGTTAAAATACCCTTTCTTCTCAATCCTGTACTTCTGTTAACATGAAATTTCCTTGCTACGATGACGGGTCCTGACTTGCCTCGGATCTCCTTTTGCTCTTCCGTTGCGACGGCATCGCTTTCGATGCCATCCTGATACCCCGATGGGGCGTTTGGAGGATTTGGTAGCGCTTGCGTCTCCTTAGACTTTTGTGCGGATGTGAAGCCGCGTGGCTCCATGACACCTTTTTGGGGACTGCGCTTTTGTTTTGCAGTGAAGCTCGGCCATGGGTGAACTTTATTCACATGTGCACGGCAATGAACACTGTCCAGGTGTGAGCCTACCTCAGAAGGCGCCACCTTGTTTAGGAAATTCACTCCGCCATCTGCTCATACGTTTGAGCCGTTCAAAAGTCGGCAGTCCATTGAGTTTATACATCTGACAAGAGCCGATAGAAGCAAAAGTGCTGCAGCAATGCTATGCCGGGCTATTCAGTACAATCATGACATGTGCTCCACGGCCATTTCAACCTTCCCCACGACTAGCATCTCATTCCAACCCTATTCTCCTTCCCCCTACCCAGCATCCTCCCGATCAATCACCGGCCCAACCGGCCCCCTACTCCTCTCCACTCCCGCCAACAGACTGCCCGGCACAAACTTACTCTTCTCCGTCACATCCAGCATCGGGCCCTTGGCATTCGCGCCCGTCATGACACCTTTCCCCGTCGCCAGCCCGCCCTGGCTCGGCCCAGCCCGCGCGAGCAGGCCACCGCCCGTGAACGCCTCGCTCGACTCGAGCCACGCGGCCGGCGCGTCGCCGTGCCTGTTGACCGCGCCGTCGATCATCGGCGCCGGCTTGTGCTGCGGGCCGCCGCGCAGGGAGCGCGTGCGCGTCGTGGGGTCGTGGTGAACGACAGGGACCGGGACCGGGACCGCAGGAGGAGCCGCGGTGGCAGCGACACCCGCGCCGGCGGATGTCGGCGGACGGTAGCCGGCCGAGGGTGCGGATGCGCCGGTGCTGGTGCGCGGCCTGGCGCGCCAGTCGGTCGCGGGCGGGATGGCGAAGGGCGTGTCCGGGCTGGTGGCGCAGTCGATGAGGCCGCCGGGGCCGACCTGGTCCGGGACGAAGGCCTTGCCCTTGCGCTGGTGCTGCGGCGGCTCGCGGTACTGCGGCGTCAGGTCGACGAGCGGGCGGGGCAGATCGCGGCGGGTGGAGGCGGGGCCGGCGAGAGGGGGTTTGTCGGTCGAGGTGCGGGTTGTGGAGCGGACGGATGTGCGTCGTTGAGGGCGGGTGGGTTGGTCGCGGTCGAGGGAGGAGCGGGGGATGGTGGGGGGAATGGTGGGGTCTGCGATGTCGCGGATGAGGGAGGGGCCGGCGGTGAAGGGGCCGGTGGATTTGGCGGCGGCGTCGCGCTCTTCCTGGGCGCGTTGGCGCTGCGAGTATGTGCGGCCGAGGAGTCCTGTGGGTGAGAAGGTGGGCTCGTCTTGTGTTGGCGAGTCTTGGGTTTGAGAGGCGGATGGGCGTCTTCTTCCGCTGTGCCTTGTGGTGTCGATGTCCTGAGGCAGCTTTGAAGGGTAAGAACAGGGAGGCTTGGTTTTGCTCTGCATGGACATGTTGCGCCGGTGGGCTGCGTTCGGGCCGGACGGTTGGCTTTGCTGCTCATCGAGTTTCTTGTCGAACTGGTCCATGTCGAGCAAGGGCTTGAAAGAGCCAAGTTGATAATGGGACTCCACAGATGCGCCTCGCATATGCTGGTTCGTCGCTTTTGTTCTCTCGACATCTCGCTGCTGGCCTGCGACATGACGACCGGCAGGCACATCGTCACTTTTCGCTGCGGGTGCTCTTGAACCTTCACCCATGACATTGACCAGGTACCAGCTTCGCCACCCTTGGACGGCCTTGTAGAAGTTTGCGCCGACGTCTCGGTCGTTGGTGCAGAAGAAATGGACAAAGCTGGAGGTCGTTATGAACATGCTCGACTTCTGCTGACTCTTTATCGCAAAGCAGATCTTCTTGGGCGGCTTGATCTTACGCGCCACCTGCTTGGGCGTCGGGGTGTAGATGTCAAAGTCGGACAGATGGCACACGTTCGTGACGTCTTTGGCGCCCTCATGCTTCGCGAGCACCATCTGGCCATCGCACCTCAACGCTACCCATCTCTTATCCCACTTGCCGGGTTTCTGGGAGTGATACACAGTGAACGAGATCTCCACAGGTCGCTCGACGGGAACTTTGGCGGCGTCCAGGTCTTCATCTACACCTCCAGTGGCGGACTCGACAAGCACAAGACTGTTTTGTTTATCGTCATCCCAGGAATTCATCACATCTCGCACATGCTCGTACATGCGCAGCGGTCGCTGCACGCCGACCTTGCCGAAGGACTCGAGTAAGACAGATGCTTTGGGGTCGATAGGCTCTGAGAGACAGGTTGAGGCTGATCGGATCAGGTCCATTGGTGTTGTGGTGGGTGTTACCGGCAGCAAGATGGAGGACTTGTTGCATGCGACGAGCACGCGCTGTCAACTCAGTTAGACATGAGACGACCCCAGGATACGGCGCTGAGTACTCACCCTGTCGCCGGCATTCACCGCAGACACCGGCGCGTCGATGCCGGGCACAATGCCTCCGCCTCCGGGTTTGATAGTTGCTGGCTGTCCGTTGGCCCCCTTGGTCTCCTTCGATGTCGGACTCGCCAGCATCTCAGATGGTTCTGGCGCTGCGTCACCCGTTCGCTTCTTCAAGAAGTTGAAGCGAGGCTTGCGCGAATCTGAAGCTGCCGCGGACGGCGAGACCTTCGCTGGCTCCGGTTTAGCGGAGGGAACTGAGGTCTGTCTTGCATGCCTGCTAGACACTAGCTTGCCGGTTTCAGTCTTCGAGGGCGCTTGAAGAATAGCCATCTCTGTGTTTTCTTTGGTCGACAACTGCTTCTCCTGCCTAGGTCTTTCCCGCTCGATTGGAGGGTTTGGAGTCCTGTCACCGTGACGTTCCTGGGTAGATGTATGCGCTTTCGCCTGCGCAGCCATTGCCTTCCGTTGCTCTGCTTCAGCTCTAGCCTTTCTCTCTTGACTAGCTCTTTCCTGCGCCATAATCTCCTGCTCCGTCTCGCCCGTCAACTTCTGTCGCGCCGCTACACGCGCCGCCAGCGTCGGGTCCCTGGCGGTATCTGACACTGTGAGGGTCCTGGACCGCTCTGCTCTCACATTCGGTCCTCGCGATCCAGCAGCAGGACCATTGACGTTATTCGGTGGGTCCGTTCCCCGCGCAGAGTCTGCTCGCGTGCGCGCAGGGCCAGCGGGAGACGACAGAGGCAGCTGAGGAGCGGGATGCGACGAGGGACCGCTTTCGCGTGAGCTCTGGGTTCCTGCGCGCGGACGCCGATACCTGGACATATTGCGACCCGGATTGGCCGGTTTTGACGCGTCGGCCACGGGAGGGACAGGCGGAGGAGCAGCGGAGGACGACATTTGTGCGGCTGCCGCTGCCCTGACAGATCGGTATCGCGACAGCTTGAGCTCTCCGTTGGAGGAGCGCGTTTCTGTCGCCATGATGCTGATGCTGGAGACTCTCAGGAGCGAGGGCTCTTGTCAGGAGAAGATCGAGCTGCTGCTGGATGCCGTGGGCCTGCAACAGGGAGGAAAGGCCCTGAAGGCATGAAGACAGAATCTTGGAAAGTGACAACCGCATGAAAACGGTTTCATTGGCTTTCCGTCATGGACGACCGCTGATTGGCCACAGCCTGGTTAAGCGAGATTCCGGTTTCAACGGGCCGGCGCCTTACCCGAAAGGATGCCTTGGAGCCTGATTATTACAACGTCGTGATGCAGCTTGGCATTTTTAATAAGGCCAATTCACAAGAATCCATTGAGAGTGGTGATCTACAAGGGTTTAGTTGGAGACGGACTCGGGAATTCAGCGTCATTGTATGGGAAAAGGTCGTTGGAGATGGCTATTCTTCAAGCGCCCTCGAAGACTGAAACCGGCAAGCTAGTGTCTAGCAGGCATGCAAGACAG
>QQTW01004274.1_pt1 | contig 10683 bp, 16 predicted proteins | sample 1904831 | NCBI WGS metagenome assembly QQTW01 (sample SAMN09435610, study PRJNA476489) | Subsurface metagenome, whole genome shotgun sequencing project.
AGGGTCATTGATAAGGCGCGGTTATGAAGGGCAACGTTTGAGAGGTTAGGAACGAAGTAATCAATGTTTTCTGGTTATACACCGGAATAATTCAATTTGTCGGTGTAGCCCTAACATAGAAACAGTAACCTTTTCAAACACCCTACACCATGAAAATTGACCGTCACGATCAGGCTAAGATTTTATCATCAACCGAGATAGTTCAGTTGTTCACCCTTGGGTTCAGAACCGAACGCGATCGCGCACTTTTTGGCATATGTCTTTACACTGGCACACGCATAGCCGAAGCCTGTGCATTACATACCAGGGATGCCTACAGAACTTCAGGAGAGGTAAGACAGCGAGTAACTATTCGCAAGCAAACGACCAAGGGCAAGGCTGAAACTAGGTCTGTGCCTGTGTGCAACGAGCTTCGTGCGTTACTTGAGGCTTACTCTTCCAACAAAGCATTGTTGTTCCCAGGCAGATGGGGACGCGGGCACATCCACCCCGACTCTGCTGACAAAATTTTAAGGGCTGCCCTTGATGCAGTTGATATTGATGGTGCCAGCAGCCACAGTTTTCGGCGCACTTGTTTGACCAAAATGCATTTAGCGAATGTCCCGACTAAGGTAATCAAGAAAATTTCTGGTCACAAAACGCTGGCAGCTCTTGACAGATATTTGGAAGTCAGCGACCAAGACCTACAAGATGCTGTAAATAAATTGACCTTTACTACCCCAAAATTTGGAATTTTTGAGGGAGTAAACTAAACCGATCCCCCAGCGGGGAACCGGGGGGGAATTGCGATCGTGGGTATTTGGGCGGGTAAACGCGATCCAAAAATTCAACTTTTGTAATAGCGTATCGCCAACATTTAAAAAAAACTACAATATTAAGTCATCAAACTGGTGGCGATGAACCTTGCTCAATCGTTGCTTAACCTGGATCTTCTCGCCTAACGACCATCCGTAGATTAAATCCTCAATTTCCTCGGACGAAGATCCATTGTCTAACGCGGAACGTAATTCCTTGGCTTTGGCTTCTATTATATCGGGGACAGATTCAACCCAATTTTCTTCAGGTTGAATGCCCGCACTACAATAAAATTCCTCTCCAGTTGAACGGTCTTGATACCATTTGCCGGATGTACTTTCATCTACAGCAGGTGTTGGAGGGGGGCAAGAAGGGCTATCAATAATACTAGGAATTAAGGGTGATTCCGGCTCATGGGTTGTATCATGGGTCACTTCAATTTTACCCCCCCCCCTCTCTCCGTCAGAAGTGTTAGGTATCTCACTCAAACCCTTACCATTGCTACTATCTAACATACCTAACACCTCATCCCTAACACCTGAATTTTCTGAAGTGTTAGGTATGGGTGTTAGGTAAGTGTTAGGTTTCTGTGTCTCTTGCTGTGTATAGTTTTCAGATACATAACTAACAGTACCAGGTGTGTGAGGGGGGGGGGAGGGTTCCTTTTTTAATTTGATACATTGCTTCTCCGTAGGGTTCTCCGTAGGGTTCTCCGTAGGATTTTCTATATTGTCCTCCGCCGGATCTAGATACCAAACTTTGTTTCGGCTGTTTTTTGACCTACGACAACCTATAATTCCCCGCCCAACCATTCGCCCCAGAACGGTATACAGGGAATTTTTATCATTACCAACAAAATGGGCAATTTCCTCCATCTCGTAGCCAACGCCAGGTCTTGCGGAAAGGAGTAATAAGATGCGTTGCTGGCAGCTTTGCTTTTCCTTGGCAGCTTGCTCGGTTTCGTTACCGTATCCTATAAAGTCAAAGCAATTATTTTCTAGGCTGAAGCTCAAATTAACGGACATTGGTTGGAAACCACGAGTTTTAGGCATAGTCAGTACCCGTTTAGGGTCTGTCTCCTCTCTACTAGCCCTGTCCATGCGCCAGTGGGTAGAAACGTTTCCAACAATTGAAGTGTTCCCGCTGGCCCGGGCAATACCCGGCATTGATGTGTCTTTGTTATCGTGATGAATCCATATCAACGCGCCGTATCGGCAGACCAAGCGCTCAACTTCCTTCATCCAACTTCCGATCATTTCCGACTTTTCTTCTAGTCCAAGTGGAAAACAAACTGTTGTACGAAGCGAGTCAATAACTACTAGTCCGGGTTTAATTTCATCTAACCATTGCTCAAGTTTATCTAGTTGTTTTACTGTCCAACTCCCACTAGTTTTTGATTCAGTTATGAGGTGAAAATTCTCTAACTCTTCAAATCCCATATCAACCATATATCGCTTAGTTATGTTTGAAGGTTGGTCAGAACTAATGTACAAAACTGGAGCTTTTTTACATTTTTCACCTAAAAAATCTGCCCCTGTCGCAACTGAATAAGCTAATTGAAGAGTTGCAATTGTTTTACCGCACCCTGGCAATGCGGAAAGCAAGACAGAAGATTTTTCTAAACAGTAACCATCGATTAAAAATCTAACTGGTTCATCTTCTGAATTAAGAAAATCTTTGACCGATATTAATTTAGCTTCTGAGCTAAACTCTTTTTCCGCAAGTCTTTGAGCCTGACATAGCCTTTCAAAAGCATCTCCTCTAATATGGTATGAACTTAAAATTCGTTGACGTTCAATTTCTTGCAATATCGGGTCTGCGACTCGCAACCAATTTGAAATTTCTAGTTTAATTTTTACGGCTTGCTGATGGCTTGCGGAATGAATGATTGGTGCATTTGACTCAGAGGTATTGTTTAAAAGCTGGTGCTGTTTTTCAGAAATACTTAGTTCAATTTCTTTGACGATTTTGTTCCAATCAAAACTTTTACAACTTGTTCTTTCTCTAAGTATTTCTAGGTCTAAATTGGGCGATTGTGAGTATTTTAGAATCACAGCAGCCACATCCCTGGCATCCTCTATCTCTATCTTTTTATCTTTAAGGGAAAATAAATAATCCCTATAATCAATAGAATGTTCCAGGTAATATTCTACGAGCTTGGCTCCAGTTGAGGGAATGTCCTGTGACAAATAGTCAATATGGTACTTGGCGGAGTATACCTGCGGGATGCCGCCAGCTTCCACAATCCGATAAATCGTTTGAAGCACTAACGCCTCCGAGGTTGTACCGTCCTTTATTATGATGTGAATATTTTTTGGATCAATGGCGGTTGGAGGGTTCTTAAGGTCGGCAACCCGCACAAAGCCCGGAAGCGCGAATTGCCACTTAAGGCTGGTAGACCACAAAACTGTGCTTTTTTTTTCGGTTTTAGAGTAGGAGCCAAACTCGTCGTCAAAATATCCCATGATGTTGTATCTCCAAAAATCGTGTGGTGGTTGATTTTTGGGGAAAAGCTGTCTTGTTTTAGTCTGTGCCAATTGTTTTTTCGGTAAAATCATTTTATAATTGGCGAAAGACATACAAAACAAAACAACACGCACTGCACGGCGTTTATAGCCGTGTTGTAAGGAAGATAATTAAAAGTCTCTCAATAATAATCCGGTCGCCAAACTTTCATATTATTTTGAGCTTCTTAAGTATTTCCCGCGTGCTGCTTAACCCCAATTGAATGTTCCAGATTGAATGTTCCAGATTGAATGTTCCAGAAATTAAAATCAGTCCGCTTGTGATTGATAAACAATAACCTAAATTGGCTGTGTGTCGCGCAAAAATGACATGCAGCTATTTTTTTATTCACCTAGATGCTGTCTCAGACTTTCTTGTACCCTTGGTTCGTGAATCACGTTAGCCAAAGTTTCAAGAAGCTGCGATTGAGTAATATTCAGCATCCGAGCTTCAAAGCGAAAAATATCGCAGGCATCTTTCGTAAGGACAGTGCCATACTTCAACTTTGCTTGTGGCAAGGGATAACAAATTGCATTCAGTTTTTTAGGCTGTGTTGAATTTGACATATATGCAGTGACTCCTTCTAGATAGATTGTATTAAATAAAACGAATACATGCAACCCTAAATTTAAAGTTTCTAGTAGTTATACGTTTTCGCATATTATTAGCTTCCGTACTCATAAGCGATAACGTATGAGTTGTGTTTTAATGATTATCTAATTTCGGATACTGTTACTAAATAATCCTCAATTTGTTGCAGCGCCTGAGATTGAGCGCTGTGTGGAAGATATGTTGCAACCAGTTCCTAAAATGTGAAATCAACTTCCAGATTAGGAAATGAGCTTCCGATTTAGTGCATTATGTACACTGTACTAGGTGCATTATGTACACTGTACTAGTGCATAATCTAAAGTCTTATAAATTAAAATCCTTGCTAACAGGCACTAATTACCCCCGCCTTGTTGGTTAACCAAATACTCTAGAATTGCCCCCACTCTGTCAAGCGTGGAATTGGTGGTACGTTGCGAGTCCTGAAGCTGGCGTTGTGATTCAACTAACTGGGCAATGTCCGTGCGTTGCCTGAGAAGCTCCTGACCAATAGCTTCAAAGTTTTGTTGGTAAACTTCGCTAGTGGTTACTAGTGCCTCAGCTGTTGCTTTCAAAATTTCCAGTTGTGTACGTACTTCCGCGTTAACTTGCACCTGGTTCTCAAGTGCAGCTTCTACGCGGGCTAGGCGGTCATCGGGGTTTGGGGATTGGGATTGGGTCATTTTGATTCCTTATTATTTTTTTGATTGCTTTTGTTTGCATCCTCCTCATCTAGATACCGTTTAAGTGCTATCTCAATTATTTCCGATATAGTTGTTGTTTCTTCCTCCACAACGAACAGGCGAAGTCTTTTTGCCAAGTTACGGTCTATTAATCCCGTGACGCGGGAGTAATCCGGGTTTTCTCTCCTACCCAATTTAAGATTCCTATTCGTGAGTTGCACAAACATTCTCGCATAAGCCTGTTTAATTATTTATGTGTTAATCCGTTATAACGGATAACTGTTATGCTATGCTAACACTAGTTGAGTCAAAAACACCACAATCCTTTATTCACCTGACTTTGAGGGAATCACGGTGTCAAATTTGTGTGCTTAAAACACTAGTAAGGAGGCTGTATACATATGGCAGGGGAAGGTAAAGACGATAACCAACAGTTAGTACAGACCCAATCAAACGGGGTTATATCGGGTGTCAACGCTGGCAATAGAGGCATGAAACATGTCGGCAACGGGTTGTACAAGTATGATTCAACGTTACTTAATCGCGTTCTAACTGATGAAGAGAAACGACACAATAGCTTTGTTAACAAACAAATTGCTTTAGAGAAAGAAGAGAAGCGGCAGCAGAAAAAAATAACTGCTACATCTTCCAAACGAGTTAAGGGATTAATTAACTCAAAAATGGAATCTGCACAAACTCAATTACAAGGGGTAAAAGGTTACGTAACATTCTGTTTAGGTACAGAAGGAGGCGATATTTATTTGCGCTTGAGTGTAAGTAAAGTAATTAATTTACGTACCTTAAAGGTTGAGGATGCAAGCCACGGAGACGTGTTTCTTTGCTATTTAGACGATTTAGAATTGGTTAAGGAATAGTTTCGTAGGAGAATAGTAATCAAGCCTTTTTTGGATTGAAGAATGGTTGAAAAGCTGTGGACTAAAGTTACTATCTGGAGTTATTTCCCTATCACTTTTAACGCAGGATTCCCAGATACTGCCAAGACTGAATATTACATTGAGTTAACTGTAGACAATCCCCAAGATGGGGAATCTGTTGAAATTATGAAAGGAGATACAAAGGAAGAATTAATTCCATATTTGGAACCAATTGCTAAAACTTTGGGATTAGAAATTGATTTAGATATTCCTAATCCAATGTACAACCAAGATTCGGATTGAGAGTAATTTAATAGCCAGCGACTAACTTTCTCAGGGCTTATCGCTGGTTATTACCCCACCCACTAGACAGATAAATGGAGCAATTTAATTATGGCAGATTCAATTGATAAAAACTACGTCTCCAAATATATTGAGCAAGCGAAAACAACAGATAACGAAGATATAAAAAATAATTGTCTGTATCGCGCTGGCACTCAGCTGGAAATTATTCCGTGTGATGGTAACGATAAATTATCCCCTCAGCAACAACAATTAATAATCGACAAAGCAGATGAATTACTGGGGGAAAATAATGCGCGAGCATAATCATTACCGGATTAAATACAGCGACGTTTCAGGTAATCATCACATAATTAAATCTACTGTATTTACCTTTGAAGATGCTGAAAATTGGGCTAGTGACAGAGAACAATTGCATGGAGTTTGCGAGCATCGGGAGGGATTAGAACCAACTAATCCACAAATACAAGTTTGGGAATTTGAAGAGATAACTGGCGTTGCAGCAAGATTTTTGGATTTAATTAGAGGTTGAATTATGCCCAAATTTAATAACCATTACTGGATAGATTATTCCTCTGAAAAAGGTGACTACACAATTATTGAGTCCACGTCTGTGACACATGAAGATGCTAATAGTTGGGCATTAAATAAGGAAAAGGAAGACAACGAAACAAATATTCAGGTGTGGAAATTTGAACCAATAACCGGAGTGTGTGCAGCAGTTTTAAACATTGTTAATGGGTAATTTCAGATGGGCGGAGATGATTCTAAGTGGCTAATTATGGCACTTATTTTAATTTCCGCTTTCTTTATTAATAGGGAAAGCGGAATGCAGGAAAAATTAAATAATTGCAAAGTTGAGTATCAAGGATTTAAGGACGGAGTAACCTATGGACGGGGAAGATAAGGATAAGGTAATAAGTTTTGATATTGTACCTTCTCAGGTTTTTAATTCAAATAGCACCAATCACCGTACTAGATGGGAAGAAGAAAATAGACGTAGAATAATGGATTGGGCATCATTTAAAGATAAAGATTTAATTGATGTAGCGCTAGGAGTTGTAATTTATATTTCAGCACCAATGTTCGTTACTTCGGTGGGGTTAACAGTTTTAAATCCCGCGTTGTGGATGGTTGTAACGGTAGGGATTATTTTAATTATCCTTGTATTTTGGTGGGCGATCGCAGTAGTACCTGAATCCTTACTCTTAGTAGTAGCAAGATTAATTTTAATAACAATTGGAATTGGTTTAGGAGGAACGCTATGAGAGAAATACACCCAAGTGAATTAATTAATCAGATTAATGATTTACGGTATGCAAAGTCAACTACCTGGGCGTTATTAATTTTATCAATTGTATTATGTGCATCCGCAGCAACGGTTAAAGGTAAAATAAATAAAATTGGTTTGTCAGGTAGCGCATTATTAATAGCGGGATTATCTAGTAATTCAAAATCTCAACTCAAGTCTAAAAAAGAATTACTAGGCGATGTAAATGAAGCATCAAAAGTTGGGTTTAGGTCGGTATTAGCATCCTACTTTCTCCCAGCATCTAAATTGTCAGTTCAATTTGACATCAATACTTGGAAGCCTGAAATATTTGATTGGGAATTGTTTAATACTAAACCTGAGAAATACCCACACCTGGGAGTAGTTGCTGAATCAGGGGGGGGGGAAAATCAACCACTGCGGAATGGTTTTGTACTTGGTTAAATGGGGTGCATATAGCTTTTGCACCACACTTTGAACCGGGTGACTTTCCAGGGTTAGCATTATTTGGATTAGCTCGTAATTATGGCAATGATGATGACGAACCAGCTAACTTTCAAGAGATGATTAATTCGGTTCCAGGACGTTACCCTAGTATCTCATATGCGTCGGGTTTCAAAGCAATATTTGTAGAGATGAACCGTCGTTACCAAGAACGCGATAAAGGTAATACCGATTTTCCAATTGTTAATATACATTTGGATGAATTTAACGCTTTTATTGACAGCGTATCTTTTGCAGATGATGCAGAAACTGGGTTAGCTTTTATGTTCCGTAGACTATTGATGGAATCAAGAAAAGTAGGATTAAGGTTAATTCCTTATCTACAATCAGATGATGTAAAATCGCTCAAGCTAGAAGGTCGGGGACAGGTACGTAAAAACCTAAAGTTTATTCGGTTGGGCACTGATGGGTTGAAGCATATTAAAAAGCTTTCAGCTAAGGATTACCCCTTGTTGGAATGGTTAAAAAAAGAAATGAAAACAGTCAATACATTCCCCGCGACGGTAGAGGATTCCTTCGCCTGGATTCCTAACTTTAGGCGCAACCAATCTGCTCCACAATTACCCCAGGATATAGCACCTATTCCACCTACTGTAACACCGGAAGTTACTATTAAAAAGGTAAGTTTTGACGAATTGAACGAAGCTCAACAACAACTAATTAAGTTCGCACAGGAGCGTCCCAACCAACAATTAAAGGCGGACACAGTTAAACAATACGAACGCTATTTCAAAGATAAAAGCTATTCCCCTGAAGAATTACGTATCCTATTTCAATCAACAGCCGACGTTGGGTGGGGAATTGTAATGGGTGAAGGTAATAGACTAGCTTATGGTTGGTATGATAACCTCCAGTAATTATCCCGACAAGTTCCAGACAACCTCCTGACACTTAAAAGCTTCCCACAACTACTACCATAATAAGCAATTATAGCCAGTGAGTTAAACCGCTCAACTGGCTTTTATAGTACCTTTATTATGCCTTGCTACCCCTTACTCCCTCCCGACAACTACAGACAATTTTTCAGACATTTTTACTCACGTCTGTGGCTAAAAAGCATAATCTTAATCAGTTCTGGAGTTTTCTGGAGAATTTTTATACTGGTGAATTTTATAAATTTTTACCCTATTTTCGCAACTAAAAATTCCAGACAATATATTTTTATCGATAATACACATTATCCGAAAGTGCTACAATATCCATAGTGTGTACAATCGGAATGACATGAGTAACAACAGGGATAACAGAGGCACTCACCCCCACTCACAGGATAATTTAATTAAGCGATGGGAGGGGCATGAGAAAAAGATTAGGAGGAATTACACAATACTAGAGGAGACAGCCCAATGGTTAGCAGAAAAGGATAATGCCAGTGCTTACATTGATGAATTGATAGCGCGGGACAGGAATGGGGAGCTACCCGCGACTAATAGCCAAGTGCCAAGTTCAGAAATTAAGTTGCTGCGGGAAGAATTGGATAAACTGACTGCAATGATTCAACAATTTGGTGAAGAATCCCAGCAACAATCGGAGAAAATAACTAAAGCGAAAGAAATTTTACAATCAGCACTTCCACTCCCCGCAAATAAAGGTGGGGCGATCAAGGATATGATTAAAAAAGCTTTGAAATTATTCCCTTAATTCCATAGTGTGTATTATCGGAAAAATGGAAACATTAACAACATTTAAGAAACATTGTCTCTTGCTAAAAATATGTTATTTTTTTGGTTAGATGAGTTGAGTAAAGTTACGTGAAACAAACTGAAAAATATTCTCAGGCTAGTAAAGTTTTGACCTTTCCACATTCTAGCCAGGACGAACTTTATTCGGAGCTAAACCGCTTAGGTTGGTTCTGGGATTCCAAAGTAAAAAAATGGGAAAGAGATGATAGACCCGCGCTGGAAGAGAGTAAATTGATAAAGATTAGGATATTAGCTTCGGCTCGGAAAGTAGAGCAGGCAGCGGAATTGCTTATAGAGAATTCAAGGAATATGGGTTTGGGGCTTTTAGAAAAGTCGGAAATGTACCCGTGCCGCCCACCAAATCAGAACGATGCCCGGATATATCTTTCTTTTGTAGAGGTAGAGCAGTAGGGGTAAGGGTAAAGCCAGGAAAAGAGTTGGAACAAACAATTAAAATACCCCGGAGTAGTGCTTTGAAAGGAGTAATTTTACTTCGGGGTAAAACTATTTATTGAAAGCGCTCTTTACTAAATAAGGTTGTAAATGCACTTGATTAACTGCATTCAGCAATAGTGCTTCGTTTAATTTCTAAGAATCGTAATAATTCATCTTTTTGTTCACGATTTATTGCTGAATCACTACTTAATTCATTCCTTAAGCTGGCACAATGCTCTATATCGCAATCAATTTGTATTTCAGCTTTATCTGGACAACCTCCTCTTGCCCTTGTGAAAGGCGATTCATTGCATAAATCCCTGTAATCTTCATTCAATGTTTGCTCGTTGTCCAACAAGTCTTCGTACCCTCTATCTAACTCCTCAATTGATTCTTCAATGCCCTTTATATCCGCATTTACCATGTAAGGGTCACAGAATTCAAACTCAAAATTCTTTACCTTAGCAGCGCTATTAGTATTCATAAAATTGTTGTTTTTTGACTAAACTACAATATTAATATAAAACTTTTAATTAGGAAAAAGTAAGAAACACCGACCGCACAGCAAGCTTACGCTATATTGTCTCCCCTCTCCCCTTGCTGTGTCTGGGTTAGGGGGGGCTTTGATACATCACGGGATTAAGAAGATGGATTTCTTGCATTCAATTTGTAGTATGGTGTTTCCCGCAACATGGATGTATTTGTTAATTTTTATTGCAGGCTTCGCGCTGAGTTGGGGACGAACGCCTTAGATATCCGCGAGTGGATCTTACCGCAAGTCGGTTCAAAACTATTGTTAAAAATATTTGGAATGATTGATATTTTCCCCACCCTAATCAACATTAGTACAAGCCAACTACAAGCGCGATTGTAGGTGTTGATATCAGGGCTATCATAAGTGGGGCTTATGTTTAGTAGCTGTAACGGGGTTTTTGCGTAAGGGTCATTGATAAGGCGCGGTTATGAAGGGCAACGTTTGAGAGGTTAGGAACGAAGTAATCAATGTTTTCTGGTTATACACCGGAATAATTCAATTTTTGTCG
>QQTW01004275.1_pt1 | contig 10683 bp, 8 predicted proteins | sample 1904831 | NCBI WGS metagenome assembly QQTW01 (sample SAMN09435610, study PRJNA476489) | Subsurface metagenome, whole genome shotgun sequencing project.
ACGACAAGCGTCAACACGCCGCTAAGCAGGAGCATCGACGTGACCGGGAAGAACACCGTGTCGGTGCGGACGTCGCCCGGCAGCCTGCCGAACCAGGCGAACGCTCGAGGAAAAATCAGCAAGACAATACCGAGCGCCGCGACGCCTAAACCGCTGAAGATGAGGACTCGAGCCACCCTCCCATCATAAAACGGTCGCAAAGAACTGCGACAACCGTAAGCGCTTACAAAAACGAAAAGGACTCGGCAATTGTTGCTGAACGCCGAACCCATCCGCCCGTACCGTTAAATACGTGACTAGAAGACTAAACTTCTCTTGACTATTCTCGAACTGTGCGCGTACACTTCTTCCATCAATTCGTACTTGTAAGCGGTTACGGACTTGCGGGTCCAGCGGGAGGGCCGACGTGAGCGTTGCAATTAGCGGGGCCGGGTAGTGTTCGCACTTCCCCCGCGCCCGACCATAGGGGACGTAGCCCAAGCCGCCGGGGTTTCGACCGGTACGGTGTCTCGAGTCCTGAACGAGCGCCCCGGCGTCAGCCCGGCGACCAAGGCGGCAGTTCTGGAGGTCGTGTCGCGTTTGGGCTACCGCCCGGACAGCGCGGCGCGGCAGCTCTCGAGCGGGCGCGGCAACCGCATCGGCTTTCACGTGTCGGCTAGCAGCGGGCGGTTTTCGCCCTTTTATATGCTCTTCATGGAGTTTCTCGTCGCCGAGTTTCAGCGGGCGGGCTACCGGCTAGAGGACGTGCCGAGCCGCCCCGACGGGCTCCCGGCGCACCTGCCCGACGGCTTGGTGCTTTTGGGCGTACACGACGACGACCTGCGGATTCCGTATCTGGAGTCTCGAGGCGTGCCGTTCGTGTTGGAGGGGCACGCGCCCGGTCGGCGGTGGGTGCGGGCGGACGACTACGGCGGGGCGCGCGCGGCGACCGAACACCTCTTGCGTTTGGGCCATACCGACGTCGTGCACGTCAGCGGCGACCCGGTCGGGCAGGCGGCGTTCGACCGGCTGCGCGGCTACCGGGACGCGCTGCAAGAGGCCGAGGTTTCCGCGCTCCCGCCGCTCGACGGCTCCTTCACGGTGTTGGAGGCGTACCGGGCCGTGCGGCGGTTTTTGGGGACCGGTGCGCCCTTCACCGCCGTCTTCGCCGCCTCCGACGAGATGGCGCGGGGAGCTATCGCGGCGCTCGAGGACGCCGGTCTGCGCGTTCCCGCCGACGTGTCGGTCGTCGGCTTCGACGACCTGCCGGAGTTCGGCGAGGGGCTGACGACGGTGCGTCAGGACGTCGCGCAGGTTGCCGGAACCGCCGCCGCACTGTTGCAAGAAGCGCTCTCCGGCCTGCCGGTGCGGCACGTGGTCGTGCCCGTACAGCTCGTCGTGCGCAAGACGACCTCGAGGAGGAGGTAAAGGTGCCCTAAGCTTGTCTGTTCAGCCGTGTCCGCTCTACCTTTCCATCCTCGTCAAAAGGAGTTTTCTGTGAAACGCACCCTGTTCGTTGCTTCCGTTCTCGCCCTGAGCGCCGCCCCGGCTCTCGCCCAAACGATTCGCATTCAAGGCTACGGCGGGCAGGACCCGGCTGTCGTGCAGCGGCTTCTAGACGAGGTCATCGGGGCCGATTTGGAGGCTGCGGGCATCACCGTGCAGTACGAGCCCATCGAGACCGACTACAACGCCGTGCTGACCAACAACCTCTCTGCCGGGACCGCCGGGGACGTGTTCTATATGCCGGGCGAGGTCGCCCCCGGTTTTATCGCGACGGGCCGGGCGCTGCCGCTAAACGACGTGATCGACACGGAGCCGTTTATCGACTCGCTGTTAGAGGTTTACACCCAGGACGGCCAAGTGTACGGCATTCCAAAAGATTTCAACACGCTGGCGGTCTTTTACAACGAAGACCTGTTCGAAGAGGCCGAGGTCGAGGTCCCGAACGCCGAGGACACCTTTACGACCTTTACTGAAAAGATTCGCGCGGTTTCCGAACTCGACGACGAGATCGCCGGGGCGTGCCTGCCCGCCGATTTCGCCCGGTTGGGCGCGTTTGCCTACGCAAACGGCTGGCAGCCCTTTAACGAGGACGGCACCGTCAGCCTGAACGCCGAAGAGTTCACGACCGCGTTCGACTTCTACACCGGCATGGTCACGGAAGGCATCGCCGTGCAGCCCTCAGATGTCGGCGCGGGCTGGCCCGGCGACTGTCTGGCGAACGAGCAGGCGGCGGTCGCCATCGAAGGCGCGTGGATTTTGGGCTTTTTGCGTGACAACGCCCCTAACCTGGCCTTCGGCGCAGCCCCGTTGCCTCTGTCCGACAGCACGGGCGAGCGCGGCAACTTTACCTACTCGGTCGCGTGGGCCATCAACGCCGAATCCGAAAACCAAGAGGCTGCAGTGCAGGTTTTAGAGGCGCTGACGAGCGAAGCGGCGCAGCAGTTCATCCTCGAGCAGGGCCTCGCCATCCCGAGCCGCGAAGCCCTCAGCAACAACCCTTACTTTGAAGAGGACACCCCCGAAGCGCAGGCCAACCTGACGATCTTTGAGGGCGCGTCGGACGGCAACGTCCTGGGTTATCAGTTCGGCAACGTCGGTACCGACTATAAAACGCCCCTTGACAACGCCATCACGGCGGTGATGACCGGGCAGGCCGAGACGCAGGGCGCGTTGGAGGCCGCACAGACCGAACTCGACGCGATTCTCGAGCGGGCGGCGCAGTAGGCGTTTAAGCGGCGCATTACGAAACCGGCGGGGTGGCCTCAGTAAAGGTTCAGGCCATCCCCGACCGGGTTTCTGAAAGGAGTTCCCATGCGCGCCAAACGGCAGGAGATCACTGCCGCCTACCTCTTCCTCGCCCCCTTTCTAATCACGCTGGTCCTGTTCTTTTTGTACGCGACGGTACGGGCCGTCTACTTCAGCTTTACCGACTACGACCTCTTCAACGCACCCCGCTGGGTCGGGTTACAAAACTACGTGAACCTCTTTCGTGAGGAGAACTTCCTCTTCGCGCTCCGCAACTCGCTCGTGTTCGCCGCCGTCGTCACCACCCTGCAAACCTTCGGGGCGCTCGTGATGGCGTCGGTCCTGAACCAAAAGATTCGCGGCCTCAACTTTTTCCGCGCCGCGTTCTATATGCCGAGCGTCACGAGCAGCGTCGTCATCACCCTGATTTTTCTATGGATGTACCAGCGCGAGGGACTTTTTAACTATCTGGGCACGCAGATCGCCTCCTACTCTCCGCAGCTCGGGGTGTTCGCGCTCGTGCTGATCGGCTTGCAGGTCGTGCAGGTGTTGATTGAGCGCTCGAGGGGCTACCCCGCCCGCTGGTTCGATCCCGCCCTGTTCGTGATCTCGTTTCTGATCGCCGCCGCCGCCGTCTGGCTGCTGACGTTTCTGGGCATCCTCACGCCGCGCGACGCCGAAGTCGACGTGACCTGGTTGCAGACGAGCCAGGAGGTGCCGGAGGGGCTGCCCATGGCCCTGCGCGCGCCCGTACCGCTTATCGCCATCATGATCCAGAACATCTTTACGACCATCCCAACCTTTATGCTGATGTTCTTGGCGGCGCTTCAGGACGTGCCCCGGTCGTACTACGAGGCGGCCTCCTTGGACGGCGCGAGCCCGGCGCAGCAGTTCTGGGCGATCACCGTGCCGTCGGTGCAACCCGTGACCTTTCTGGTCGTGACGCTGGGGCTTATCGGGACGCTGCAGATGTTCGACCAGGTCGCCATCTTCGGGAACGCCGTGCCGATCCGCTCGGTCATCACGCTCGCGTACTTCGTCTATCAGCGGATGTTCCCCGGGGCGCAACTGCCTGAAGTCGGCTTCGCGTCGGCGGCGGCGATGTTCCTGGCAGTCCTGACGCTCCTGATCGTGCTGATTCAGCGCCGCTTTATCCGCTCGGAGGCCTCCTGATGGCGCAGGCTGCCGCCCGGACGAACGCGCACTACCGCGCCGCGCAGGATATTGAGCGCTGGCAGGCCCGGCGGCGCTGGGCGCGGGCGGGTATTCTCTACGCCGCCATGCTCGCGTTTTCCCTCGTTTTTCTGGGGCCGCTCTTGTTCGCGACGGTCTCATCGCTTAAAGAGAACCCGCTCGAGTACCCCCCCACCCTCGCCGTCCCGCAGCTCAGTCCGCGCAACTGGTCGGCGGGGGCGAACCTGGGCCGGGCCGGGAACGACGCGCCGCTCTGGGGCGGTTTCGCGCCGGGGGCCGAGGTGCCGTTCGAGCTGACCTATTTCGTACCCGAGGGGACCGAGGCGACCCCGCCCGCCGTCAGCGTGCCGCGGCGGCGGGCGGGCGGCGGTCTGGCCGCGGTGCAGCAGATCGACTACGCCGCCGACTACGCGACCGTTTCGGAGGTCACGGAGGTAGGGCGCGAGGCGGGCGAGCTCGTCGACGAGGACGGCGAAACTTTAACGGGCGAGTACGTCACCTACGGCTTCCGGGTGCTTTATGAGGGCGACGGGCCGACGGTTGACCGCTTGCCGCTAGACGCCGAGGTCGAGGAGCGCGATCAGGTGTTCGTCCGGTCGACGCTGGCGCTCTCGAGGCTCGAGCGTCGGGGCCGCGTCGCGAGCTACGACAACCTCACTCCCGGGGCGCTCGGCTACACCTTTAACAACTACGCCCGCGTCTTTAACGAGGCGCAGAGCATCACGACGCAGCGCAGCCTGTTCATCAGTTGGACGACGAACTCGCTGCTGATCGCGCTCGCCAAGGTCCTGAGCACCCTCCTGTTCGCCTCGATGGCCGGGTACGCACTCGCCCGGCTCAGCTTTCCCGGCAAGAACGTGATCTTTGTGCTGATTTTGATTGCGCAGATGATTCCGGGGCAGGTCAACTTCATCTCGAACTACCTGGTCTTGCGCGACGGCATCTTCGGGCTCTCACGACTCTGGGGCCAGGCGTCGCTCCTGAACAGCCTCTCGGGCGTCATCTTGTCCGGGCTTGTCGGGGCGGGGGCGGTCTTTATCATGAAGCAGTTTTTCGAGACCATCCCACGCGAGGTCGAAGAGGCCGCGATGATCGACGGCACGACGCAGTGGCAGCGCTACTTCCGGGTGGTGCTGCCGATGGCGCGGCCTGCGCTCGGCGCACTTACCATCCTGACCTTTCAAGGCGCGTGGAACGACTTTTTCTGGCCGCTCGTCGTCCTGACGACGCCTGAAGACATCAAAACCCTGCCGATTGGCCTCTTGACCTTCCGCAATATCTACGGCGCGACCGGCGATTGGGGCCTGATTCTGGCCGGAGCGGTGATGAGCGCAGTACCCATCATCATCTTGTTCGTCGTGTTTCAAAAGTACTTCCTCGAGGGCGTCTCCTACGGCGGCGGTAAAGAATAGCCGCACAAACAACCACACAGCCGTGACGAGGTAGCGGTCAGCTCAGGCTGCTACCTCGGTCGCCCCAGCCCTCTTTTCTCTTTCTTCTTTCCTCTATCTTTTAGGATTTTCTATGGACCTCAGCCAAAACCTCGTACTCAAGGAAAACTACACCTTTTTCGTCGCCGACGACAGCGGGCAGGTCGCGGGCGGCGAACACGGCCTCTACAACCGCGACACCCGCTTTTTAGACCGTTACAAGTGGTCGTTCGGTGACGGCGTGCAGGCGCTCGTGATGCACACGCCGCGCCCGGATATTCTCACGGCGCACTACGCCCACATCGAGGGGCCGTCGCAGGTCGTGGGTTTCGAGCGGCGTCTGGAACTTACCGCCGCGGGCCTGACCGACACACTCCGGCTGACCAACACGGACCTAGAGACCCGCCGCGCCGAGCTGAGCCTCGAGGTCGGCGGCGACTTTGCCGATATGTTCGAGGCTCGAGGCTGGGAAACGGTCGAGCGAGCGCCGGTCGTGCTGCAAGGTGACGGTGATGCGTTTAGCCTGCGCTACCGGGCGGCGGACGGTATAGAGATGGGCGTCCGCCTGAACTGTTCACACCCGCCGGTCGTAGAGGAGGGAACCCTGCGTTTTGCGTTTGAGCTAGCGCCGAAAGAGGCGCTCGAGCTGCAAATCACGGTGCGGCTCGAGACCCCGTTGGGGGGCAACACCGACCTCCCGAGCTATGCCGATTGGCAGGGGTCGTTTGATACCGGCTTGTTCAACTCGAGCTCGCTGAGCGGGCGGCACCGGGAGGTTCTGGACAGAGCCGTTCTGGACCTCCGCGCCCTGCTGCTCCGCACCGAGCACGGCCTCTACCCGGCGGCGGGCATCCCCTGGTACGTCGCCGTCTTTGGCCGCGACGCGCTCCTGACGGCCTTTATGACGCTGCCGCACGGACCCGACGTCGCGAGGGGCGTGCTGCGCTACCTCGCCGCACATCAGGGGCAAAAGGAGGACCCCGTAACGTCGGAGCAGCCGGGCAAAATCCTGCACGAGGTCCGGCACGGCGAGCTCTCGCGCACAGGCCGAGTCCCGTTTCGCGGCTACTACGGCACCGTCGACGCGACGCCGCTCTTCGTCATGCTGCTGCACAAAACCTGGAGGACGACCGGCGATTTAGAGCTCGTCCGGGAGCTGCAGCCGCAGTGGGAGGCGGCGCTTACCTGGATGACGGGGGCCGCCGACCCGGACGGGGACGGATTTTTGGAGTTCGTCGGCGCACCGGTCGGGCAGGGGCTCACGGTGCAGACCTGGAAAGACTCGGCGGATTCGCTAAGCCACCATGACGGGCGTTTGGCGTCGGGAGCGGTTGCCGGAAGCGAGGTGCAGGGTTACGCCTACGCCGCGTATGGGGCCGCCGCCGACTTTTACGAGGCGCTCGGCGAGGGGGACGCGGACGCTTGGCGGGAGCGGGCAGAATCCCTCAAAACGGCGTTTCATAAGGCGTTCTGGCTGCCCGAACTGCAGACCTACGCGATGGCGCTAGACGGCGACAAATGCCCGCTCGAGGTACATAACTCGAACGCCGGGCAGCTTTTGTGGACGGGCATTGTGCCGAAAGACGTCGCGCCAAAACTTGTCGAAACGCTTTTTTCTGAAATCAACTGGTCGGGTTGGGGCGTCCGCACGCTCGGGGCCGGGGAGGTCCGCTACAACCCGGTGTCGTACCACAACGGCTCGGTCTGGCCGCACGACACCGCGCTCACCGCCGGGGGCCTGTCGCGCTACGGCTTCACGGACGAAGCCGAGCGCGTCCGCAACGCGCTCTACGACCTCGCCGCGACGCAACCCGACAACCGCCTTCCTGAACTCGTCGCAGGGTACGAACGGAGCGACGCCCCGCCCGTGCCCTACCCGGTCGCCTGCCGCCCGCAAGCCTGGGACGCAGCGGCGCTCTTATACCTGCTCACGCTCCGAAAACGAGGTTAAAGAGAAAAGGTCAAAGAGAAAAGCGCCAGGACGTAAAACCCGGCGCTTCCTTCTTTCCTCTTTCGCCTTTTCTATTTTCTCTGCCCCTATCCCTGCCGCTGCGGGCCGCCCGGCGATTCGGGGACCTCGGGAACCTCGACCTCTTGGGCCTCGAGTTCGGGGTCTTTGGATCTGGGGCTCAGGAGCGACGCGACGATGCTGGTCGTGAGCGCGAGAATGATCACGCCCAAGCTGACCAGGATGGGGATGTGCACGTCTACCGCCTCGACGAGCATCTTGACGCCGACGAACGTCAGCACGAACGCGAGGCCGTAGCGCAGGTAGACGAAGCGGTGGATGATCCCGGCGAGCAAAAAGTAGAGGCTGCGCAGGCCCAAAATGGCGAAGATGTTGCTGGTAAAGACGATAAACGGCTCTTCGGTGATCGCGAAAATCGCCGGGATCGAGTCGAGCGCGAACACGAGGTCGGTCAGCTCGATCATGACCAAAACCAACAGCAGCGGGGTGATCAGCCGCTTGCCCCCCTCGACGACGGTGAATCTCGCCTCGCGGTAGCCGTCGGTGATGGGGAACACGCGCCGCATAAACTTGAGGAGCGGGTTGGTCTCCAAGTCGACGGTCTCGTCCTCGCTGCTGAAGAACATCCGGATACCGACAAATACCAGAAACGCCCCGAAAACGTAGATGATCCAGTGGAAGTTCTCGATCAGCACCGCGCCGACGGCGATGAGCACGCCGCGCATCAGCAGCGCGCCCAGGATGCCCCAGAAAAGAATCCGGTGCTGATACTGCGACGGTACCGCGAACGCCGTAAAGATCAGCACGAACACGAAGATGTTGTCGACCGAAAGCGAATACTCGATGAGGTAGCCCGTCAAGAACTCGAGGCCGACCTGCGGCCCGTAGATAACATAAAGGCCGACGTTAAAAAGAAGCGCCAGCGACACCCAGACGGCGGTCCAGGTACCCGCCTCGCGGACGCTGACCGTGTGCGCCTTCCGGTTGAAAACGCCCAGATCGAGCGCCAGCATCAGGAACACGAACCCCAAAAAGCCGATCCAGAACACCAGTGGAACTTGAATTTCTGCCATACGCGAAGCCCTTCCCCGGCGGGGGCGTCTGCACCCAGGCCGGTTCAGGTCTCGCGCTGTTCTTGAACGCCGGAAGGGATACGCCCTTCGTGTTGACGACATCCAACCCCGCCCGGACCCGAACGGGCAAACGGCGGGTGGCTACTCCCCTGCAACGGGCACTATAACAAGCCCCGCCGCCGCCAATTGCAGGTTTTGCGACGCTACTGTGATGCTACTGTGACGCTACTGTGACGCTGCGCCGGGGCGGCGGGTCTCTAGAGGCGCTCGAGCAGCCCCCGCACGACCGCCTTGGCGCGGCGGGCGACGACCGGCGTAAAGGTGCGGAAGTCGGTCTCGGCGCCCTCCCCGGCGGTGTCGCTGATCGAGCGGATGATCACGAACGGCACGCCCGCGCGGCTGCAGACCTGCGCGACGGCAGCCCCCTCCATCTCGGCGCACACCCCCCCGAAGGTGTCGAACAAAAACTGCCCGCGCCCGGGATCGGCGATGAACTGATCGCCCGACACAACCCGGCCCAGTACGACCTCGACGCCGGGCTCGCCGAGCGCCTCCGCCGCGCCGACCGCCGCCGTATAGAGTTCTTCGGAGGCCGACCAGCTCGGCGGTTCCCCCGGCACGACGCCGAGCGGGTAGCCGAGGGTGCGGACATCGGCGTCGTGCTGCAGGGCGTCGCGGCTGATGACGACGTCGCCGACCTTGAGTCCCGGCGCGAGCGCCCCCGCGACGCCCGTGCAGACGACGTCGGTGACGCCTTCTAGCACTAGCGTCTGCGCGAGCGCGGCGGCGTTGACCTTGCCGACGCCGCACTGCGACACCAAAACCCACTTGTCCGCCAAGAGGCCCCGGTAGAGCGTGAAGCCGCCCCGGTCGAAGGTCGCCTTGTCCGTCAGGGCGCTGAGGAGCTGCTCCAACTCCTCGCTCATCGCGCCGATAATGCCGATATACCTGCTCACAGGTCTATCTTATACGCCCCGTCCGGGGCGCGCCGCTGCAGGTCGTCCCACACTTCCCGGTCGGCGGTGCGGAAGGTGACTTCGGCACCTGAGAAGTGCAGCCGCACCCCGTAGAGCCGTTCGCGGCTGCGGGTCTGCTCAACGAAGAAGTAGACGCCCCGGAGTTCCCGCCACGGAAACGCGCGGCGGCTCCGCTGCGGCCAGAAGCCCGCGAGCTCGAGCCCCCCCGCTCCGAACGTGAGCCGCACCCCGCCGAGCGCGAGCCCCGCGAAAAGTACGCCGAGCGTGAGCGGCAGGAGCCAGAACGGCGTTTCGGCAAGGGTCGGGAGCCGCGCCGACCAGCCGAACGTCACAACAACCGAATAGAGGTACACCCCGCACGCCGCTGTCCCGGCAAGCCACACCGCGCGGGTAGGAGTGCCCGGGGCGTAAAAGGCCAGGTCGTCAGCGCCGCGCCGGGACCGCAGCACGCCGAGGTCGAGCTCGAGCGAGTCGGCCTCGAGGGTCACGGGCTGGGTTGTCGGGGGTGGGGAGACGGCATAAAAAATGCGCCCTCAAGGCGCTTATAAAACTAGTTTACCGCCGTATACGCTATTCGTCAAGGGGATGCACAGTCAGGCCAGCAAACGTCCGCGCTTTGTCCTGCGGGACGGGTGAACGCTTGCACACAAACGCCTATATCGGTGGCAGAAACGCCCGAGCGGCTCGAGCCGCCTGCACCCCTCCGGCGGCGCGGACGAACGCCGGATAACCTTTGAAGTTACGCCAACCGAGCGAGAACCCGGGTGACGCCGTGAGCCTTACGCCGGGTCTAGCGAACCTCTGTCTGCTAGGGATACAAAGCCGTTGGGTCGCCGTAAGGGCATAAAAAATGCGCCTTCTCCGGACGCTGATAGACAATACTTTACACCCGTATGCGGGATTCGTCAAGGTTATGCACGGCAGTCGGCTTGCGAGCGGTTCGACGAGTAGGGTTGCGGCGGCGGACCGGGCGTTGCGGCTGGGTTCCGGGCGGGGTAACGCCGCCGAGCGGCGATTGGGGGACGCCCCGCGGAGCCGGACCCGCGAACTGTGCCGTGACCCGAAAAAGCGCTTCGCGAAAGCGTTTAGGCTATTACCGATTGCGGCCTCGAGCGTTAAAGGCCACCTTGGGGGATCTACGTGAGCTACACGCCAAAATACAACCAATCGCATAGACAAACCTATGGCCCGGTCGACGGAGGCGACGACACTAACTGGGGCTACGTCGCGCTCGGGGGCCTGCTCGTCGCGGCGGGCGCGTACCTGATCTTCCGCGGCGTCAACCAGGACGACGCGCCGCCCCGGCGTTC
>QQTW01004276.1_pt1 | contig 10682 bp, 7 predicted proteins | sample 1904831 | NCBI WGS metagenome assembly QQTW01 (sample SAMN09435610, study PRJNA476489) | Subsurface metagenome, whole genome shotgun sequencing project.
CGCTGTCCGGATAGCCCTTTTAGCCGCCGCTTTTTCCAAAGGTGCTTGTTCTGGGCGGTGAAATACGAGCCGATGACCAGGAAGGCAGACAGGGCCTGGGCTAGAAGCCCCTCAACGTTCGGGAAAACCGCGAACCACATCCCAATCCAGGGGGGAAATGCGAGCCCAATCGGCGTCGTGCTGAGCCAGCCCGCCAGCTGCATCTCCTGAACGCTCTCGCCCACCATCACCAGGAGCACGACACCGAGGAGCACGCCCGTCCATACAAGCATTTTCTTATAGGGAAGGTGCTTATGGGCGATGAAGGTCAGGACTGCGACGATGAGCGTCAGCCCGAGCCCGATGCTCGCTCCCTGGAGAATCACCCCGGTTCCCGCCCGGAGCCGGAGGTTCTGGAGGAACAGTACGACTTCGAAGCCTTCCCGGTAGATGGCCGTGAAGCCCAGAAGAACTAGCCCCCAGAAGGGGCGGGTGCCGGACTCCTCGGCCGCCTGGAGGACGCGGCGCTTTCGATCATTATGGTGCGAAATCCAGCCGGTCCAGTAGATCTTATGGAAGAACCAGTTCATCACCACCAGGAGCACCACGATGGCCAGAAGCCCCGTGGCCGCCTGTATGTGTAGTTGGGGGGCGTTCACCTCGTTCAGAATGGCGACGACGATAAACCAGGTGGCAAGCGTTGCCAGGAACGCCGCCCCTCCGCCGAGCGGGACCGCCCGCAGGTAGTCCTTCTGGCTCCCACGTGCCATGCCAGCCGTTACGGCGGCGAGTACCAGGATCGCCTCAAGCCCTTCGCGGAACACGAGGATGCCTGCGCTTATTATCATCGCGGCGGGGCTCATCCCCGGAGTCGCCGGGTCAGGGGCACCGCCGGCGCTCACCGCCTGCCATACTAGAACGACAAGTACTAACGCGGCTGCGGCGGCTAAAAGGGCTATCCGGACAGCGGGGGACATAATCCGCCCAGACAAACGCGGCACAAGCTTTTGCTCTGGGCTTTCGCTGCCGCTGTTGAGGCCGGCGGTGCTCATGGCTCTTTCCCCTCCGTTATTTGTGCGGCGTTCATCGGCAGCTGGCCCGCGCCTCGCCGGAATGAGGCGGGAGCGTGGTGCGCGGAGGCAACGCAGCGGCGGCTCCGGACGCACTTTCGGGCACTGCGGCACTCGTAGTGGGAACACTCCGACACCCGCTCCGACACGCCCGACAAAATACCCTCGGCGATCTCCATCAACGACTCCATCCGCGCGTCGCTCAGGCCGTAATACGCCGAGCGCCCCTCCGTGCGAACCCGCACCAGGCCGCAGTCCTTTAGACACGCGAGGTGTCCCGACACGTTAGGCTGGGACTGCCCCGTCGCCGAGACGATTTCCGAGACTGACTTCTCGCCGGAGCGCAAGCACTCTAGAATCGACAGACGCGTCGGGTCGGAAAGGCCGCGAAATAGCTTCGCCTTTAGCGGGAGCATAGGATCTTTAATGGTTGTCATTCGTCAACTTCCTCAAACGGCGTTCCCTAAATCGGAAACATTTCCACATGTTTATATAACCACGTGGTTATATAAACATCTTGCTTTTTCAGCCGCAAGGGGGAGGCGAAAGCCTCCCTTGCTCCAACTGTTTGGGTAACCCGCGTTTGCGACCTCCCATACCGCCCTTCAACGTTTCTCTCGGTGATGTTCACGCGGGTGTTTTTCCGGGCTGAGAAGGCGGCAGTGGTAGTCGCCGGTGATTACGCACCGCAGGCAGCGCCCCGTCAGCGTCGGGGAAAGGCCCACGGCGACATTAAACAGGATGAACCCTGCCGCGAGCGCCAGCAGAACAATTACCTGCCACTGCTGTCTCCAGGAGAATGGGCGCACCGTCCCTTTGCAAGCAGCACGTCTGCGGAAAGACCGGGCGGAGGCGGCTCCGTCCATTCGCTGCAAAGGCTGCGTCATCCCTTTGCTTTCTCCGTCACCTGCTATTTGGCTACACCGTCGGGCGCGATTCGCTGTATTAGGTTTAGTCTGCCTCATCCGGGTTCTCCCGTACCTTGCTTCGCTCAAACCAGACATAGAGGACCGGAAGCACGACCAGAGTAAGAAGCGTACTCGATGCGATGCCGCCGATGACCACGGTCGCGAGCGGTCTCTGCACCTCGGAACCGACACCGGTCGAGAGTGCCATCGGAACGAAGCCCAGGGCCGCGACCAGGGCAGTCATGAGGACGGGCCTCAGACGTTCCATGGCACCGGTGCGCACCGCTTCGGCGGTCTCCATGCCTTCCGCACGGAGGCGGTTTATTGCCGAAACCAAGACCACCCCATTGAGCACGGCAACACCGGACAAGGCGATGAACCCCACCCCCGCAGACACCGATAACGGGAGCCCGCGGAACAGGAGCGCAAAGACGCCGCCCGTGACCGCGAGCGGCACGCCCGTAAAGATAAGCGCGGCTTGGCGGGCGCTGCCGAAGGTCGTGAAAAGCAGCACGAAGATGAGAACAAGGGAGAGTGGCACGACCAGAAGAAGCCTTGTCCGCGCCCGTTGCAGGTTCTCGAACTGGCCGCCCCATTCCAGGTAATAGCCTTCGGGAAGCTTCACTTCTTTTTTGATTGCGGCTTGAGCGTCCTTTACAAACGTGCCCAGGTCCGCGCCCCGGACGTTCAGCTGAACGACGACCCGGCGTTTCCCGTATTCGCGGCTTATCTGAGCAGGCTGAGGCACACTCTCAATCCGGGCGAGACTTCCGAGCGGCACCGACCCGCCGTCCGGGGTCGCAACCGGGAGTGCCCGCACCGCGTCCAAATCCGAGCGGATGCCTTCGGGGAGGCGCACCGCCAGGTTGAACCGCTTGTCCCCTTCAATGATTTGTCCGAGCGGTTCGCCGCCCATCGCCGTGGAAATCCACTGTTGGATGTCCGACACGTTGACGCCGACACGCGCGATGGCCTCGCGGTCGATCTGGATTTCCAGGACCGGCACCGCGTCCACCTGCTCAACCTGCACGTCCTCGGCACCGGGAACCCGCCGCACGGCACGCGCGACCTCCTCCGCCTTCCGGCGCAAGGTGTCCAGGTCCTCGCCCACTACTTTAATGCCCACATCGGCTTTAACACCGCCGATGAGCTCCCCGAAGCGCATCTGGATCGGCTGCGTGAAGCCGTACCCCTGCCCGCGGACCTCGCCGACCTTTTCCTCGATTTCCTCGATGAGCTTTTCCTTCGTCATGCCGGGCCGCCACTTATCACGCGGCTTGAGCATGATGAAGCCGTCCGTAAGGCTCATCGGCATCACGTCGGTTGCGACCTCGGCGGTCCCGCTCCGGGAAAACACCGTGACCACTTCCGGGATAGGCTTGATGGCGCGCTCCATCGCCGAGACGAGATTCACCGTTTCCTGGACGCCCACCGTCCGGAGGCGCACCGGCTGGATAAGAATAGACCCCTCGTCGAGTTGCGGGATGAACTCCGACCCCAGGCGCGAGCCGAAGATGCCGGCAAGAGCCAGCAGGACGAGCGCCCCGCCGACCACCGCGTACTTCGCCCGGAGCGCCCAGCCTATGACGGGCTTGTAAAGACGCCCCAGAAAATCCATGACGGGGTTGTGTTTTTCGCGCGTGTCCGCGGACAGGAAGAGGGAGCAAAGCGTCGGGATAAGGGTCAGGGAAAGCAGCAGAGCCCCGGTGAGCGCGAAGACCACGGTGAGTGCCATCGGGCGGAACATTTTGCCCTCTACCCCCTCCAAAGCCAGGATCGGAATGTAGGTGGCGATAATGATGAGTTCGCCGAACTGGGTCACTTTTCGCACCTCGGCACAGGCGTCCCCCACCACCGTCCGCTTTTCTTCGTCGGTGAGCCGTCGCCCCGAACGTTCGCGTGCTTCCGAAAGCCGGCGCACACAGTTCTCCACCATGATGACGGCCCCGTCCACGATGAGTCCGAAGTCGATGGCTCCCAGGCTCAGGAGGTTGCCGGAAATGCCGAACCGGTTCATGCAGATGACGGCGATGAGCATGGAAAGGGGAATGGCGACCGCGGCGATGAGAGAACCCCGGAGATTTCCCAGCAGAACGAGAAGAACCAGGATAACCAGAAGCCCGCCCTCGATCAGGCTTCTTTGCACGGTGTGAACGGTAATCCCGACCAGATCCGAGCGGTTGTAAACCGGCGTTACCGTAACGCCTTCGGGAAGTTGGTCGCGAATCGCTTTTAGCTTTTCGTCAACGGCGGTAGAAACCGTGCGACCGTTCGCCCCTTTCAGCATCATGACGACGCCGATGACGGCTTCCTTCCCGTCTTTGGTCGCGACCCCAGTGCGAAGCGGCGCTCCAACGGCAACCGCCGCCACATCCCGGACATAGATCGGCGTCCCGTTTTTCGCGTCGACGACGATGCGCTCGATGTCCTCTGACGAAACGGCAAGCCCGACGCCGCGCACCACGGTCTGTTCGCCGTTTTGCTCGATGAAGCCGCCGCCCGCGTTCTGGTTGTTCTTCTCTATGGCATTGACGACCTGCTCCAGAGAAATGCCACGGGCAAGCATCCTCTTCGGGTCAACCTGCACTTCGTACTGCTTCTCATAACCGCCGTAGGCGTTGATTTCGGCGACCCCCGGCACGGTCCGCAGTTGTGGTCGCAGGACCCAATCCTGGAGCGTCCGAAGCTCGGTAGCGCTCTTTGTATCGCTCTCGATCGCGTACTGATAAACCTCGCCTAATCCGGTTGAAACCGGTCCGAGTTGCGGGGTTTCAATACCGGAAGTCGGCAATTGCTCGCGTGCCGAGAGCAGCCGCTCACTCACCAGTTGGCGTGCGAAATAAATGTCGACGGCGTCGTCGAAAGTGACGGTCACCTGGGAAAGACCGTAGGTGCTGAGCGAGCGCACCTCTTCCACGCCCGGCGTGCCGCTCATCGCGGTTTCAATCGGGAAGGTGACAAGTTTCTCCACCTCGGAGGGGGCCATGCCGCCCGTGCGCGTGTTGACGACGACCTGGTTCGGCGTGATGTCCGGCACGGCGTCAAGCGTTAACTGGTTCCACGCCGAGATGCCGCCGACAATCAGGAGCAGCGCCGCCATGAGAACCAGAAACCGCTGCCGGAGGCTGAACTGAAGAATTCGTTCCATCATGGCTAATCCTCGTCTCCCTTCAATTCGTCTTTCATGCTCTCGCTCTTGAGCACGAACACCCCGGCGGTTGCTACGGATTCACCCGGCTTCAAGCCGTCCAGGACCTCGATACGCGCCCCCATCCTGCGCCCCAGCCGGACGGGCCGCTTTTCGTAGCCGCCCTCCACTTGAACAAAGACAAACCGCTCCTCTCCGTTCTGAGCAACGGCCGTCGTGGGCACCGCAAGGGACGTACCCCCCTGACCGGAGCCGCTGACGGCGAGGGTCACCTGTGCGAACATCTCCGGGCGGAGCCGTCCACCGGGATTTGAAACGAGGCAGCGAACCGGAAGCGAGCGCGTTTTCTCGTCTACTCGCCCCCCCGATGGTTTCAACTACCCCGGAGAAACGAGTGCCGGGGTAGGAGGCGACCGTCACCTCGACGGGACGCCCCACCCGGATGCGGGCGACTTCGGCCTCCGGCACCCCGGCCTCCACGATGACGGCACCGAGGTTCTCAATGACGAAAACCTCGGCGCCTCGCTCCACCGCTTCACCCAGCGTTACAGACCGCGCCGTAATGACACCCCCTATGGGGGCGCGAAGCGTGATACGGCTCGAAGAAGCGCCTTTATTGGTTTGAACTCCCCCTTGAAGGGCGCGGAGGCTTTCTTGAGCGGCGGAAAGTCGGGTGCGGGCTCCTTGCAGGGCAGTGCGGGCCGCAGCGACCTCTTGTTCGGACTGGCGCACCTCGGCACGCGCGGCACGCACCTCGGCATCCGCCGTCTGGACCACTTGTTTTGAAAGAAGACCTCCTCGGAACACGCGCTCTTCCCGCTGCTGCGCCTGGCGGGCGGTGGCGACCCGTTTTTCGGCCCTCGCAACCCGCGTTTCTTCCTGCCTTCGGGCGGTTTGCGCCTGCTCCAGTTCGGTGCGTGCCACGAGTTCCTCTTTGAAAAGACGCTCGGTACGACTGGCTACCGTGATTGCCGCCTGGAGGGCGGTCAGTGCCTGGTCACGCTCCGCCTCCGCATCAGTCAATTCGTTCTGGGCCGCCTGGAGCGACGGCTGAGAAAATGCGCCCGTGCGAGATAACTCGCGTTGCCGGGCGAGCGCTGATTCGGCGCTGCTTTGACGGGTGCGTGCCCGAGCCGCCCCCGCCTGGGCGGTCTGGACTTGTGCGCTCGCCTGCTGCACCCCCGACTGCGCTTCACGCACGGCGGCAACTCCGGCAGCAACTTCCGCGCTGTCTATAATAGCGAGAGGTTGACCCGCCCGCACCGTGTCGCCAATCGTGGCGAGAAACTGCACGACCCTCCCCGGTGCCGGAGGGGTGACTTTCGCCCCCCGGTTCGGGCTGACTTCAACGGTCCCTGGCACGGTCAGTACGTCACGCGACAAAGCAAGGCGCACCGGTTCCACGCGGATTCCGGCGGCCTCCGCCGCTTCCGCGTCGAACTTTATCACGCCCGATTCGCTGGCTTCGCCTCCTTCGCCCGTTTCTTTGGCTTTGCCCTCGTTGGCTTCGCCCTCGCTGGCTTCACCTGTCTCGCCAGACTCCCCCGCCTCATTCCCTTTTTGTTCCGCCGATTCGCTTGCGGAAGAAGAAATGGCGGCAACGTTCTCGCGGGGCGGTGGCGTCGCCGAGCCGCGCCCTACAAAGTACGCACCCGTGCCCACCGCTACCACGAGACCGGCGATCACCAGCGGCAAGCCGCCGCGACTTGACGCGGGTTTCGACGGGAGAGGACGCTCGTCTATTTCAGTTGTGTTTGTTTCTTGTGTCATAAAAATAAGGGTTTCTTGTGTCAGGGCTGGGCGGGTGTTGCAGAGAAAGCGCCCGTCGCCCGCTCCACTTCGGCGCGGGCGATAGCGGCGTCCGCGAGGGCGTTCACGTACTCGTTCTGGACGGCGCGGAACGACCTTTGCGCTTCGAGGAGGGCGACTATGCTGGTGCGCCCTTCCAGGAACCCGACACGGCTTCCTTCCAAAAGTCTCCGCGCCTGGTCGAGTGCGCCGCCCGGATAAGAGCGCACCACTTCTTCCGCGGCACGCTGCCGGGCGAGTGCCCCGGTGACTTGCCCACGCACCTCGTTTTGCACTGAGAGAACGCGCGCATCCTGGGCGCTCGCCGCCTGCTCCGCTTGTTGGATGCGGTTGCGTCGGCTGCCGTAATCGAGGATCGGCAGCGTAAGGGCGATGCCGATCCCCGCGCCGTTTCCGTCATTCGCGGGTTGTAGGCCGCGCGTAAAATAGCCGACGCGGAACTGCGGCACCAGGTCCGGCCTACCTTCAGCACGCGCGAGACGCGCTTCCTGCCGGAACTGTTCGCCGGTCGCTTGCGCTTCCTGGATCTCCGCACGGGCGGAAAGCGACTGAGTAAGCAGTGTCGCCGTACTCAAGTCTACTGCCCCGCCTGCGGGGAGATTTTGCGGGGCAGGTGCGCTGGCAGGGGTGCCGCCGGGAACGGGCGCTACAGGCGGGAGAGTTGCGCCCGGATTGCCGGGCACTTTCGTGCCGCCGGGCGGCGCCGCCGTGAGGAGGGGCGTGAGCGGTCCAACAAGGGTGGACGGCTCGCGCCCCAATGCCGTGTTGAATGCGGCTAGGGCTACGGCCACCTGCCCCTCCGCGAGTGTGACCTGCCGTTCACTGCGGGACACTTCAAGGCCCGTTTGTGCGAGGTCGATGCCGGGGCGTACCCCTTCTTCGACCTGCCTTCGGGCAAGCCGGTCAAACTCCTGAGCGACCTCCCGCGCTTCACGGGCGACGGAAGCCTGTTCCCGTGCGCGGGCCAGTTCGTAGTACGAGGACTTCGCGGCAAAGACGACTTCGCGAAGCGTCACCAAAGACTGGGCTTTGGCCGCTCGAAGCTGCGCCTCGGCAATGCCCGTTCGAGCCGTTCGAGTTCCGTTGATCTCAAGCGGCTGCTGAACAAGGAACTCCTCCCCCGTGCCGCTAATGCTCGTGACGCCGGGGGCAAAAAAGGCGTTGGGGTTTGTGAGCGCACGCGCCGAGCGGACGCCGGACGTGGCAGCCCCGACGTCGCGCGTAACGGCTGTAATACGCGGGTTATTTTGGACCGCGACACGGGTTGCCTCGTCCACGGTAAGTTGTGGCGAAGCCGTAGAGGGTAATGGCACTGCCTGAGTCGGCGCCACCTCTTGCTGTGCTGCTGCTGCTACTGCTGCAACCGGCATAAAAGTAAGTAAAAGAAAAAGGGACCGCAAAAGAGCCTCCTGACAAATCCGATGGGCCGGTGGTCAGGGACGCTGCACTACGAAGGGTAGAGGCGCTGGAAAATGGCAAAAGCCACCCTGACCCCTCGGCAAAAGCAACGTAGGGGGTGTGTTAGGCGGCAGGCGGGGCGCGGAGAGAGTTTGACGAGCGAACAACCCGTCGGGGCGGCGGGCCGCGTGTTTCGTTCCGTGAAAAACCTCCCTCGATTGGATCGAGGGGAGCGTAGGCTGCCACTGGGACGGGGGGAGTCGCCAAAAATATAACCGGCTTGTAAGAAGTCGCTAAGGATGCAGTCGCGACCTCCACAGCGGGACTAATGGTCGTGACCATTGCGCAGTTGCAATCACCACCGATAGTAGTGCTAATAGCACCCGAATTGGTTGACCCAGCGCCAGCATGCACCGCACACTTTCCTACATAAGAAGGGGTACTCTCACAACAGCAGTGCCAAAAAGTAATACCGCACGTTTCGCCCAGGCAGTATGAAGCGCCCGCCGGTAGCACGGTGTAGAGCACCGTATTTATCAGCAGGAAGAACGCAAGCATCCGGGTTAGCGTTCGTCGTGACATTACGGCGTATTGTATCCCAAAATTTTACGGTGCGTGAGTGCCACAGATCCCATCACCGTATTGCCTTTGCATACTACTAGGCTAAAGCTCGTAGGCCTGCGCAGATGATCCATACAATGCCTACATTCCCGACGCTAAGAGAGGACGGGGCAGCACTGAGAAAGTAACCGCTATTGCGGCCTTTTTTCGGCGACGGTTCCTCCGGCCCTCCTGTCCAAACAACAGCCCATTATGTCTTTTCTGCTATAACTTGCCGCCGCAGGTCGAAAGAAAAGGCGCGGACGAAGACCCCACGGTGTTCAATCTTATTTTTGGTGGTGCGAATCCCGCCTGAACCTTTGCAGTTCTATTTCCCAAGTTTTTGAGGATGCACCCCTGTTTCGTGGCACACACGGGGGAAGATATCTTCCCCCGCTAGTCGGTCCGTATCTCGGCAGGTGAACTGGGGTCCCTTGTCCGTCGGAATCGTTTGTCTCCGACTTGTGGCAGCCGGTTAATGCCGTTTCGCTGAATATTGCGGCGCGAAGAAGTGCTGGTCAGATGCGGGTCGTTCCCTGAAGGGGGTGCAGGCAGTCATCCAGAGGGAGCAGCAAAATTAAGTGCAAAGCGACGCAGATGCCTTCCAAGTCGGCAATGAGCACCATCGGGAGGGGGTGCTTCGGTCCCATTGGTCGATCCGCGATGCGACCGCGTTTGCGCCACATGGAGGCGGTCTTCAGGTTTATTCCGTGCCGCGTCGCCAGAGTGATTAAGCTTTCTTGACTGTTTCGGATTGCCCGACGCAGTGCCGATGTCGTCGTGGCGCAACCGTGTAGTATCCGCCCATAAAAGCCTTCGAGGTTACGCGAAAGTTTACAACACTACAATTTGGGACTGAGCAGCTAGACAATAACGTGTCCTCGTTCAGCTGCCCTTCATAGCACGCAGATTAAAGATCGCGTACAATGGGTTGCTTTGATCAAATCGCGGACACAGGGGGCTATGGTATGGGATCGGCGTCGGCAGATAGCGATGCTCTTCTTCGTATTCGTCTTCTTTTGCGCCGCGTCTCCTGTCGTCGCCATTACCCGCTGGGTCTGCGAGGGACGCGTGTGCAGCATCTCCTTCGGTCTGTCCGCATCTTGCTGCTGCGCCGACACGAACACCCGGATTCGCGATAAAGACTGCGGTGACGGCGGCAACAGTCGAAAAGCGCCTGCATCGCAGAGTGACACCCTCGCCTGTACGGACGGCTGCGGCTGCGAAGGCAAGACCATTCATGCCGGTGGAAAGCTTACGGCGGGCACAGTTAAAGCCTCCCCCGTAGCTGAGCCTGTCTGGGCGATTCTGCCCCCCGCCGTTGCCGTCTACACTCCCCTGTTTATCCGTGTCGTGCCTGCCAGTACCCATGCCGGACGAGGCCCGCCGGTCTTTTCGACTGTCCCACTAACACTCTCCCTCCGCGCCCCGCCCTCCGCCGCCTGACACGCCGATTCGCCTTCATTTTGCGAACCGTTGCTGTCGGGACACCCGCACGCCATTCATTTTTGCGCCGCTCCTCCTGACACGCCGGTTCCCCGACCCCGGTTCCCGGACGTTTACCACAGTCCGTCGTCAGGAGTTTCCATCATGCCGCGCTATCTCGCGCCGCGCTTCCGCGCGCTTTCGTTCGTAGGCCTATTCGCCTCCTTTGCCGTTGTCGGCCTCCCCGCTTTGGGGCAGGAACCGACGGCCCCCAAGCCCGCGCCCTTTACAGTGCAGCAGGCCGTTCGTCACGCGACAGAAAATAACCCCCGCATTACCGCCGCC
>QQTW01004277.1_pt1 | contig 10681 bp, 14 predicted proteins | sample 1904831 | NCBI WGS metagenome assembly QQTW01 (sample SAMN09435610, study PRJNA476489) | Subsurface metagenome, whole genome shotgun sequencing project.
GGCCGTGCGATCGGTGGAGGTCGAGCCCTGATTGGCATGCATTGGGAGTGCTCCTCCTGTATTGATCGCCGTCGTCGGGACTCCAGCCCGGCTCCCACTTTCAGTCCACTGAGTCCAGTCCTCGGCCCAGGGATCATCGGGGCCTTGAGTACTCGGACCACGCACGTGTTCACCACTCGTAGACTCGTAGCTGATGACGCTGCTGCGGCGAGAGTCCCTGGGTTCGCCGAACTGGGTGTCGCCCAGCATTAGCTTGCTGCTGGAGTCTTCGCGTCCATTGCTCTGGACGAACTGTTGATCATCGTCGTCGTAATCCCCGACTGCGGACCCATGCTCGCGTAGAAAAGCATCAAGCGGGTTGCGGTTCCCAGATCCTGAACCCCCGCGCTCGTCAGGCGGACCGGAGATGTATTCGTCCAGATCGATAGTAGAGGTGGGAGACGACGCTAGATTGTCTTCGTCATCGCCACGGGTTTGACCAATGTAAGCTCCGTACGAAGAGCCCTCAACGGGTTCCGTGTGAGCGTGCGGGAGCATCGGCCGCGGCTCCGGCGCCAATTTAGACGTGGGAACGGTCGTCATAGTGCTCCCCACATCCTTATCTTTCCCTTTGCCCTTACCCGCTGACATGACGGGGAACTTCCAGTCCTGTGTCTTGCGGCGCGGGTCGTCCATATCGTCTTCCTCATCGTCGTCGACTTTAGAAGCCGCGGCAGTGGCGAGGCCAGGGAACTTCCAATCTTTAGTGGCACGACGAGCAGCACCACCATCGCCGGGATCGCCAAACTTGACCGTGTCCTCGCTTTCATCATCGGAGTCGCGCAGGAAGCGGTTGAATTTGTTTCGGCCGCGGATGGTGGAGAGATCGGGGATGCTTGCAATGCCGGTGCTGGCATCAAATGCACCCGCGTCGATGAGCGTCTCGCGCCGAGTTGAATTCTCGTTCTGTTCACGCAGAGGGAGATCTGAAGGCACCATGACAACTTTCGGTCCTTGACCACGTTCGAGATAGTTGTAACGGTCGCCCGGAATAAAAAGGCGCTCGAGTGGGTTGAGGGGCATGCGTGGGTGAGCCTCAATGCGCTGAGAAGTCGATGCCGAGCGTGATAAACTAGGTCGAGCGTGGTTGTTGTTGTTGTTGTTGTTGTTGTTGCTCGGCGCGTTTGCGACGGCGAACGTGTTGTCAAACACTTCCGTCGTGCTGAAGTTCCATTCGTCTTCTTCGTCTGGTGCAAAATCACTGACGGGCGCGCCACCGGGCATAAACAACGACACCCGTTGCCCACCTGACCGCTCCCACTCGTAGTAGTCGTAGAGCAATCGCTGCAGGGCACTGGTCGGATATCGTTTGGTCGTGTTGAAGATGTATGGATGGGTCTGGATGGTCTCGATCGTCGGACGTTTCGTCGGACTCTTCTCCAGGCAGAGCTCGACCAGGTCTCGAAGGTGAGCGGAGTACTTGTTCCCCTCGAGACGCGGGACCTGATCGTTCACTACGTATCGCAGGTGCTCATGCGCAACTCGCGCATTCGGAGGTGATCCAGTCGCCAGCTCATAGAGCGTGCAACCAAACGCCCATATGTCGACCTGAACGATAGTCAGCTGATTGGGTTGAAAGCAGGCTTCCCAAAGTGAACACTCACTTCGTTGCCGTACTCGACGCCCACTGGCCCTTCCATGACGTCCAGAATCTCGGGTGCCATGTAATGAGGAGTACCCAGGATCGTGCTGCGCTTGTTCAGCTTGGACTCGAGGATGCCCGCCACGCCAAAGTCGCATAGTTGGACACGACCATCCTCGCCAATGAGGATATTGGCAGCTACAATCAACTGAGGTCAGCTGGCACTCGAGTCACTTGAACAAATGCGACTACCTTTCACATCACGATGGATGATGCCCGCGTTATGCACCCACTTCAGGGCCTCGGCCAGCTCACGAGCAATCGGAATGATATAGGCCTCATTGAGACCCGGCTCGGGAGTGGCGCGCATCTACCAAATCAGTACGGGGTCTCAGATAACGGTATCATTTGACAATACATTCTTTAATGCAGTGATCGGGAAATCAAAAGACAGATGGGTCATCCTCAATAACACACACGACTTGGCTTGGGCAGCTGCTTCAATACAGCTTAAGGAGAGTATGGAGACAACATAAACTCACCAAGGTACGAACGCTCCCACCAGGGCAGTACTGGCTGACAATCCACACATAGGAGGCCATCACAAAGGCATCATAGATGATATTGATGTTCTTGGCGTTGCTCTCCTTGAGCGCTCGCAGGGCCGCTGTCTCACGAAGGACATCCTTGACGGTATCCTCACCTCGGCTCTTGAAATCGGCCGCATCAATATCGATGATCTTGACGGCTACCACCTCGTTGGTCGGAATGTATTTGCTTCGAGGCATCAGTCAACGTTGATTTCCACCACTATCAATCTCGACCAAACTCACCTCTTGTAAACGCGACCGAATGCGCCCTTGCCGATGAGCTCAAGGAATTCATACTGCGGATCTACACCAGACTTCTGTACTTCGGCGTTCACGGTGGCCTGCATCGCTCGAGCAGCCTCGATGGCCCGCTGCTTGCCCGTCCATTGCTGGCTGCGACCCTGCGCCGCGCGCGGGTCCAGATACTGAGAGGTTACCATGATGATTGACCGCCCAGTCCTATTTTCTCTGTTCTTTCAGTGCGAATCGACTGCGGTCAACTTCGAGAGCAAAGGAAGTTCCCTGCCAAGATGTCCGTGACCCCAGAAGGGGCTACGGCTGTGGTGTGGTGCGAGAAGCTGGCAACGGAGAGACTAGCACGACGAGGACTGAGAGGAGGAAGAAGTGAAGAATCCAAGGTCGCGGTCAGAAGTGAGCGCAAGGAGGACATATCGGCCCGCGGGGCCACGAATTCAATGGCACTAGCCGGGTGGGATCTTCCAACCTCGCCCGAGGGAAACTCCACAAGGATCTTTCGCCAGTCTCGACGGATAACACGATCAGACTGGTCTCACTGCCGGGAGACGCTCGACCGGCTGGCAGTAGCGTCTGGATGGTCGCCAGCGACCCTACAGACATTGCGCAGGGGAAGGGGGAGTAGCAGCGCTGGTGTTCGTTTTCCTGCTGCGAGGCTGGTCGTCTTCGTTACACAGCATTTCAAACATTCACGCCGTTGGCAGGCGCATAGACGGAAACGCTTTACCCAATCGGATACTCGGAGAAGAGTTTTTCCGTCAGCCCTGCCGGCTGATGTGCCGGCACATGACTGCACGTGCTTTGGGTGGATCTACAAGTACAAAAGGTGTTGATACAGCCGCGTGCTAGATTGACCACTGAAAGCTCTGAACAGCTGAAGATCAAGCTCTAAAGATGAGTATTAAAGCCCTAGAAGATGGCTTTTTTATGTTTGCTGCAATCAAGTTGGGGTTCCGAAAACCAATTCCTTCCATTCTTTTCAGGACTGTGGACGTCGAGAGATGGGGAACAAGAGCATTGGCGAACCAATAATACAAAAACGGGAAAGAATGTAGGCTCCTAGCTGGTTAAGAACTACGTTAAAGATCTTAGGAGGGATAGGAATGTATATATAGGGGCTGCTTTGATGAGAATGTACAGATTGATATAGTCTATTCGGCTGGAAACAATATAGACAAGTCTAGAATGACCCGTTTGTGGATCTCTTTTAGTCATTGCAGACATGTTACCACAGGTAGGGTAGAGGAAGACGTCACTCATTGCCGCAATTCTGACGAAGGGGAAACAAACTCTTCGTCATACAGTTCGCAAGCTGTTAGATAGAAGTTTCCTGGATATATATGACCGCCTAATGGAACTTGCTTGAGTTGTCTAGATATCTCTGTATAGTCGTAGTACTTTCTATTGTGATATAGTAATGTCGTATGATAGTGAGCTTTTTAGCTACTCTGGAAAAATGAATTAACAGAGAACATCTTGAACCAAACCCGGAGCACGCTATGCATATTTAGAGATATTGCTAAGTTTCCAAATGCCTTGCTTTTTCCGTTTCGAGATATCGATACCAAACCACCTGAACGACTAACTCTATTCATCCTCCGAATCGTGCTGCGCACGATTCTCTAATGACTCCGAGTCGGGCAGGTCTTGCCACTCCACGTAATCCCCTTTGAGCCATCGCTTGCTGATAGGAAGATGATACGGATCAAACGGAAAGTAAGCGTCGAGGTGGTGGTGGTCGTCCCGACCGACCGAATCGCCCTTGGCGTACGAAGACGACATAGCCAGCTGAAATAGATGCAGCCGTCGATTAGACTCGAGAAGGGGATAGATGTACATGAACCGTAACTGATTGGCGATGCGCGCGAACTCCTGGACAATCGGGGGCGAGCAGACTCGTAAGGGGTTGAGCTTGCTGTAGAGAGCCCGAGTAAGACCATCTTTGATACCCGGCGTCCATCGGAACTCCTCCGACTCCAGGCTGTCGTCGGTATCGGTCAAGTCGCGCCAGCGGAAGCAAAAGATGTAGAGCAGCGCCTGCACCATGGCGTGAAACGTGGCGTGGCGCCGGAGGTCGGACCCTCGGCAAGCGGCGTCCTGGTCGGTCCGGATCTTATCCAGATGAGCGATCAGCAGCTGGAAGACGTCGCGCACCACCTGCTTCGGAACGTGTGCGCCGCGGGCGACGAAGCTCGCCAGATAGGCCGCCGACGATTGTCGCACCATCATGGGTCGTGTTTTGTCGCGAATCAGGCTGAAGCAGGTCCCGGCAAACTTGTCGATGAAGAGATCGGAGGTCTGGGCGAAGTGGAAAAGCAAGAACTGCGTATGTCGGGACCGGTACGTGGGAAGGATGATGGTGGCGAAGTGTCGGAGGAGCATGTCGAATGACGAAAGGGCAGCAGACGAGCTGGCAAACGTGGGGGAATAGTAGTCGAACATGATATCAAGGATGGCGTCCATCTTGGCGACATTTGCTTTCAGATCGCGCATCCGCCGGATCTCTTCTGGCATGTCCGACTCGTCGGTCGACTCGGTATCACTGTCGGCATCGTCGGACGGTGGTGACATCTCCCGCACCAGCCCCTCTTCTGCGTCTTCTTCGAGATCCTCCATGTCGACCTGCACCTGCACATCGATCTTGACCAGGCGCTCGGTGGTCAGTGCCATGACCTCGGCCTTGAGCTCAGGGACGTATTGTGCCAGCGTGATCATATTGTTGATGTAATCTCGATGTGCCCGCTTGCTGTCGGTCGAATGGGGGAAGTTGGCCGCCAGAATGGCCAGTAAAGAGCTGCTCGCGGACGGGACGAGCTCAAGGATGTGTTTCAACGCCATGTGCGAGCGAGCGTACATCTGGGATCGCTTGAGCGGAGCATGACCGGGAAGTCGCCCCGCGGCCGCTGAAACTGGCCGATGTCAGTAGTGGCGGATCGAGTCGTGGAACAGCCTCCACCTACCGGAAAAGCTCTCCACCAGCATCCCCAGCACGGCCCCCACATAGATACCCTGCGCGGACACAAGCGTCCCAAGAAAGCGCACAAATAATGCAACGAAGGCCTTGTCACGTCCCAGCCATTCGTACCCAATCACCGCATGCACGAGCCCAGAGCAGGATCGATCCAGCAGCGAGATATTTCTGATTAGAGCGTGGACATGTCCCGAAGCGTCTGCAGACGAATCCTCTTCCGTCGATAGGGTAGTGAAAACTTCCTTGATGCGATTGTACTCGACATCCTGGCCGATCCGGTGCTGTTCGATGGCGACTTGCACGGGGTCACCTTTCTCCATCGATATAAATTTGGTGACGGATGAGGCCTCGGCTTTTCCGAGTCTGGGTCTCTTACTAGGCCGGATGCCCTCGACATCGTCGTCCGGCGAGCGTGGCATGACTGTCGAAAACTGTGGGGAGAAAATGTGTGACGAGAGAAATTTTAGTGGGGTATATTTGGTGGGGAGTGGAAAGGCGGTGGAGAAATGCAGCGGCCAATTACATAAGCAAGGCAGCTTCCAGCCGAGGTTCTTCCTAAGCGCGTTAAACGCGCGGAACGTTCCACGACAGCACACCAACGATGATCACTTCTTACCCAAGGGGATCATCCGTGAGGATGAGCTTGGTAGAGCAGTGTATGAGCATCTCATCTCGTTGCTATCGTACGTCGCTACTTTTGAGGGGTTGCTGGACTTGATACAGCAAATGATCGAAGCCGCGATTGCACATGCCCATGGCAATATGCCCTTGAGCTTGCAGTTGCTTGTCAGAAACTGGTTTGGCGTCGGCGATTGGTAGCTAAACATGCAGCCTTTTCGCGTGAAGATAAAAGGGCAATACACGGATATGATCTACATGTTGAGAATAGGAGGGTCAATTCAGTTACAAAGAAAATTAGGTAGGTTCAGCAATGCAACGCCAACCCGACCGCCACCGCCACAAGGAGTCGAGAATGCATGAAGTTCTATCGGTCCACCTCGCCAAAGACTTTGAGGTAATTAGCTTTGAGATGGTACAGTTGAGAGGAGGAGAAATTATCAACTTACCTAAATCCATGGTTCCAATAATCGCCACCGCGTCCGCCAGAAGATGCCCCCGAGACAACTGATCGAAGCAGCTCAGATGTGCAAAGCCCGGAGCGCGCACTTTACATCGGTATGGCCGCTCACTACCGTCGCTCACGAGGTAGACGCCCATCTCGCCCTTGGGAGCCTCGATCGGCGAATAGGTTTCTCCCGGGGGCACGGCATAGCCTTTGGTGTAGAGCAAGAAATGGTGAATCAACGCCTCCATATTCTCTTTCATCGCGGCCCGCGGAGGCGGCATGATCTTGTAGTCTTCGACCTTGACGGGTCCCGGAGGCATCTTATTAAGACATTGGTGGATGATTCGGAGGGATTGGCGGAATTCTTCCATGCGGCACAGATAGCGATCATAGCAGTCGCCGTTGATCCCAACAGGCACGTCGAACTCGACTTGATCGTAGGCGTCGTAGGGTGAACTCTTCCGGACATCCCACGGCACCCCGCTACCTCGAAGCATGACTCCGGTGAAGGAATAGTTGAGCGCATCGGCGGCGGACACGATTCCAACGCCTTTTGTCCGTCCTTTCCAGATCCGGTTGTCCGTCAATAGCTCCTCGGTTTCGTCGATTCGGTCCCCAAATTGAGTCGCCCATTGGTAGATGTCGTCTAGCAATCCTAGGGGAATATCTTGACTGACGCCACCCGGTCGGATGTAGGATGCGTGTAATCGGGCTCCGGAGACGCGCTCATAAAACTCCTACACCAGATAAGATGGCTGCTACCCAATACGCAATCTCTCACATACCATCAGTTTCTCTCGCTCTTCGAAGCCCCACAAGAACGGCGTCAACGCGCCGACATCCATCGCATGCGACAGCACTGACATGAGGTGATTCAAAATTCGGGTGATTTCGGCAAACAGAGTCCGGATCCACTTCGCTCTTTCGGGGATCTCAATATTGAGCAATTTCTCGACCCCTAACGAGAAACATTGCTCGTTCGTCATCATCGAGACATAGTCGAACCGATCAAAGTAGGGCACCGCTTGAAGATATGTCTTGTACTCGATGAGTTTTTCTGTTCCACGATGTAGCAGTCCGACATGAGGATCCGCGCGGACAATCTCCTCTCCGTTCAGCTCCAGGATCAATCGCAGCACGCCATGCGCCGCAGGGTGCTGAGGGCCAAAGTTGACGGTGTAGTGTCGAGTTTGCTTCTTAGCCACCCCTTCACCATCATCGATCGGTGTCGGGGAAGACCCATGATGCGCATTCATCTCCGCATCGCCGGTGGGCATGAAATTCTCGTTGACAGGAACCAGCCTCGTTGTCTCATATGGCTGGGCGAGAGCACGACAACGTGTGGTCGAGAAGTGGCGAGGTCGTGTCTGACCGGATAGCGGTCGAAGTCGTAGTGACCGACATAATCTTCCAGGACTGAGGCCCGTGAGACGTGGAAAATAGGTCGCCATCGCTGTAGAATGGGAGGTGGTGAGGGTGGCACTACGGGGGAAATAAGCTGGTGATGTCGTTGAAGTGGTTCACGGTAAGCCGCTTACATAAGCGCTCGGAAGTACCAGCTCGTGAGAGCAGAATAGGATCAAGCTCCACCACTATCGATATGAATTTATCTGAGATTTCCAATTTTCAGTGTGAGACAGGATGGTGCTTCGACCTACAGAGGAGGAGCTCTACAGGCGGAGGGTATGTCTTCTATTCTAGTTCATGTATCTTTGTACTGACTACCATTAGATAGTGGGCATTGGCACCGAGACCGTGACCAATGTCTCGTCCACCGATTTCCCACACCATTATCCGGGTGAAGATCATGCGTGGGATATAGAAAAATTCAAAAAAGTCAGTCGGCTGCTAGAACTACTAAATCAGTAGTTCTGATTTACTTAGGGTCTTCACGTCGAGTTTCATGACTTCCCAAATCCATCTACATGCTCGTTCTCCCTCGTGGGAGTAGACGCATCAATAGCCAATGCATTTCGCCGGATTCTTCTGGCCGAGGTCGCCACTGTGGCCATCGAGCATGTCTTTGTCTATCAAAATACCTCAATCGTTCAAGACGAAGTGCTCGCGCAGCGTCTCGGACTCGTTCCACTTAAAGGTGACAAAGAAGCGATGCGGTGGCTGAGATGGATGAGCAAAAGACCTGGCGACCCCAACTCGAAAGCATCTGACTACAACACGCTGGTACTCCATCTGAAAGTCAAATGTACGCCCAATCCAGACGCAAGAAAGGGAGAGAAGGACCCGACGAAGCTGTATCACAATGCGCATGGTATGTGAGTGCACTTAGGTTTCCGTGACCCAACTTGCTGACAGACTAGTTTATGCGTCTGCACTGGAGTTTATCCCGCAGGGTCGACAGGAAGAGCGATTCCACAGTGGGGTACAGCCGGTGAATCCGGATATCTTACTAGCGAAGCTACGTCCCGGCCAAGAGTTAGACATTGAGATGCATTGTGTCAAGGGCGTCGGTGCAGATCACGCCAAGTTCTCTCCAGTCGCAACAGCGTCCTATCGTCTGCTGCCTACGATCGATATCATCCGGCCGATCCTGGGCCGGGATGCTGAGAAGTTCGCCCGCTGTTTTCCCAAAGGCGTGATTGGGTTGGAGACTGTCACGGCGGAAGAGGCCGCAAGAGAAGGTAGCGGATACGAAGGACAAGAAGGCCAGAAGAGGGCGGTGGTCAAGAATGCCTTCAAGGATACCGTCAGCCGCGAGTGTCTCCGGCATGAGGAGTTTCAAGGAAAGGTTAAGCTGGGTCGAGTGAGAAACCACTTCATCTTCTCGATTGAGAGCACGGGCCAGTTCGACAGCGACGAGCTTTTCGTTGAGAGCATCAAGCATCTCAAGAACAAGTGCCAGCGGGCGAAGGACGCTCTATCGGAAATAATGTTTTAGAGCACAGATGGAAGTCTCGCGGCCTATTATAAAAAATCGCCTGTGGAGACGCACAGCAATACAATGATGTCGTCGTCGTACCTGTGCGTTACGTTGATGAGCCTACCGAAACGCCAGGTTGAGCCTTAGCGTGAAGGGGAGAGCCTCGTCCGAGACCGCGATCTCTTGACCGTCATCCAGAAGATCCACCAATTTCTGCTGTAAATTAGGTCGTGTCTGCTCTTCGAGCTGCGGAGGAGCTCGATAATAAAGCGACTTCTGCTCGGTCCGCAATGTGGGCTTCTTCACTTGACTGCGGCCACTCAGCTTCCACTTCACATGTACGTGTCAGTTGACTTACGCTTCAGCCAGTCCACCCAAATTGTCGATTAACTCCTGTAGCGTCCAGTTTCGATCGACCGTGATCGTCTTGGCAAGATTCCCGCAAACCGGGCAGTCTTCCTTTCGCTCATGCTCAAAGGTGTAGGTGTAGACACCTTCGTCGCCACTGTACATCATGTAGTTGTTCAGATATGGATTGCAGTTAGTGGCAATTTTGAGCGCCTCGTTGCAGCAGCTGGCAGCGATGATAGCGTTCGTCGAGGCGATTGCTGGGATAATGTTCTTCACCACTCCCTGTGTTAGCGAATAAGTGACGCCGGGGATTTTGAAATGTTCCGCTCGAGTGCGTGCTTTCTCGTAGAGCCAGCTGATGTGCTCTGGATTATCCGTGTCCAGCATGTCGCCTGCTCAGTCAGTACTTCTGCCATCATGGAGGTCCTTTCCTTCACTGACCTTTGCGCTCATCTTCCCAAGCGATGATGTGTGCCCATTCGATGCAATGCTGGGGCTGGCGGGGAATGGTGGCAATTGTGCACAGCGGCACTGCCGCTCGAGGAGCATGCATATCCAATTGGCATTCCAGGCATGATGTCAGCGTGGGTAACACCACCCTCGCCTGGCCCTTGAAGCCTATCTACCTCAACGCATGTTCAATGTTCTCTAGTCGTGGATCATACCCTCGGTCCCTCCATCGATCAAGGGCTTCAAGCTTTCCATGTTGTCTGCATCGACCATGCCGACCAGCGTCGCATTTATCCATCTTCGGGCTTCCACGCTATCGAGTCCGCAGATGATCATCTTGAACTGCATGTAATATTCCTCCTCTTTGTCTTGAATCGCTCCATAGTAGGGCGTGATCTTAACTCCCTTGACTCGCTTCTCGACGAAAGCAGCGGCGACCTCGGCTTTGGGCTTTCCCACGTCTCCGTGTCGAAATAAAAATTGTCGATTCAGATTGGAC
>QQTW01004278.1_pt1 | contig 10681 bp, 16 predicted proteins | sample 1904831 | NCBI WGS metagenome assembly QQTW01 (sample SAMN09435610, study PRJNA476489) | Subsurface metagenome, whole genome shotgun sequencing project.
GCTAATTATCGGACTTTTCCGTATTAATGGCGGAAGATCGGGTTTTTATCTGGCAAACTTACGCGATCGCAAGTACTACTACTGTGGACTCCAGCAGGAAGATGTTAAACATACCCTGCGCTCGCTTGGTATAGGCAAGCCAGATCCGGCAGAAAATTGACATTTTCGGCTCCTAAATAAAGTGAGAACTGTTTAGTGCAATAGTTTGTTCGGTTTAATTACCTCTCTTCTTGTTCTTCATCTGGAGGTGGGTAACGTGTTTAACTGCAAAACTAGCTCGCTCATTCATATTTTATTTCAAAGAAATTTTACTTCATGTCATCCCTATACGAAACTGATTTTTTCGCTTGGACGCAAAAAACAGTAGACTTCATCAAATCAAAGCAATTTAATGCTATAGATTGGGAGAATGTGGCTGAGGAAATTGAAAGCTTGGGTCGGAGCGAACGCGACAAATTGATTAACTCGCTTAAAATATTAATCACTCATCTCCTAACAGGGTTAGCGCGTCTCAAACCCTATTGACAGTCGGACTTGCACGCTCAGTAATTGAGTTGGAAACAAAGTGGTACTATTCGAGCTAGGGTAAGATTTCATCCATCTAGCTGCAACTTCTCTCGTTATGGCAACAGGATTTGAGAAGAAAAGTAAAACTGAAACATCTTCTACACCCAGTATAGGTAGCTTTGAAATTACCAGTAAAGTTCAAGAATACTTTGCACAAGTAAAAGATCCAAGAGTGGAAAAAACGAGATTGCATTCACTCACGGATATCATTACCATTTCTATTTTGGCAGTAATAGCGGGCGCGTCAGGTTGGGAAGATATTGAGGAGTATAGGGTCAATAAAAAAGAATGGTTAGAAACATTTTTAGAACTTCCGTTCGGAATCCCTAGCCCTGATACTTTTAGAACAGTGTTTGAGAGAATTAATCCCAAAGAATTTGAGCAATGTTTTCAGGTGTGGGTGCACTTCATGAGTTGAGAAGTTAGGCGTAGAAGTAGTCGCTATAGACGGCAAAGCTATCAAAGGCTCATATGACCGAAAATCCCAATTAAAAGCTTTACATATGGTTAGTGCCTGGTCAAAAGAACACCGTTTGGTCTTGGGACAAACGAAGGTTAGTGCCAAATCGAATGAAATCACGGCAATTCCAGCACTCTTAGAAATGCTGGACATCTCTGGCTGCATCATTACTATTGATGTAATGGGTACACAGAAATCGATTGCCCAAAAAATCGTAGAAGCTTATGCTGATTATGTTTTGAGCCTCAAAGATAGTCATCTTACACTGCATCAACAAGTAAAAAATTGGTTTGAAATAGCGCAATCTCTTGGTTTTAAAGATGTTGATGTGAATATTAGTCAACGGGTAGAAAAGGGGCATCACCGAATCGAAAATCGTCAAGTTTACACTGTGCCAGTTTCACAAATTCCTGATCTTCATGAACAAGACGATTGGGCAAAACTGACAACAGTCGTAATGGTAGTGCGTTCAATTCAGCATTGGAATAAGACTACCAATGAGGTGCAATTTTACATCTCTAGTCTTGCCAGTGATGCTAATAAGATTGGTAGTGCAATTCGACAGCACTGGGGGATCGAAAACGCTGTTCATTGGACATTAGATGTCACATTCCACGAAGATAAGTGCCGAATTCGTTCTCTACACAGCCCACAGAATTTTGCTTTACTACGTCGCATTGCTCTCAATGCCTTAGAGCGAGAAACATCTTTTCGTCGCAGTATTCGCCAAAAGTCACGGCGAGCCGCTATGAACGATCAGTATATGACTTTGGTTTTGGCGGCGGCTGTCTCAAACTCGAACCCCAGACTATGATCCGCCTGTCAATAGGGTTTGAGGCGCGCTAACCCTGCATCTCCTAAAGTGGCAGTATCAACCAAACCTGCGTAGTAAAAGCTGGGAAAATACTATATTCAAAGAACGCGAAAATATTGAAGAGTATTTAGAAGATAGCCCCAGCTTAAAGCAGTTTTTCACAAGTAAAGAATGGATGATAAGGGTATATAAGCGAGGCAGAAGGATAGCTGTAAGAGAGACACAAATGGGGGAGGAAGCTTTTCCTAGTACTTGTCCTTATACTGTAGAGCAACTACAAAATTTTAGTTAATTTCCTTCTTTTTCTTCCTGCTCTAAGTGCTTATTAGCTAAGTTGCTAGCGATTACTATTGCTTTTTCATCTGTCATTCTTATTTCTCCGCGAGCAGCTCGAACATAAATTCTAAGTTTAATTCTTTCAGCAGCAAATAAATATGTTTTCTAAACTTCCCAAACATCAAAATCTCGGTAACGTAATCTTACAAGAGTAGAAACAGCAAACTCTAATTCGGGCGAAAGATTTGTTTCTCCATCAAAATCAACGTTCATCACGTCCTCCCAACCTCGCTGCAAATCCCGAATGTCCTTTAAATCATCCCTTACCCATTACTCTTCTCCATATTTAATAAATGAATGGCACTGTCCAAAATAGTATCTTTATTTACTTTCTGATTTAACTCCTCCGGTTCGTAGCGCCCCTCCTCTACTTCTAAAGAAGCTGTATCGATCGCGCTTTCGTATGCAGATTCTAAAACCTCATATAAATCGTCTTGGGACAGATAATATCCTTTTGTCTTCCTACGCTTGTTCTTTTCTTGAATAATTCGCACACAGTTACGAATTGAAACCTCCCATGATTTAGTAGTACGTTGCTCTGCTTGTTTTTTAACTAAATGGTAAAGCAAAACAATTGCAGAAGAGCAAATATTAGTGAACTTGTCATCGCGGCTCATTTCCTCAAGTTCTTCTACTAGCAAGAGCGCTGCTGCTGTATTGCCTTTAAGAAGCAATTGTTTGATTTCTAAAATTTCTTCCATATCGTCCTGCATCCGGTGGCGGAACATCTCAACATCTAGTAATGCACGCCCCTAACTTTTCAGCAATTTCCTGAAAATTAATTGACGATTTGCTACCACAACTAGCGATCGTCTGAAGTATTTGCTCTAAGTCTATCATCGCCTTGGTAGTGCGTCAGATTATTGTGGGATAGGTCGCAATATCACTCCAAGTCCACGATCGAGATGTTAATCCTGCTCGTTGTGCAGCAGTGGATTTGAAACGACTATGCTGCCAAATCCAGTTAAAGTAACTGACGACTAATCGAGTCGTCACTTTCGTCTGTTCCCACACTTTGCCAAACTTGTTCTGTCGTCGATGCCATCGTCCTGTTTGTTGTCGAACAATGCCATTCGTGCGCTCCAGTCGCTGTGTTTTATCTTTGCCAACGTAGTGCTGAATCTCAGGCGGTAAAACTCGCTCATAGCCACCCCAATTTGACATTGAAATCAATGCCTGAAAATAGAGCAACCTTGCCACTTAACTGCTTACGAACCTCTGCAAGGACGGGAGCAATTAAGAATTCACTACGAGCTTTTTCGGTGTTAATTGCCGTTGCTAGAGGTGCGTATTTTTTGAGCCACTCAGTTAGCAGATGGCTAGGAGAAAGAGGCGTAACATCAGGGAACAGTATTGTGTTTTCAATTATGGTTAAGTCAAACGCGGTTTTGACTTTCTCTAGTGTGAAGTCGCTGTAAGCCATATATATATACCCTTACGGCCTCTGATACTTATCACGTAAGTAAAAAGAAAATTATGGAACTATTGCAAATAGAGGTGGCAGTTCCTTACCTTCTTCGGCAAGCTCTTCAACAAGCATTTCTAGGACTTCCTTAGCATTAGCAAGAGCTTCTTCATAAGTTTCACCATGAGTTACAGGTTGAGACGAATAATCTTTGAATTCTGGTAAATAAACAACATAACAACTATCTTCTTCTGACCATTGAATAGTAATTGTATATTTCATTGTTCGTCTCCTTGATGAACTTTGCCTTCTGCATCTAAATTTTTTATTGCTTCCTCAATTACAAAGGGCAGCTTCCAAAAGTCTTGAGCCAAGTTCTTTAATACTTGAGAAAACTCAGGGTGAAATGCGCTAATATGCTATTTTAAAGCTTCAGTGCGAGAGTGTATTTCCGCAAGTGAAACCGCTGACTCATTTACATTGCTATTGCGATTAATCATAAATATCATCCAAATCAACTACTATTATTGTGCTATATTCTCCTAAACTTTCACTGATTAATTGCTGAATCTATAGGTCTGGTTTATAACCGAATAGTAGCCCCACCGCTCTGGTTGACTGACAAAACTCACGAACTAAAACTACGTGAGTTCGACGGTTAGAAAAAGCCAAAAAGCTTGGTAAATATTAAGCGTGAGAAACTAGGTCGGTCTAGGCGATCGCGCTCGATTGATTTAGAATCAGCAAAAAATTCACAAAAAAACACCGAGACTAAAAATAACAAAGAAAAACCAGGTCTCGGCGATGTCTATAATTGTATCTCGGCTTGACATTACACAAATATTCTGTGATGTAGATGACTTCTGTAAGCAGTGGGAAAACTTATGGCAGCAAATACCACAACTACCATCAACGACAGGAGAACGTCGTAGTAAGTCGCGGATGTGCAGATCAGAAGTAATGACAATAGTCATAGCCTTTCATGGTAGTGGTTATCGAACCTTCAAGGAATTTTATACATTGCACGTACTACCTAGTTGGCGAGAGGCATTTCCGAACCAGGTAAGCTACACCAGATTTGTGGGATTGATGCAGGAGTGCTTAATGCTGCTGTGCTGTTTTTTGCATACGAGAACGGGAGAAATTACAGGGATTAGTTTTATTGATTCAACTCCGATTAATGTGTGCCATAATTGCCGCGCCCATGCACATAAAGTATTTAAAGGATTGGTAAATTGGAGCAAAAATTCTGTTAGTTGGCACTTCGGCTTTAAACTTCATTTGATAATTAATGACCGAGGAGAATTGCTAGCATTCAAATTAACTCCTGCGAGCGTAGATGACCGAAAGCCAGTACCAGAAATGACTGAGGATTTGATTGGTAAACTTTTTGGAGACAGAGGATATGTTTCACAAAAACTATTTGAGGAGTTATACGAGCGAGGTTTAGAATTAATTACCAAATCCAAGAAGAACATGAAAAATCGCTTAGTAAAATTGATTGATAAAATTCTCTTACGCAAACGAGCAGGGAAGCGAGTCGGTGAATGACCATCTCAAAAATATATATCAAATAGAACACTCTCGGCATCGTAGCGCTTTTAACTTTCTGGTTAATTTGATGGCTTCTTTAGCTGCTTATACCTATTTACCTCAAAAACCATCTATTGACATTTACCCAAAAAACCTACCTGCTCTACCTCCTGCCATTTTTTAGTTCTGTCAAACTCACGTTAATCAAAACTTGAGAAGCAACAGCCCACGCAAAAGTAAGGCGATCTCGTATCACAACCCGATCGCAGCAACAGCCCGATCGCTTCTGCTAGCAGTGAAACATCGCTCGTAGCGCTGCAATGTTCCTAAGTCATTGTGACCAGATATCTCTTGAATCAACCGCACGGGGATAATAGCTGGACACCATTGTTAGGGCAGTGCGCCGGAAGTTGTGGGTACTAACTCCCTCCAATCTAACTTGCTTGCAGGCAGACTTTAAAATCTTATCTACCATGAATCGAGTTAATGAGTGCGAAATCCCCCGCATCCCCAGAAACAACGGCCCGCTTTTGGCTAGTTGGTACTCTGTGAGCAAATGAGCCAGTCCAGGTTGAATATCCACGACGCGGGTTTTCAGCTTGCCTTTGGTGGTAGACTTTCTGAAAGTCAATGTTTCGCCTTTGATATCTAGGGTATGGAGTGCCAGCGCTTCGGATCAAGGGCAGCCAGTAAATAAGCAGATGCCAAACAAAGCGCGATTGCGCACCTTACTTTTGGTGAAGTTGGGAGACTTCGCTGATTCATCCAACGTAGATGTTGAGTTTCTAGCTGCTTCAAAATTCCGGCTCACCAAAATCTGGGAAGATCGCATCGATTTTGTGAAATGAGATGGAAAAACAATTTTTCCTTAAATCAAACAAACGACATATAAAAAGTGAAAAAATCAATTTGGCGACGTGTAATGTGTGAAATTGCCTCTTAAAGAGTAACTCTGGGGCAAAATGGTGAAATCCTTGTCTAGCATCAACTGTAGCTCGAAATAACAGCGACATCAATGCGTGAAATAGCGACATCTAATTTGTGAATGTACATCGCAACACATTTCAGAAATATTACGACCAAGAGGAACTGAAAAATTATATAGATGAAGTGCTAAACGTGGATGCTGTGCCTGTGGCGCTAGGGATCTACTTTGTGTTTCGAGATGAGCAAGAGCGAGAAAGTTTTCGCGCTTTACGCTTTCGCTCTCGCACTACAACCCCAAGAGTGCGTATTCCTAGCAAACGCTTTGAGGACTACCAAGAACAGCTAGCACCACTGATGGCTTTTGTGACTGAACGCGGACGTTTACCTGTCAAAGCTGAGTTGCCAGATAAACCACAACTGGTGACTGAATTTGGTAGCATTCAACGTGCATTCAAGGTGATTTTGCAAGCTACAGATGAAGCTGAGTGGGATGCGATCGCCTACCGTCGTTCTCTCGATATCTTAGTTTATCTTGCTCTGACCCAATTCAGTCAACGCCCTACATTTAACCAATTAGCACCAGAAATTGGTCACGATATTAAAGCCTTTTTTGGCAGTTACCAAGAAGCTTGTGAAGTCGCTGATCGAATGCTTTTCAGCTTGGGTAAGCCAGGTGTGGTAGCTAAAAGTTGTCAACAAAGCAAGATTGGTAAACACTTACCTACTGCTTTGTATGTTCATGTATCAGCGATCGCAGAACTCGATCCGTTGCTGCGAATCTATGAAGGCTGTGCTAGCCGCACCATCGGGCGCTTGGAAGACGCAACAATAGTTAAGTTTTCTACTGATAAGCCAAAGATATCATATCTTTTTTATCCAGAATTTGATACCGATCCGCATCCTGTTTTGCATACTAGTATGCAAATTGACTTGCGCGATCTGAAGGTTTGTTATCGCAACTATGAGTCTGTAGCTAACCCGCCAATTCTACATCGCAAGGAAACTTTTGTTAGTTCTAGTTATCCTTTATACGAAAAGTTTGCTCGACTTACCCAGCGAGAAAATAAATTAGGGTTGCTGAAGAATGGCAGTACTATTGGCACTCGTGATGGGTGGCTAAGGTGTCTGGAAGAACATCAAGTGGAAATTCGGGGCGATCGCATTATCTCATTGAAACGAACCGCCAAGTCGCCTTCACGCAGTGTAGCGCCAGCGTCTAGAGCGCCAAGGGAGGAGGGGAGTTGCGAAGAGAGTATAACAAGTTAGTGCGCGATCGCATTTCTGGTTGTTGTGGACAAGTTGAGACTTTTGCATTATACCAACACTTGTCACAGCAATGGGAGTGTCTCAAAGGTGAAAGCAATTCAATCGCTGCTAAAGGTGTTTGAAAGTCGCAAGATGGCGGCTTTATTATTACTCGGTTTTTCATCGGGCTTGCCTTTGCTGTTAATCGGTAGTACCTTGAAGACTTGGATGACTTTGGAGAAGGTGGATTTAGGGGCTATTGGGTGGTTTAGTTTAGCCAGTTTGCCTTTTTCGTTTAAGTTTCTTTGGTCGCCGTTTTTAGATCGGTTTACGCTGCCTTTTTTGGGACGGCGGCGGGGTTGGCTAATTCTGACGCAGATTGCTTTAATATTTGCGATCGCTCTGTTGGGTTTGCAACAGCCCAAACAAGCATTACAGCTGGTAGCTATCAATGCCATAGTTATTGCTTTTTTGAGTGCGACGCAAGATATTGCTACTGATGCTTACCGCACTGACGTTTTGACCAATCTAGAACTGGGAGCTGGTGCAGCGGTTTCCACTTTAGGCTATCGAATAGGTATGATAGCGGCGGGTTCTTTGGCACTGATGCTTGCCGATCAAATGCCTTGGTCGTCAGTGTACCTCATTATGGCTGGTATGATGGCGATCGGTATCTTTGCCACCTTGCTAGCACCAGAACCACAGGAAACTAGCCCTCCAGCCTCGTTAGCCGATGCCGTAATATTACCATTAGGCGAATTTTTTCAGCGTCAGGGTTTCTTGTACGGTGTCTTGATTCTATTGTTTATTACGCTCTATAAACTGGGCGATGCTTTACTGAGCAATATGGCTACGCCCTTTTTGGTAACAACAGGTTTCACCAAAACCGATATTGGAGCAATTCAGCTTGGCATGGGATTAATTGCTAACATTGTTGGAGCTTTAGCAGGTGGCTCAATTCTAAGTAAAATTGGCATCAATCGCTCGCTTTGGGTGTTTGGGGTTCTGCAAGCGGTGAGTAACTTAGCTTACTTTTTCCTCAGCTTAGTCGGGAAAAATTACCAAGCTATGGTGCTTGCTATCAACATCGAACAATTTTGTGGTGGGTTGGGAACAACAGCTTTTGTTGCTTTTTTGATGAGTCTGTGTAACCAACGGTTTTCTGCCACTCAGTATGCTTTGCTTTCAAGCTTGATGGCTGTCAGCCGCGATATTCTGGCTGCACCAGGTGGTGAAATAGTAAAAAGCACGAGTTGGTCTATGTTTTTCTTAATTAGTATTTTCGCTGCTCTACCGGGATTAATGCTTTTGCCCGTATTTGCGCCTTGGAATCCTCAACCTGTTCCTATGCCTAGACCAGGATTGGACGAAGAAGAAGACTTACAACAGCTGTAGGATAGAAACAGAGTTACAAATCTTTAGCTAGCTTTTAGTGCTGTTACAAAAATGGCTATTTTTCGACAATATATTGCTCCGTTGCTTGTAGTACTGGTATTTTTCATCGCCCTAGTTGCTGTTAGCGCCCGTATCTTTTTGCCTACTGATATGGCAGCACCAGCACCCACTGAACAAGTGAATCCCCAGCCAGAAAATGCTCAATCTCAATTTACAAGGGTTGTAGCATTATTGCCAGATGGGGTAAACAGTCTAGCTTCAAAGTATTAATTCGAGCTGGAGCTAGAGCCACCAAGCGTGTCTTTCCAACTGCTACCAAGTTACTCTATATACGCAGGCTCTAGCTTAGATCGGGCGCTGCTGGTAAAGCTCATGCAAAAAAGTTATCAAGAGGTGTTTGCAGAGGAGGATTTCTCTCATTTGGCGCGAACAGTGGAGCAATACTTCTCTAAAGAAACGCCTCTGTGGTGGGTAGATTTTTTGGGCAACAGGATCGATGCCAGAGGCTCGATGCAAGAGGAAAAGAATAAAGATGAGTCAATTCATAATTCATCATTCATAAATCATCCTTCAAAAGTGGCTTGTCTATGGGTAGGAAATGCAGTCGATCAGGTGACAAGCGATCGCCACGCTCACATTTTTCTGCTCTACGTCAAACCAGAACATCGACGGCGGGGTATAGGTACGGCTTTGATGCGTTATGTAGAAAACTGGGCAATTACTAGAGGCGATCGTCAAATTGGGCTGCAAGTATTTCAATCAAACACGGCTGCTATAAATCTTTACCACCAACTTGGCTACCAAACTCAGTCGCTTTGGATGGTCAAACCATTGAGGAGTGAGGATTAGTAACGGTGGGTTGAAAGTAGTTTTAAGTTTTAAGTTTTGAGTGAATCAGCCTTTATAACTTAAAACTTATAATTCAAAACTTAGCAATTTCATCAACCCACCCGTAAAGGAGTTAATTAGTTAGGTACTGGCAGAGTAAAATCATTGTAGCTAGCTACAGTGTACCTCACCTCCTAAAGCCAAATTGGTGAATGGCGGTAGAATGCGCTAATAAATTACTCATGTATGACGAAGACGACTTAAGTTTACTAGATGCGGTAGAAGAGCTAGATAGTCCCCTGGATCATCTAGGCCCTTTAACTGCCGATGCAGAGATAGAAAGACCCAATCCAGATGCAATGCTTGCTCTACTGGAAAATCCGCAACCACAGCAACGGATGCTGGCGGCGCGTGCCTTTTGTGAGCTAGAGGATGAACGGGCAACTCCCCAATTAATTCGCCTGTTAACGGACGTTTGCCCATTAATACGAGTCAGTGCAGCTTATGCAATTGGACGCAATCCCAGCCCAGAGGCAGTAGAGCCTTTGATTGCCCAGCTGAACCGAGACTGGAATGGATATGTGCGTAAAGGCGTGGTTTGGGCTTTGGGCAACTGCCGCGATCGCCGTTCCCTCGCACCGCTAGCAGAAGCTTTAAAAACTGATATTTCTGCGGTGCGCCTCTGGGCAGCTAGTGCTTTAGCCCAGATGGCAGAAATAGGTTATGAAGCTGTTTTAGGAGCCATGCCACCTTTAATTGAAGCTTTGATTCAAGATCCTGTGGCAGCGGTACGTAGTAACTGTGCCTGGGCGATTGGGCAATTATGCCGCGAACTACCCTCTAATGTTGTTTATGCCACTGCTGTCGATGCTTTGATTCAAGCTTTTGCCGAAGACGAAGATCTAGGAGTCCGGGAAGATTCCAAGGCAGCACTGCTAGGAGTAGGCGACCCCAGAGGACTTCAGCTGATTGAAACCTTGGAATTAGAAGGATGGTTTTAAAAAGGATGAAGTATGAAGTGTGAAGTGTGAAGTGTGAAGTGGGGAGCGCGATCGCGTTGCCGCAGGCTAGGATGACTCAGGAAAATTGAGAATTGAGATTGAGAAAATATTATGTATTGTGTATTTTGCATTTTGACTTCAGCCTTTATCCTTCAGCCTTCATCCTTCTT
>QQTW01004279.1_pt1 | contig 10681 bp, 9 predicted proteins | sample 1904831 | NCBI WGS metagenome assembly QQTW01 (sample SAMN09435610, study PRJNA476489) | Subsurface metagenome, whole genome shotgun sequencing project.
ACTACCATCCAAACTTAAAAATTGCTTGGGGCGATGCTTGCGGCTGAGGGGCCAAAAACGTTCGCCTTTACCACCAGCTAAAATTACAGGTATTAAGGAGTTACTCATAATTAATTTACCGCCACATTTTGCAAGGATAGTTTACTCGATCGGTGGCAATATTAACAGCTTGCATTACCATACCTGTAGTGCGCTTAAATTTAGGGACAATAGTTGTGATTAAGGGAGTCCAAAGAACAGATAATTCGCCAGTCCGTCGCCTCGATCGCCAAGCGGTCAAACATAGTTTGGAGATATTGCGCTATCGTTTGTTGCTAACTTGGCGCAAAAATCCGTTGCTATCTTGGACGTGCTTAATTACCTTTTGCGTGTTGCTAGGAGGTAATGCCGCTTTACTAACTCCTATATGGAGCGATCGCCCGCCGTTAACTCAAGAGCAGCAATTAGCAGAATTACTCAAAAAACAGGGAAATACCGCTTTACCCTTTACCAATCAGTACCAAATAGTACAGCCAGTAAATATTCTTGTTTTGGGCATCGATCCGGTTGCTGAGTCGGAAATGACGGCGATTAGCGACACCATTTTATTGTTGCGGGTAAACCCTAACTCGCAATTAATTAAAGTTTTATCGATTCCTCGCTCTAGCATGGTAGTTTTGCCAGAAATTGGCTTAGAAAAAATCTCGCTGGCAAATGCCAGTGGTGCAGCGATGGCAACGCGGGTAGTAAGTAAAAGTTTAAATAATGTAGCCATTGACCGCTATCTCCGCCTCCGCCCAGATGGATTGCGAGAATTAGTTAATGCTTTAGGTGGAATCGAAGTATTTGTTCCTCAACCAATGTCTTATCGAGATACTACCCAAAAGTTAGCAATCGATCTTGAAAGAGGATGGCAGACTTTAAATGGCGACGAGGCTCAACAATTTGCTCGATTCCAAGATCGGGAAAAGGGCGACTTGGGACGCATCCAAAGGCAGCAATTACTAATTAAGGCTTTAAAAAATCGACTGACAAATCCAGCAATTATTGCTCGTTTGCCTCAAATTGTTAGTACCGTCCAAAATTATGTTGATACTAACCTCAGTCCAGAAGAAATGCTAACTTTGGCAAATTTTGGCGCTAAATTAGATGCTCAAAATCTGCAAATGGTGCTGCTACCAGGAAATCTTAGTACGCTGAGTTTAGATCCTAGTAGTTATTGGCTCGATCCTGGCGGTCAAGATCGAGTTATGAGCGAGTATTTTGGCGCAAAGGTGTTTAGTACCCCCAAAGAGCGATCGCTCTTGACGAGAAAAATTGCTATTCAAAATGCTTCCGGTCAACCTAATTTAAGCACTCAAGTTGTTAGTTCGCTCAAAGCTCAAGGCTTTGAAAATGTTTATGTCAGTTCCGATTGGCAAGACCAATTACCGCAAACAGAAATTGTCGTGCAGCGCGGCGACTTGACTGCGGCTACGGGGCTGCAAAAAGTTTTAGGCTTGGGTAAGGTAGAAGTAGCAGCTACAGGGGATCTCGATTCTTATTTAACCCTGCGTTTAGGTAAAGATTGGGGCAATTAGTTATGCTGTTAACCAAAATGCGAAGGCTTGTATTTCCTGGAGATATTTTTAAATTATCTGTTTTAAAAACAGCTTTGTTACGTTTACTTGGTCTGATTTTAATTTTAGGTCTTGCTTGGTTATGGATTCTCATAGCGGCAAAACCAGCTTTAGCCCAAGACAATACAATTAACTACAACAATACCAATTTACAAAATCGCGATTTTTCCCACACCAATCTAGTTGGCGGGGTATTTGTCGCCGCCGAGATGCGGGGGGCAAATTTTCAAGGCGCAGATTTAACTAATGCAATTATGACCAAAGGAGTTTTACTCGGAGCAAATTTAGAAAATGCTAACCTTTCTGGTGCTTTAGTCGATCGCGTCACCTTAGATAATGCCAATTTGAAAAACGCCATTTTCACGGGCGCAACCCTAACTCGTTCTCGGTTTTTTGAAGCTGATATTACGGGCGCAGATTTTAGCGATGCGTTAATCGACAGATATCAAGTAAATTTGTTATGCGATCGCGCTACGGGGACAAATTTAGTCACGGGGATTGCAACTAGAGAGAGTTTAGGCTGCAAATAAGTTATCAAGGAAAACAACTCCCTTGATAACTTGTAGACTGCGATTAGTTTTTAAATTTAACGGTTTGAATTTTCAGTTCTTTAGTAGCAGGAGAACCAGAACGACTGCGCTCTAGCAACTGACGAGCATCCGCACCGGGATTATAATTGCCAAAACTAGCTGTGCTGCGTTCGCTATCATCAAGAATTTGCGGCGTGAGCAATACAATTACTTCTTGGCGTTGATTTTGTCGGTTGGTGCTTCTAAATAATGCTCCTAAGATCGGAATATCACCTAAAATTGGCACTTTAGAAACCGTAGTGCGATCGCTATCTTGAATAATTCCTGACAAAATCAAAGTTTGGTTATCGCGCAGGCGAATTAACCCTGAATTGAGACTTCGCTCCGAAACTAAAAATATCTGTCCGTTTGGTGTTTCTGCTGGCGCTTGAGGCGCGCGGACAACAGGGGCTACCGATAAAGAGATAAATCCATTATCGTCAATCCGCTCGATCCGCACATTCAATGTCAATCCCACATTTTCTTTATCAACAGTTAATGTCTCTCTAGAACCACCAGCATTGTCCGTAATAGTTCTGGTAATATTTCCTACCACTTCCTGAGTTAAGTTGACGTTAGCTGTTTGACCTTCTTGAACAATTAGAGTGGGATCGGTCAAAATTTTAGCATTGCCATTAACTACTTGCGTCCGCAAGGTAGATAAAAACCTACTAGGATACTGAAATAGCTGTGGCAAACCAAAGGTAGTTGTACCGCCAGTTTGATTTGTTATTCCAGGTGCTAAAGGGTTATCAAAGGTTCCAAAAGGAGGGCGCGTACCAGTAGGCGAATTGTTGCTAAAAGGGCCATCTTGAGGATCTAAAAATGGCCCCAGTTCAGTTCCTTCAGGAAATGGGGCTGTTATTATTGGTGGCGCTATAACGCTGGAATCAAAATCTCCAGCAGTAGGTGGATTTGTTCCACCAACGTTGACTCTTACCCTGCCACCATCGCTAGAGAAGAAGTTGTCGCCAATGCCAAAGGAAAAGCTAGTACTGAAGTCTTCGGTAGCTAAGAGATTCACATCTACTATTTTGACGTTCATTGCTACTTGACGACGACGGGAATCAAGTTGAACTAATTGAGAAGTCGCTACATCAATTTGCTTCGGCGTACCAATTAAGGTGACAGAATTAGTCCGCTCGTCTCCTAAAGCTTGCAACCCTCTTAATAGTGGTGTGGAGTCTTGAAATTCTATGCGTTGCAGTTCAATTCTTGTTTCTGTGCTGGTTTGGGTTTGTGTTGCGGGAGTTGTGGAACCGCCAACAGGTACGGCATTAACGCTCGTAATCGTTCTTTCTCTACTCACAGCACTTTCTGCGCCCATTCCGACTAAAAAGTTCAAGGCTACCCCTACCGTGACCTGATTGAGCCTAAAGCTACGTACTACTAAGTCGCGGGCTTGGTTGGGTAGTCTCGTGCCGACAAAAATTGTTCGTCCGTCGCGGTTTGCTTGCAATCCACTCAAGCGCAAAACGTAGTTAAAAACGTCTTGTACCGATTCATTTTCGATATCTAAAGAAATTCTTGGCCCTTCCCCGGCCGCCGCCGCCGGGTCAGTAGGTTGGTTTGGTTGTCCGGCGGCGGCGGCGGCGCTAAAAGCAAGGTTTAGCCCGGCGGCACGGGCGAGTAAAGCCAAAACTTCTCGAACTGGAGCTTCTCTTAACACTAAACGCGGGACGCGCTCAGTCGTACCTAGATCGATCTGTGCAGCCGAAGAATCAGTATTGGATATGGCAATATCTCCTACTGGTGGGGCAACGGCTCTAGGTAATACTGGTGCTACTCCCGAAGGTGCTGGCACTCCATCAATCGTCACGTTGGGATTGGGAACCATCACCTCTCCCTGTCCTGGGGTTTGGGCTGTGGTTGTTGGGGTGGGGCTGGCTCCGGGAGTAGCGTTGCTGGTAGCTTCTGGGGTCAAACTTAGTGTAAATCCTCTATTTGTGCGATCGCTAATTTGACCGTTAGGGGCGCTGCCAGTACCTGTAACTACAATCCGAATACTATTTGCGTCTAGCTGATTAATTATTACCGAAGCTACTCCTGGAGCGGGGTTTACTTGACGAAAAGTGTCTCCTTGGGTTAGCTGTAATTGCGTATTGATAATGTCTGCAACAAAACTATTTCCCCGCTTACTGGTAAACACTTGCGGGCGCTTGCCTGTAGAAGTTTCTAAAACTAAATTTAAGCCACTATTTGTTTGATTTAGTTGAACGTTTGTTACTTTGGCAATTTGGGCGAACCCAGGATGGGCAGCCATCAATACAACTGTGGCGCTAGCAACTATTACACTACTATTAATCCAAGGATTTTTCACGTCTTCACACTTCACTAATTTATAAATATAGATACTTCTTACTTGAAAATTGAACTAAAAATACTAACTTTAGTTATTTATTTAGATTTTATTCCTCTGTTTATGCTTAAAATACTGACTTTACTAACGGTCATTTAAAAATTACTATACTACTCTTTTTCGGAAATTTTTTTTGTAATTTTTACCCATTAAACATCATCAAAAACCTAACTCTATCTACAATGAATGTACAAGCGAGAATTTACGGATAACTTCACTTAATTTTATCTACAAAGTTATGTTTGTTAAGTAAATACACGCAAACTTTAGGTTTACTTACTTTAATTAAAAAAAATTGTACTGAATAAAGAATTATTAAACAGAACTATTAATCAAATTAAGGCAAATAGTTCTGTTTATCTTGGCGTGTAACTTACTTAAAGTGCGATCACGCCCGATCTATTTTTTAGTAACGGCGGCAGTAGCGGCGGCGGCGGCGGCGGCGGATTCTTCTGGACTAGCGGGAATTAGTGCTTGCAGTTTGAACGCCGTATTAATTGATGGTGGAGGCAAGCGCCCCGTAGCCGGATCGATGGGATCTTGCTGCAAAGTTGAAGCGTAATCATTTACAATCAACAATGGTTGCAGGCGCTCCATGTTGCGTAATATTGACTGTGTTTGCTCGTAATTTCCCGCCAGAGAAATATTAATTATCCGGCGTTTTAATTTGCCATTTACTTCTGCTCCAAAAGAACTATCGTTGATTATCTCTGCTGATTGATTTGCTGGCTCAAATTTTTGCAGCTTAGAAACTACCCCACCAGTACTTGCGTTACCTGATTCTACTAGGCGGTTAATGTCTAGCAGTAAAGTATCCAAGGTTTTTTCATTAGCAAATAGAGACAAAATTTCTGTTTGCTGTTGTTTTGCTTGAACTAAGTCAGTTTTTAATTTTTCACCTTGCTTAAGGTTTGCTTGTTTTTGAGCAATTTGGGACTGCTTTAGGTCGCGCTCTGCGGTTAATTCTCCGTACTTTTGCCATACTGGCATGACATAGCTATTGGCGATGTAGGCAGCTAAAGCTACCAGGGCTACCGCAATCAAAATACCACTTATTCGTGGTGTTACTTTGATGCCAAACAAAGTAGGGTAATTAGCTTCCCCTGGCAATTCTTGCCCTTCGCCGACCGTAATAAAATCATCACTAAACGTCATTGTTGAATGAGTCCTTTTTGTTGCAGTGTGCGAATTCTTGTTACTAAACCTAATGTTCCTTTGCGCTCTAGCTCTCTTAATAGCTGAGTAGCACCAGTACCGCTAAAAGTTGATTGAACAGTGTAGCTTACTACCTGGGGGAGTTTGACTCCGTTAGCATTAGACTGGACGGGGTTGTCAACCAATGTAGCGATAATTATTTTAGTTTCTGTAGGTTGCAAAAACGAAGATTGTTTGAGAGTCAAGAGCAAATCGTTTACGTCGTTAAACGAACGAGCAAACCCAGAAATTTCTACGCCACTAACTGGAATCGTCGCCGCCGGGGGTGCTGTTGTGGGGGTTGCGGCGGCGGGGGCTGAGGCTGGGGCGGCGGCGACTGCCACTGGGGCGACGGGGGTGATTTGCTTGATATTTTGAATTTGCACGGCATTAGCGGGAATGCGATCGCGAATATCCTGCAAAATGGCTGACCACGGTCTAATTTGGTTAAATACCGTAGCTAAGGCTCTATTTTGCCCCTTAATCTGCTCTAAGTCTGTTTTAATTTTTTGAATTTCTTGTTCTTGAATACCTAACGCCGCAAGGGTTTGGTCTAACTGAGCTACTTCGGTTGTTAGGCGAGAATTTTGTGCTGACAAAATTCCTAGCCCCGCCCCTACTAAGGCTAGTGAGGCTAACCCTACACCCAACCCTATATAAATAGGTGTCATGTCTCCCGCAGATAGTTGGGGAGTGTTAAAGGTTCTAGCGACAGTATCGGCTTTTACAGGTTTGCGACTTTTAATAAAATTGACATCGAGACTATACATCGCCCCATACCTCTCTAAGTCCTAATCCAAGTACAATTCCTAGCCCTGGTCTTTGAGCTTTAGTGAATTGATCTTCGTTTATTTCTAACGACAAAGCCGATACCGGATCTATCTGTACCGTTGGTAAGTTTAACTTTTGGCGAAAAAACTCCTCTAAGTTATTAATTCCGCCTCCCGGTCCTGCTAATAAAATTTGAATAATTTCTAAGTTGCCATTTTGATTCAGATAGAAATCGAGAGAGCGACGTAATTCGTCGGTTAATTCTCCTAAAACTCTTAGCAAAGATGCCATTCCTGGATTAGTAGATGTAATTGAGTCCTCAACCTCGTCGCTTTCGGTATAAGGAATAGAAATTGTTTGTAGCATCCGCGTATCTCTAGTTGCGGGTAATTTTGTGGCTCGTAATAATGCCGCCTGTAACTGGTAAGTTCCTATGGGTACGGTGCGAGAAAATTGCGGCACTCCATCAACAATAATGGCAATTTCTGTATTGTCAAACTCAATGTCCACTAAAACGGCTGCTTCTTGGGGAGCAAATTGCCGTAGTTGTTCGCGGATAGTCCGAATCAAGGAAAAGCTATTAATTTCCAAAACATCTACTTCTAAGCCTGCTTGGGCAAACGTTTCCATGTAAGTATCGGTAATTTCTTTGCGTGTAGCGACTAGCAATACTTGAACTTTCTCGATGCCGTCTTCATCGACAAAATACCCCAGCTTTTGATAATCAACGTCAGCTTCTTCTCTGGGGTAAGGTAAGTATAGACCAGCTTCGTGATTTAGTACCATTTCCCGTAGTTCGCGATCGTCGAGTTCGGCGGGCAAGGGAATTAGTCTAACTAAAGATTCTCTCCCCGGTACTGCCGTGGCGACGCGCTGGGCTTTAATCTTGCTTTCAGCTAGGGCCGACGTAATTAATTGCGCCAGTGCTGCTGAATCGACAATCTGTCCATCTTGAAAAATTCCTTCAGGAACCGGAAAAGATGACAATGCCGATAGCTTGAACCCTTGGCGTTGCTTGCTTAATTGCGCTAAATTGATTTTCTCTGGAGAAAGTTCAATTCCAACACCTGCTTTACGTTTTGTCAATAAATTTTTAAATCGATTAACCACAGTTTTGTCAATTGGCTAAAGGTTGATAACTAGACTAGATGAGATATTTATATTAATGTCGTCTGCTACGCAAATGTAGCTTAAAAATGTCAAACTGCCTTAATCAATCCATAAGTTATAACAAATGTCAACAATACAAAGGTTAAAAAACAAAATCAAGCCTTGGCAAAAACTAGGAATTTTTGCCATGCTGGGCTTAATGTTAAGCTGGATTGTTAGCTGTAATACAGGTAATATCAACACGCAAGTCCAGCAGTCGGGTGGTAATAATCCGCCGCTTGAGTTTTGGACAATGCAACTACAGCCTGAGTTTACAGATTATTTTCAAAACTTGATTAGTACGTTTGAAACAGAAAATCCTAGTATCAAAATTAACTGGGTTGACGTTCCTTGGTCAGCAATGGAGAGCAAAATTTTAACGGCAGTAGCGGCAAAAACTGCCCCGGATGTTGTGAATCTTAACCCAGATTTTGCTTCGCAACTAGCAACTCGCAATGCTTGGCTAGACTTGGATGCGAAAGTACCAAAAGAAGTGCTATCAACCTATTTGCCGAATATTTGGCAAGCTAGTACGTTGGAGGGTAAGAGCTTTGGGATTCCTTGGTATTTAACTACACGCCTAACTATTTATAATACTGAATTGTTTGAGCAAGCAGGTGTTAGTAATCCGCCCATAAATTATACTGAACTTGCACAAACCGCTAAACTTATCAAAGATAAAACTGGTAAATACGCCATGTTTACAACTTTTGTCGCTGAAGATTCTGCCGAAGTATTAGAGTCATTGGTACAGATGGGGGTGACTTTGGTAGACGATCGAGGTAAAGCAGCATTTAATACACCAGTCGGAAAAGCAGCTTTTGAATATTGGGTAAATCTATATAAAGATGGTTTACTACCAAAAGAGGTATTGACTCAAGGACATAGACATGGGATAGAAATGTATCAGTCTGGAGAAGCGGCGATGTTAGCATCAGGAGGAGAATTTCTCACGGCGATCGCCAAGAATGCCCCACAAATTGCTAAAGTCTCGGCTACAGCCCCGCAAATCACTGGAGAGACGGGCAAAAAGAATGTAGCGGTAATGAATTTAGTTATCCCTCGCGATACCGAGCAACCAGATAATGCGCTCAAGTTTGCTTTGTTTGTCACCAATAATCAAAATCAGTTAACTTTTGCTAAAGCTGCAAATGTTTTGCCTTCCACAACCGCAGCTTTGGGCGATAGTTACTTTAAAACTGTTACAGCTAGTGCGGATGCGTTGGAGAAAGCACGGGTAATTAGTGCGGGGGAATTGCCAAAAGCAGAAGTATTAGTTCCGGCGATGAAAAATATCAACGTTTTGCAAAAGGCAATTTATGAAAACCTGCAAGCGGCGATGCTAGGAGAGAAAACTGTAGACCAAGCTGTGACTGATGCCGCCCAAGAATGGGACAATCGCGCTTAAATAATAAGTTGAGTATGCGATCGCGCTGCGCGGAGCGCTAAGAAACTCCGCCCTATTTCACCCCCTTACGGGGGTACTTTATTTATGATGCAGAGATGGAAACAACAGCTAAAGTTACTCAAGCAAGAAACCTATGCTATGTACCTTGCTTGCAAAGATCCGCGCGTTCCTTGGTATGCGCGGCTGCTGGCGGCGGCGGTAGTTGCCTATGCTTTTAGCCCTATCGATTTAATTCCTGATGTAATTCCTGTAATTGGTTATCTTGACGATTTGATTTTAGTTCCTTTAGGAATTGCTTTAGTAATTAAAATGATTCCGCCCCACGTATTGGCTGAATGTCGAGAAAAAGCTGCTACAGCTATGGCTGAGGGCATACCTACAAATTGGGTAGCCGCAATTATTGTAGTTTGCTTGTGGTTTTTGTTAGGAATTGCCGCCGTATTATGGCTAAAAGCTATATTTGGTTGATTGATTTGGCTCATTGTACAAACACGCTTCAGGTTTTATGTCCATCAAAAAAATTCTTTCTATAGGTTTACTTGTCTTCGTACCGATTTCAATTGCTGCCGAGTATTTGCACTGGGGTACGCTGACAGTATTTATTACTTCAGGAATTGCGATCGTGCCTTTGGCTATATGGTTAAGTACGGCAACTGAAGAAGTTGCAGTCGTGGCGGGTTCGTCTATTGGGGCGCTACTAAATGCCGTTTTTGGCAATGCGACAGAGCTAATTATTGCTCTAGTTGCCCTCAAAGCAGGCTTGGTAGACATCGTTAAGGCAAGTATTACCGGAACTATTATTAGTAACTTGTTGCTGGTGATGGGGCTATCGATGCTTCTGGGGGGCTTACGTTATAAAGAGCAAGAATTTCAGCCAATTGTGGCGCGGGTAAATGGTTCTTCGATGACATTAGCTGTTACGGCGATCGTTTTGCCGACAATGGTAATCTATACTTCTAATGGCGTTGAAGACTTGGCAATTCGCAATCTTTCAATCACTGTCGCTGTTGTGTTGATGGTTGTGTATGCTTTGACGCTGTTATTTTCTTTGAAAACTCACAGCTACCTTTACGAGGTGGGATTAGTAGAATTAGAAGGAGAACCGCAAGCTGGCGCAACGGAAGTTCCTGCTCACAAACCTAACTTGACACTCTGGATTGGCGTATTAGTTGTTGCTACTTTGGCGGTTGCTTTTGAATCAGAAATCTTTGTGGGTGTGGTGGAAGAAGCTACAAAAGGGCTGGGTTTGACTCCATTATTTACCGGGGTAATTCTTCTCCCGTTAGTTGGCGGTGCTGCTGAATACGTTACGGCGGTAAGCGTGGCGATCAAAAATAATATGGATTTATCTGTTTCAGTTGCAATGGGATCTAGCTTATTAGTGGCGCTTTTAGTTGCACCTATTTTAGTTTTAGTTGGCGTTGCGATAGGTCAACCGATGGATCTAAATTTCAATCCGTTTGAAGTGGTTGCTGTTGCGGTTGCTGTTGCGGTTGCTAACTTAATTAGTTTAGATGGACGTTCTAATTGGTTAGAAGGAACGTTACTACTAGCAACTTATACAGTTTTGGGCGCAGCTTTTTATTTTCACCCCGCTTAACTAACGTTATTACAGGCTTTTTAGCCTGTAAAC
>QQTW01004280.1_pt1 | contig 10681 bp, 11 predicted proteins | sample 1904831 | NCBI WGS metagenome assembly QQTW01 (sample SAMN09435610, study PRJNA476489) | Subsurface metagenome, whole genome shotgun sequencing project.
ATTCTTGCTGGGGATCCTCTCTCGGCTCGTACACTTCTGGCCGGTTCGATGCATGCTGCTGCTGGCGCTCCGATGAGCGCCGTTGCGCGATAGGTTGCGGCCGCTGCTGGAAGGCCATGTCGTATAGAGCTCAATAAGTGTCAATGAAGATGAACGGCCAGCTCGATGCTCTTTATATAATCATTTCGAAATGAGTGAAGACATTAAAATCTTGAATGGGAATAGCCTCACTGCCAGCAAGATCTGGCCCTGGCGTTTGCTGTGGCGGTCCGTGATAGGTAGGTTCAGTGGGGCCCGTCCCGCGCACAGTGACAATCGATACCGCAATCGTTAATGCGCGATGCGGTGCCGGGTGACCATATCGCGCTTGAACCTTGTAGTGGTCACGCCTGGCGCGCTCAAGGATCGAATGCGCGGATGATCGAATTCGCCTGGACGCCTTCACTCTTTCGACTCCTAGGAAATATTTATGTTATTCAGAAATTGAATGCAGCTATGCTCGTGCTTCTTCTTGCTGAGCACCTCGCCGCTAAAGTCAGGTGTCGTTGAAGAGAGGTTGAGGATGACGTCAGCACTATCGCGGTTGTTTGAGGATGCCCGATGAAACGGTGTCTGAGCGTTTTGAACCTGCGATAATGCTAGAAAATTGGTTATATAGAAACATTGTATTTCTCGATGCCGGCTGCAGTTGACATACTGTAAACCAAATCCATTAGATCTGCGAGAATTAGCCATGATTGCCAACTTACTCAAATGTAGCCACGGGGGGCTGTTCAATAGCACAATGCGCTGGCGGCGTGGAGTCCCTCAAAATAATTAGAGCAGATATGCATTGCTCGTTTCGTCGATCCCACGAAGTTTTTGATCCGTTGGCTTCTCTGATGTTCCAACTCAGCAGCGCTATTGTCCATGGAAATTTCGTTTTCTTAAGGCACTCAACGATACATCTGAGCTTCCACTTTAGCGGTATTTGAACTAGCTCTTGAGCCACGACGGCGTCCGCGTGGTTGCCCGCGTGGGGACCCTTGGCCTTGTCCTTGCTCAGATGTATGCCCATCCATCTTCGCTCTCCCTCCACCATGCCTATTATTGCCGGTACCTTCAGTTACCACAAATTTTTCATGTTCCACGTCTTGTCTGGTTTCTGCTGAAGGACTCGTCGGATCCCTGCTAGTGAGATTGAGGTCCTGCGGAGACTGCGATTCAAGCCTCGGCGGGGTTCCAGCTCCCGGGTCGATAGTTTGCGTGTCTTCTGCTTCAGAGATCCTCAATCATACTGGGCAGAACTGGCATTCTGAGGACGTTCCCCTTTAGACGCTTCTGGGTTGCTTGTGCTACGGTCCAGAAAACTGATATCCTCAAAGAAGGTTGCTTCGGCGCTTTATTGATCATACATGTCTTGTTCTGCCGGGTCGAAATCTTCCTGAGATGTTGTTTCAGAACTCGCATCATCATCGCTCGCAGAATCGTCATCATCCAATGTTACCGGCTGCTGCTCCGGGCTCCGTTTGTCCTTCTGCTTGGCCAGATGAGTCCGCCAGCGAGCCTGGTTGAGCGGATTGATGATATGAACCGTCACTTCGTCCGTCTCGCCCTGCTCCACTTTCGTCTCCATCAGCTCTTCCAGGAAGCGAGCTTGACGACGGCGTGAGGGTAGCGAATCCGGACCCATCGGTATCTGTCCGTCATGACTCCGAGATGGCGCTTCCATCGTAGAATCCATAAACAAGCTTCCCCCTATTCGAGGCTTCTTCCGAGGTGCCAATTGAGCCGACTGAGCAGTCAGACGGAAAGAGGATGCTGCGAGGAGATTATACTCCGGAGTGGATCGTAGTGCAGGAAGCTCATTCTCAGAAGTAGGCTGTGTAAAGAGCAGCTCCGTGCCAATCTGTGATTCCCAGCGGCAATTGTAGATCCGATCATGGTACATCACGAGAGGATTCATCGTGTGAAGATCCAGTATCTGGACTCGACCGGCTGCAGCCGATCCCTGAGGAATTGGCTCAACGGGTCGCTCTTCCTGGATCTCATCTTCTTCTGGATCCACTTGCTCTTCTTGAAGTGAGTCAGATGATTCATCATCAGAAGAAGCTTCGTCATTGTCGGGCGCAGAGGTCTTCCTGCCTTTCCTCTTTCTCTTTTTGGACGGTGTACTTGTCGTAGTAAGATCGAGTGTCAGATAGAATGTCTGATACCGTTAGTAAATCATGTTCTGCAACAGAGATTCGTTCTGGCATCTAGCAGAATGCAATTAACGTGCACAACTTACATCAGTTTGATGCTCGTCATATTCATACTCCCATTCGTCGTCACCTGATACTTGCCCCAACTCCTGACGAGAACTGCGCAGCAACACAGGATCAATTGGAATCGATGCCATTTTTGGAACAGTCAAATTGCCGGGGTTGGAGTCAGTATATCATCTGTGCCGTTTCGGGGCCATGGTTGAAATGCCGTCTTGGACCAGAGGATGCGGCTTCAGCCAAGGTTTGACCTGGACGACCTATATGTCTGATGATTCTCCCAGACCTATGTTTGAGGTAGAGGTTTATCAATCATCCCAATAGGCTAGGTACTCCTCAAGGCTGGCTTCTAACATCCTTCTCAATGTCGCGTTTTGTTGCGCGGTAAGAAGCTTCGATTAGTGGTCGGCACTGGGAACAAAGCTACGGGGGTCTCTGGAGTCGCCTCCGCGGTCGTAAAGATCCTGTAACGAAGTCACGACGGCGGTCGATAGATATTGAACTGTGACAGATTCGGACACTACAAACACTGCTGCAACTGGACGTTGCCTGATTTGAACGCTAGAAGGTCCGGAGGATCATATCTGTATAGCGAATTCTCCAAGCGACTTCAACACACCAAAATAATCTCCCGCCCGTCAAAGCTGAGTGCGAGTCATCATGCGTAATAACTGCGCTCGTTCCTAATTCATCCCAAAGACCCCCAATGACCAACGCCTGATGGAAACCCTTAAATCTCGGTATACTACCTATCATCAGTCTCTTCATTCAGTTCTTCGTCGTCATCGTAGCCCGGCCATTCTCGGCGGGTATTCTCTCCCATCCAATTCTTCACGATACAGCCCCTTCGGGTCTGGCAGACCGTCGATCGTCCCAAATTCTTGAACTTTGGTCCCAAGGGACCACTCCCATAATGATATTGCCCAGCGAATCGATACTGTCGAGGATCATCGAGCGGGTAGAACTTGTCACCCCAATGTCCTCGATAATGAAACCACTCGGTTGGGGCCTCCGGGTTGACGTCGCTCGGCCGCAGTTCCTGCGACCCCACATTGTACGTGTACATTAACGCGTTCAACAGCGGGTCCCACAATGGACCTCGGTCGGTCGTGTCATGGAGAAGTCCGAGTGGCAAAACGTATTCGTGATGGCCCGGGGTGCCGTACATCGCGTGCGTGCCTTCGGCGGAGTATCCAACCGGCTGCCGTGTCATCGATCAGAATTCGAACCGTTACAACGAATTGAGCTAAACTCCACCCTACTCACCCTGATCCCAATCTTCTCAACAGCTTTGTAGCTGTACGCTTCGCCCCAGTAATGCTCGCTGAAAAAGACGGCTTTGGGCTTCTTGTGTTGAAATCGCACCAGGATGTGTTCCCAATCTCCAACGTGGTTTCCAAACCGGACGTTGAGCACCATGTTTCCCAAGTTGTAGCTATAGAAGAAAAACCAGAACGCATCGACAATGCCATCGTCTTTCTCAACGACGATCAGGACGGCAGGAGCACCGCTTCGACCATGCGCGGTTGGACTTTGGTCTTGCGCATGTGAACGCTGATAAGGAGGGCACCCATTGCCTTGAGCGCCTTCAGCATCTGTTAATGACTGTGGCTAAGAGTTGCTCTGCAGCAGGACAATCTCACCGTCAGACCGCAAGCGGAATTGAAGAGCTTGCTCATGTGCATTGTCATGAAACATTATCTTGTTGGCAAATGAGGGGATGTTCTTCTTCCCACTGAGCCAATCCGGCCTCGTCTCGACGTCATCCTCGCTCTTGAGGTACACAAATTGTCCACCGCGTCCAAAGTCGTTCAAGTCGTCCAAATTCGTCAAGTTGATATGCCCCATGCTGCTCTGAAGGGAGGTATAGTTGAGGTAGGGATCAACATGCTCCAGGTGTTCTGACATGTCACCGGGCCAGAATTGCTCGCCCGAATATAAATGAACAAATGGTGCATAATCTAGTACGTAACCCGGAATATAGGCCCCTGAAGGATTCAATCCTGCTCAATTATTAGCTCAAGGAATAGCCACCAGAGATGACCGCTGCCAGGCGGAGTCTGACTCGATGTATTTTCCGCTACTCCTTTGCGTTCTAGAGGTGGTTGTCTTCCCAGTTGACTGCACCAGACCCGTCCTTCCTCAACCTGGAGGCTTATGAACCGATGTATTGACTGTGGTCCACTGTACAACAGCTTTCGAAGTCTGCCAAGGAAGCCATCGGAACCGTTGGCCTGGGGATTGTTGATTGTATTTTGTTCTGGCTTCTCCGGCGCTTCCGAAGCTTCTTCGCTGAACGACACGGTAATAGGAACCTCTTCGGCCGCGGTAGACGGACTAGGCACTGCAAAGCCGCATGAAGTGGGAATGACAGTGCCTGACAGCCACGTTATAGCCAAGAGACCAAGAACAGAGCCGTACGGACTCTGCTGTTGAAGGGCTAGTGAAGCCACTACAACGCATCCATAGTTCAGTAAGAGGTTGTATATATGATCACAATATGGGTTCACGTCATCTGTAGTAACTACGCAAGACATATGGAACATAACGACTTCTTGATGCAGAATATTAGAAGCAGAGAGGAACAATTTATAAACCCAGCACACTGCATTTTTTGGGCCAGTATATATCTGGATGAGAATACCAAGAAAAGATGGATTGCATGTTGACTACTTACTGATGGCCAGATCACTTGAATGGTGGTTTCACGATGCTTCTCGAGCTAAAATGACGCATAAAGGCAGTCGTCCATGACCGCAAGCTGAATAAATTTGCCGGGGACGCCCGATCCGCCTTCAGGCAGCGGGTGCGCTCAAGACCGGGCGGGCCGTAGCAGGTGCAATCAATATGCGGAGCTCTAAAAAGCCACAGGTGTCCACCGATGTTTGAACATTTCCGAGCCAACATCAATCGTCGGCCAAGTTTCTTATGGAGTGCTAAAGCATCAAGCTGAATGTTTTTGATGACGCGTCGGAGAAACCGGTGCTGACCGGTAAACTGAACTCGGCCTTAAGCCCGAGAGCCGCGCAAAAGAGGCAAGAACTGCCGAGATCGCCCGCTAAAGCTTGATGTAAACTGAACGACCATCTATTGAGCCTCCAAATAACTAGCAAGCTATTGATGATGGATCTCAAGCTCTGGGTTTCAGATAATCTTCTCAAGGTACGTTTGTAACAGATATCGTCTGAGAGGAGATGCTGATTCACAATAGCTGTCTGGTGCGTCTGACCCTACCGTCGTCGACTTCGTGCTTGCCACAGCTCAGGGCGCCAAATCTTCCAGCAGATTACATGATGAGCTCGCAGGCTTCCTGGACGGGATTCCAGATGACATTAGACACTTCAGCGATGAACTGCATCGGCGACTCCCCAAGAAGAACAGTCATGATCCTGTCACCAAGAAGGAGAAAGAAGGCCAAGTGAAAGAGATTCGTAAGAGGTATGCATTGCTCGAAATGGAAGAAGACGGAGTGGGCCTCGCCCCTGCTCCCGTGTCCTCGGCCAAGGAAGACAAGAGCAGAAGGCGTGCAGATGATGATTCTCGACGGAAGAGTGACCGAAAGCGAAAGGAGAGCTCTGACGATCGTGATATACGACACCGAAGTCGGTCCCCGCGAGGGCAAAGGAAGATGAGGCGTCATGCCGACGACGACTTCGATGACCGCTGGGGCGATGAAGAGATGGTGGAAGAGGAGGACGAGTTTCAAGAGTCTCCTGCGAAGCGCATTCGTCTCGATGGGGAAGCGGAAGCGGAACCCGAGGAGCCAGAACTGGACGACGATGAAAAGTTTGAAAAAGCTCGACAGCGGGACCTGCGAGAGCGAGACGAGTTTTCCAAGCGGCTCAAGCAGAAGGATGACGAGAAAACAAAGAGGATTGTCGAAGATCGATCGTCCACCAAGGAGGGGAAGGACTTGGCGCAGCGGCGATTGCTGGCGGAGGACGCGCTCAAGAGGGAGGCTGCGATGCCAAGCTTGCGAGAGCGGTCACGGCAGGAGTACCTCAAAAAGCGGGAGGAGATGAAATTGGCGCTGTTGCGAAAACAAGTGGCCGAAGAGACGGAAGAGCTCCGAAGCAATCCCGAGGGTCTCACGCGAAAGGAGAAAGACGAATTCGCCAAGAATCGCGAAGTGCTGCGTCTAGCGGAGGAGAGATTACGAATCGATGACCACCGAGATGGGTACATGCTGCCCGAAGACTACATCACGGAGAAGGGGAAGATTGACAGAAAACGCAAGGAGGAAGCGTTGTACAAGCGATATGTCGATCGGGATGAGCACGGCCAGGAGCGTTTCGTCACCGAGCAAGAGGAGTGGGAAAGGGAGCAGACCGCCAAAGCCAAAGCGCAAATCTCCCGGGCTGAACGCATGGATGAGGGCGACTACGAATATGTCTTTGACGATGCGCAGAAGATCAACTTCATTATGGACTCGAAGCTGGAGGGAGATGGCAAGCACATGACGAAGGAGCAGCGGTTCTTGCAGGAGCAGTTGAAGGCAGCGGAGAGGAAAGCGGCGTCGATTGAAGAGACGAGGAAGAGCCTGCCGATCTACAGCTTCCGGGACCAGTTGCTTGCGGCGGTGGCTGAGTATCAAGTTCTGATTATTGTTGGCGAGACGGGCAGTGGCAAGACGACGCAAATCCCTCAGTATCTGCACGAGGCGGGGTATACGAAGGGCGGCCTCAAAGTGGGATGCACCCAACCCAGACGAGTGGCCGCCATGAGTGTCGCCGCGCGTGTGGCCGAGGAGATGGGGGTCAAAGTGGGCAATGAAGTTGGCTATGCGATCCGGTTCGAGGACTCGACCAGCGACAAGACGGTCCTGAAATACATGACCGATGGCATGCTGCTTCGGGAGTTTCTCACCGAGCCAGATCTGGGAGGGTATTCGGCCTTGATGATCGACGAGGCGCATGAAAGAACACTTCATACCGATATTTTGTTTGGACTGGTCAAAGACATTGCACGGTTCCGACCCGAGCTTAAACTGCTCATTTCATCGGCGACCATGGACGCCCAAAAGTTTGCCAAATACTTTGACGACGCGCCCATCTTCAATATTCCAGGAAGAAGATATCCAGTGGACATTCATTATACCCCTCAACCCGAAGCAAATTACTTGGCGGCCGCGGTGACTACGATCTTCCAGATTCACATCACGCAAGGAAAAGGCGACATTCTCGTCTTTCTCACCGGCCAAGAAGAGATTGAAGCCGCCGAGCAGAACCTACAAGAGACCGCTCGGAAGCTGGGCAGCAAGATTCCCGAGATGATCATCTGTCCGATCTACGCCAATCTGCCGTCGGAGTTGCAGAGCAAGATCTTTGAACCGACGCCACCCAATGCTCGAAAAGTGGTGCTGGCGACCAACATCGCCGAGACCAGTCTGACGATTGACGGCATCGTCTACGTGATTGATCCCGGCTTCGTTAAAGAAAACGTGTACAACCCACGCACAGGGATGGAGAGTCTCGTAGTGGCTCCCTGCTCTCGTGCCTCGGCCAATCAGCGCAGCGGACGTGCCGGGCGCGTCGGACCGGGCAAGTGTTTCCGCTTATACACGAAGTGGGCTTTCTACAACGAGCTTGACGAGAACACGACACCGGAGATTCAACGAACGAACTTGAACAGCGTCGTCCTCCTTCTCAAAAGCTTAGGCATCAACGACCTGATCGAGTTTGATTTCATGGACCCCCCGCCTGCCGAGACGTTGATTCGAGCCCTGGAGCAGCTGTACGCGCTCGGCGCCCTCAACGATCGCGGCGAGTTGACCAAGACGGGTCGTCAGATGGCCGAGTTCCCGACGGATCCCATGCTAGCCAAGTCGGTGCTTGCCGCCGACAAGCACAGCTGCGTCGAGGAAGTGCTCTCCATCATCGCCATGCTGGGCGAAGCCTCGGCGCTGTTCTACCGGCCCAAAGACAAGAAGATCCACGCGGACTCCGCCCGGAATCGATTCACGATCAAAGAAGGCGGTGACCATTTCTCGTTACTCAACATCTGGAACCAATGGGTTGATTCAGACTTCTCGTACGTCTGGGCGAGGGAAAACTTTTTACAACAGCGCTCCCTCACCCGCGCAAGAGACGTGCGCGACCAGCTCGCCAAACTCTGCGATCGCGTCGAAGTCACCATCTCTTCAGCGGGCGCCAACAATCTCGTCCCGATCCAGAAGGCCCTGACGGCGGGCTTCTTCCCCAATGCAGCCCGTCTCCAACGCGGTGGGGATTCATATCGCACCGTCAAGAATGGATTGACGGTCTATCTCCATCCAAGCTCGACTCTGTTCGAGGTTAATCCGAAATGGGTCATCTTCTATGAACTCGTCCTGACGAGTAAGGAGTATATGCGTAGTAATATGCCCATTCAGGCGGAGTGGCTCGTCGAGGCAGCGCCGCATTATCATAAGAAGGCCGATTTGGAAAAGCTGGGGGTGGATAAGAAGGTACCCAAGGGGCAGGGGAAAGCGGAGGAGAAGAAGGCAACGTAGTCCACCATCAATAAGACTGTTCGGGTAACATAACCAAATCACCAATGTAATTCGAAATCTAGTAGTTGAAATCTCCTGATCTTGACCATTCAAACGTTTATGATACGCTAGAGAACCGACACGAGAGAACTGCCTTCGCTCGCCAATTAGTTTGTTCAAAGTGTGCACTTTAGTATCGTCGTTGCGAGTCCGATGAAGGAAATACTTGCACCACTGTCGTTAGTTTGATGCAAGGAAGCGGTTAATATCGTCGTCAGTCTGATGGAAGGAAGGAAAGCGTCGGTCTCGTTATCAGTTTGACGATGGAAAGAGATTGCCATCACCGCCAGTCCGATGAAGGCAAGGGTTTGCCAACGTCGTCAGGCTAGTGGGAGGAAGGGTTTGCTACTATCGTAAGTCCGACGGAGATAGAAGCAGAGAGTTCCAGGAGAAACTGTTGATTCTAACTAAGCTGTCCCCTCAAAGCCTTAAGATGCAGAGCACACAAAGAGAGAAACGGTCTCTCATCAGCGTTGAAGAGAAAAAAAAACAAGATGTCACGCAAAGCCTCCACCTCCAACCCCACCCCCAGATCCTCACTCATTCATTCTCATCCATCCATCACTTCCCTACTCACTGTCATCATACATCACCGTCCTCACCGCCTGTCCACCCAACGATGGCAACGACTTGCGTTCGGCATCCGTCACTTTCTTCAACTCATACTTCCCCGTGCTACCCCCCTGGACGATCTTCTTCCCCGTGCGTTCCTCGAGAATATCAACGTCGATGGTCTTGAGCGAGACGAAGTGGTAGATGTGGACTAGCTTGCGTTGACCGAAACGACGAGCGCGACCTATGGCTTGCGTCATGGAGGAGTCGTAGCGGTATTGCGAGGGGACGAACAGGGGTGAGACGAAGATGAGGTGATTGGCGTTGGTCAGATTGCTTTATCTCCGCATATCGGAAGTCAGCTCTGGGTTTTCATCGACAAAGGTGGGAAAGTGGGAGGAGAAGTGGATGAAGGATAACTCACGCTCCGCTCGCAAACTCATTCGATGGATTCAGCATCAGCACCCGCTTCCGATGCTTGGGCGTGTCGTCCTGGAATTCGGAAATCATATTGGCGTGTTGATTGCCTCGGCCTTTCACCGCCGAGAGCATAGCGAAGTGTGAGATGAGATTCTCCTCGAACGCCTCGGAGATCTTGCGCATCAGGTCGTCGAACTGAACGAACAAGATGATCTGGTCCTCTTTCGGGATCCGCTTCTCGATCAAATCGATGATAGTCTCGAGTTTGCGGCCGTAATGCCGTCCTGTCCCTGCCTGTCTGTCTTCCTCCCCCAACTCGACCGCTTTGGTCACGTTGAAGGATTGCGCGGGCGCTTTGCAACCTGCCACCACACATTCATTGCTCCGGTCGGATGCTCCTTTCAGACACTCGCCGCAGGCAGTATGGCCGCAGAGCGTCAGCACGGAGAGCGCGTCGGGGAGAATATCGTCTCGACCGCACTTCGAGCAGGTCCTTCCTTCGGCCGAGGTGCTCAGACCAGAGCGAGCCAGTTGCAGTTGACGCACGACGTTGAAGAAACGCAGCGACCGCATGCGAGAGACGAGCTCCACCGCCAGACGGCGCAGATGCGTTGCCTGCTCGCGCAGGTCTCGTTCCATCTGTTCGATCGTCCTTTCTCCAGGGTCGCTGTCAGACTCGGCCTCGCTGGTCTCGGCGGGCGTTTCCTCTTCTTCTTCTCTGTCATCGTCATCACTCAATATATCTCGTTTCTGACGACGCGCTGGCTTCTTCTTTGGCTTTGGCTTCGGCTTCGGCTTGGACTTGGACTTCTTGCGCCTGTGACCTGCCGGCCGTTTCTCGCCGCCCGGACCATACTTCTTCGTCGCCGTCTCGATCTTTTCGATGAGGATTTCCGTGGCTTCCAAGTCGCCGAAGGCGTTGTTCTTCACGTTCGAG
>QQTW01004281.1_pt1 | contig 10680 bp, 9 predicted proteins | sample 1904831 | NCBI WGS metagenome assembly QQTW01 (sample SAMN09435610, study PRJNA476489) | Subsurface metagenome, whole genome shotgun sequencing project.
CGTCTGCTCTTAGTTCAACAGCACTGGATCTTCCTTCAGCATACTCAAACTATGTTATCCACAACTCTTCCTCCGTCACTCAGCTATGTAGCATGATCAAAATTCAGTAAGGTCAAAACAGGCACAGCAGTCAGTGTAAGGAGTTAAGCTAGTAGGACACCTAGTGTAGCAAACATGCCCTCAACTATATTGTTGAAGTACTGAAGTAATACTCATCCCAGAGATAACCATAATCTTCTACTACACCTCCTACAAGATCTAGCAGCGGCTTCCCCTTCAACCTTCCCACCACGCCATCTACCACACTCTTTGACACGTTCTCGTAGAAGGCCCCTCGCATAACCCACCACCCCATTCCCCATCCCCGCTTCTTCAGCTCCTCCCTCTCCAACGCGCTCAAGCCTCTGCGCACACCTCCAGGGACCCTGCGTTCCAGGTCACGCTTCGCAAGCTGTCGGCTGAGATACTCAATACTGATGCCCACAACCCAGGGTGTCCATTGTGCTTTTCCGCTCTTCTTCCCGTATCGCGCAGCGTATCGCTGCATCAGCAACGCGTAAACAACGGGCCGGAGGATATAAAGGATTTCGGCGAGTTGACCTGGAAGTGTGCCTAACTTGTGGAGCAGCTGCTTCGCTGGCTTGATGTCATCAGGTGTGATGACCTTGCTAATAAGGCAGCTTGTTATGGCATCTGGATCGGGCAGGTCTGGAAGCGTAAGTTTCGTTCTCGGCATTATCCAGGATGTACCGTTCTCTATACTCTCACTACCAGTGCTTATCTGAGGATCAAGGGGGTCTGGCGACATTCCATTCCAGTCAAGCGGGGGTTCTGCCTCACCCGCTACAGGGACCTCAGGTGGGGCGACGTCTTCACGCGTTGGTAGTGGTGGGCTGACTAGGGGTCTAGTATTGGTCAGACGCATGAGCAGCAACCTACACACGGCCTTAAAACTTTCCAGTAAGACGACGACGCGCCATCGGGCTTTATCACCCCCTAGGCGTCGGCGCGCAACCATCTCCCACAGCAATTCGGTATATTGCGCAATCTTGAGGGTAACTGCTAGTTGTCTATAAAGGGCCGATCGGTTGGCCCAGAACTTGGTGTAGCGCGCATGAGGTGATGTCTTTTGTCTCAGAGCGGCTTGCGCTGCTGGCATGATCTTCGATGCGCGGGCAAGAAGATTGTCGTGGTATATTGATAGCAGCTGAACAAATGTATGGAGGGACTCGGACGCCAGCTCTGTGTCATGGAGGCGGGAGCCGGGAAGAAGGTAGGTAAGGGAGCGAAGGGCGGATTCGATCTGAGAGACGGAGGAAGAGTTGTGGATAACATAGTTTGAGTATGCTGAAGGAAGATCCAGTGCTGTTGAACTAAGAGCAGACGCTGTGGTTAAGATCGTAGAGGTTGTATTGGACAGGGTCTGTCGAAGTGTTGAAGAGGCTGTCATCGTGGTCGCGGTGGTTGAAGCTATCGCACCTTGTTTGTGGTCGTTTTCCAACCAGCTCAAAATACCAGTACTGCTAGTGGCAATGGCGTATTACCTATGACCGATTGCCCTACACGACGTGGTCTAGGTGTTGCTCCATTAACTTGAGAAAAGCGGCAGTAGAGGCATTCGTAGCGCACACACTGGTTGACTGACCGATGTTGGCGGACACGCTTCGAGCCTAGTAATGTGGCGTATCCAGGTTTGCACCACCAGCCCTAATTCTACCCTAAAAGCCTTACGTAGCACGGTATTATATTTGCGCATCGAAACACTCAGTGAACAAGACCATTACTGCGGAGTTAAGGTTATACCTACCTAGCTGTATGGTATCAAGCCATTCAAGTTTCGTAGATGTTCTTGCACTGTACTAGGCCTAATTCTGCCACCTACTAGAGTAACTATTTTAGGCTTTCAATTAAAGATTTATATCTTTGAGTCTTAATGTGCAGTATTCACGTAGACGGTTCAAAACTACATGAAGAATAGAATACGAAGCTAAGAGTAATGCTACTAAACAGTGTAAGATTTCGTCCTGATTCGAGCTTCATGGAGCTTATTGAAAATTGTGAATTTCAAACTGAGTAGAAAGTAGTGCAGACTTGGGTACGTTACGTTAATTTAATTCATCCTGCCGAGGTCCAAATTGTTTGAGGCCTGGGAGGCTTGTGATCCTCAAACGCAACATATATCAGAAAAGGAATCAGCTACCATTCCGCCAAAAGGACAGCGCTTTTAGGTTTCGAACCTAACTGGTATTATTCAATTTCAGAGCAACACTATATCCAAACACAACACCTTTCCCGAAGATACTCCGAAAGTTCAACCAAATTCAGTATACCAGTATCCCCTCCGTACCTAATGCCTCAATTAGCACGTTCTACAGGAATTCAAACTTAGATAAGGTTGTCTACAAGACCTCTTCCACATGAAACAAAGATGTCTATGTATGCAAATTGGATGATTCAATAAGATCTAGAAAGCTGTATTGCTAAAGACATTCTTTCTCAAAAAACTTCTCGAACAAGCTACTTGCACAGAAGTTGTGACAATACCAGAACGAATAATATCGACAACGCTAATGAGGCATTCTACACCCCTATTCAGGTACGGAGGGGATAGCCATAACCATTTTCATCAACCTTTAACACAGCGCTGTACAGCACTAAGGCCGCTGTCACGTAACTACGCATTATCTACAGTACGTAGTAAACTAGCCGCTATTCTCCTTCAGAAGTGTTCCAAAAACTTACATCTACTGATTATATTTGAAAGCTAGAAGCACTATTCTTTTGACAGAATACTAAATGTAATGTTCTTTGCAAATACAATAGATTTCATTTATCCACTTCATCAGCTCTCTCTATGAGGGTCACAATAAGAAAGCTGATGTTCCAGGTTAAAGTGATTGAATGTGATGTTATGGACTCGAGTTTCATGTTCTTTGCATTGTCTGCGTAACAGGAATGTGATATTCGCTACCACTACCGATGACATGGTGCCAAAGGCTATTTCTAGGTGACTACGGGTTCGAGGCCCATCGAAAACAAATTAGTATCGCACTTAGCGCAGCACAAGGTGACTGAATCAATGAGAATTATAGCCACCAGTTTGTTCTTCAGACCATACCAGCTAGTATGTCATTAACCTTTTGCCAAGATCGACATCAACTGCCGGTTCAATGGCAGTGACAATGAGTGACGCACCCTAAGCTCTCCCCGCTTTACACATCCTACCCGATCCAAGCCGTCTTTGTTGCATTATTTTGTACAGATTCGCGATACAGCGATCAAACGTTCGACCCTACACTAGAGATATTGAAAGATTAGAAAGGGAATATCTGGCGGGTGTTTGACGATAAGCATTACAAATGCGGGGTTGGAACATTCACTGTCTGGGGTTTCACCAAATGTGATGGCACTACAAAGTCCAATAAGTCTAACCGGAAAAGTTGTTGAGAGAAGTAGTATGTTGCCAATGCCTTTCATTACTATCAATACGGTCGAGGGAGAGGTCTCAGAGGCATGCAAATGTTCCGAACTCAACTAGGGTTTAGGAATCTTGACATAGAACAAGCATGAACCGATGCTTATAAAGACGAAGTCAGAAATCGATATTTATCTCATTTTTTTTCGATCATTTCCCTTTAGCTCTGATATACAGATCCATCTTCCTTACTACCTCTCTCAATTTCTTCGTCTGTGATTCATAATCCCTAAGCCTCGCAAAGACGACAAATACCACCGCCAAATAAGTCCATGAATCCAGGATCTCGAGGACCATCCAGATCTGCCCAGCCTAACCCTATTGGAAATCATCGAGCTGGGAAGCAGACCCCAAGAAAAAGAGATCGGAGCGAGCAACAGTCCTATTCAACGACCCCAGCATCATCAATACTGTCTTCCCTTTCTAGCACTGACTCATCAAAGTCTCACTCAGTGAATGCTGAAACTGGGCAATACAGTTTCCAGAGAACCAGTCACGCGACTTCGGGAATACAAAGAGAGATACCAACAAGCGGTACTCGAAAGACTACTTCTATGCAAGCCCAAACACAGACACAACGAGAGGTCACCCAGGCAGTTTCCACATTCTACTTACGTCAGAGACAGCTCTTCAACCCCCCTTTGGGCCAACGGGAGGAAGTTGGCGATAACATGTCTCAACCTAAGCGCAACCCACAACTGACTCGCCCAAAGCTAGTGTCCAGTCCCAAGCGAAATTCAAATTCCGAGGCGCAGAATGTTGTGGCCTCAGATTTGGGCCCCACTGCGGATAATCTTGGACACGTCCAGGATGATCGAGCAAAAGTACAGAATCCAAATAGGGGGGGGGGAAATATTTCAGAAGGAGCTTCAGAAACTGTCGGCATTGAAAAGGGAAGGAGGCAGTGATGTAAATGCTGATCCAAGGACAGGGGAGGGGATTCTAGCATGCACGACAGCTATGGAATCAAAAACGGATACGACCACTAACTTGTCCAAGCCAGCAGAACAACAACTGAGGAGGCAAGCTCAGGCAAGACGTCAGATGCGGAGGGAAATTCTGTCATCCAGGCGCTCGAATCCTGTCGGCACCACCACGATTCGGGCTTTAGGCCAAGACATTTTGGCTATGAGCAGGAATACTTCAACCGCTTGCAGTGGTGCTCGTAGCGAGACTTCTGATCCGTTCTGCACTCTGGATTCAATAGAAGTTGAGATGATGCACGAATTGATATTGAAGCATAATTAGTCCAAGTAGATGACATATGGGTATTTGAGGATCGTTGAAAAGCTGAAAGTGCTCAGCTTGCAACCTTCCTGTCAGCGAAAGGATTAGAGGGTACTCTCTCAATTTTCCATAACGCAATTAGTGGCCACGGTAAACAGACCAAATCTTCTGGAGCCCATGACATCGCTACGGAATGATGTTATGTATATTCTCCTAGTAGCAGCACTAGCAACAAGGAAGCAGCATATTTGCAGATCTTATGGGACTCCACGTATGAGCAAGTTTTTGCAAATGTTCGTGAAAGCCGGAGATAATACAACCAAAATGGCAGACGAGTCATTGAAATTACAAATAGTAGCAATTATTCCTTGTCTTACGGGTCGATGTTTACCTACTTAGGACGGGCGGTGATGGTTATGACTTGCGGTACTTTAGAACTGTACATTAGTTGCCATGGTAGACTCTAAGCGCCAAGACAATGCTTAGGGGGTTGTCAAGGCTTCACATGCATGGACTTGGAAAAGCACCTACACTCACCCTTTGCAATAACCGAAAATGAGCGTTGCAGGTCAAGAGCATATCTATGAGGAAGAACACGTTCATCAAGTCTACGAACAAATTGCTGGCCATTTTTCGTCGACAAGATACAAGGTTAGTAGTCTCAAATGATGATGGTCAAGCTTATGCGCTCACGCTGATTATGAAATCCTCTCAGCCTTGGCCTATTGTTGAGAGTTTTCTACGGCATTTAAAGCCTGGATCCGTCGGATTGGATGTTGGTTGTGGTAATGGCAAGTATTTGACGGTGAATCAAGATGTATTCATCATTGCTTCCGATAGGTAGGCAATGATGTGCCTTTTTGGCCACTTGTCTAAATTGCCGGTACTCAGGTCTCAAACTCTGACAAAGATCGCGGCGAACCGCCAGCCACATTCAAGCATCGTGGCAGATACCCTGAGTCTTCCTCATCCTCCTTCGTCCTTCAACTTTGCAATCTGCATTGCTGTTGTTCATCATCTATCTACTCATTCCCGGAGAATTGAAGCCATCAGATCAATCCTAAACTTGTTGAAACCAGCTCAACCTGAAACGGCACCTAGCAAGCTTCTCTTGTTTGTTTGGGCACTTGAACAGAAGTCGTCTCGCCGTGGATGGGACGCTGGAGACGCTCAGGACGTAATGGTTCCCTGGGTCTTGAGGGACAGTACAAAAGGAGAGACTGAACAAGGCAGAAAATACAATAGATATTACCATCTTTATCGGGAAGGTGAGCTCGAAAGTGATATTGCCGCTGCTGGCGGCGCCATTCTAGAATCTGGGTATGAAAAAGACAATTGGTGGGCGACCTGCTGCCCTGCTCGAATCGCTGAACGCTAGACCAATGACAATGCTTTCGGCCGTTAAGACGTGACAACATCCAGGATATGCTTCGGTAAAACGCTGCAGAGGTGTGTGAAACCATGCTATTTCTTTTTTCGACACAAAAGGAACGCCGATCCACGCTATGCAAACCGAAAGGCTAGCGAAAATGCCTGGGATCACGTACAAATACATTTATCTTCGCGGCCCACCCGGTTGGTGGTAATAATCGGGGGATGTCCTGTACTGTTGCTGAGGCTGCGGATGAGTGGAGTATGCTGGCAAGCCCGCCGTCAATTCGGCCACTGAAGGTAACTGGGGTGGGTGAGGCTGTAGTGCCCGTGGCGCTGATTCTCGTCTTGCTCGTGGTGCAGCACTTGACGAACGTGTGTGCGACCTCGGAAGATTTGGAGCTGCTGTGTTACTTGTGCTGGACAATGAAAATGGCGTGACGCCTGCTCGTCTGGCCATCTCTTGCTCGCCAAGTTGCCAGTGCATGGCTTCCGCTGCTCTCCAGGGGATTGACATCTCTTCCGCCACTGGGGCCCACATCTGATGCTTGAATCTGGAGCGGGTCTTTAGCTTTGTGCTCTCTCCGGTTGTCACACAATGCGCCACATACCTTTCGTACAACCTTGCGAGCTTATTTTTACGGTCTTCGTCCCACTCGCTCCTCCTCTCCAGATAATTCTGATAGTGCAAACGACAGCTGATAGCACTCCTTCCTGGCAGTTGCTTGCTGATGTCCTCCCATTTCATTGCATCTCCTCTGAGTCGAATGATCTTCTCATCTTCTTCTGGAGACCATTTGGATTGCTTTTTGGCGGGTGATTCGCTCGGATGTGCGTCTTGTTGTTGTCTCTTTTTTGTTGGAATGCCTACTGCTGTCAGTGCGTTTGGGTCTGCTCTGTTTGATGCTGCCACGGTTTTAGGCACTGATCCGGAACGTGATGAGTCTGGTGCTGGAGTGGTCGACTGGGCTTTTGCTCCAACCTCCCGCCCGAGGAGTCCTGGGTTATCCACCTCGGACGATTTTGAGCAAATGGGAATATGCGCAGGCGGAGGACTACTAGTATTCCCCCTGCTGGACATATGTGCAGCCTCGAAAAACAATCCTACGCCACAGCCCAAGCAAGATTCTATAAGAATAGGAAAGCACACAATGGTCTCACGAGATAATATCGGGATGTTCGAAGTGTTCAGCGGTTATGGAATGAAAAGTACGTCACAATGATCCATCATTCAAGGGAAAGGGAGGGTACAAAGAGCAAACGAGCGAACTATTAACAAGCTCGTCACGAAAGTCGGTCAACCGTATCGTATCAGTGGAGCCAAGATCTGGCCAATTGCAGCAATCATCGACCTGGCCAGCACTATTTCATTTCGACGCCAGGCGGTAAGAAGATCATTCTCGCCCGAAAAGCTGCTGCAATTCAACAAGGGAAACACTTTTAGTTGGTGGTTGACAGCCCGAGGAAGCAGTCATGCAACAACAACAACTAGTAGTCCTGATACTCGAGTATCATATGCGGAGCTATTATTTTCCTGCTGAGAGGCGCAGACTAAGTTAGGGCTACTTCATGATCCTGAGTTCATGCCAGCTCGTCACGCTACACGGCTCCACTGACATGAGCCACCAACAGGAACCTATCAAAACCACCTCCGACGTTTGAGGCATCACATCCTTAGTCTCTGGTCCGTTGTTGGGTCACCACCCGTTTTGTGCCTGCCATTTCGATTAGCTGTGCCCTCACTGCATGAGTTGTCATCTGCGGCCCGAATATTGATGGTCAAATCACCAAAAGACAGGGCTGTCAATCAGAACAAACTCATATAACAGATGTATAGTCTTCAGACCTGGCCGCCTATTGTAGCTAAGGTGTAGTTTTGTGGCATTCTGCCTACCAGGCGGTGGATGGCCACAAGAAGCATCCTGATGTTGACTCCACAGGCTACTAATGACCAACAATGACTTTCTTGGGATGTGGGGCCTAGCCGCACCATGGATATAATTTGATTATTGTGTCAGCAAGTCAGCCTGCGCAGGTTACGGGCCAAGTCACGAGCGGCGGGCAATCAGCAGCAATCAGCCAAAGATCCTTCATCCACCAAGGGCATCACAATCTTTACGCGAGTGTCGGCTCTGCCGCTCACACAAGATGTCTTATGCAGGTACAACAAAACATTGGGTAGCAAAACCGCCAGCCACATCGCAGTCAGCGGTAGCAAGAGCCCGGAATAAATAATGCTGACCAAGTTTTCCACCAATGTCGGTGAAGTCACCGCAAGTCCATCACGGACATGCCCAGACTCCAGAGTCTACTATTCTGAACCGGTCCGGGAGTCTATCTAGTAACTATCCTGAAGGCAGAATACCATTGTCCAAAAATGATGGCTAACAATGTGATTCCGGATTCGGGACTTTACGTAGTAAGGTCCTGCGCCTCACCTTTCAGAGATCGAAGTCTCGTAACAGCTAGTAGTCTTTGTTCGCTTTCGCTGTTCCGGATACGCTAAGGCTGCAAGGGCCCCAAAGGGCCAAAGGCAAGATTTTCCGGTTACAAAAGTTGGCCACGTTTCAAGCAAGCCTTTGTAAGCCCCGTTAGTTGTATGTTAGTCAGAGTAGTACGTAGTAGTTATATCAGGAGGATTACTATAGGATTAAGATTAAGATAATACTGTTTGGGCACCTCTGCCGCCGCAATCCTATTCCTAACCCAACCCATTTCCTCGTTTCAAGACGCCAGTGCATCCACGTCAGGCAGTGATGCACTCATGCAATTTCTCAACCGCCCTGCTGAGAGCCTGAGACCTCTACATAGACAAGCGATGGAGATGCAGCAAGGTTCGGAACGCCGCCTCCGTAATGAACTTTCCAATCTTCTTAGCGGTGAGAAAGGCGCTAACTAACTAGTAGTAAACCGGACTTCGACGGGCCTGCAAATCTGTTGCATGAACACTCTGCGCCAACTACACGATCCACGACTGACGCCAACTGACGCCTCAACTGTACATTATCATCTGCAGCCCGCAATCTCGATTCCCCAGCCTTCAGAGCCGCCGTCGTCCCACCTGATTCTTTTCACAAACGCGGGTGTTGGTTGAGAAGCTACACTCAACACCATCCTGCGCTACATTGAAAGACAAACCTTCGCGGCGCCCACAAGAAAACTGGATCGGCAAACAAGCGGATAGCCTCCCCGTGGCCTAACAGGTAAGAACTCCGGAGAACCTCCCGTCGGTCCAAATCCGAACCAGGAGAATGATGGTTAGGTCGAATGTTACTTCCCTGATTGCATAACCACCTTTGAAGGCAACGGATACGTGGCCTATCTAGCCCGCTGAGCCGTCTTCAGGGGATGCTATGTTCAGCGCATTTGAATCCCTCTTGCTGCTTGCATCGTGGTTGACGGCCTGCCAGCTGTCACTGCATGAACCCTTGGTTTGCTTCCCAAGCAATGGTCTTTTTAAGCCCCTTCGACTGCCACAGAGGTCAAAACTCGTATTGGTTAGTAGCGACGCCAAACAATCCTACGTGATCCAAGAACCTGGAAGATCCTCACATCTCTCAACAAGTTGGCAGGTTTCTCTCTGACAGCAAATCCCAGACTGCGGGATCTGTTGTTCCATTACACTACATCACAATTGGAACAATCTGAGCCTCAAGAATGGACTTCTCTGAGAAATTGTGAGAAGTAAAGTGGCCAAGGCAGCCCGCCCCATCTTGTTATTCGATCCGGATGAGCACAAACAATCGTTCAAATATCTGAAACCATGCTTTGGTTGTATCTCACCATAGCTATTCTTCGCCGATATGAGAAGCCTGACCACAGACGCTGAACGAAAATAGGACTCAAGGTGAAAGCTAACCACTCTCCTGGAAAACGGAGCACTTGACAACTTCGCTATGCGCAACAAATCACGCCATATGGATGCATGAAACGAGTTTGCGACGTCGCAAAGAACATAGTTCCGCAGGATTGCGTCAACACTCACGAAGTTGGCTGTATGCACCCTCATTATCTGCGAAGTGTACACGTCTTAATCTCAGAAATACAACCTTGGATATGTAAGGCATGTTCGAGGTTTGCCGATGAGACACCACGCATGTTATGATTCGAAGAAACACACAGGCTGCCTTCGCTTCAACTGTATTGCTGGGAACGGCTACAGATCCATTCGCCCAACTAAGATATGAATTGGAAATCACCTGATATCCTGCCGCGGGTAAACATCCTTACCCCTAATTCGCCCGGACTAACGAGGTGCTTGACAACGCGACTCCTCGAAGACTCATGCGATCGAGCTCTCCTTGCCCACTGGAGGTACACACTTTCTGCACATTTCTGCTAGTGAACAGTGGCTACGCTTCCCCTCTCCTTCCTCGGAAGTCGTTATAACGACCCGTCGCGCCCTACATTTACTTGAGGAGCATGGGCTTCGTATTTTCTATTCTACTTCTCTGGCTTATTCAAGCTGATGTAACGTGTACAATCTCTGTAGCCCTCACTGTAATTCTATGCTCGTCGGATTCCATTTTCACTTTCGTCGCCCGGCGGGTGCAGGATCGAGATGCAGACCAGGCCTGTTGGGTATACTGTTGCCCTCGCTCTCTTCA
>QQTW01004282.1_pt1 | contig 10680 bp, 13 predicted proteins | sample 1904831 | NCBI WGS metagenome assembly QQTW01 (sample SAMN09435610, study PRJNA476489) | Subsurface metagenome, whole genome shotgun sequencing project.
GGGGTGGAAACCGTCCACGTCTTTGGCCGGACTGATGGTTTCCATTACGCGGTTGGGATCAATGTGGTCGGGGAGGGGAAGCTGCACGATCAAACCGTCCATGTCGGGGTTGTTGTTGACGGTGCGGACGGCATCGAGGAGTTCGGCTTCGGTAACGGTCGGCTCGAAGCGGATCAGCGTAGACGCCATCCCGACTTCTTCGCAGTTCTTCATTTTGGAAGCTACGTAGGTTTCCGACGCGCCTTTGGTGCCGACCAGAATGGCGACCAGATGCGGAATCTTGCCGCCCTGCTCACGGATTTTGGCGACCTCAGCCGCGATTTCGAGTTTGATTTGTGCCGAAAGGAGTTTACCGTCTAATAATTGCATAATCGTTGGGGATCGCTGTGGGTTCTCCATCCGTCGATAGGCAACAAATCAGCCCAGCTACGGAGAGACGCAAAGATACACCGCAATGATGACCGGGCGATTTATCCATACTGCTGCTGCCACTCCTTTTTCAACTGCTTGTATTCTGCGTCTTCCCGTGCTTCGAGGTATTTGGCGTAGAAAATACGCGCGGATTCAGCTTTCATGGAATTAATACTTATTTTCGTCGTCGCCGTATAAATTTATTATTTCTTTCGCCCAAATGATTAAGTCTTTAACGCGTCCGCCAATGGGTTGATTTCTCGACCATAGCTCCAGATTTTCCAGTGTGTTGTCGTTTCGTTGGGAATTTTTATGGTGGACCTGTTCGTGAGGATATAAAGAGCGCCCAAGTTTCTGCGACATAACAAAACGGTGTTCAAAAATTCTCCCTCCTTTGGACGTTGCATACGGATGCCCCTTTAAGTCAAGCATGACGTAACCATCCGCATCGTACCGCTTTTTGCGCGTAATGACTATTTTTAGCGGATTACCGTTACGTTTGAGAAAACCGTAATGCCGGGAGCAGTACCCTTTAGCATGACTCAATTCAGGGCATTCCTCAACCAAACACGTGGTGCGCGGTTTCTGGTCAGGGAAATGGGACACGTCAATGCCAAGTTGTTTAACCCGATTCTGAACCGATTTTCGTGCCCCCGACATGGTTGTAAATCCCAGATTACTGAGTAGTGCCCGCCAACTTTTTGTCAACTTGACGGCATTTCGTAGTTGTTCATCGGTGACAGCATTAGTGGATCTTCTTAAAGGTTTATTGGGTTTCAAGCCAGAACCTTTTTTGATTCTTTCATAATGGGCAAAGCAATAGCCTAATGCTTTAGCCTCTCGTTCGCAGTTATCAACCAAACACTTCTTTCTTACAGCCATTCTCTTTTTTGTGAAGAATATGCAGAAGCTGCAAGCTACAGGTAACTTCGTGGTTATCTAACCATACTTTTGCTTAAACTCATCTCGCTGTTGGATGTATTCTTCGTCGGTCATCACCTCAAGGTATTTTTTACGGAAAATTTCGGCACTTTCTTTTTTAGTATGGTCTCGATCTTCCGGGGCTATTTCGCGGCCGTGAGCGCCACTCTGTCCTTTTTTATCCTCAGGAACCGGTCCTACGTACTTCTGACCGGATTTGTGATGGTAATATCGTAAACTACGAGTCATCCCCATCTGTAAAAACTTCCGGGCCATGTCCATGCCGATGAAGTCGCCATTGGATTTGTAATCGAGAAACAACTGGTAAATCTTCTCGGATGACGCGCGGGCAATGTCCGGCGTTTTGAACCGCCAGTGGGGGAGGATTTCGCTTTTGTACGGCTGCACGAGCAGAACGCCCATTTCCCCCTTGCCGACGCGGTACAGTTCCGGCTGTTCGCGCAGGTTGAGCGTTCGGTAGTCGAGATCGTAGTTGAAAGCGCGGTCATTGGCTGGCATCGGCAAGGCGTCTGTCGTTGGTTGGCTGCTACAGGCCCTAACAACAAATGGCTCCCGATGACTGTTTGGTGCAGAGGTGTCAGCGCATCAAACGCGGGTCGAACGAGTACGGCTGGTTGTCCGTCGTGTGAACGGCCGAAAAACGGGAGTGGGCCGGGTTGAGCAGCAGGTTGAACTCGCCCGCCACAACGGCTGAGGGGACTTTGAGCACTAAAAATTTACCCGCTGCCACCCACGTCTCGGTTATGTCCTTGATGGCGGACGGTGGGGTAGGTCCGTTCCAGCCGTCGGGCAACTGATCGAGCGGAACGGTCTGCATCGAATCTTCGGGAATGCGGATGGTGAGCAGATGATATCCTTTGGGAACGAACGTAGCGGGTACGTGCACCAGCACTTCGAGCGTTGCCAGCGCACGGGAACCAGCGGTGTACAAAACACGGTAACCGGGACGGTTCCAGCGACCACCGGCAATACTGGCCCCAAAGCCGCTCAAATCCTCGCTGTACGGATCGACACTCAACCGATACACGTCGATCATGCCAGTACGCCGTGTTCGATGCGAATAATCTCATCGCTAACAAGCTGAAAGCCAAACGCTGTATCTAACAGTTCGACAGGCTTTTTTCCGCCCAGAACCGGACTGGGATGGTTCATCCAGCCATGAAAACGCCAGGCTTCTCCAAATACGGCTTCACCCTGTGCGTACAGGTTAGCCACTTGCAGGGCTTTCTCCGTTACCTCCTGCGGCAGCAGTTTGTTGTTGGCATAGCGCTGCCACGTCCGAATTGAGATGTGGAGAATGACGAACAAATCGGCCAGTGGAATTGATAAATGATGGGCCATGTTAGCCACGGCTTTTTTGGAAAGCCCAGTGCGGCTTACCTCAATCAGATCAAATACCGAGCGCAGGGGTGGGGCGTTATTTTCGCCAAAGTAAGCAGCAAGGGCAGCCGTGTTCACACAAAGAAGTGTTAGTTGTCGTAAATATAACGACAGTTGACGCGTATTGATTCTTCCTTTAACCGAATCAGCAGCCAAACTTTTTCCGGCAGGAATGACTTGCTTACCAACAAATAGCCACGAGCGCATGAACATCGGACAACCTAATAACCCACTCCACGGCAAGACGTTAGAAACCATCCTGCTGTATTTAGTTGACCGCTACGGCTGGGATGAACTCGGCGACCGTATTCCGATCAACTGCTTTCGGCATGAGCCGAGCGTCAAATCGAGTCTGACGTTTTTACGGAAAACCCCCTGGGCCCGGCAAAAAGTAGAAGAACTATACGTGAAGGCAACTAAGGTGTGAAAAGATTTCCGATTTTTGTTTCATTATCTCATTCGCCACCACCGGCTCTGCCGGTTGGTCAAACCCGTTACGTTCGTGAATATACCCGTAAAAGAGGCCTGCCTGATTCTTCTGTTTACGCTCCCACTGAGCTACGCTGGCTACGGTCAGTACGGGCAATATGGTGGCGGGATGGGGCGGCAGGGCATGGGAATGGGCAGTCAATACGGCCAGCAGATGGCCAGCCCACCCCCGTCGGCGTTCAGCAACATGCCGGGCGTACTGGCCGAGCGCGAAACCAAATGGCTGCGCGACAGCCTGTCGCTGACAAAGGAGCAAACTAAAGCCGTCAAGAAACTCAACAACGAGTTTGCCAAGCAGCAGCAAAGTGCCATCAAAGACATTGTGGGCACTGGTGCCGGTCGGCCGTCGCCGGAAGCGCTGGAGCAGGTCCGGGAAACGATGCTGATGATTAATGAAGAAAAGGAAGATAACCTGCGCCCCATTCTCACCCCGGAGCAGTGGACGTTGTACCGGTCCAAACGGGAGAGTATGCGAAAAAGCACCGGAGGTTTCCAACCCAAAGTGGCCACCAAGGCACCATAGAGAGTTTTGAGGTGTGTAGGTGTTTGCCCGTTAAATACACCTACACATCCAAACACCTATATACTCAAACACCAGTTTTACGGGGCCAGCCAGGTCAGCCTGCGATCGGGTTCGTACTGAAACAGCGCCCGCGTTTGTCCACCGCGTCCCAGGTGCAGATACTCCATCGACAAGACGCGGCACTCGATAACGGCGAAATTCTTGCGCCCCGCTTCGCTGTCGGCTTCGGTGGGTAGTTCCTCGCCCAGATGCGCCGGAAAGCCGGGATACGGGTTAGGTAGCTCACTGCCTGGCACGCGCTCTGAGAGGTAGATTTTGCGGCTCCCAACCCATAAATTCTTCCATTGCTCGTCGGCCACGTAATCATCCGTGTGGAGCCGGGTTTCGGTCGTCAGGCGAAGCTGCACCTGGCGCTTATCGTCCCAGAACAGGAGCGTAGCGTTGGGGAATGCTTCGAGCTGGATGACTTTGTCGGCGCGGGCATCGGTATGGAACCAGATGTACCGGCGCACTTCATCAACCTGCCGGAGCACCACCGTCCGGGCGTCGGCCCCGTTCGCCGTGTTGGTGGCCACCGTCATCGTTTTGAAACCGGCCGATTTCTGTTTGGGAGCCGAAACGAGCTGACGCCAGCTATCCCGTTCCAGATCGGCTAAGGTGTACGCAATATCGTTCAGGGTGATGGTTGGCGGTGCAGGCTGGCTCATGGAGGGGCAACGGGAAAAAAGCGGCAATTTATTGAATAGCCGGTGTTTGCCATAACCGGATGAATCATCCGTTTGTTTAGCCATCAGACCCGGCGGTTGCTTGCCGTCCATTCCATCAGGATCATGTGCTACCACAAATCACTCAACGCGACGGCCTCCGAACTCGAAGCCCGCTACGACGCGACGCTGCCCGATGCTGCTCGCTTCCAGCCCGTCTACCATGCCAACGCCTACAACCTGCCGACCTGGCCCATTGTGACGCGGCAGGAGCCGGGTAAACTCCAGCTGATTCAGTGGGGGCTGATTCCGCACTGGGCCAAAACCGCCGGTGACGCAGCCGACATCCGAACCAAAACCATCAACGCCCGCTCCGAAACCATCTACCAAAAACCGTCGTACCGAACGGCCGCGCAAAAAGGCCAGCGCTGCCTGATTCCAGTGACGGGTTTTTACGAGTGGCACACGGTTGGCCATCCAACCCGGGGAAGCAAGAAGTTTCCGTTCTATATCAGCACCACCGATCAGAAGATTGCGTCCATTGCCGGACTGTGGGACGAGTGGCCGGAGCCGGAAACCGGCGAATTAATACCAACCTACACGCTGCTAACCACCGACGCGAATCCGTTACTGGCGGCCATTCACAATACCAAAAAGCGGATGCCGTGCGTGTTGACGGCTGATGCCGAACGGGCCTGGCTGCACGACGACCTGAGCGAAGCCGACGCGCTGGCGCTACTGGCCGCGCCGTACCCGGCCAGTCACATGCACAGCCACAGTATCAGTAAGCGCATTACGTCGCGGACCGAACCGAGTGACGTGCCCGACGTGATGGCCCCGGCGACTTATACGGAACTGAGCGAAAACCCTCAGTTGTTCGCCTGAGTAATGCCGTCCGTCTGTCCCCGCAGAAAGCCGTTTATGTAGAATTCAAAGTCAGCACTCCGATTCGGCAGAGTTTTGCCGGGATAAATTGTCTTTTTCCGCGAACAAACTCGTTCGTCACCTGTTGATCAGAAACAACACCAGTCGTATCCTGTAGCCTGACTATGAAAAATCTGTTACCTTCTTTTATTGCCCTTATGTTTACGTTCGTCACACCCGGCGTTGTCCAGGCCCAGGTGCCGTCAGCACCCGGCGGGGGTGGGCAGCGACCCGCCTTAACCTTGCCCAGCGCATCTGCTTCCGAAGTACCCCGGGGGAATGCCAAATTGACGGGCGTCGTGACCGACTCAACGACGGGGAAGCCGGTCGAATTTGCGTCCGTTGCGCTCATTGACCCACAAACCAAAAAACCAGTCGACGGCGCCGTTGCCGACGACAAAGGCCGCTTCACGCTCAATAAACTACCGCCCGGTGATTTTCAGCTTTTAATCTCGTTCGTTGGTTACCGGAACAAAACCGTGTCGAGCGTTAAACTCGACCGCCGGGGTGACGTGGCTCTGGGGACGGTTAAACTCGCCCCCGATGTCCGAACGCTCAGCGAAGTAAACGTGGTGGGGCAGCAGGCACTGGTGGAAGAAAAAGTAGACCGCATCGTTTACAACGCCGATAAAGACATTACGGCCAAAGGGGGCGACGCCACCGACGTCATGCGTAAGGTGCCGCTGCTGTCGGTCGACTTGGACGGTAACGTGAGCCTGCGCGGCAGCAGTAACGTGCGGGTGCTGATCAACAATAAACCGAGTACGATTGTGGCCAGCAGCGTGGCGGATGCCCTCAAGCAGATCCCGGCCGACATGATTAAGACCGTCGAGGTGATTACCTCGCCCTCGGCCAAGTACGATGCGGAAGGGTCGGCGGGGATCATCAACATTATCACCAAAAAAACCACCTTGCAGGGATTCACACTCAACGTCGATTCGGGGGTAGGAAACCGGGGCAGTAACCTCGGCCTGAATGGGAACCTGCGGACGGGTAAAATGGGCTTCAGCCTGAGTGGTTTTGGCCGGGCTGGCTACAACGTCCGGGGAGCGTTTGCCAACACCCAGCAGATTCTTGGTGGCAGCGGCACGACCACCACCGAGCAGTCGGCCGATACGCGCAATCAGAACCTGTTCGGGCAGTATACCCTCGGCTGGGACTACGACATCTCTAAAACCAGCGCCATTACGGCCAGCCTGCGCTACGGCGCCCGCAACCAGACGCAGTTTCAGGACAATTTCCTGACGAAGTCGAGCGGGGCTTATTTTCCTATTTACAACGCCCGTAATGTCAGAACGGACGATTTGTCGGGTACGGTCGATGCCAACGTGGACTACACCCGCACGCTGGCCAAGCCGCAGCAGGAGTTCAGCCTGTCGGCGCAGTACAGCCGCAACAACCGCAACAACGATTTCATCGCCAATATCCTGAGTTCGGCCGATTTCCAGACGATCACGTCGCGCCAGCAGAACCTGAACGATAGCTACAACCAGGAAACGACGCTACAGGCCGATTACCAGACGCCGATTGGTAAAAATCAACAAATCGAGTTTGGGGGGAAAGGCATTTACCGGCAGGTGGAAAGCGCGTTTCAGTATCGGTTTGCGCCGGGTAACACCAGCCAGTTCGCGAATGACTCCCGGCGTTTGGGCAACACGCTGATTTACGACCAGACCATTGGCGCGGGCTACGTGTCGTACACGCTGACGACAAAGAACAAATTCACCATCAAGGTCGGTACGCGCTACGAGTTCACTAACATCAACGCCAACTATTCGCTGACGCAGCCCGGAGAGCAGGGCGGGCAGGCTGGTCAGGATCTGGGCATTCCGAGTTATAGCAACTTAGTGCCGAGCCTGAACATCTCGAAAGCATTAAAAGGTGGAAAAACGATCAAGCTGGCGTACAACCGCCGGTTGCAACGGCCGGGTCTCCGGTTCCTGAATCCTAACGTGAACGTGGCCAACCCCACCAACATCACGCAGGGAAACCCGCTGCTGTCGCCCGAACTGACGGATAATTTTGAACTCAGCAACAGCGCCTACATCAAAAACGTGTACCTGAACGCGACCTTGTTCTACCGGCGGACGAACAACTCGATTACCAGCGTTCAGGATACGGTCACGACCAGCATTGGCGAAGTAACGAACCCAGCGCTGCCCCGGCCCATCCGCACGACGTACCTCAACATTGGGCGCGAAGAAGCCTATGGGGTCAACGTGTTCGGTAACGCGACCCTGTTCTCGAAGTGGCAGATTGGCGGGGGCTTCGATGCGTATTACGCGTACCTGACCAACAACCGGGACGCCGGACCGAGTTCTACCGCTGTTTACCGTGCCACCAACTCAGGATGGGTCGTAACAGGCCGTTTTTTCACGAGCCTGAACATCAAAAATGGCTGGGGCTTGCAGGGTTTCGGGTTCATTCGGGGTCGGGAAATTCAGTTGCAGGGTTACCGGGGCGGGTTCGCGTTCTACAGCTTCGGCGTTAAGAAAGACCTGAAAGACAAACGGGGTAGTTTCGGCATTGCGGGGGAGAACTTCTTCAATAATCCATTCACCATCCGGTCCGAGTCGGCGTCGCCTATCTTCGTCCAGAACAGCGTAACGAGTTTGTACAACGCGGGGATACGCGCCAACTTCAGCTACAAGTTCGGTAAGCTGAGCTTCGACCAGCCGCAGCGTCGGCGCGGCCGGGGCGGCAACGACGACCTCAAAGACGGGGGCGACGGTGGGGGCGACGGCGGTGGTCAGCCGCAGCAACAGGCCCCCGCAGGTGGAGCACCGGGGGGAGGAGGTAACCGGGGTGGTGGTCGTCCGAGGTAGTTGGTGGCCGCGACGGGATTGAACGATGAGACAAAATTCTGTGTTTGCCAGACAAAAGTCTTATGTTTGTTCTATGATAGCGCACGACCGAACCACCCTTATCTTTTTGGCCCTGAAAGGCGTTCCGGCAGGTCGCTTTTTCGAGGCTGCCGAGTTGACCGGCTACCGGCGTGAACAATTAGCCGAGGTGTTTGATACCTCGCTCAAAACGTTTCAGCGGTACGAGCGGGAACAGAAAAAACTCAACCCCCAGGACAGCGAGAAGGTGCTGAAAATCGTGGCCCTTTTCCAAACCGGTGAATCGGTCTTTGGCTCGGCCGACGCGTTCCGGCGGTGGATGGACAAACCGGCCTATGGGCTGGGTAACCAGGTCCCGTTCGATTTGCTGCATACGTCGGGCGGAATCGACCTGATCATGGATGAGGTCGTCCGAATCGAATACGGCGACCTGGCGTAGTCCGTTTAGTCCATGATTGTTTACCGAATTACGAAAGCCACGTACGCCGACCGATTGGTGGCGTCGGGTGGGGCTGCCCGCTGGAATGAACGTGGGCAATACGTTATTTATACCGCAGCTACGCGGGCGCTGGCCTGTTTGGAAAACGTCGTTCACCGCAGTGGTGAAGGGTTGCTCAACGTGTTTCGGGTGATAGTCATCGACGTGCCCGACGACCTGGCGGTTGAGACGATAGCCGCTGACGATCTTCCCGCTGACTGGTTTGATTTTCACCGGTACGCTACCTGCCAGCAAGTAGGAGGGGAGTGGATCCGAAGGAGTCAGTCGGCGGTGCTGCGGGTGCCCTCGGCTATCATTGCCCACGAATGGAACTACCTACTAAACCCGGCGCACCCCCAATTTACCCGCATCCGTCTGCTGCGTACTGAGCCGTTTACGTTTGATCCGCGCATCAAAACGGGGTCAGACGTATAGGGGAGGGGTTTACCCAGTGTCGGCCTGTGGCATCGGTAAATTTTAGTTGAAATATAATTGTATTTGATTTAGATGATAGTAGCCGCATGAATGACCTGGCTTAACGGGCGTGGACGGTGCTTGTTTCTTCGGCTGTGTGGGCTACAGCGTATATTTGCGGCATTATCTCCTTTTTCTCGCAAAAAATTTGTATATTTGTGTATACAGCGGTTTACGCGTAATGCGTGAATCGAAATAGTAATTTTTTGCGAAACTCCAAGTAAACATGGCGGACGAAACTCCCGACCTCGAATCGACCAGTAATATCATTCCGATTAACATTGAGGACGAAATGCGCGGTGCTTACATCGATTATTCGATGTCGGTTATCATTTCCCGCGCCCTGCCCGACGTTCGGGACGGCCTCAAGCCGGTTCACCGCCGGGTTTTGTTCGGTATGGCCGAACTGGGTGTCAACTACAACAAACCACACAAGAAATCAGCCCGTATCGTAGGGGAGGTATTAGGAAAATACCACCCCCACGGCGACTCGTCGGTTTACGACACGATGGTCCGCATGGCCCAGGACTGGTCGCTGCGTTACCCGCTCGTGGACGGTCAGGGTAACTTTGGCTCCATCGACGGCGATTCTCCGGCGGCCATGCGGTATACCGAAGCCCGCCTGAAACGCATTGCCGACGAACTGCTGTCGGATATCTACAAAGAGACGGTCGACTTCCAGCCCAACTTCGACGACTCGCTCGAGGAACCGAGTGTAATGCCGGCCAAACTCCCTAACCTGCTGCTCAACGGTTCATCGGGTATTGCGGTGGGCATGGCTACGAATATGGCCCCGCACAACCTGACCGAAATTGTGGACGGGATCATGGCTTACCTGGACAACTACGATATTACGGTGGAGGAGTTGATGCAGCACGTTAAAGCGCCGGACTTTCCAACGGGCGCGACCATCTATGGGATGGAGGGCGTTAAGTCAGCCTTTAAAACGGGCCGGGGGCGCGTAGTCATGCGGGCCAATGCGACCATTGAGGAAAACAAGGGTAAGACGCAGATCATCGTGTCCGACGTACCGTACATGGTCAATAAGGCCGTGATGCTGGAGAAAACGGCCGAGCTGATCAACGAGAACTGCTCCATCAGGCCCGTCCGGGCCACTTCAGGATCGCGCGACGACCGGATCAGGTTGATAACGGCATCAATATTATCGAGCGCAATCAACAGTCCTTCCAGAATGTGCGCCCGCTTTTCGGCTTCCCGCAGTTCGTACTGGGTCCGGCGCGTGATTACCTCGAACCGGTGCTCGACGTAATACCGGATCATGTCCTTCAGGTTCAGCACCATCGGCCGCCCCTTCACCAGCGCCACGTTGTTGATGCTGAACGACGACTGCAGGGCAGTGTGCTTGTACAGGTTATTGAGCACCACGTTTGGAATGGCGTCTTTGCGCAGGTCATACACCACCCGCAGTCCGTCGCGGTCCGACTCGTCGCGGAAGGCCATGATGCCCTCAATCTTCTTATCGTTGATCAGCTCGGCCGTTTTCTCCAGCAT